>Ga0315283_10006746_pt1 | contig 10276 bp, 8 predicted proteins | sample YL17G09_0_MG_FD_204541 | JGI IMG/M metagenome (GOLD analysis project Ga0315283, IMG submission 204541) | Sediment microbial communities from Yellowstone Lake, YNP, Wyoming, USA - YL17G09_0 | ecosystem: Environmental > Aquatic > Freshwater > Lake > Sediment | place: USA: Wyoming | collected...
CCTGACAGTTCTCGACGAAGTGGCCCTGCTTCTGCAGCAGGCCGAGGAAGGTCGTGTTGACCGCGGGCAGCACCGGGGTGTCCGGGAAGCGCTCGGCCAGCATCTGCACGCCGGCGCCGCAGGCCATCGACATGATCACGTCGTGGCCCTTGAACTGCTTGGCGACCTCGTCGACGAACTCGATCTCGCACTGGCGCTCGATCGTCATCTCGTCGATGACCGGCTTCTTCTTCCCCTTGGCGCCGGCGAGCCTGAGCTGGGAGGCCAGCACCGCGACCTCCTTGTCGCCGCCGGTGAAGCAGACCTTGACACAGGTCCCGCACCCGACGAGGAGGATGTTGTTGTACCGGCCGAGAAGACCCTGGATCTCCCCGAACGGTTTGCGTTCACCAACGATCATCTACAATCCCTCCAGTTGGGCGCTGTCAACGGACGGGCGACGGCCCGAGTTCCTTGGCGGCTTCTTTGATGCTCTTGAACAGGATGTCCAGCGACTTCAGCGTGGGTCGGCGCACGATCCGCAACACCAGCCGCTCCGGCTCCAGCCCGGCCTCGGCGAGCAGCAGCTTCGTGCGCTCGATGCGCTTGTGAATCCTCTTGCTCCCCTCGATCGTGGCACAGAGCCGCTGGTCGCAGGCGAGCACGACGACGAGGTCCGCCCCCTTCTCGAAGGCCTTGAGCAGGTAGATCGGGTCGACCTTGCCGGAGCAGGGAGTTTCGATGATCTGCACGCCCTCGACGTACGCCCGAACGTACTCCCCGGGCTTGAGCCCTTCGTACAGGGCGTTGCTGCAGCACAACGCGGTGATTTTCATTGCGCCCATCACACGGATCCTTTCGCGCATGTCCTGGCTGTTGTGCCGCCGTCGCCCTGCTTCAAGCTCATCGATTCACCCCCGTGCCAGCCTTGCACCCTGTGTGCAAAGTAACTATTCAAATTAAGCAATTAATATGCCGAGGTCAGACTGAGAACACTTGCCTCCGGGCGAGTCCGGCGCCGATCTGTCACGCCAAGCGCTGTGAAAATGGGCATTGGCTGTAAATATAGGCGGTTGGAGGTGATACGCTTCAACCACCGCCCGAAAATGAGGTGATTCAGGCGTACTTTTACCGCGAGGATATCCACCCGCGCTCTGGCAATAAAGATGCTGATCGGTAGTTTTTTTTGGAAAAAATACGGAATTTATTACATAATGGTATGTATCAAGGTGAATTCCTTTTGTGAAATCGCCGATTTGATCTCCCCGGCATCAAACAGAACATGAAGGGACATAGGATGTTGGTATTCGGAACGGTCGGAGTCGGGATGATGGGTGTGCTGCTCGGGGGATGGGAAGCGGTTGAGTCAGGGGGGAGAGCCATGGAAGCGGTCAGCTCAGTAAAGAGGGATGCTCGACCGGCGATTGACCGAGCGAAGCCGAACAAGACGGAGCGAGCCGTATTCGCGCTCGGCTGATTCTGGGGTCCTGACTCCCGGTTCGGGAGCCTGCCCGGGGTTGTGAGGACGCGCGTCGGCTATGCCGGCGGCACGTCGCCCGACCCAACCTACGAGGCCATCGGCGACCACTCGGAGGCGATCGAGATCGAGTTCGACCCCACGCTGATCGGCTATGAGGATCTTCTGGCGGTCTTCTGGAAGGCGCACGACCCTGCGTACCGCAGTCTCAGCCGCCAGTATCGCACCGCGATTTTCTGGTCGGGCGACGAGCAGGGCCGCCTCGCGGAACTGTCGCGGCTGCTTGCTGAGAAAAGCGCTCCCCGCGGTGTCATGACGGCGCTTGAGCCGCTCAGGCGTTTCACCCCCGCCGAGGACTACCACCAGAAGTATTACCTGCGGTCGGCCAGGGAGGTCGCGGCCGCCTACCATCGCATCTACCCGGACGAGCGCGACTTCGCCGCGTCGACGGCCACCGCGCGGGTCAACGGGTTTCTGGGGGGCCACGGCGGGCGGGTTCGCCTGGCGGAGGAAATCGGGGGCCTTGGCCTTGTCGGCGAGGCGCGCGCCGCGCTCGAGCAGATCGTCCAGAAGATGCACCCCTCCGAGAGGTGCGCCCTGCCGCCGAAGTCACCCCGCTAGAGCGGTGCTTGCCGGTTTTCGTATGGATCGGACCGGGGTCCGAGCGGCATCAGAGCTGGGATGTGCAGTTCGGGCAGCGCTTCGCCTTGACCGGGATCGCCGTGAAGCAGAAGGGGCACTCCTTCGTCGTCGGCGCGGCTGCCGGCGCGGGAGCTTCCTTCTTCATCCGGTTCATGCCGCGGATTACCAGGAACATGGCGAAGGCCACGATCAGGAAGCTGATGATGGTGTTGATGAAGAGGCCGACGTTTACCGTGACGGCCCCTGCCGTTTTCGCATCGGCGAGCGAAGCGTACGGTCCCGCGGCCTTCGCTCCGGCCTTGAGGGTGAGGAAGAGGTTCGAGAAATCGACGTTGCCGAGCAGCAGGCCGATCGGCGGCATGATCACGTCGGCGACCAGCGAGGAGATGATCCCCCCGAACGATGCGCCGATGATGATGCCGACCGCCATGTCGACCACGTTGCCCCGCATCGCGAATTCCTTGAATTCCTTGAACACCGCACGCTCCTTTCCCGACACGGCAGTTGAGTTCCGGCGGCGGCCTTGAGCCGCCGCGATAACGATGCCTATGTTGTAGACGTATTCCCCCTCCGGCGCAACCGGTCCCGGAATGCACGATGTTATTCGCTCATGCAACTCGGCAGGTGTTTTAGCCCTGCTCGTCCGGCGCGAACCAGTTCTCCAGAGGTACCCCTTTGAAGTGGCGAAAGTCCTTCACATTTCGCGTGACGAGTACCAGGTCATTCACGTGTGCCACAGCGGCGATCTGTCCGTCGGCGAATGAAGTCTCGACACCCAGTCCCTGGAGTCGGGCTCGCTGAGTGCCGTGCCACGCGGCAGCGCCGGCATCGTAGGCGATGATCGGGATGGTCGCCTCGATCACCTCTTCGAGATAGCGTTCGATGGTCACGCGGCGTCGGGACTCAGGCAGCCGGCTGGCGCCGAAGACCAACTCGTGCCAGACAACCGAAGCAGTGGCGAGTTCGCCCTCGTGGCGTTTGAGCCGCGCGAGTAAAACACGGTTGGGCGTCGCCGCCAGGGGTTCGGAGAGGATGTTGGTATCGAGCAGGTACCGCGGCTTCACGGGGCGACGTCCCGCCCGGGGCCTCGGTCCCTGACGTCTTCGAAGGCGGTGGCGGCATCGACGAGAGCGTCAGGTGCAACCGTCGAGCGAAAGGCCCCAAGTGCCTTCCAGAAACCGGAGCGTTGCCGCGCCAGACGGTCGTACTCGTCGTCAGAAACCAGGACCGCGACGGGCTTCCCCCGGCGGGTGATTCGCACCGGCCGGCCGGCCTCGGCCTCGTGAACCAGAGCCGCCAGGTGGTTGCGGGCCTCCGCCACCGAATAGACTCGTTTCATTTCGCACCCTCCATTATGGCTATCTTCATGGCTATCATAGCACCGTCCTCGGGTCTTTGCACGGGAAGGGTCTTTCGTGAAACCGGAACATTATGAAATTGCAGAAAAAATCCGAACGAGCAGGTTGATAAAAAAGGCCAGACAGATGAGCCTTTTCAGCAACCTGCTAGGCGCGCAGGCGGAAGCCGGCGAGTCGGGCGCGGATGTCGCGCGACTGCTCCCCGAGCCGGTCGGTAGCTTCGCGCAGAGATTGCGCCCGGGCGCGGTTCTCGCGGATCGCCGTCTCGATGACCCGCATGGAGTCGAGCACCGCGCCGATCGACGTTCGGGATGCCGAGGCGCCCTCGAGGAGCCGCTCGCCGATGTCCGCGGTGCTTTGTGCCTCCCCCTGGAGGTAGGTGACCGTCGCTAACTGCTCTTCGGTCGAGCGCTTCATCAGCTGCGCCTTGTGACCCGTCTCGTCGGCGATGCCTCGGTAGTATTTTTGGAAAAAATAAGGCGTTTCTTACATAACGGTATGTATCAAGGTGGATTCCTTTTGTGAATTGCCGATTTGATCTCCCCGGCATCAAACAGAACATGAAGGCACATAGGATGTTGGTATTCGGAACGGTCGGGGTCGGGATGATGGGTGTGCTGCTCGGTGGATGGGAAGCGGTTGAGTCAGGGGGGAGAGCCATGGAAGCGGTCAGCTCAGTAAAGAGGGATGCTCGACCGGCGATTGACCGAGCGACACCAAACAAGACGGAGCGAGCCGTATTCGCGCTCGGCTGATTCTGGGGTCCTGACTCCCGGTTCGGGAGCCTGCCCGGGGTTGTGAGGACGCGCGTCGGCTACGCCGGCGGCACGTCGCCCGACCCAACTTACGAAGCCATCGGCGACCACTCTGAGGCGATCGAGATTGAGTTCGATCCCAAGCTGATCAGCTATCGGGATCTTCTGGCGGTCTTCTGGAAGGCGCACGACCCTGCGTACCGCAGCATCAGCCGCCAGTATCGCGCCGCGATCTTCTGGTCGGGCGATGAGCAGCGCGGCCTCGCGGAACAGTCGCGGCTGCTCGCGGAGAAAAGCGCTCCCCGCGGTGTCATGACGGCGCTTGAGCCGCTCCGGCGTTTCACCCCCGCCGAGGACTACCACCAGAAGTACTACCTGCGGTCGGCCAGGGAGGTCGCGGAGGCCTACCATCGAATCTACCCGGACGAGCGCGATTTCACGGCGTCGACGGCCATCGCGCGGGTCAACGGCTTTCTGGGGGGCCACGGCGGTCCGGTTCGGCTGGCGGAGGAAATTGACAGCCTCGGGCTTGCCGGCGAAGCGCGAGCAGCGCTCGAGCAGATCGTCCAGAAGTTGCACCCCTCCGAGAGGTGCGCCCTGCCGCCGAAGTCACCCAGCTAGAGCGGTGCTCGCCGGTTTGGGGTGGATCGGGCAGGGGGCGTGCTGTTGTGTCAGGCGGCGGCCGCCGGCTTGAGCATCAGGAAGAGATTCGAAAAGTCCACTTTGCCGAGCAGCAAACCTATGGGGGGATGATCACATCGGCAGAAAAGTAATCCCTGAAGAACCTGGTCAATTTTTCCGAAGGGTGCCTCCTCAGGGAATGGAGGCCTGCATTTCGAGGCTGTCCTCGAGCGCTGGTTGAAAACGGGAGGATAAAGAACTATATTTCACATGTACTGATGTCGATGAAGGAGAGGCAATGAACGTCGATGCGACGGGAGCTGCTCTGAATCGACCCAGTGTTCTCGTCGTTGATGACGACCGCACGCTGTGCACCCTGGCCAGCGATGCGCTGGGGGCGGCGGGGTTTTCCGTCGAGACCGTGGTGCACGGCGAGGCTGCGCTCGCTCTGCTGGAAACCTTCCGGCCCGATATCATTCTCCTCGATGTTCTGCTCCCCGGCGTTGACGGCATCACGCTCTGCAGGCAGCTGCGCGCCGCGCCGGAGACACGCGACACGCCGATCTGCATCATGACCGGTCTGGACGACCGGGCCTCGATCCAGCAGGCCTTTGAAGCCGGGGCGACTGACTTTGTCATCAAGCCGCCTTCCTGGGCAATCCTCATCCAACACCTGCGGTACCTGCTGCGCTCGTGTCTCGTCGCACGGGAGTTGTCGTCGGTTAACGCCCGGCTGCAGCGTGAAATCAAGGAGCGCGAGCGGACCACGGCGGCGCTGATGGAGAGCGAGGCCGAGCTGCGAAAGCTTTCGCAGGCCGAGAGCGACCAGCGCCGGCTGGCAGAAGCCTTGCGGGACGCCGCGGCAGCCTTGAACAGCACCCTGAAATTGGAGGAAGTCCTGGATCGCATTCTCGACAGCATCGGCAAGATCGCGGCCCACGATGCCGTGTTCATGGTCATGCTTGAGGGCGACGGGGCACGTCTCGCGGGTCACCGGGGCACGTCCCTTCAGCAGACAGGGACCGCTGGCGGTCAGGCGCACTATCGCCTGACCGATCTCCCGCTGCTCGGGCCCCTTCTCGACACGAGGCAACCCTGTCTCATCGCGGACACGTTGGACGATCCGACGTGTTCGTCCGGATGCCGCATGATACCGGGGACGCGCTCCTGTCTGGGCATACCTCTGGAGATCCGGGGGAGTATGGTGGGTGCGATTGTTCTGACCAGCGCCACGCCCGGCCTTTTCACCGCGGCCAGTGCGCAGAGGGTGCGCTCTTTCGCCAATCAGGCGTCGATTGCTATCGACAATGCCCGGCTCTTTCAGCAGGCGCATCATCATTCGGTGACCGATGGATTGACCGGACTGAAGAATCGGCGGCATTTTTTCGACCTTGCCAAGGTCGAGTTCGAGCGCATCCGACGGTATGGGAGGTCGCTGTCGATCGTGATGATCGACATCGACCGGTTCAAGAACCTGAACGACGCCTACGGACATCTTGTCGGCGATGCGGTGCTGCGAGAAGTCGCCCGGCGACTGCAGGAAGCCGTGCGAACGATCGACACCCTTGCCCGCTACGGCGGCGAGGAATTCGTGGTGCTGATGCCGGAGACCGAACTGGCCGAAGCCCTCCTGGTCGCCGAACGGGTGCGTCAAAGCGTTGCGGAGCCTCCCGTGGTCGACAATGGGGTGACGGTGTCCACGACCATCAGCGTGGGGGTTGCCGAAATCGACGAACAATGCGCCTCGCTCGAAGATGCGCTCAAGTGCGCCGACAAGGCGCTGTATGCTGCCAAAGCGGCAGGCAGGAATCGGGTGGAAGCTTATCAAGACCTCGAGAGGGTGCCGTGAAACGAGAAAAGGAGAGAGCCTTGCGGCCCCCTTTCTGAATGCTCATGAAGCTGGGACAGATGTGAAATCTGCCCCCACCCGGAGCTTACAACTTGAACGACGGATCAGCGTACGTTGGCACCGGTGAGATCCGCCGGGCCGATGTTTTCGAGCGCCTCTGCGACAGTCGTGTTCAGCGCGACATTCGGCCCCGGACGTGACTCGTTGGGCCGCCGCATCGTTGACAATGCCACGAGCCACTGTGTATTTTCTTTATAATGCAGAAGACAGGGTTATTGATGACCGCGACTTCCGTGCAGCGGTCGGTACAACGACCGGCGCGGGCCTTGAAGATTCGGCTCCCCGGTATTAGAGGTATGATGGCCACGCGCGTCCGCTCATTCCAGAAGTGATAAACAACGCACACTCGTCGTGGAGCGCGGTCATGGCTCCGCAGGGGAAGAGGTCGGCAGCTGGCGTGGTCGTCGGTCAACGACGTCAGGGGTTGATAGTCGTCGGGATGCACCGCAGCGGCACCTCTGCGCTGACCCGAGTGCTGAGCCTCATGGGCGCATCGCTCCCGAAAACCCTGATCCAGCCCTGCCCTGGAGTCAACGAGACGGGCTTTTGGGAATCCCAGCGGATCGTGACGTTGCACGAAGAGATCCTGCACAGCATCGGTTCCCGTTGGGACGATGTTCTCCCGCTGAACCCCGCCTGGTTCGCATCCCCGGGGGCTCGCGACAGCCGGGACCAGTTGGTTGCGCTGATGCGCGAGGAGTACGGCGACGCCCCGTTGTTCGTCATCAAGGATCCGCGGGTCTCCCGCCTGGTGCCGCTGTGGATAGGTGTTCTGGAGGACCTCGATGTCGAGCCGCTCTTCGTCCACATCGTGCGCAATCCCCTGGAGGTTGGGGCGTCTCTCTGGACCAGGGACGGGTTCCCGCAGGCCAAGTCGCTGCTCCTGTGGCTGGGCCATATCCTTGCCGCCGAGCATGCCACTCGGGGCCGGCGACGGGCCTACGTGCAGTACGATGAGCTTCTCCGCGATCCCATGACGATTGTTGAGCGCCTCGGGCGTGACTTGGCGCTGGATTGGCCGTGCGAACCTTCTTTGCCGAAGGTGGCGATCGAGCAATTCCTTTCGCGAGAGTTCAGGCACCACTTTGTTCCGGACGAGGAACTGCTGGCGAACCGCGAAGTCTCCGCCTGGGTCAGAGAGGCCTATGGACTGCTTGCTTCAACCGCCGAAGGCCAGAGTCGCGCGAACGCTTTTGACGCTCTGCGTTTCAAGTTCCTGGAAGGCAGCGCAGAGTACGGGAAGTTGGTCGCGACCCTGGAACGTGAGTTGCAGGAAGAATATGGTCAACGCTGCCGATTGGAAGCGCACGCCGCGACCCTCCAGGGGCGGGTTGGGAACCTGCTTCTCGAGTTGGACCAGAGCGCCGATCACATCCGCAGGCTTCAGTCGCTCATGCAACAAGCAACCCGGCCGGTGATCTGGCTGCGGGCCTTGCGTTGGTGGCCGCTTGTGTTGCGATCAGGGGTTTTCGATGCCAGCCACTATCGGGCGGCCTACCGGGATGTGGGCGCGTTTCCCGGCTCCGCACTGTTCCACTTCCTCTGTTTCGGCGCGCGCGAGGACCGCGACCCCCATCCGCTCTTCAACACTTCCTGGTACAAGCAGACAAACCCCGACGTCGCCGACTTTGGCATCATTCCGCTTGTCCACTATCTGCTCCTGGGTGCAGGGGAGGGGCGCGACCCCCATCCGGATTTCAGTACCCGATTCTATCTGGAGCGGTATCCCGATGCGCGCATTTCAGGGCTTAACCCGCTGGTGCATTATATTCGACACGGTCGGCGCGATGGTCGAAGGACGCATCCAGGCGCATCCTCGCCCAGCCCTTGATCCCGATCCCGGCACGGCGGGTAAACACCGTCATCGGTGCTTCACTACCTGCTTGAAGCAAGGACATGATGGAGAAGACCCCCGGCGGTTTTTTCCTTTCTCGATGGCTTGGAGCGAGCGGTGTATGGGAATTCTTCAGGTATGGCAGGGGTGGGCCACCCCGCCCGCCTCGTCGGTGAAGCGGGCGGGGTGCGATGAACCGTTTACAGCTTGAACAGCAGATCCGCGTACGTCGGCACCGGCCACAGATCAGCCGGGCAGATGCACTCGAGCGCGTCGATGTCGGCCCGCAGCGTGCGCAGGGCCGGGGCGACCTTGTCGCGGAACGCAGCCGCGGATTTCTCGGCGCTGCCAGCGGCGTGGGCTTTTTCGGTCTCCTTCTCGACGATCTTCACGTTCTTGTCCGCGGAGACGACAAGCTTGCCGACCTGGGCGAGCAGGGCCTTCTGAACCTTGGCGGCGGCGCCCGCGGCCTTGATCGAGGTGCCCAGCTCGGTCATGAAGAGCATCGCCGCCGGCAGGAACATGCGGCGCACCATCTGCGAAGCGGTACGGGCCTCGATGTTGATGTGTTTGGCGTACTGCTCGAGGTAAATCTCGTAGCGTGAGTGCGTCTCCTCGTGCGAGAGCACCTTGTACTTGGCGAACAGCGCGAGCGACTTGGGCGTCACGAAGGCCTTGAGCGCGTCCACCGTGTTGCGCACATTGGGAAGGCCGCGCTTCTTCGCCTCGGCCGCCCACTCCTCCGAGTAGTTGTTGCCGTTGAAGATGATCCGGCCGTGCTTGTTCCCCGCGTCCTTGACGATCGCGAGGATCTCGGCGTTCTTGTCCTTGGCCTTCTCCAGACGACCGGCAATGGCGTCGAGCGCCTCGGCCACCGCGGTGTTGATCGCCACGTTCGGCCCCGAGATCGACTGCGAGGAGCCGACCATCCGGAACTCGAACTTGTTGCCGGTGAATGCGAACGGCGAGGTCCGGTTGCGGTCGGTGTTGTCCTTGGGCAAATCCGGCAGCGTGTCGACGCCGACCTTGAGGTAGGAGGCCGCCTGGGAGGAGGCCTTCTGCCCCTTGGCGAGCGCGAAGATGATGTTGGTCAGCTCGTCGCCGAGGAAGGCCGAGATGATCGCCGGCGGCGCCTCGTTCGCGCCGAGCCGGTGGTCGTTGCCGGAGGAGCCGCAGGTGCCGCGCAGGATGTCGGCGTGGGTGTCGACGGCCGTCAGCAGCGCCGAGAGGAAGACCAGGAACTGCGCGTTCTCGTGCGGGGTGGTTCCCGGCTCGAGCAGGTTCTGGCCCAGGTCGGTCGAGAGCGACCAGTTATTGTGCTTGCCCGAGCCGTTGATGCCGGCGTACGGCTTCTCGTGGAGCAGGCAGACCATGTCGTGGCGCAGCGCCACCTTCTGCATCGTCTCCATGACCAGCTGGTTGTGGTCGGCGGCGATATTGGTCGTCGAGAAGATCGGCGCCATCTCGAACTGCGCCGGGGCGACCTCGTTGTGCTTGGTCTTGGAGGTGATGCCCATCTTCCAGAGCTGGATGTCCAGATCCTTCATGAAGGAGGCGACGCGGTCCTTGATCGAGCCGAAGTACTGGTCCTCGAGCTCCTGGCCCTTGGGCGGCGCGGCGCCGAAGAGCGTGCGGCCGCAGGCGATCAGGTCGAGGCGCTCGAGGTAGCGCTCCTTCTCGACGAGGAAGTACTCCTGCTCC
>Ga0315283_10006747_pt1 | contig 10276 bp, 8 predicted proteins | sample YL17G09_0_MG_FD_204541 | JGI IMG/M metagenome (GOLD analysis project Ga0315283, IMG submission 204541) | Sediment microbial communities from Yellowstone Lake, YNP, Wyoming, USA - YL17G09_0 | ecosystem: Environmental > Aquatic > Freshwater > Lake > Sediment | place: USA: Wyoming | collected...
GCCGATGAGTTTAGTAATATCGGGATAGGCGTTTTTCATGGGTTACTGCCGCCCAAGGCCGGACGGCTTTCTCCTTTTAGGACGATTGATCTTTTCGTACAGGGCAATCTGCTCGGCCTGGGAAAGTTTTACCCGAGCCGGTTTCCGGCCGGCCCGGCAGAGACGGCAACGGTCCTGGGAACAGCCCTGGCAGTAATGGCAATCCGGGCATTTTTTTCGTCTCTTTCCGGCCGGATGACTGGCCGAGGGTCGGATCTCTTCAAAGGGTATTAATCGCTGCCCTTGGCCCTGCCCAGTGATCCCGCTTATTTTTTCCCTTGGCGCTCGGCGCTCGGCGCTGGGGGTCTTTCTTTTCGCGCCCGGGCCTTTTGTTTTTACCCCGCTGCTCATACCCTCTGCACTAGGCTCTCTGTACTCCGCGCCTGATAGTTATTCCACCGTCACGCTCTTGGCCAGGTTTCTGGGTTGATCCACATCCGTACCCCGCAGCACGGCTATGTGGTAGGCCAGCAGCTGCAGCGGGATGGCAAAAAGAATCGGGGAAAGCGCCCAATGGATCTTGGGGACCCGCAGCAGGTCGTCCGCCCCGATCCTATACCCGGCCCCTTCCTCCTGATCGGTCAGGGCGATGATCTTCCCGCCCCGGGCCTTGATTTCCTGCAGGTTGCTTTGCACCTTTTCCAGGACCTCGTTCTCCGGCAGCAAAAGCACCGTGGGCAGGTCCTCGTCAATCAGCGCAATGGGACCATGTTTCATCTCCCCGGCGGGATAGCCTTCGGCATGGATATAAGATATTTCCTTAAGTTTTAAGGCCCCCTCCAGAGCAATGGGGTAATGAATCCCCCGTCCCAGAAAAAGGAAGTCCTGAGCCTGAAAGTATTTGTGCGCCACGGCCTGGATCAGCCCTTCCTTTTCCAAGATCTCCTCCACGCCGCGGGGCAGACGCAACAGGTCCCGGGCGACCCGGATGCGGGCTTCAGACGAAACGCAGCCCAACTCCTGGCCGATATGCAGGGTCAGGAGCGTTAGGGCGACCAACTGGGTAGTAAAAGCCTTGGTGGAGGCCACCCCGATCTCCGGGCCGGCGTGAGTATAAATTACCCCGTCCGCTTCCCGGGCCAGGGTGCTGCCCACCACGTTGCAGATGGCTAAGACCCGGGCCCCCTTGGCCCGGCCCTCCCGCATAGCGGCCAGGGTATCGGCGGTCTCGCCGGATTGAGAGATCAGAATGATCAGGGTCTGAGGATCGATGATCGGGTTCCGATAGCGGTATTCGGAACCATAGTCCACCTCCACCGGGAGGCGGCAGTATTCCTCTAAAAGAAACTTGCCCACCAGTCCGGCATGCCAGGAGGTCCCGCAGGCCACCATGACCACCCTGCTGATTTTCTGGAGTTCTCCGGCCCCCAGCCCGAACTCCGGCAGCGCCACCTGCCCGGTTTCCGGTGAAATCCTACCCCGGAAAGTATCAATGATACACTGGGGTTGCTCAAAAATCTCCTTCTGCATGAAGTGCTTGAAGCCGGCCTTCTCGGCCATAACCGGGTTCCAGGGAATCTTTTGAACCTTTTTTTCTATTTTTTCCCGTTCCCGGTTAAAGATCGCCGGTTGAGGCAAGGTCAGGACAGCCAGGTCCCCATCCTCCAGGTAAATGACCCGGTCGGTATGATGTAAAAAAGCCAAAACATCGGAAGCCACGAAAAGCTCGCCTTCCCCGAGACCGATGATCAGCGGGCATTCTTTCCGCACGGCAATCATGGTCCGGGGATCTTTTTGATGGAGGATCACCAGGGCATAGGATCCCTTAATGTCTTCCAGTGCCTTCTGGACCGCCTGGATCAGGTCCAAATTCCGGGCGTACTTATCGATGAGATGGGCCACGATCTCCGAATCGGTTTCCGAAGAAAAGTGATGTCCTTCCCGGATGAGCTGATTTTTCAGCTCCAGGTAGTTCTCGATGATCCCGTTGTGGACCAGGGCGATTTGTCCGGCCACATGGGGGTGGGCATTGGTTTCCGAGGGCCGTCCATGAGTAGCCCAGCGGGTATGGCCGATACCGATTCGACCGACCAGGGGCTCACGGGCCAGGAGCTCCCCCAGCTTGTTTAACTTGCCCTGGCTGCGGCGAACGGCAAACCCTTCGTCCTGAATCACCGCAATCCCGGCCGAGTCATACCCCCGATATTCCAGGCGCTGCAACCCCTGATAGATGATCCCCACCGGGTCCTCAGGCCCCAAGTAGCCTATGATTCCACACATAGTGACTCCTGCTCCTACTTATTTTAGGTTCTTCGCCCTTTTGGATGGGTGCCTACAATATACAGTAGATCACCGCGAACCCAAGCCTCCCTGGCCGCCTGGGTCTCTTGGAAAGGGGTTTCCCTATTGCTTTTTAGGTTCTAACCCGGGCCCCCCTGTTTTCAAGTCGTCCAGGAGGCAGGGCCGGTCTGGGAGGCATTGAAAGCCTCTGCGTTTGGGCCTGCTTTAAACGAAAAGGGCAAAGCGTCATTTTTTTAGGACGAGAACGCGCTTTTTTTGAGCGGCTACCCTTCGATCCTTGATCTGGGAAAAAGGCGGAACACTGACGCCGTCATCCAGAATAGCATTTTCGAGGATAACCTGGGAAGACACCAGACAGCAGGCGCCAATGCGTGTTCGACCCAAGATAATGGTGAAGGGTCCGATCGTGGAGTCCGGGCCGATTTTAACGGTGCTTTCGATATAGGTATTTGCCGGATCCAATAAAGTGACCCCTTGCTTCATCCATTCCTCGTTGATTTGCCTTCTCAGGGTCAGGCCGGTTCGGGCCAATTCCATTCGATCATTGATCCCCAGTACTTCCTCGGATTGAGGAGTGAGCAGCACCGAAACCGAATACCCGGATTCCCGGGCCAGTTGAATGACATCGGTCAAATAATATTCCCCCTGCCGGTTTTTTCGGGAGAGCTTAGGCAGGGTGGAAAAGAGAAACCCGGAGTCAAAGCAATAGATCCCGGCATTCACTTCCTGAATAAGACGTTCTTCCGGAGTGGCGTCTTTTTCTTCCACGATTCGCTTTAGCCCGCCTTGGGGATCCCGGATAATTCGGCCGTAGGCCAGCGGCTGAAGTAAACGGGTGCTTAACAGAGTAACCGGAGTTTTCTTCTTCCGGTGGGTTCGAATGATTTCCCCCAGGGTCTCCTTCTTGATCAAAGGGACATCTCCGGACAATACCAGGATTGTTCCTGGAAAGGAATTCAATTCCCTGGAGGTCTGCAGCACCGCGTGGCCAGTCCCCAACTGGGGGCTCTGGGTAACGAAGATCAAACCCGGACGGTCAAAGGCCTGTCGCACCTGTTCCGCCTGGTGGCCGATGACCACCACCGTCTTTTCGGGCCTCAGGGCTTTGGCCGCCTCCAAGACGTAGCCTAATAACGGCCGCCCCAACAAAGGATGGAGGACCTTGGCCCGGTCCGATTTCATCCGGGTCCCTTTTCCGGCCGCTAAAATTACCACCGCCAAGGATTTCATACTTTTTTTTTAATGCCGCTGCGGAAAAAAGGCAAGGCAAAAGACCAATCCAAAACAACGTGAATCCGGCAGTCAGATTCCAGATCAGTTTTCAGGGATACGAATGATAAACCCGGAAACAAACCGGGGATCTGCTTTTTCACCAACCGGGATCCTTCCCAGTTCGGCTTCCAGTTTATTCCTCAGAAAATCCAGCCACCAGTGGAGCGCTTCCTTTTCGTCCGGTTTCAATTCCGGACCGCTTTCCGCGACGAGTTGAACCGCTTGCTGAAAAATCTCCGGCCCGGACTTTTTCGACCCGTCTGGCCGGTTTTGTTCAAACAGAACCCCCCCCAGCCGTTCCCAAGATTCAAGGGACAGGGGCTGCAAGACGGCCTGCCCGGTCAGCATCCGGTTGGCCGACATGGTCAGCCAAATCGCGCTCAGCGTGGGGTCGGGTCGATACAGGGGAATCGTGGAAAGGGTATTGATTTCCCCGGCGGTGATTCCCAGGCGACGGGAAATCAAGCGGCCCAGCACCGCCAGGTGGTCCAGCAGTTCCCGGGTTTCCTGAAGTTCCCCCAGGCTCTGGAAAGAACGGTAATTTTTCCCCCCGGTCCGATCATAATAAAGCGGCCTTTTGAAAAAAAGCCCTTTGAGCGTCTCCTGGAAAGGCGAATCCAGGACTTCTTCCCGCCGGAGAATTTCCCGGTACCAATCCCCTCTCCGAATAATGGCTTCCGCCCGGTATTTCAACTCCAAACCCAGACTGTACCCGGTTTGAAAGATCCGGACCAGCGCGAGATGGGTCAGGACCTCCCCGGCCCTTCCCGAATCATCCCGGCTTAAATGCCGCAACCCCAGATCCAGGAGTTGTAAGGCCTTTTGGACCGATTGGTAGATCGGCGCCGGCTCATTCACGTCCGCGCCGTTGGCCACCAAGATGTGATTGGCCAGGTTTGCCAGTTCCCATTTGATTCGAGTAATCTGCCCATCCTCCAGTCCCTGGTTCATGGCCGCGAAGAGAAAGGATCCCTCACCGGCGGATTCGAGGTGACTGGGGGGATAAAAGGAAGCCTCCGGGATCGACCAGTCGGGCAATTGTTCTTCCCGGACCTGTTCGGGTGGGAGATACCGGTAGATTTCCAGGGCCTCGTAAAAATCAGGAAAACCATGATCGGCCAATCTTCCCCTCCGCCACTGAAGGGCCGTTTCTTCCTCTTCCAGCGGCAGGCGCAGGTGTACCCATTCCAGAAGATTCTGGTAATAGAGGGGATCATCGGCCTGCAGGAATTTAAGCAGCCGGGTTATTAAAGGGGCGTCTTTTTCACTCAAAAATCGCGAATAATAGTACCCGTCCAAGGTAAAGTCCTCATCCAAATCTTCGCTAAAGTCGTCATCCGGGTTTTCCACCTTGACGACCCGGATCAGCTTCTGAAAAAGGGCCACCACCAGCTCGGAATCCAGGGTGTCAAAAAGCTGTTTAAGTTTTTCCTCCCCGCAGGCCTCCAGCGTCTCCAGCCAAACGATAATTTTCTCTGGGTTCAATCGATCTTTTTTCCAAAGATCCAGGTCCAATAAATGGGTGGTCTGTTCCGGGGTGGCCAGGGAAATCAAATCAACGCTCTCCCGGATCCCCAACTCCTTGACGGTGAGGAACAGATCGGTTTCCGGAATTTGGGCCACCAGTTCCCTCGGATCGGAGGAATTTAAAATATTTTCCAGCCGCTCCTTTACCGGCAAAGAAAGGATGGCCTGGATTTCTTCCGTTGAAGGAAAATAGCTCTGATCCAGGAAAGGGAGTTCATCGGTAAATCCGACGGGTTCATCCGTAATGATTCCATTCTCTTTTTCCTTCATAGGTTTTTTCATGTTAATGAAATTTTTGGTCCCCCGATTCGATTACCCTAATCGGGCCATATTGTCTTTCGTATTTTTCCAGATTGTCTGCCAGGGCGCTGATAATCCTTTTCAGACTGCCTGGGCTGACCATGATTCGGGAAACCAGGAAGGTCCCGCTGGGGGAATTCAATAGCCAGTCCATAATGAATTCCTCCGGACTGTGAGAGACAATCAACGAATTGCTATACCGGCCGCGCATCAATTCGTCGCCGGTATTGATTTGGATCTGTTGAGAGGGATTCAACGGTTCAGACATTTGGGTCTCCTTGGATTGGTATGAAATTTTGATTTTATGGCCGGGGCTTGTAGGCCACGCAGTCGATCTCCACGGCCCCGCCCAGGGCGAGTTCCGCCCTTCCCACCGTAATCCGCGCCGGGGGATCCGACCCCATGACCGCCAGATAGGCCTGGTTCATCGCGGCGAAGGTCCCCATGTCGGCCAGAAAGACGTTGACCTTGACCACGTCTTCCAGCGCGGCGTCGCAGGCCCGCAGGATCGTCTCGATGTGCCGCAGGGTCTGCCTGGTCTGTGGACCGGTTCCGCCTTCTACCAGTTCCAGGGTATTGGGTTTGGTGCCCAGGATCCCGGAGACATAAATGAAATCTCCGGCCATCACCGCGTGGCAGAAGGCCGGCAGCCTGGCCAGCCCTTCAACGATAACTTTTTTCCCAGCCATAGCGTCTTACCTCCATTGCTCTCGATGTCGAGATTCGGACGTTTCGGCCCCTCCCAATATCGTTGGTCATGGTAACAGCGCCCCTTCCTCCGGCAGGCGACAGGTCACCCGGCAGGACGAAAATCGGCCACGATGGGCAGGTGGTCCGAGGCCAAGAGGGTCTTCCGGTTGCGGGTCAGCGCGGCCCGCACCAGTTCCAACTGCTCCTCGAAATAGATATGGTCCAGGGATAGCAGAGGCAGCACCCCCGGATAGGTCCGGGACCTGGACAACCGGGTCTTAATCCGTACGCGCTGGAAATGGGTGCCCAGCAGCCGGGAAGCCAGTCCCGGTATCCACTCGTTAAAGTCCCCTAAAATGAGACTCCCCCCGGTGCGCCGCCCTTCCTTCAGAATCTTCTGGTCAAATAGCTTTTTCGCCTGCACGCGGCGCTCTCGAAAAGCCGTTCCCAGATGGAGATTATAAACATGCAAGAGACGATCGGGTTCCAGCTGGAGGTCGGTCCGCAGGCAACCCCTGGCCTCCCTCCCGGCATGACTGAGGTCATAGTTTTTTTCAAAAAGCACCGGAAAACGGCTCAGGGTGACATTCCCGTAGGCCCCGCCCCGAAGCCGGCGGGTCTCCCCGATCCGGAAATGAAAACCCAGCGCCTCGGCGATAAATCGGGCCTGGTGAGCCTCCGGTTCTTTACCCTCCAGGCTTAAGACTTCCTGCAAGGCCACGATATCCGGTTTAAGGCCCTGAAGGATCTCGGCGACCCATTGAATCCGATTGCGCCGGTCCAATCCCCGGCCCTTGTGGATATTGTAAGTAACCACCCGAAAAGATTCTTGTTTTTTCTTCCGGGTTTCGGTTTCAGGATTCGGTTGCTGAAATTTCGTCGTCTTGGTCATCGCTCTTTTTTTCACGGAACAGCTTAAACGTCCGGATTCATAAATGTTATATTTATCACAGGGCGGATCAGGGGACAATCGTTTTAACCAGGGATATCAATCCGCTTCAACCCTGCCCCGCAGGATCCGGACCCTCAATCCTCCATGGGATAAAGGGATCCCCTGATCAAATCGTAGACCGGTATTCCGAATCAACGGAAGACTCGAGCTAAGGAGAGTGACCTGCCAGCCCGGGCACTTGGATCGCAAGACCTTACCGAATTGGGCATAGAGGTTCCTCAGGTCTTTTTGCCGGCTGACCCGGACCCCAAAGGGCGGATTGGTGACTACCCAGCCGGGTCCTGCCGGCACATCAATCGACGAAACGGCCCGACAGGAAAATTCGATGAGGCGGCCCACCCCGGCCCTTTCAGCATTTTCCCGGGCTGTCTCGATGACCCCCTGATCCCGATCCGAGGCGCTGAGGCTGGGGATGAAACCCTTTAACCTGGGGGCGGGCTTATTCAAAAGAGACTGCCATTCCTGGGCCTCAAAAGAGGGCCAGTTCATAAAGGCAAAGGACCGGTTCAGTCCCGGCGGAAGGTTATGGACCTGCAAGGCGGCTTCAATGGGGATGGTGCCGGAACCGCAAAAAGGGTCTATCAGGGGAGAAGCCCCGTCCCATCCGGAGGCCAGGAGCAGTCCGGAAGCCAGGGTTTCTCTCAGGGGGGCCTTCCCCCCAGCCAGCCGGTAACCTCGGCGATGGAGCAGCGATCCCGAGGAATCGAGACTGATAGTAACCTGGTCATTTACCAGTCGGGCCATAATGAGTTGAGGCCCCTGGAGATCTTCGTTTTCATCCCTTGGAAGAACAGGGGGAAGTAGGCCCACCCGGTCGGCGATAGCCCCGGCCAGACGCTCGGCCACGGCCTTCTGGTGATAGAGGCGGGATTGGCGGCAGGTGACCCGAAAAACCACCGGGCTCCCTGGTTGGAGAACCTCTTCCCAGGGAAGCTGACCGGCCTTGCGGCGAAACTCGGTGAACGCGGCCGCGTGAAAAGTCCCAAAGCGGACCAGTATCCGGTCGGCGGTCCGCAAATTTAGATTCGCCCGATAGAGATCTATCAGGCCTCCTGAAAAGGAAACCCCGCCGATCTCCTCGTCGGCCGGGGTCTCCGGCGCTGATGACCCAGGGCCTGGAGGATAGAGACCCAGGGCCCCCAGCTCTTGCGTGGTAAAAGACTCTAATCCTGGAGTACAGACGGCGAAAAATTCCATTTAATCGGCCGATTTTCTAAGCCGGTTGATCCTTTCCACCAGGGGGGGATGAGAATAATGAAACCGGACATAGAAAGGATGGGGATTCAGGTTGGTCAGGTTGTCGGCCGCCATCCGTTTAAAAGCCGCGATCAGCGGTTCAGCGGTTCCCATCTGGGCCAGGGCATAATCATCGGCCTGGCGTTCATAGCGCCGGGAGAGAGCCAGGGAAAAAGGGACCAGGAAGAAACCCGCTTTCTGTCCGATGAGGCCCAGCAAAAAAAGTCCCACATAGGCCTTGGGTTCGCCGAACCCAAAGGAAAAATAGAGCCCGGACCAACCCAGGAATCGGGCGGCCAGATAAAGCCCGGCCAGGGTAGAGGCCGCAAACAGGAGAAACAGTTTCAGGATGTGCCTTCTTTTATAGTGCCCCAACTCGTGGGCCAGGATGCCGAGAATTTCTTCCTGGGGATGGGCCTGGAGCAGGGTGTCGAACAGGACCACTCGTTTGGTTTTTCCCAATCCGGTAAAATAGGCGTTGGTGTGGCCGCTGCGTTTGCCGGCGTCCATCTGAAATATCCCTTTCAGACCGACCCCGGCCTTCTTCATCAGCCCGGTGATTTTTTCCTTTAAGTCCTCCCCCTGAATGGCTTCGAATTTATTGAAGAGGGGAGCGATGAGTACCGGGTAGAGCACGGCCAGCACTAATTGAAATACCGAGAGAAACAGAAAGCCCCAGACCCACCAGAATTGAGGGGCGGCTTGGATGAGCCAAAGGATCAGGGAAAAAACAAGGGAAAAGAGAAGCAACGAAAGCAAGCCCGTCTTCAGGTGATCCAGAATCCAAATTTTGAGGGTGGACCGGTTGAATCCGAATTTTTCTTCAATAACAAAGGCTTGATAATAGTCAAAAGGCAGATCCAGGAAGGCATTCAAAAACCCGGGGATCATAAAAAACAACAGGCCCAGGAGGACCGAATTCCAGGACAGGCGAGTGAGCAGGTTATCTAAGAAGGGAAAGAAGCCCCAAAGAATCAGACCCAGGAAAACGAGTTCGGAAAAAACCAGGTGAATCGAACCGAATCGGCTCCGCTCCCCGGAATAGGCGATGGTCTGTTTCATTTTTTCTTTATCCATGAACCCTTCGAATCCCTCCGGTACCCGGCCGCCTTGTTTTTGCTGATGATCCCGGTTCAACCGCTCCAGTCCCAGGGTCAAGATCAACTGCAGCAGATAAAGCCCCACAAAACATCCAAAAAGAAAATTCCATTCAGGCAAGGAGTACTCCTTAATACGAAAATAGCCAAGAACAGGGGCCGCGTGTAGGGGAGGGGTTAATCCCCTCCCGCACCCAACCAGGCATAATTACCACTTTTGAAAAAAATTGAATCCCCGATTCCCAAGTTCGGGAGGGGATTAACCCCTCCCCTACAAAAAGCGGATTGTTGCCATATTTTCATGCTTTGCGGGCGCCCGCCCCGGGCTAGGGATTTTATAGTATGGAAAAATTTAACTTTGATTTCAAGCGGAAAAGATGCTACAGCCTATCCGGTCAAAAGAATTTCCAGGCAGCGCCTTTTCCTGTTTCAAATTGGATAAACTTTAGGATAAACTGGAAGATAGCCGTGTATTTCCTTAAGCCCTTAAGGTCCTTCCTCCAGGCTGGTGTTCTTGGCCTAATTTTACTCCTCGCTGTTTCAGGGGTCTCCTCCGGGTCCGCTACGAAGTTGGAGGTTCTGGTGGAGGGACTGGAAGAAGAGGCCCGAATGAATGTGGAACTGGCCCTCGCTCCGCCTGAAGGGATCCTGAATAATGACCAAGTGGATGAACCCTTGCTGGCGCTTTTTCTGAAAGAAATTTCTCCAAGGGTTCGGGAGGCTCTGGAGCCGTTCGGGTATTACAACGCCAAGGTGGAAACCTCCACCGAAAGGCCAACGGACCGGTTGCTCCTGCGCGTCAAGGTCGATCCCGGGGCTCCGGTGCGCCTGGCCCTGATAAAGATCGAACTTCAAGGGCTCGGAGCGGAGGATGAAAAACTCAAAGAAGCCCTCCTCCAATTCCCGCTGAAAGAAAATGATA
>Ga0315283_10006748_pt1 | contig 10275 bp, 6 predicted proteins | sample YL17G09_0_MG_FD_204541 | JGI IMG/M metagenome (GOLD analysis project Ga0315283, IMG submission 204541) | Sediment microbial communities from Yellowstone Lake, YNP, Wyoming, USA - YL17G09_0 | ecosystem: Environmental > Aquatic > Freshwater > Lake > Sediment | place: USA: Wyoming | collected...
GAACCCGACCGAGCGGATCGAGCGGAACTGGCCCGCGGCCTCGTCCACCAGCATCAGCGACATCCGGTCGATGACCAGCGTCTCGGTGATGCGCGACACCAGGCGCTCGCTCAGCCGCGCGAGATCAAGATCCGTGCTCAGATCGCGCGCGAAGCCCACGAGCGCGCGCCGGTAGTCGTAGCGATCCCGGTAGAAGGCCCGATCGAGCACGTTCTGGATCCCGTCCTTCATCGGGCGGGCGACCAGCACCAGCACGAGCGTCGCGAGGATCGCAATCACGGTGTTGTGGCCGGTGCCCTGGTCGGCGAAGAACCACCCGACCGCCCGGAGCAGAATGGCGAACACCGCCACGACGGCCGAGGCGGCGGCCACGTACACGAGGCCACGCTTGACGATGACCTCGACGTCCATCAGCCGGTAACGGACGATGGCGGAGGCAAAGGCCAACGGCACCAGGCCCAAGGGGACCGCCAGCAGCTCCATGCGCACCGACGGAGACAGACCCAGCACGAATGGTAGCGCGTACCCCAGCGAGAAGGGGGCGCCGCCCAGCAGCGTGCCCCAGACGATCCAGCGCAGTTGCCGGCGCGCAGTCACCGACCGCACGTGGGCGAGCGCGTGCACGAGCACGCCGAACCCGCCGAACAGGCAGACCGCGAAGTAGAACGGCTCGCCGCGGTCGAGCGCGGCCACCACCCGCACCCAGGCCGGGTCGGATGCGAGCCCCGCCACCGCCATGATGCGCGCCGTTCCCATCAGGAGCGCCGGCAGGTACACGAGCGGCAGCAGGCGCACCCCGACAGGGGTCCGCGCCCACGCGTCGCTGCGGTCCGGGAACACCAGTGTGAAATGGATCAGCATGGGCCCAAGCGCGAGCATCGCGACCATGTCGGCCCAGTAGAACAGCCAGTCGAGCCGATCGAACCGGCCCGAGAACGAGAATGTGAACGCGCCGAAGAACGCGACGGTAAGCCAGAAGAAGCGCAGCGACGACTGATCGCCCGGGCGCCGCAGCCTGACCCACGCGCCCACCATCAGCGTGAAGATGCCGACCGCCGCCAGCGCGAAGTACAGCACGCTGTTGCCCTGCGGGATGGGCGCAAGCTGCACCTGCACGATCTCGCGGCTGCCCATCCGCAGCAGCGTGTAGGTGAGCGTCGTATCCGTCTTCGATCGATGGGCCGCCGTGACGACATCGTCGCGGCCGTCCACCACCTGCCCGTCGATTGCGAGCAGCACATCGCCGACGCGGACACCGGCCTTGACCGCGGGCGTCGCCTCGGCAATCTCTGCCGCGGTGATGCCCTGGGCACGCTTCATCCACAGGACGCCGTCCTCGACCTCCCGCCACGTCGCGCGCAGGTAGACGTTTGCCGCACCCAGTACGAGCAGCACCACGACGACCGCCAGCGCGGCAAACCACCCCAGCACGCTGGGTTGGCCGGCTGCCGCGCGGGGCCGTCTCGCTTCGTCTTGCCGTATCCGGCTGTCAGTCATCGAGTTACGCGGTACCTATCCGAACAATTCGAAGCAAGTGACATACCACCAACGCCTGCCGTCCATGTTTCTGAAAACCTAATGAAATCAACTACTTAACAGTCACAGCCAGACATGAATCCCGCCGGAATCCATCCGGGCGTATTATGCCTCCAAGCATATGGATCCGACACCGGGAGATTGGGTGGCTGGCTAAAAGCGCACGCGCACGCCGCCAACCACGCGCTTGGGCGGCCGGACGACGAGCAGTTCGTCGTAGACGGAGCGCTCCCCGGCGATGTCGCGGAACAGGTTGCACACGGCCACGAGCACTTCCCAGTCGGCCGAGGTGAAGTTCAGGAACGGGAGAGCCTGGTTCACCTGGATGTCGAAGCGGGCGTCGAACCCGGGACCACGCCCGTCGATCGCGGGCCGCGCGAACGCCGAGTTGAGCTTGTAGAGCACGTAGACCCGCGTCGAGGTCTGCGAGATGGCGGTCTCCACCGACGTCGTCAGATCGTGGATGGTTTCGGCGTCGCCGCGGTGGCTGTTGCCGAACAGGCCGGTCATGGCCGAGGCGACGCCGTTTTGCCACCGCGTCGAGGTCTGCGAGTAGTCGACCGACCCGCGGACGGCGCCGATGATGGGCCGGCTCAGCGTGACGGCCCAGCCGCGGGTGTCGACATCGCCGACGTTTCCGACGAAGTAGTGCCCGAGCGTGGCGGCCGGGTGATCGAGCGACGGCAGCGCGAACATGGCGCCCGCCTGTTCGTCGACGCGCTGATAGAACGTGCGGAAGCCGACGACATACGCGGCGATGTCACGTTCCACGCCGACCTCGACGTGATCGGTCGTCTGCGCGCGCAGGTCCGCCTGGCTTGACCACGACGAGAACGATCGCTGCGACGGCAGCCACATCGACGCGATCCCCCTGGTCACCGGGACGAACTCGTCGGTGCCCGGCGCCATCGCGGTGCGGGCCACCACGGTGCGCACGCGGACCCGGTTGACGGGGCTCACGGTGAGCGACGCGCGCGGGCTGACCAGGCCGTCCCCGCTCACGTAGTCCTGCCAGGCGTAGGCGAGGCCGTAGCCGACCGACACGCGCCGCGAGATGACCCACTCGTCGAAGCCGTAGACGCGGCCCATCGCGCGCGACCCGCTGTTGATCGCCACCACGGCGATCGGATCGATCCCGCTGAACCGCTGCGTGCTGTAGCTGAGGCCGGCGACGTAGCGATGCGCCGACGAGGGGCGCGCGGTCAGCGATCCTTCGACGAACCAGGAGCCGAGGTTCCCCTGCGTCATGGCGCCGTGCACGGCCCAGTCGCCCAGAGACCCCATGGGCGCGCCCAGCGACACGTAGGCGACGCTGGCGGCCGCGAAGGCATTGGGCGAGAGGAAATCCGACGGACCCGTGAACGCGCCGGTCGTGACGAAATTGACCTGGCCGTTGAGGGAGAGGTCGCCGAAGATCGACGCCGCCAGCCGGGCGGAGGAGTCGAACGCCCGTCCGAAGAACGAGCCGGCGCTGTCGGGCACCGGCGCAACTCCATCGTCGGTGATGATAAACGGATTGTCGGTGTTCTTCAGCACGCTGCGCGTGAGATGACGCAGCCGCCACGCCGTGTCGCTGTGGCTGTGGTCGGCATCCGGGGAGGCGTTCGCGTCGCCGCCGCCCGCTCCGTCCAGCGGCAGCACGCTGGCGGCGAGCATCGTCGGCCCGCCGCTCGCGCCGGCCGTCACCCCGAGCGCCCGGAGCGCCACCGACACGACAGACGGCCCTGACGCGCGCACGTCGACCATCTGGCGCTGCGACGGCGCGTAGCCGTCCAGGTGCACCCGCAGCGTATAGGCGCCGGGCGGGAGGGATTCGAGCAGGAACCGGCCGTCGCGCCCGGACAGCGCGAAGGCCACGGACGAGCCGAGGGCGGAGATCATCGCCCCGACCAGGGGCTTGCTCTGCGTATCCAGAACCAGCCCCCGGATCGAGCCAAGGCCCGCGCTGGCCACGGTGGCCTGCGGCACCTTCGCGGCCGTTTGGGCGGACGCGGACGCGAGGGGAGCGACGAGACAGACAACGGCCGCCGCGGCCACGACGGTGGATAGGCGTGTCATAGCTTCGCTCGTCATTCCATCACGGCCCGCGCTCGGGTGCGCGACCGGAGGCCCGCCGGCCCCCGGGGGTCAGGCCGCGACGAAGAACTGAATGTTCTGCGTCAACGTCTTTCCCGTCAGCTTGTCGGTGACCTTGACCTCGAGGCGGTACTCCCCTTCCGGAAAGCTGCCAAGAGGCACCGACTGGCCCGCCACCAACTGGTGGCCCATCGCTGGGTCGAACTGCGGCGGCAGCGTCGCCGCGCTGAACACCTGCGGATTCGTCTTGTTGAAGAACTTCTCGCCCTTCTCGGCGTCCGCCACCTTCTGGTAGAACCCGTACTCGATCGTGACGTCGGGCTTCTTGTTCGCGTCCAGCCCCGTGTTGTACACGAGGAACACGATCGACAGCTCGCCCTTCTTCGACAGTTTCGAGCTGGACGCCGGAATGATCTGCGTCATGCCGAACGTGTACGGCTGCTCCTCCTGCTCCTGCCGCGTGAGCGGCTGGCTCAGGCCCTCGACCTTTTCGGCCAGGATGACGCTGCTGGTCACCAGTTCGGTCGTCCAGTAGTTCGGAACGGTGATCGCCTGCTTGATTGTGCCCGTCTTGGTCGGCGTCTTCTCTCGGTCCTTCGCGTCGTAGGGCAGGCGCTCCTTGACCACGACGTAGACATCGTACTCGCCGGCCGGCACCGCGAAGGCGCGGTTGAACCGGTACGGCTGGCCGGGCGCTGGCGCTGGCGGGTTCACGAGATACAGCTGCTGGAACACGTACTCGGGGTGCGGGTTCTTGGGCGGCTGGTTCTTCGCGTCCTTGCTGTCCTTCTTGGCGTCGCCCGGCAGGGGCGGCGGCGCCACGAGGGCGGTATTGACGACGCGCACGAACATGTTCAGCGACCGGGACACCGGCATGTCGTCCGGGGCGATCGTGACGGTAAACGGCACGTAGGTGCGGCCTTCCTGCGCCTTCAGGAAGTCGAAGCGGAACGAGGCCGCGATATCGCTCGCGAGGGTGCCGGCCTTCGCCGCGTCGGCCGCGAGGACCACCTGCTTGATGTCAAAGTTCTGCGCCTGCAGGACCTTCTTGTCGACCTTCGGCTGTTGCTGCTGCTTGGCGAGCGCGGGCGCCAACCAGACCGCTGCGATGATGACGAGCGCGATGAATAGCGGGGTCAGCACCCACCGACGAATATGCATGATGACTCTACTCCCATTATGTCGTTCCACCATGGTTCGACACCCCTCGATCATAGGCCCAAGCCTTGATGGTGTCAAAGTTTACGGACGATGCCCTATGGTAAGATCCGGGCCTGTTCGCATACCGGATGTCATCGTCCCCTGCCCGAGGTTCTTTTATGAAAATCGCAGCTGTCCACGGTCGGGAAATTCTGGATTCCCGAGGCAATCCCACCATTGAAGTTGATGTCACCCTCGAGGACGGCGCGTTCGGCCGGGCCGCGGTGCCCTCGGGCGCCTCGACCGGCGAGCGGGAGGCCCTGGAGCTGCGGGACGGCGACAAGACGCGCTACCTGGGCAAGGGGGTGTTGACGGCCGTCGGGCACACCAACGGCGAGCTTGCCAAGGCCCTGGCCGGCACCGCGCACGACCAGCGGAGCCTGGACGCGGCCATGATTGCCCTGGACGGCACGCCCACCAAGAGCCGCCTGGGCGCGAACGCCCTGCTGGGAGTTTCCATGGCCTTCGCGCGGGCCTCGGCCTCGAACCGGCGCATTCCGCTCTTCCGGCACCTGCGCGATGTGTTCGGCCAGCCGGCGGTCAGCCAGTGGCTGCTGCCGGTCCCGATGATGAACATCCTCAACGGCGGGGCCCACGCCGACTCGACGGTGGACTTCCAGGAGTTCATGGTCATGCCGCTGGGTCTGCCGAGCTTTGGCGAGGCCCTGCGCGCCGGCGCGGAGGTCTTCCACACGCTGCGCGGCATCCTGAAGCAGCGTGGGTTGTCCACCAGCGTCGGCGACGAGGGCGGCTTCGCGCCGAACCTCACGTCCAACGAACAGCCGCTCGAGCTCATCCTCGAGGCCATCGAGAAGGCCGGCTACAAACCTGGCCGCGATATCTGCATCGCGCTCGATCCGGCCGCGAGCGAGTTCTGGGACGACCAGGCGCCGCGCTCCACGCCGTGGGACCCGCCGACGACAGCGTCCGGCCGGTATCTGTTCAAGAAATCCGGGGCGTCCGCCCTGACCTCGGCCGGCATGGTCGAGCTCTACGCCTCGTGGGTCGCGAAATACCCGATCGTCTCAATCGAGGACGGCCTGGCGGAGGGCGACTGGGACGGCTGGAAGAGCCTCACCGACACCCTTGGCTCTCGTATCCAGGTCGTGGGTGACGACCTATTCGTGACCAACCCCGAGATCCTGAAGCAGGGCATCGAGCGCGGCATCGCGAATTCGATCCTGATCAAGCTGAACCAGATCGGCACGGTCTCCGAAACGCTCGACGCGATCTCGATGGCGCACAAGGCCGGCTACACCACGGTCATCTCCCACCGCTCGGGCGAAACCGAGGACTCAACCATCGCCGACCTCGCCGTCGCGACCGGCGCCGGGCAGATCAAGACCGGCTCGGCCTGCCGCACCGATCGCATCGTCAAATACAACCAGCTCCTGCGCATCGAGGAGGAACTCGGGCGCGCCGGCCGGTACGCCGGCCGCTCGGCGATCGCTCAGCTGCAGGGGCCGCGGTGAAGCCTGGCGGGCCGGTCTACGGCCCGGCGGACCTCGAGGGCTGGGACGCCGACCGCGACGTCGGTTACCCGGGCGAGTTCCCGTTCACGCGCGGGATCCAGCCGACGATGTACCGCGGCCGTCCGTGGACGATGCGCCAGTACGCCGGCTTCGGGACGGCGAGGCAGTCCAACCAGCGCTACCGCTACCTGCTCGCGCAGGGCGTCACGGGCCTGAGCGTTGCCTTCGATCTGCCGACGCAGATCGGGTACGACTCCGACGACCCGATGGCGCTCGGCGAGGTCGGCAAGGTCGGCGTCGCGATCGACTCGATCGAGGACGTGGCGGAACTGTTCGGCGGGATTCCCCTCGGCTCGGTCTCGACCTCGATGACGATCAACGCCACGGCGGGGACGCTGCTGGCGCTCTACGTCGCGGTGGCGCGGCGCCAGGGGGTGAGCCCGGCGGCGCTGGCCGGGACGGTGCAGAACGACATCCTGAAGGAATACGTCGCGCGGGGCACCTACATCTATCCCCCGCGCGCGTCGATGCGGCTGGTCACGGACATCTTCGCGTACTGCGCGCGCGAGGTGCCCAACTGGAACACGATCTCGATCAGCGGCTATCACATCCGGGAGGCGGGCTCGACGGCCGTTCAGGAGGTGGCGTTCACGCTGGCCAACGCCATCGCGTACGTGGAGGCGGCGACCGGCGCCGGGCTCGACGTCGATCAGATCGGCCAGCGGCTCTCGTTCTTCTTCAACGCCCACAACGACTTCCTCGAGGAGATTGCCAAGTTCCGCGCGGCGCGCCGGCTCTGGGCGCGCCTGATGCGGGACCGTTTCGGCGCCACCAGCCCGCGGGCGCAGCAGCTCCGCTTCCACACGCAGACGGCGGGCAGCACCCTCACCGCGCAGCAGCCCGACACGAACATCGTCCGGGTGGCGCTGCAGGCGCTGGCGGCGGTGCTGGGCGGCACGCAGTCGCTGCACTGCAACAGCCGCGACGAGGCGCTGGCGCTGCCGACCGAAAGCTCGGCCGCGATTGCGCTGCGCACGCAGCAGATCATCGGCGCCGAATCCGGCGTCACCAACACCATCGACCCGGTGGCGGGGTCGTACGCGATCGAAGCGCTCACCACGCGGATCGAACGCGAGGCCTCGGCGCTCATCGAGCGGATCGACCGGCTCGGCGGGACGCTGGCCGCGATCGAGTCCGGCTTCGTGCAGCGCGCGATCCAGGACGCCGCGTATCAGGCCCAGCTTGCCATCGACCGGACGGACCAGGTCGTGGTCGGCATGAACGCGTTCACCTCGGACGAGGCCCTCAACGTCGACCTCCTGCAGGTGGATCCGGACGTCGAGCGGCAGCAGGTCGAGCGCGTCCGACAGGTCCGGGCCAGCCGCAGCGCGAGCCAGTGGCGCACGGCCCTGGACGGCGTCACGCGAGCCGCGTCGTCGAGCGAGAACCTCATGCCGCCGATGATCGAGGCCGTCGAGGCGCGCGCCACGGTCGGCGAGATCTCGAACGCCCTGCGCGCCGTGTTCGGCGAATACCGCGACAGCGTGCTCGAGTAGCAGCCCGTGGTGGAAGTCTGTCGTCGCAGCGAGACCAACGATGCGCCCGGATCGCAAGGCGCGAGACGCGAGAATATGGCCTATATTTGAGCGTCGAGCAACGCCGCGAGGCGGGATGCAGCGTTGGTCGAATGCAGACCGACTTCCACCACGGGCTGCTAGCTCCGACTCCAGCAGGGGGTGCCGTGACCGGGCAGGCGCCGGATCAGCCGCTTCTCGCCGTTGGCGACCTCACGACGGTGTTCCCGCGCGGGCCGGCCTCGCCGGCGCCCCCCGTGCGCGCCGTGGACGGCGTCAGCCTCCGCCTCGCGCCCGGGGAGACGCTCGGGCTGGTCGGCGAATCGGGGTCCGGCAAGTCGATCCTGGCGCAGTCGCTCGTCGGGCTGGTGCCGCCGCCGGGACGCATCACCAGCGGCCGGGTCGTCTTCGAGGGCCGCGATCTGTGCTCGATGGACGAGTCCGCTCTCTGCAAGATCCGCGGCGCGCGCATCGGCTTCGTGTGCCAGGAACCGATGATGGCGCTGAACCCGGTGCTGACGATCGGCGATCAGATTGCCGAGGTGCTGACGGTGCACGGGCTGGCGTCGGGCGCCGGCGCCCGGCAGCGCGCGGTCGCCCTCCTGGACATGGTCCGCCTGCCGCAGGCCGCCCTGCGCGCCCGCGACTACGCCCACCAGCTCTCGGGCGGCATGCGCCAGCGCGTGCTCATCGCGGCGGCGCTGGCCTGCCAGCCGCCGCTCATCATCGCCGACGAGCCGACGACGGCGCTGGACGTCACCATCCAGGCCGGGATTCTGGACCTGCTGCGCGAGATGCGCGAGCGGTTCAAACTGGCCCTGCTCCTCATCACGCACGATCTCGGCGTGGTCGCGGACCTCGCCGATCGCGTCGCCGTGATGTACGCCGGGCGCCTGGTCGAGGAGGGGCCCAGTTGCGCCGTGCTGGCGTCGCCGGCGCACCCCTACACGCGCGCGCTGCTCGCGTCGCTGCCTGGTGCGACGCCCGGCTCACGACTGACGGCGATTCCCGGCGCGGTGCCGGATCTGGCCGCGTTGCCGCGCGGCTGCGCGTTCGGCCCGCGCTGCCCCGACCACGATGCCGCCTGCGACCAGGGCGCGCCCGAGCCGATGGTCGTGGCAACGGGGCACACCGCGCGCTGCGTGCGCGCGCAGGAGCGTCGCTGATGGCGCTGGTCGACGTCCGGGATCTCGTGAAAACGTTTCGCCGCCGCCCGGCGCCGTGGAGTCGCGCGACCACGGTACGGGCGGTCGACGGCGTGAGCTTCAGCATCGAGGCGCGCGAGACCTTCGGGCTGGTCGGCGAGTCCGGGAGCGGCAAGACCACCACCGGGCGCTGCCTGCTGCGGCTGATCGAGCCCACGTCGGGATCGTGCCGCTTCCGGGGTGACGACGTGTTCGCGCTGCCGGCGTCGCGCCTGCGCGCGCTGCGCCGCCAGATGCAGATGGTGTTTCAGGACCCCTACGCCTCGCTGAACCCGCGGATGCGGGCTGGCGCGATCGTCGCGGAGGGACTGGTCATCCACGACATCGGAACAACCGACCAGCGGCGCGCGCGCGTCGACGACCTGTTCGAACTGGTCGGCCTTGATCCCGCGATGCGCGACCGGTACCCGCACGAGTTCAGCGGCGGCCAGCGCCAGCGGATCGGCCTGGCCCGGGCGCTGGCGCTCGGGCCGTCCTTCCTGGTCGCCGATGAACCGGTGTCCGCGCTGGACGTGTCCATTCAGGCGCAGATCATCAACCTGTTCATGGACCTGCGGGAGCGGCTGGGCCTGACGCTGCTCTTCGTGGCGCACGACCTGCGGCTGGTCCGCCACATCTGCGCGCGCGTCGCGGTCATGTACCGGGGCCGGATTGTCGAGATGGGGCCCACCGAGGCGATCTTCCGGGACGCGGCGCATCCGTACACGCGGGCGCTGCTGTCGGCCGCGCCGGATCCGCGCCTGGGGATTCACCGTCCGCTGGTCGCCTTCGATCCGTCAGCGACGGATCTCGAGGCGCCGCTGCGCGACGTCGCGCCCGGCCACCTCGCCGCGATCGTGTAGCGCGGCGTTGACCTGCGTCGGCCGGTTCGCCACTCACGCTCGCGTCCCCGCTCACACAAGCCGGAAGAACGCATCTCCGGGGTGCTGTCGGCGGAAGCGCTGGGTCCCCAACCCAGCGCGGTTCTCGGCCCCTGCGATGCGTTCTTCAGACTGACGCTGCTCGGCTTGGTTCGAGGGGACGTTCGGTGAGCAGCGACCCGGCCTCTTGTGTCCGTCGCACGCGGGTCATGCGGCGTTCACGCCTGTCGGCAGGTCACAGAGCAAACCATGCGAGCACGGCGAGCACAATCGCACGACAAACGCGTCGGAGGGGCCGAGATCCTGGTGGGGTGACGGAGTCGTGCGGCGCAGGCGACGGAGTGGGGCCCCA
>Ga0315283_10006750_pt1 | contig 10274 bp, 8 predicted proteins | sample YL17G09_0_MG_FD_204541 | JGI IMG/M metagenome (GOLD analysis project Ga0315283, IMG submission 204541) | Sediment microbial communities from Yellowstone Lake, YNP, Wyoming, USA - YL17G09_0 | ecosystem: Environmental > Aquatic > Freshwater > Lake > Sediment | place: USA: Wyoming | collected...
CAACTGATTGCCAGATACCGTTCCGGTGACGGCAAGGCTGTCCCACGTCCCCGACAAGTTGTTGCCGCTCTGGCCCAGAATCAGAGTGGTCGGGAGCGTGCCGGTTTCCTTGCTATTGCCCGTGCCTTTCCACGTGCCGGAAACGTTCGCCGTACTGTCGGTGCCGCCTCCTCCGCTGCTACTGCCCCCACTGCTACAATTTGTCACCATAGCCAAAATTAAGACCAAAACTAACAACAGATAAGTTTTTAAGCGCATACCATTATCTTCCTTCCTTTGTTTATCTTTAAAGTTAATTTGAACAATCATAATATTAAAAATGGGAGACAACAGTATTTTTACCTGTCTCGTAATATTCCTTTATTTGTTACTCCGCTAAGGGGTCAATTTGTGGTAGATTTTAAAATAAAAGCCCCCGCAAGGGTTTGAACCCCTTTGGAGGCTTCACATCGGCCACTTCTGAAACTCCCACTTCATATCCCGCTCCAAATTAGGTTGGGGTTAGGTTGGGAGATCTTTTTAAATTTTGTTGATGGAGTAAATTGGTGCCATACTTTGGGTATGGCTTATTTCGCCTGCCCCTGGTGTCTATCTTTTTAAGCAGAAAAAACAAAAGGGGCAAACAAAATTAAAATTGAAACATACCATAAGGAAGGTAACCAAAAGGTAACCGGAAAAATTGGGCAAAGGAAAACCGGATATTTGTAACATATTGAAATACTATGAAAATAAACAAAATATCGAAAAATGGGGTTTGGCCAGATTTTTTTTTAAAGAATTCTCCTTTCAGGGATAGCAATTTGTCCTTTTCCTTAGACAAATTATCAATAAAATTCTGGGTGGAAAACCTTGAGAGGTACTGGGTCATCCGGAGGAATGGACCTGTATTAAAATGATTTGCTAACAATTTTCATCTGAAATCTTCCAGGATGCCCCATTCATCAAAAACAAGATTTCAGGAAGTACTCCATTCGACCATATTAAAAAATTTACAGCCAAAGATTTGAAGAAAGTCTTTTCGGTGGTTCTATTTTACCTGTCTTTTGGTGGGCAGCAGTGGATATGCTCGCACAAGCAAACTAAGGATTGATCCAGCGCGTCCGGTATCCGCAAAGCCCATCCACTTCCCGCATCAGGTTATTTAAAAGGTTCTCCACTTCCAAACGGTAATCTTCCAGTTGGTCGTCCGAGCAATCCCTGGGGATATAATACGGTTGGCCATGACCGATAACTATTTCGCTGAAGGGGCGGGGAATGATGGTCTTATCCCAGGTGCTTTCCAGGGTGATTACCCGACTGGCGGACCACATGGTGGGGATCAGGGGCGCCCCGGTCAGTTTGGCCAACAGGAGCAATCCCTTCTTGGCTTTAAATCGGGGACCCTGGGGTCCGTCCAGCACCGTCGAACAGTGGCCCTTTCCCTGCCGGAGGAAGTGGGCCATCCGCCTCAGCGCCTGCCCGCCGCCCCGGGAAGAGGACCCGCGAACGGGAATCGTGCCGCATTTTTGAGCGAAACGGGCCAGATATTCCCCGTCCTCGCTCTGACTGAACATGACCATCGGGTGGACGGGTCCGTAAAAGTAGCAATAAAAAATGGCCCCCCGGTGCCAGGTGGCCCCGATACTGGGCGGGCCGCCCGTAAGGCATTTTTGGTGAAGGTCCGGTTGGAGGATTCTGATCCGACAGGTGGAGAACCAGAGTTTGCTGAGACCGTAGGCCAGGTTGCCGGCCAGGGCAATTTTATAGCGCTTCGGCCGACTGAGGGCCATCCGCGGGCCCTATTTTTCCTGAAGGGTAAAAATAGATTTATCCATGACTTCCGACATATTTTTATGCGAAGATAGGGTCAGTTTCCTTCTTTGGGTACCGGGATTTTGAAGAATTCCACCCCTTCCTTTTGAAGCACTTCTTCCTCCTGGGCCGTGGAAGATCCCTTAATATTTCGTTTTTCCGCGGCCCCGTAATGCATTTTCAAGGCCTCCTTGGCAAAGTCCGTACCCACTTCCTCGAACTGCTCCTGAAGGTAGGTTTTAAGCTCCTGCCATTGCCTGGTCAGGACGACTTCCGGATTGGCTTCCGGAACGGTCTGGCGTGGCGCCTCCCCATGCCGGCGGATGGCTACGGGGGAGAGGATTCGGGAAATTTGATGGTCGTCACAGATGGGGCATTGAATTTCCCCGTCCCTCTGCTGCTGATAAAAAACCTCGAGACCGGCAAACCACCCCTCAAAATAGTGGTCCCGGGAACATTTCAAGTCGATGACGATCATTAATTAATTAATCAATCATAAATGCCTAAATGGATCCGAGTTCCATTTACATACTGAACATCGAACGCCCAACTTCGAATGAAAAACAAACCCTTTTCCCCATTATACATTCGATGTTGGACGTTCGATGTTCGATGTTCATTCTTTTCAGTGATCATCCCCCGGTACATCTTTCGTACTAGATGGAGCCTTTCTCCACCAGGGAGCGGTAGACCTCCGGTAGTTTGAATCCCTGGCTGGCCAAGACCTGCCGGCCGTAGTTCATATTGGCTTCCAAGACCATCCAGTCGTCTTTTTTAGTATGACATAAATCCAACCCAACGTCATTAAAATTACAAGCCCGGGTAACCTCTTGGGCGAAAAGCAGTGCCTCCGCAGGAATTCCCTCAAAATCCAGTTCGCCCCCCTGGGACACATTGTGGCGAAATTCCCCTGGCCGGCCTTTTTTCCAATAGGCCAGGATCACCTGATGATTGATCAGGACGACCCGCAGGTCTCTTTCCAGAGGAAGGTATTCCTGGATGTAGGCCACTGGGTTTCGGTCCTCATAGCCCCTTAATTCGGTTTCATTAGTAATCAAATAAACCCCCTCGCCCATGGAGGACCCCCGGGGAATTTTAGCGATAAAGGGCAAGGGGAATTCAGCGAGGATCCGGTCTTTTTGCCGTCCGAAAAAAAATCGGGTTTGGGGATGGGGAATCCGTAAGAGTTGAAACAGGACGGTCTGTTTGATTTTATCCCCCGAATAAACGTAGGTCTCCCGGCTCGGAAAAATCTTTTTCCCCAGGGTCAGAAAAACATCCACATACAGCGGGGTCGGGTAATAAATTTTTTCGGCGGTCCGGATCAGGTCTTTTTCTTCCGGGGAAAAATCCGAGAAATTGGGACGGGGGGGGATCAGGACTACGCCGGGGCAGGCTTTAAAACGATGGCTGAAAGCAATGCGCGGTCCATCCATGCCGGCAGGCCTCAGCGAATAACGGATTTGGGAGGATAATAGCCGCCTTTGACCGTCACGTTGGGGGCCACCAGACATCCGGGTCCGAGCAGGGTCCCCGGACTGGTTACAGCGTTGCAACCGGTCTCCGTCCGGTCGCCCATAACCACCCCGAATTTCCTCAACCCCGTCTCATAGATTTTTTGGCCGCACTTCACCGTAATGGGGGTTTTGACCATTTTCAAATTGGCACATTTGGTCCCGGCGCCCAGGTTGCACTGGTGTCCCAAAATGCTGTCCCCAATATAGGCGAAATGACCGGCCTTGGCCCCATCCAGCATGACCGAGTTTTTCATTTCAGTGACATGGCCCACGACACAGCGGTCGCTAATTAAACAGGCCCCACGGATATAGGCCCCCTGCCGCACTTCCGTTTGCCGGCCGATCAGGGTCGGGCCCTGAATAAAGGCCCCCGATTCCACCACCGAACCTTCTCCGATGAAGATGTCTTCTCCGGCCAAGGTTACGCCGCCGTATATGACCGTGGCCCCCGCTAAAATTTCCCCTCCAAAACTGACCTGAAAATTTCCCTTGGTGGCGTCGCCGGGGAGCAAGGTAAATCCTTCCTCCAAAAAATCCCCCTGATAGAGAACCACGGTCTTAGTCAGGAAAGGTCCTCGTTGGAAAAGCGATTTCAGGTTAGGATGGATCCTTTCCCGGATATAGTTCTTGATCTTCGGCAAGACCTCCCAGACATGGTCCAATCCGGCCAACAGATCTTGAAAGGCCCATTCGGAGACATTAAAAAAATTTTCCGGCCCGGTCATCAGGGTTAGCCTCTCCAACTTTTCGATTTTTCGTAGGGGAGGGGTTAACCCCCTCCCGAGCTTGAGAATGAAGGATTCGGATTTCGTGTTATCGGCTTGACTGGGTGCGGGAGGGGATTAACCCCTCCCCTACACTCGAACCCTTGAATCTTAGACCCCTCGAACCCCGTTTTTGGCTATTTTCGTATTAAAGCACGGAACGGAGGTATCCCTTTCTCCCATAACGCAGTTAATCGGCCGATGTCAACGCTTTTTCCTGCGGATGGGGGAAAATCAGGATAAATTCGGTCCCGCCTTCTACGGGTTTACTCACTTTAATGACTCCCTGATGCTGGGAAACGAGTTTTTGAACGATACTCAATCCTAAGCCCAGGCCTTTTTCCTTGGTGGTGAAAAAGGGTTCGAAAATTCGATTCAATTGGGCCTCCGGAATACCGGGACCGTCATCCCCTATCCGGATCTCCACCCCGTCCCGAAAACGGCCTTCCCTGAGCCGTCGTCCGGACAGCCGAATATGCCCCCCTTCCTGAACCGCCTGAAGGGCGTTGGTCAGCAGATTCCAGAGTATCTGGGAAAGTTCATTGGGCGGCATTTTTAAAACCAGATTCGGCTCCAGATTGAGCTCCCACTGAATCGTTCCGGCCACCCCTTTGTTTTTCTGGATTAATTCAATCGTACCGGGGATAACTTCACCTAAATCCACTCCCTTTTCGGATGGCTGAGAGGGGCGGGCAAAGGTAATGAAATCATACAGCAAAGTATCCAGCTTCTCCACTTCCCGGGAAACCAGATTGATTAGTCGGTCGCCCGGCCCATCTTCTTTCAACTCCTCTCGGATCATTTGAATGGATCCGCTGATCGAAGCCAGCGGGTTTTTTATCTCGTGGACGATCCCGGCGGCCATCTGCCCCATCATGGCCAACCGATCCATTTGGCGGAGATGGTCCTCCATTTCGTGAATTTGGGTCAGATCTCTAAAAGTAATAATTTTTTCCAGGCCGGTGGATTGTCCTTCTCTAAGATAGGTTACCGAAAAACCAAGATAGAGGGTCTGGCCGTCAGGGTGTTGGTAGTCCACCTCAAATCGTTCCCCCTGGGTCAGCTTAGGCCATCCGGAAATGTGCTGAAGTCCGGGAAGGATTTCCCGCACCGGTCGGGACCGTAATCGAGAAGTGGCCTGTCCCAGAATCAGCTCCCCGGCCGGGTTGACGCTTAAGACGTGCTCCCCGGAATCGAGCGTGATCAAACCCATATCCAGATGGTGAATGATCAGTTGGTTAAACTCCGCCAACTGATCGATATTTTTACGTTGGGCAATCAATTCGGTCCGTTGCCGATAGGATTGCTCCGGGAAAAAACTGCCCAAATAGCCGGCCAGAAAAAAACCGGCGGTGGCCATTCCCCATTGATAACTGAAATTTCCCCAGCGATAGGAGGAGAAACCTTCATACCAAACCAGATAGTCGGCCAGAATGCCCTGGTACTGGAGAAGAAGCAGGAGCCCGTACAACAAACTGAGGTACCCGGCCATCAGAACGCCTCCCCGGCGATAAAAAAGGATCCCGGAGGCTAAAATCACTAAAAAATAGAGGTAGAACCAAAAGCTTTCCAGGCCTCCCGTGACCAGCACCAGGCCCGAAACGATTAATCCGTCGATTAATAGCTGCACTATGGCGATAAGTCTTACGGCCTGGAGACGAAGCAGGGCCAGGATATAAACCAGGGAAAAACAGAATTGCAGGGCGATTAAAAAGTAAAGCGGCCCATAGGGAAAGGGGCCGGGCAGCTCTTTTTTTTCTTGAAAAAGGACGGTCAACAGGAACATGAAGGCACTGAAGACCAATCGCCAGAGGACCAGCCATTGGGTCTTCCGGAGTAGTTCCGACTTAGCCTGTAACCATTGATTCAGATCAGACAAAGCTATCCTATAGGGCGATCACCCTTTTGAGACCTTCTCCAAATGGGCGAACAACCTGATTGCTTTACCCGGCAATGACCGCCGCCATTTTAAAGATGGGCAGATACATGGCCACCACTAACCCCCCTACCAGGCCTCCCAGTAAGATCATCAGGATGGGTTCCAGCATGGCGGTTAGGGTGCTGACGGCCGTATCTATTTCATCATCATAAAAGTCGGCTATCTTTCCGAGCATGGTATCCAGTTCGCCTGAGGATTCCCCCACCTGAATCATCTGGGTGACCATCACCGGGAAAACCTTGCTTTCCGACAAGGGCTCAGCAATGGTTTTGCCCTGGCTGATGCTGCTGCGGGCCTTGACAATCGCCTTCTCGATGACCTTGTTTCCCGCCGAGCGGGAGACAATTTCCAACGCCTCCAGGATGGGCACGCCGCTGCTGACCATGGTCCCGAAGGTCCGGGCAAATTTGGCTACGGCCACTTTACGCAGCAGGGACCCGAAGATCGGCAGGCGCAGGGAGAAATCATCCACCAGGTATTTTCCGGCAGAGGTCCGGTAAAATTTTCGGAGCAGAAACAGGATCAAGCCGAATCCGACGATCAGGAAGAGAATATTCTTTTTGACGAACCGGCTTATTTCAATCACTACCTGTGTCGGAAGCGGGAGGGCCTGGCCGAAATCGGAGAACATTTTTTCAAAAACCGGAATGACAAAAATTAAAATAATGGCCATGACTAAGATGGCCACGCCCACCACGACGGCCGGATAGACAAAGGCCCCCTTGACCTTTTTTTTCAACTTTTGCAGTTTCTCAATATAGTTAGAAAGCCGGGTGAGAATAACGTCCAAAATTCCACCGGCTTCCCCGGCCTCGACCAGATTGGTAAACAAGTCATTAAAGACCTTCGGGTGTTTTTTAAGGGCTTCGGCCAGCGACTGGCCGCTTTCCACCTCGCCTTTCACCTGGGAGATGACTTTGAAAAAGGCCGGGTTTTCCTCCTGGGCGGCCAGAATGCCCAGACACTGGACCAAAGGCAGGCCGGCATTAATCATCGTGGCAAACTGGCGGGTGAAAACGACGATGTTTTTTTCGGGAATTCGGCGGCGGATAGAAAAGCGAGCCATCGTCGGGTCTTTTTTCTCCCGAATCCGAATGGGGGCGATGCGCAATTTGCGCAACTGGATGCGGGCGATGGAAATAGTATCGGCCACCAGTTCGCCCTTTTTCACCTCTCCTGTTTTCGATTTTCCTTCCCAGTTATAGGTCGGCATCGCTACTCCCTTTCGGTTATTCGTAATACTTCTTCCAAGGTTGTCACTCCGGCAATCACCTTATTGAGACCGGTTTCCCGAAGAGTCATCATACCCAGGGTTTGAGCCTTCTTCCGGATTTCTGCCGCGGAGGACCGTTCGAAGATCAATTCTTTCAAGGCCTCGCGGAAAGGCAGCACTTCGTAGATGGCAATCCGGCCCCGATAGCCTGAAAAATTGCATTCCGGACAGCCTGCGCCTCCAAACAAGACCACGGTGGCGGGATCCAGATCAAATTCACGAAACAACTCTTCCGGCGGGTCCAGTCGCTGTTTGCATTTGGGACAGATGGTTCGAATTAAACGCTGGGCCACCACCAAGTTCAGGGAAGAGGCCACCAGAAACGGCTCAACACCCATATCCAACAGGCGGGTCACCGTATTGGGGGCATCGTTGGTATGCAGGGTGCTCAGTACCAAGTGCCCGGTGAGGGCCGCCTTGATGGCGATCTCGGCGGTCTCCCGATCCCGTATTTCGCCGACCATAATGATATCCGGGTCTTGACGGAGAAAGGATCGCAACGTATGAGAGAAGGTCAGACCTATCTCTTCATGAATCTGAACCTGGTTAATGCCCAAAATATTCATTTCCACCGGATCTTCAGCGGTCGATATATTTTGGGTGGTCTGGTTTAATTCTCTCAGAGCCGAGTAGAGGGTGGTGGTTTTGCCGCTTCCCGTCGGTCCCGTTACCAGTACCATGCCATGAGGCTTATGGATGGCCGATTGGAACTCTTTTAAGGCCTCCGGCTCAAATCCCAGAAGGTTCAAGTTGAAGCGAAAGTCATGGTTATCCAGAAGCCGCAGGACCACCTTTTCACCAAAAAGGGTCGGCAGGGATGAGACCCGGAAGTCCATCTCTCTACCCTGGCCGAACCGCAACTTTAGTCGTCCGTCCTGCGGGAGCCGTCTCTCGGCGATATTTAGATTGGACATGATTTTTAACCGGGAGATGATGGCGTTTTTCAATTTAATAGGAGGATTCATCACCTCATAGAGCACTCCATCGATACGGTAACGGACCCGGAAGACCTTATCGTAGGTCTCAAAATGGATATCGCTGGCCCCCCGTTTGATGGCGTCCATGAGGATCAAATTGGTCAGTTTGACCACCGGGGCTTCCGCGGCGGCCAATTCCAGGTTCAGTTCATCCGAGTCCTCTTCGGGTTTAATGATATCCACTTCCAGGTTTTTAATGTCTTCCAGGACATCGGAGATGGTATCGCTGATGGTGTAAAACTTGTCGAGGGCTTCCTTGAGGCTTTTATCGGACACCAAAAAAAGCTGGATGTTGCTTCCGGTTAGAAATTTCAGGTCATCCAGGGCAAAAATGTTGGAGGGGTCGGAGATAGCAATTTTTAAATTGGCCCCCTCCCGGCCGATCGGCAAAATCTCATATTTACGGGCTACCTGGGCCGGTATGACTTCGGTCAAGGCCGGATCAAAGGTCAACCCCTCCAAATGGATCTGGGGCAGGCCAAAGTGTTTGGATAAAAAGAAAGTCAGAATTTCTTCGGTGATAAACCCCTTCTTGACCAAGATGGCCCCGATTTTGGGCTGTCCCCCTTGTCTTTTCTGGTCTTCCAGGGCCTCCTGCAGTTGTTGCGGAGTGATCTTGTGTTCGCGGAGTAACAGTTCCCCGAGGCGTCGACTCTTAAACATGGTTATTAATACTCAAAAAAAATATTGACATTTGTAAAAAAAATATTATAAATTGATAAATTTTTGTAAGAAGGGAGGTGAAACCCATGGACTGTACTACCTTAAAGGCCGGGACGGCCTGCACTTTCATGAACCCCAAAGGCTGTTCCTTTACCGGGGGCGGCTGCCTGCCGGTTAGTGAACCATGCAACGGCTGTGATCGGGCGAAAGACTTTCCCAGCGGCCGATTTTGCGTATCCTGCCCCGATCCGGCTCAGAAGTGGAAATTCGGCAACTGCAATCTGGCCACGCACATAAAGCCTAAGGCCCCGACAAAACCTGCTCAAAAAATTAACCCCTTGAAAGCCTCCAAACGTAGCGCTCGATAGGTTTCCTTACCCTTCTCCCTGGTGTTCGGAGCCTTCTTGGGCCCCAAGAAGGCTCTCACCGGTCGGAGGTTAGAATCTTTCTTTGCCCGATATTAGAAAATGTTTCTAACAATAGATAATCGACCAACTCCAGGGAATCTTTAATGGTTTTCCTTCTTTAAATGAATAAAATACTCCTGATTGCCTTTAGCCCCTAAGATGGGGGACTCCATAGGTCCTTCCACCCGGAGGCCTGATTCTTGAAAGTGGCCCATTAAGGATCGGAGGACCTCTTCCCGGTCTTCCGGATTACGAACCACCCCCCCCTTCCCCACCTTGCCCTTTCCGACTTCGAATTGAGGTTTGATCAAAGGGAGAATATCTCCCCCTTCCTTGACGATTGCCAGCAGGGGGGGGATGATTATTTTCAGGGAGATAAATGAGGTGTCGATCACAGCGATATCGACCTTTTCTCCGATATCTTCGAGGCTCAGGTACCGGGCATTGCGACGTTCCAGGACTCGGACCCGGGGGTCCTGTCTAAGCGTCCAGGCCAACTGACCGTACCCGACATCCACGGCATGGACCCTGGCGGCCCCCCGAAGGAGCAAACAATGGGTGAATCCTCCGGTGGAGGCCCCCACGTCCAGGGCGATTTTTCCCCCTACGGTCAGGTTAAAGTAATCCAGGGCCTGAGCTAACTTGACCCCGCCGCGGCTCACATAAGGGTATTCGGGCTCCTTGACCGCCAGGGTGACGTCGGGAAACACCGCCCGGCCCGGCTTGACGGACGGGGTCCGGTCCACCCAGACCACCCCGGCATAAATCAAGGCCTTGGCTTTTTCCAAAGAAGTGGCCAGTCCCCTTTCCACCAGCAGGTGGTCCAATCGCCGCTTAGCCGTGGGAGGGGTCACCCCGTTCCTCCCGGATGGCTTGAATAATACCCTCGGTATCCAGGCCGTAAAGCCGTCGCAGTTCCCGAGGACTGCCGTGCGTGATAAAA
>Ga0315283_10006752_pt1 | contig 10273 bp, 11 predicted proteins | sample YL17G09_0_MG_FD_204541 | JGI IMG/M metagenome (GOLD analysis project Ga0315283, IMG submission 204541) | Sediment microbial communities from Yellowstone Lake, YNP, Wyoming, USA - YL17G09_0 | ecosystem: Environmental > Aquatic > Freshwater > Lake > Sediment | place: USA: Wyoming | collected...
CACAACCTGGTGATATTCCTCTACCGTAGAGGCCTCAAGCGCCAGGAAGTCGTTGGTCCTGGTCCGGTTTAGGTTGTTCGCCACGGAGGCGAGGTCTGTTCCCGCGACGGTATAATCTTCATAGACCACCCGCAACTGTTCACGAACCGACAGCACCCCCTGAGAGAGGATTCCCCCCATCGCCGCTACGAGCACGCCCGTCAGCGCGAAGCCTAGTATCAGCTTCCACATCGTCTTCATATTCCCAAACCAGGTCACCATGACTCCTACCTCCTGTTAGCTATTCTTGGCCCTACATGCTTAGCCGTATGCGAACGACGAGCGTCGCTTCACGCATTGGCGACTGCCGACACTTCCTGCATCTCGCTCTCGGTCAGCAACCGATCGATATTCAAGAGTGCCACCAGCTTGTCGCCTGATTTCCCGATACCGGTTAAGACACTCACGTCCACCTTGGCACCGAATTGCGGCGGAGGTTGAATGTCTTTCTTGTCGATGTTGAGGACATCCGAGACGGAATCCACCACCAGACCCATGATCCGATCCTGCACGACCACGACCACAATGACCGTGAACATGGTGTAGTCGATCGTCGGCATGCCAAACTTGGTCCGCAATTCGACGATGGGAACGATCGTGCCACGTAGGTTCAACACCCCCTTGATGTGCGGCGGCGTGTTGGGAATCTTTGTCACGGCCGTGTAGCCCTTGATCTCCTGGACCCGAAGGATATCGACGCCGTAGAGTTCTTCGCCGAGCTGAAACGTCAGGTACTGGCTCCCGTCCGTGGTGAGCCCGATTTGCCGATTAAGTTCTTTCGTCTCGGTTTCAAGCTTTGCTGCGGCCATTGGGTCCTCCTCCGTGAAGCGTCGTTCGTTCGGGCATGTAGTTGCTGGTTTCTAGTTTCAGGTTTCACGTTGCAGGGGAACCACCTTTGCGAACTTGAAACATGCAACCTGAAATCCTTATATAAGAGGCGCCTTGCAACTCACATCTTTTCCTATACTCCTGCCTCATAGTGACCCTATTCCCTGGAGTCACACCCCTACTCCTGGGCCAGCAGTACCGCTATCGGATCCTTGATGGAAAACTTTATCCCGGTACCGGCCTTGGGGTTCAATCGATATCAAGGGATCATTATTCACGCTCGGTTGGAGGGATAACGTTATCCTCTTACCCCCTGCCATACCTTGTCGTGATGGATTTCCTTGTGTGGATTGATGCGTTCGGCTCGTTCCAGCAAGACCTTCTTCGATTCAAGGCGGGCCGGGTCGGGAATGCAGCAATTGCCGATCGGACAAGCAGCGGCGCACTGCGGCTCGTCGAAATGGCCGACACACTCCGTACAACGCTCATGGGTGATCACGTACACGATGTTGTCGAGGCCCTGTCCCTCCCCGACGTGATACCCCTGTGCCTCGGCATCGCTACGTTTTTCAAAAATTGCATTATTGGGGCAGGCAGGCAAGCAGGCATGACAGGAAATGCACTCATCGGTAATCAACAGGGCCATAAGGGAATCTCCTTGGATCGTTGGGGACTGGCGCCCTTCTTTTTGGAGACTGTCCCCGTCTGAGGCGAAGCGGAACAGGCACCGCCGTAAAGGTCGGAGCCAGTCGCTTCCTCCACCCGCCGCAACGGCCGCATTACTCTCGCCATTTCGATTGCGGACCGAGCCGCCTCTCCGCCTCGATCGAACTTGGCCGGCTCAGATCGTTCGATCGCCTGCGCGACCGTATGCGTCGTCAGCACGCCGAAGATGATCGGCACGTCGGCATCCAGCGCCGCCTGCCCGATGCCACGGCTGACCTCCGTGCAGATGTAATCGAAATGCGGCGTATCGCCGCGAATAACCGCCCCGAGACAAATCACCGCATTGAACCGGCTCGACTTTGCCATTGTCCGCGCCACTAAGGGAATCTCGAACGCTCCCGGCACCCGCACCACCTCGATGTCGTCGGCCTTGACCCCCTGTTGTCTCAACCATTCAACACAGGAACTCAGCAACTTACTCGTCACGAGCTTGTTGAACGCCGCGACGACGATCCCAAACCGCAATCCCGTCGCATCATGTGAGATTGTTCGCTGTTTCATATATATGTCGCTAAAGTCGTAAAGTCTGAAAGTCATCAAGTCCAAGAGGGGGGGGGCACTTCGCCGCCTCGACTTTCGACGTGAAGACGTGTTGACGTTCAGACCGCTTGGAGCAGGTGCCCCAGCTTATTCTTCTTCGTTCGCAAGTACCTTGCGTTCGCCGCACGAGGCTGAATCTCGATCGACACACGCTCGACCACTTTCAATCCATACCCCTCAATGCCGACGATCTTGCGGGGATTGTTCGTGATGAGTTTGATCTGGTGCAGTCCGAGACTGACGAGAATCTGAGCCCCCACGCCGTAATCGCGTAGATCCGCCTTGAACCCCAGCTTCAAATTTGCTTCGACCGTATCGCTCCCCTGATCTTGCAACCCATAGGCCCTGATCTTGTTGAGTAAGCCGATGCCGCGCCCTTCTTGATTCAGGTAGAGCAGAACCCCTCGCCCCTCTGTTTGAATCAGCTCCATCGCCTTATGAAGCTGATCTCGACAGTCGCACCGCAATGATCCCAACACGTCAGCCGTCAAACAACCCGAGTGCACCCGCACCAGCGTGGGATCGCCACCCTCCACGTGCCCTTTCACCAGCGCAATATGCGCGATGCCGTCTATTTCGTTTTCGAATGCGACCGCCTCGAAATCGCCGAACATCGTCGGCAAGCGCGCGCTGGCCATCCGCCGCACAAACGTCTCGCGCTGCATGCGGTATTGGATGAGCGCCTTAACCGTGACCATCGTCAACTGGTGCGCTTCGGCAAACTTCGTCAACTCCGGCACACGCGCCATCGTGCCGTCCTCGTTCATGATTTCACAGATGACGCCGGCGGGAGTGAGCCCGGCCAATCGCGCTAAATCGACTGATCCTTCTGTCTGCCCTGCGCGCTTCAGCACACCGCCCTGTTGCGCCTTCAAGGGGAAAATATGTCCGGGACGCGCCAGATCACCAGGCTTGGACTTCGGATCGATCGCCACATGAATCGTCGTGGCCCGATCCGACGCAGAAATGCCCGTCGTAATATCGGTCCTCGCGTCGATGGAGACGGTAAAGGCGGTGCCGAAGGTGGCGGTGTTATCTGCCGCCTGCTGAGGGAGATGGAGTTCTTCGACTCGCTGGGGCGTCAGGGCCAGACAGATCAACCCACGGGCATGTTGAGCCATGAAATTCACGGCCTGGGGCGTCACATATTGGGCGGCCATGACAAGATCGCCTTCATTCTCGCGATCTTCGTCATCGACAAGGATGATGAATTTCCCCTGCTTGATGTCCAGAATTGCGTCTTCGATGCTGTGAAAGGAAGAGGCCATAGGATGCATGTTCCCTATTAAAATTGTGGGTGTGAAATATGGGAGGAGGATTTATCATCCAAAATTCAATGCCGAGTACGCTTCACGACCTTCGTTTACGCCGCCACCGGCGCACCTTGGCGGGCGATTTCCAGCAATCCTCGGACATCCAGAATAAAGCCGACTGTCCCGTCGCCCAAGATGGTGGCGCCCGCGACCCCGGCGACCTTGCGGAAGTTCTGCTCCATACTCTTGATCACGACTTGCTGCTGGCCAAGGATTTCATCAACCATCACCGCGACCCGCTCTCCTTCCGTCTCCAGAATCAGCAAGATGGCCTTTGTGGGGTCGGTGTATTCCGGCTGCAGGCAAAAGACATCGTACAGTCGCATCATGGGCAAGTAGGTGCTGCGCACGTTGATGAGTTCGCCTTTGCCGATGACGGTCTTCATCACCTCAGCCTTCGGCTGGATTGATTCCAGGATGGACAACAGCGGCACGATATAGGTGTCTTTGCCGACCCGGACCGTCATCCCTTCGATAATGGCTAAAGTCAGCGGGAGCTTGAGGGTAAAAACCGTGCCTTTCCCCAGCGCCGTCTTGATGCTGACGGTACCGCCAAGCCCTTCGATGTTGCGCTTGACGACATCCATGCCGACACCGCGGCCCGAAACGTCCGTCACCTTCTCCGCCGTGGAAAATCCAGGCTTGAAGATCAAGAGCCAGATCTGGTCGTCGGACAACTTTTCATTTTCTGCAATCAAGCCCTGTTTGACGGCCTTTGCGAGAATCTTGTCACGATTCAGCCCGCGCCCATCGTCCTCGACAGTAATACAGATGTTGCCGCCTTCGTGGAAGGCGTTAAGCCGGATGGTGCCCAGCTCCGGCTTATTGTTATCAAGGCGCTCTTCCGGGGGTTCCAGTCCGTGATCGGCCGAGTTTCTGACGAGGTGGGTCAAAGGATCTCCGATGGATTCGATGACCGTCTTGTCGAGTTCGGTCTCCTCGCCTGAAAGGACGAGTTGAATCTTTTTTCCGGCTCTGGCAGAAAGATCGCGGACCAGCCTGGGGAAACGGCTGAAGGCGGTGCCGATGGGCAACATGCGGATGCCCATGACTCGTTCCTGAATCTCGCGCGTGTTGCGCTCCAGCTGCGCCATCCGCTCAAGCAACACAGAGATCTGGCTCATTTCGAACCGGGAGCCTAAATCGCTCAACATCGACTGAGTGATGACCAATTCACCGACGAGGTTGATCAGTTTGTCGATCTTCGCCGTATCCACACGGATCGAGGCGGTATCGGTTTTCTTCGATTGGGAGGCGGACTCCTGCTGCTTCTGCTTTTGCAATGCCTGCTCAACCTGCTGCGGCGTAGCGGCGTGCTGCTCTATGAGAATCTGACCGACTCGCTTTTGCTGCGCGAGCGCATGGTTGAGTGTTTCGCGCGAAACAATCCCAGTCTCGACGAGAATCTCTCCGAGGGGCTTGGGCTCGCCTGGCTCGCAGGCTGAGGTCAAGGCTGAGGTAAAGGAAGATTCTGAAGGGCCACCCTCAACCTTAGCCTTAGCCTTAGCCTCGACCTTAACCTGCTCGATCACGAGCACGCTGTCCTCGCGCACAAACTCAAATACCGCATCCACCACCTGACGGTCCTTGGCGGTTTCCAATTTCATAGTCCAGGCGAGATAGCATTTCTCAGGATCCATCGCGACCAATTCCGGCAGTTTCGATGTGTCGACAGCAACCTGTGATAATGTCCCGAGGTTGGCCAGTTCCTTGAAGATTTGCAGCGGGTCGAGTCCGCGTTGAAAGAGCCATTCCGGCGGAGTCCAGGCAATAAGAAAGGTTGAGGTCAAGGCTGAGGTTAAGGAGGATTCTGAAGGGCCACCCTCAACCTTAGCCTCAGCCTTGACCTTCAGCTCGGCCTCGACCTTCAGGTCACTCGCCGAAGCCAATTCGCCCGTGAGCCGTTGGACAGTGTCGCCGTCGACCGGCGAGCCGGTCTTGGCAGCATCGATCAGCGTCTTCAAACAGTCGGTCGATTTGAGCAGAAGATCGGCAATCTCCAGGGTGACGACTTTCTGCCCGTTGCGAAGCAGGTCGAGCAGGGTCTCCATCTTATGGGTAAACTGCGCGACGGCATTAAACCCGAACATGCCGCTGGTGCCCTTGATGGAATGAGCCGAGCGGAAAATTTTGTTCAACAGATCCAAGTCCTCTGGATGCTGCTCGAGCGCCAGCAATCCTTCTTCGACGATGGCCAAATGATCGCCGGCCTCCTCGAAAAAAGCCTCTTGAAATTGAGAGAAATCGTTGCTCATGTCTTTTCTCCGCTTAGACTGTCCTCAAGTCATCACGTCCGAACGTCATCAAGTCTTCTGACTTGACGACCTTCAGACATGTCGACATTTGACTTGCCTTCATGCCGGCAATACTTTGGCGATGATCTTCAACATCACCTCAGGGTTAAACGGTTTCACGATCCATCCGGTCGCGCCGGCGTCTTTGCCTGCTTGCTTCTTGTCTGCCGCCGATTCGGTCGTGAGCATCAGAATCGGAGTGAACTTGAACGCTGCCATCTTGCGAAGTTCCTTGATCAGACTGATTCCGTCCATCTTCGGCATGTTCAGGTCCGTGACGACGATGTTTATCTTGGGCCCACCTGCGACCTTCGTCACGGCGTCTTTCCCATCTTCGGCTTCCAATACGTTGAAGCCGGCATTGGTGAGTGTGAACGCCACCATCTGTCGCATGGTGGGCGAATCGTCGACGACTAGCGCTGTCTTGATCATCTGTCCCCTCCAAGTCTAAGCGGCATACTGTTGAATGGTAAATGGTCAAGGGTCAAGGGACGGAGTCGATCCGATGACATCTGAACATTCCCCATTGACCATGCACCATTTCCCCTGACGCTTCATGCTTCAAAACAGCGTGACTGAATCCGACTCCGCTTCTGTCTCTTCTGTTTCGATCGGCACTGGTTCTTGATAATCGGGGGCAAGGGCGGCCGCATGGAGACGGCGCTCTTCTTCCATGGTATAGCTCTCTTCAAGCCGCTGCAGCGCCGCGATTTCCTGTTTGGCGTTTTCGTCATGCGGCCCCTTCAACAAGGCATGGAGATGCTTGTGCCATTGATCCAAGGCCTGAGTGACATGCTCTAATTTTTGCTGGGTGATGTCCTGAAATTGCATCGCCACCACAATCTTAGACAGATTGGCCGATGCGTCCGCGGGACTTGACGCCGTACCCGGCAAAGCCAGAGCGCTGATGTGCACCATTAAATCCATCGCCGCCCGTTCCGTCTGTTGAGTCACGGCTTCCATTTGTTTCTTCAAGACCGGAATGATGGATACGGCACAGGCGGCAAATGCTTCCCATGCCTGCTGCTGCGCTTTTAGGCTGACGAGTTCACTCGCCGCTCTATCGGCTTTCGTGGGCCGTCCAGGGCCTTGGGTGTCTCGCATGGTTCAGGCGTACATCTTTCTGTGCACCTGCACGGTTGTGAGCGAGGCAGGCAAGCCGTGCGCGACTGGCGCGACACAAAGTTACGAGTTCGAAGTTCTGAGTTCTGAGTTGCGGGAACTTCGGACCTCGAACTCTCCCCCGTCTTGGCTTTCTTCTCCGCCTCTAACTCAGAACGCAGAACTCAAAACTCAGAACTTCTTCACCGATCTCGCGCTGCTATTCGCTGAGCGGTTCTGAGAACCCGAGCTGAGTCAGCTTTGTCTGTAGCTCTTGCGGGATGCCGGTAACCAGGATCCGTCCAAGTTTCCGAGCAGCCCACATGAGTTGAATTGCCGCTGTGTCCACGCGCGTGACCTTTTTTAGGTCCATGCAAACAAGTCCGTCGTTCGCAATCAATTGGGTCAGCGATTCTTTGAATGAGGCAGCTTCAAAGATCGTCAATTCACCCTCCGGTTCATACTGTCTTGAATTTGTGTCCATCTGCGTTACTCGTTCCTGATGCTGCTCCCGTTTATCCTATCTGCTCAGGTGTTCAGGCTGAAGGCTACGGGCACAGGCTGAAGGATTTCAGGCTGAAGGCCGGAGTTCCGAACACTTCATCCTGAATACCTTTAGTCTATCTATCTGAGTCGTTACCGTTCACTCCGTTATTCCCTATCCAGCTCGTTATCGGGTGTTCCTTGTCGCTACTTGAGCATACGGCGTTATCCTGTTCAGAGTGGTTCACTGTCCGGGGAGGGGCGATGGCGGCGGCGTAGAAGGGGACTCCTTCGGCACCACTCCGTCCCTACCCACTGGGGGGTTCGCGAATAGTTCAAGAGCCGTCCGTTCCTCTTCCTGTTCGAGAGGATACGGAGCCTGCTTGCGCTCCAACACGACAATCTCCACCCGGCGATTCTGTGCGCGATGTTCCGGTATCAGGTTGTCCGTCCTGGGACGGGAGTCTGCGTATCCAACGGCTGACAGGTTTTGAGACGGTACCCCATACTGTTCGCTCAAGCTTCGTACGACCGCCACGGCGCGGGTGGCGGACAGCTCCCAGTTCGATGGGAATTGCACCGTGGCGATCGGCACATTGTCGGTATGCCCTTCGACACGCACATGACGGTCCAGCTCCATTAGCACTTCACCGATCGCCTGGATGAATGGACGGGCCTCGGACCGAAGAGTAGCTTCTCCAGCGCGAAACAACACCGTATCCGGCAACATCAAGACGATATCTCCGTTCGTGAGTTCTTTCAGTTGAACGATTTCTAAATGGGTTTCATTCTTGAGAGATCGTATAATCTGGCGGAGACGCCGCACCGCCGGCTCCTTTGCCTCTTCAATGGTCGGCTTCAACGACACGGCTTTGTTCTGTCCAATTGTGAAGGGCACCAGGTTACTCGAGGGGCTGACGACAGGATTGAGCGCCGCTTTAATCGAATCGCTCACAGTTCGGAACTTGCCTTCGTTCACGGATGAGATCGAATACATCACGACAAAAAAGGCAAAGAGCAGCGTGATGAAGTCCGCATAGGACACGAGCCAGCGCTCGTGGTTTTCATGTTCCTCGTGTTTCTTTTTAGACATGGCGGGTAGGTCACTGGTCAATAGTCATTGGTCAATAGTGAGGGCATGTATGATTCCTTATTTTCCGCGAATTACCATTGACTGATGACCCGTGACCATTGACCTCTTCGTCACTTCCTGTCCCCTTTCGTTCGTTCCGATTCCGGCAGATAGCCTTCAAGTTTTTCTTGCAAGAGGCGCGGGTTCTCGCCTTGCGCGAGACCGACGAGACCCATGATGATCATCGTGCGCGAAGCCGCTTCTTCCTTCAGCTTGAACTTCATCTTTCCGGCAAGAGGAAGAAACAACAGATTGGCCGCCCCGACGCCGTAGACGGTCGCCACAAACGCGACGGCGATGCCACCGCCCAACTTGGAGGGATCGGCCAGGTTCTCCATCACGTGAATCAGACCGAGGACCGCGCCGATGATGCCGACGGTGGGCGCATACCCGCCTGCGGACTCCCAGACCTTTGCTGCGCTGATCCCTTCCTCCTCATGATGCTCGACGTCGATCTCCATAATTTCATGCACGACCTTCGGATCTGTCCCATCCACGATCAATTGCACACCCTTCCTGAAAAACGGGTCATGGATATCTTTGAGCTTACCCTCAAGCGCGAGCAACCCTTGCTTGCGGGACACATTGGCCAAATCGATGATCGTCGTGATGATTCCCTTATTGTCATGCTTCGGATCCATGATCCCAAGACTCAACAAGGACACCCCTTTCAGCACGACTGACAGCGGATTCTGAACGCAGATCGCTCCGATGGTTCCGCCCATCACGATGATGAAGGCGGTGAGCTGCATGATCGAGCCGACATGGCCGCCTTCAAGGATCTGCCCGCCGATGATCGACCCGAGAGCGAGAACAATTCCGACGATTGTTGCGATATCCAATTTGGTCTACGTCCCGTTTATTTGGTTTGTTTGGTTTGTCTTGTTTATTTGGTTGATTTGATTCATCCGGTTAATTTCATTCAACCAAACAAACCAAATAAACTAAACAAACCAGATAGACCAGCGAGAGCTATTTGAATCCGAATTCTGATAGCAATTCGTCCGCCAGATCCTGCTTGATCGCCGTGGACTTGGACGCTTCCAGTTGCTTGAGCATTTCACCGGCCTTCCCTTGAGTCTCGGGCGTAGCGCTCTCCTGTTTCAGACCGAACACGACCACCAGCTCGACGAGCTTGCACTGGACGTCCTCGACGATAGTGACAAGCTTCTTTACCCGTTGCGCGACAAGATCCTGGAACGACAGGGCCGTCATAATGTCCATCAAATGTTTGTCGTCTTGCGCTAACTCACTAGCAGTCTTCCCCAATCGCTCTGCGAGAGTCGTACAGTCGACTGCTTCCAATGTCGAAACCACCGTAGCCAGTTCCTTGGCGACACGGGCGTGATTATCCTGAATGATCTCGGTCAAGCGCATGACTTCCAGCGTGCCTTCTTCCGTCATTTTGTTCAGATCGAGCAGATGGGCCGTCGCTTGAGGCAACTGGGCGCTGCCGGCCACCATCGGGGCTCCGACCTCAGCCATCTTCCGCATGGCCGTTTCGAGATAACGGGCCAACTCACCGAGTTCGTCATATAGTTTTGGACTGCCATTCAGCACAGTAGCCTCCTGCATAAGAAGATCGTTATTTGGTTTGTTTGGTCTCTTTGGTTTGTTTTGTTTATTCGGTCAATTTCGTTCAACCAAAAAACCAGACAAACTAAACAAACCAGATAAACCAGACCAACCAGATCAACCGCCGCGCACCGTCGGCTATTTGAAAATCTTGTTCATTTTTTCCTGTATTGTTTCAGCGCTAAACGGTTTCACGATGTAATTGCTCACACCCGCTTGAATCGCTTCGATAAGATTTTCCT
>Ga0315283_10006753_pt1 | contig 10273 bp, 14 predicted proteins | sample YL17G09_0_MG_FD_204541 | JGI IMG/M metagenome (GOLD analysis project Ga0315283, IMG submission 204541) | Sediment microbial communities from Yellowstone Lake, YNP, Wyoming, USA - YL17G09_0 | ecosystem: Environmental > Aquatic > Freshwater > Lake > Sediment | place: USA: Wyoming | collected...
GGATTCCTCGTAGCGGATGAAACCCGTCCGCCCCGTGGCTCTGGGGTGCGTCGCCCCGGATCGGCGTCCCTGTTGACTAGGGTGTTGACATTCAATCGTGATGAGCACCCAACGGGGCCGCCTACGAGCGCGGCTGGACCGACGGGCTGCCGATCACGATACCGACCGAGAAGCGTGTTCTCGCGATGCTCGCCGGCACGACTCGTGATCCGCAGCAAATCGTCGCGACGGTGCCGCCAGACCTCATTGCGTGCACGGTCGAGAAGGTGGCGATCAATGGGGTGATGGCGGGCTGCAAGCCAGAGTACCTGCCCGTCGTGCTGGCCGCGGTCGAGGCCGCTTGCACCGACGAATTCAACATGCACGGTCTGCTCGCGACGACGATGCCGACCGGTCCGGTGCTGATCGTGAATGGCCCGATCCGCCGCGCGATCGGCGTGAACGCAGGCATCAACGTGTTCGGCCAGGGCAACCGCGCGAACGCGACGATCGGTCGTGCGCTGCAGCTGGTGGTGCGCAACGTCGGCGGTGGGCGGCCGGGCGAAGTCGATCGCGCCACCTTCGGCAATCCCGGCAAGATCGCGTTCTGCTTCCCCGAAGACGAAGAGGGCTCGCCGTGGACGCCGCTCTCGGCCGACTTCGGCTTCGCACCCGGCACCAACACGGTGACACTGTTCCCGGGCGAAGCGCCGCGCTCGATCGTCGATCAGCTCGCGCGCGACCCCGAGTCGCTCGCGCGTAGCTTCGCAGCTTGCCTGCGCACGGTGCATCACCCGAAGCTGCCGCTGATCTTCGACGCGATCCTCGCCATTGGCCCCGAACACGCGCGCGTGTTCCGTGAAGCCGGCTGGGACAAGCAGAAGCTGCTCGCGCGCCTGCACGAGCTGTTGATGCTGCCGGGCAGCGAAATCATCCGCGGCGCCGGCGGTATCGCGGAAGGCGCGCCCGAACAGTTCGCCGGCGCGACACTGCCGAAGTTCCGGCCCGGCGGCCTGCTCGTCGTCCACTGGGGCGGCGGCGCGGGCCTGTTCTCGTCGATCATCGGTGGCTGGGCGAACGGCGCGATCGGCAGCACGCCGGTGACGCGCGAGATCACCGCCTGACGGACGTTGCCACACGCGGATGGTGGGCGTCCGTCGTGGTTGCGACTCGTGCTGCGGGGACGTCGCGTTCGAAGCAAATGACGGACATGGCAGCTCGGCGACTACGACGTTCACGCCCTGGCACGCTTCGAGCTCCAGGCACGCGTACCCTCCGCCGGGCGCTACCGCTTCGATCGTGGGCCGACCTCGCGCCCGTCGACCTGGCGCTCGGCTGGGGCCCGATGTCGGCGAACGCGGTGCTCGACACGCTCGACATCTCGCAGGGCGGACGCTTCTACCGCTGGTCGAGCCGGGAGCCGATGATCGAAGCGCGCGAGATCGTCCGACACAGCGCCAACATGCACATGGGCCCGCTCGCGTCCGCTGCGCGCGCAACCCTGTTCGATGCACGCCGCGGCAACCTCGTGCACCTGACGGGCTGGCTGATCAAAACGCAGGCCAAGGGCGGCTGGAAATGGCGCAGCTCGCTGAGCCGCGACGACACCGGCGGCGGCGCCTGCGAGCTCGTGCTGGTGGAGAACGTCGAGGTCGAGTAGCGCGGAGTCGGTTTGCTCCGCGACGCGGCTACGGACGCCGAGGCGCCCCATTCGAAATTTGTTGGTCTTTCACCGATATGCTGATCACAAGCGGCGCAAGCATGCGCCGTCCTCCCGACGAGGGGGAAGGACGATGCAGGCACTCCTGCATGCACTCCTGATCGGATCGATGGCCCTGACGTTCGCTTCGCTTGCGAGCGGCGCGCCGATCGTGCTCGACCCCGGCCCCGGCACCGATTATCTCGGCGTCTGGTGCGGCGGCCAGAACGTGAACGAATACGCGCAAGGGTTCGACGCGGACGACAACGCCGTGGCTACCGTAAAGGTGACGACGAGCTGCCACGGGAGCGGGCGCGGCTCACCCAACCACTACTACATCGCCTGTTGGGCGGTGACGTTCCTCCCGGACGGCTCGATCCTGTCGCGGACGCTGATCAACTCGGGTCAATGGACCCAGGGGCATCCTGCGGTCTCCTGCGACGCTTCGATCGATCCCGCCGCCGTGTTCGTGAGCGAAGGGGGCCAAGGGGAGGTGTTCGCGAACCTGAGCACAGCGCTCACGGGAACGGTGTATCGCGCAGTGCTCGAGACGCTGGTGGAGACGATCACGATCGTCACGCCTCGCGACGGCGCCGTCCATGCGCTGAACCAAAGCGTGCAGGCGAGGTACGCATGCAGCGATCCGGATGGTGTGTTCTCCTGCAGCGGCCCCGTGCCCGACGGTAGCCCCATCGACACCTCGTCCTTGGGAAGTCACGTATTCACGGTCGCGGCGCAGGACTCGCTCGGCAATGCGGCATCGCTGACGCACACGTATCAGGTCGCGACCGAATGCAGCGACGGGAGCGACGACGACGGCGACGGATTGATCGACTTCGATGGGGGGGCCTCGGCGAATCATGGGGTTCCGCTCGGCTTGCCCGACCCGGGCTGCCTCGATGCTTCCTCGAACTCCACGGAGAGCCCGGCCTGCCAGAATGGCATCGACGACGACGGAGACGGCGGAATCGACTTCGACGGCGGAGCTTCGGCAAACGACGGAGTTCCGCTCGGGCCGCCGGACGCGCAGTGCACCCACCCGTACCGGCAGAGCGAGAGGCCGACTTGTGGCCTGGGCGCGGAGCTGGCGCTCGTGATGCCGCTATTGGGTCTCGCGGCGAGCCGGAGGCGCGTTCGCCGCACCGCATGCGGCTTGGGGGTCCGCTTCCGCCATCCCGACACTCGGATCTGACACCCGGCGCCGCGTCTGCGAAACTCGACCGATGCTGCAGCTCCGATAGATCGTTGCAGCGCTCGCCACGGCGGCGGTTCCGCTTTTCGCCGGGATCCGCGCCCGAGTCCGAGCCACCTGTGCTCGGGCCCCGGCGTCGGCGCCCAGACGCGGTCGTCTCGCGCGGCATCTTTTCTCCGCCTCCAACGTGGCTCACCGAGCAGGGGGCCTCGCCGAGCTGAGCGCGCGCCAGGTGGCGACGTCGAGACGGACGGGCAGGTCCGCGTGCTCGAGCGCGCCGACGCTGCCGCGCACCGCGCCGTCGGCGATGTGGACGCCGAACACGCCGCCGCCCTCGCCTTCGAGCGTGAACTCAAGATCGTGGGGGGTCGCGCCGAGCCGCTCGCGACGCGACGGATCGATCGCGACGGCCTCGGGCACCCAGTGCGTAAAGAGCTCGGCCCCGTTGGGCTCTCGCGCTGAGCCGAGAGTTGCCAGAAAGGTCATTCTCGGACAAGAGCCCGCTTGAACCGCTCATGCTCTGCCGCACGCCGGTTGGACACCTGCTCTTCGGCGGCGGCGGGAATCCGGCGTACGACTACCGCTTCGGCGGCGCGGCGACGATCGACGTCGATGCGGGCGACGCGGGAACGCGTTTCATGCGCCGCGCCATGCTGCGCTATTGCCCGGCGCTCGCCGGGACGCCGATCGCCGATCGCTACGACGGCATCTACGAAGCGAGGCGCGACCTCCCCTTCTACCAGAAGCGCCTGCTCCCGATGCCGCCCGGGCCGCTGCGCTGGCTCGGCTACCAGGCCTTCACCCGCGCGACAGGGCGGCCACCGCGAAGGTAGGCGAGGCTCTAGCTGTCAAGCGGTCGGAAACTGGCTAGATTCTGGCCAGAATGCGGTTCGAGATCCTCCTGGCTCCGCAAGCGCAAGAGGATTTCCGAGCCCTGCCAGCACGCAAGCGTGCCGAGGTACGAGAGGCGCTCGAAACGCATCTGCGACACGAGCCGGCCAAGGCCAGCAAGAGCCGGATCAAGCGGCTCCGCGGGCTCAAGCAACCGCAGTACCGCCTCCGCGTAGGCGAGATCAGGGTGTTCTATGACGTCACGGAACAGAGCGTCGAAGTCCTCGCGATCATCTCGAAAGCCCGCGCCGAAGCGTGGCTCGCGGACCAAGGCACGCCCGGTCCGGTCGGTGGCGCTGGCGAAGGTGAAGGATGATCTCTCGCGATACCTGCGGCTCGCGGCCGCAGAAGAGATCGTGATCACCCGCCACGGGCGGCCGGCAGGCGTCTTGATTGGATTCGCCGATGATGAGGCGTGGTTCGACTACCGCCTCGAGCATCACCCGACCTTCCTCGAGCGCGTGACCGAGGCCCGCGACGCCCTGCGCGCGGGACGTGGCACGCGACTGGAAGATCTGCGGGACTGAGACTCGGATCGCGAGCGCCACCAAGCAAGCGGCACGTGGACGGAGCAGACCCGAAGACTCCTCGAGCGATGCATCTGACCAAGCTCGCCGAGGGACGAGAAGCCGAGATCTTCGTCTTGGGCGAGCACGAAGTGCTGCGGCTCTACCGAGACCCGCAGGCCGGCGACCGTGCCGACCGGGAGATGATGGCCCTCGATGCAGTGCGCGCCGCTCTTCCCTGCGTGCCCGCACCACTCGGTCGCATGGATTGGGATGGGCGGCCGGGAATCCGGATGCAGCGGCTCGATGGGCGCGGCATCCTGGCGGAGATCCAGCGCCGGCCATGGCGCGTGTGGGCGCTCGCGACTCTCTGCGGTCGCGTCCACGCAGAGGTGAACGGTATTCGAGCGCCGCAGACGTTGCCGGATCTCAAGAGCGAGCTCGCGCGGCGGATCGAAGGCATCGAGCGCGTCTCGAGCGCGCTGCGAACAGCCGCGCTGGAAGGGCTGCAACGCCTGCCCGCTGGAGACGCCCTCTGTCACGGCGACTTCCAGCCCGACAACGTCCTGCTCTGCGCGAACGGGCCGGTCGTGATCGACTGTCCGCACGCAACCCGCGGCGACCCCTGCGGCGACTTCGCGCGAACCCTGTTGGTGATGAAGATGGGAACGCTACCGCCGGGTCCTCCGCTGCTGATCCGCTCTTTGCAGCGGATGGGTCGCGGACTCTTCGCCCGCGCCTACGCAGCCGGGTATCGGGAGACGACGCGCTACGACGACGAAGCCGTGCGGCGCTGGCAATTCGTTCGCGCGGTGGAGCGGCTGGCCGACGACATCCCCGGAGAGCGCGAGCCGCTCCTCCGCATCGCGGAGCGGCTGCGGAGAGGTCTCGAAGCCGTCTGAGGGCCCTACGCAACCCGAGCCCGCGCTCGCGGAGATGGCTGGCGAGGCAGCCCGGATCGAACCCGAAGGTCCATTGCTCGCCGGCGTCGTCGAGCGTCCGGCGAACAGCAGCCGTTCCGAAGAACGACTCCGGGCGACGCAACACCTCTGCGTGGATGTACGTGAAGACGGCCTCGCTGCCAGCCGCCGCCTTCGCGCCAGCGGAGCGTCTCGCCCACGGCCTGCTCGGTGAGATAGTTCGTGACTCCCTCCCAGATCACGAGGGAGCGACGCTCGACATCGAAGCCCTGAGAGGTGATGTCCGCTTCGAGTCGCCCTTCGGCGAAGTCCGTGCCCAACTTCGTCAGTTGAAGGCTGTTTTTCTGGTTTCTCGCGGAGTTAGCTTCACGGGTTGGCACTACATTCCGTTGATCCGTGACGGGATGCGCAGCCGTTCGGGGAGCCGCAGGCCGAGACGATCGAGCTGCGATCGGCAGCAGCACCGTCTGGCGCGCGGGATCGAGGCCCAGCGCCGCGTAGGTGCGGTCGTTCTTCGCGACGCGCGTCGCATCGGGAAACAGCGGGTAGTGGCAGACGCGCTCCGTGTCGGGCGCCAGGTCGTTCACGGGACAGGGTCGGAACGAGAAGTAGCTCTCGGGCAACACCAGCGAGCGCGTCAGCCGCGGCGTCCGGAAGGGATCGGTGTTGATCTCGATGCCGAGCGTCGTGCCGTCGACCGTCGCGAGCGGAATGCCGGTGGCGATGAGTCCGCGCGCTGCGACTTCCGAGAGATTGAAGAGCTCGCAGCCGATCACAACAGCGGGGGAGCATAGTCAGTACAAGCAGGGTTTTTGCCCGATAACGAGATCTATGACAATTCGGGGCCAGTTCCAGAGCCAGCAGAAGGCTACGCGGCTGATCGGGCTGCTCGGTGCGTTCACGCTGGTTGCCATGTCGCTGCTGCTCTACTCGTATTTCCGTAGCAGCGCGATCGTCGCGCAGATCCTGCTCAACATCCCGCTCGCCTTTGCGGGCGGTCTCGTACTTCACCTGGCTGCTGGTGGGAACCGTGTCGATCGCGACGCTCGTCGGTCTCATCACGCTGGCCGGGATCGCGTCGCGCAACACGATCATGATGATCTCGCACTACCTGCACCTGATGCACTACGAAGGGCAGCACTTCGACGAGGCGATGATCGTGCGTGGGTCGCTCGAGCGGCTGGTGCCGGTGACGATGACGGCGCTCACGGCTGGCCTCGCGCTGATCCCGCTCGTCTTCGCGGCGGGCGAGCCTGGCAAGGAGATCCTGTACCCGGTCGCCGTGGTGATCCTCGGCGGTCTCATCAGCTCGACGCTGCTCGACATGGCCGTGACTCCGGCCGTGTTCTTCCGATTCGGCCAGGCCGCCGCGGAGCGCGCACTGGCGCGCGCGTCGCACGACCCGTTCGGCGATGCATGAAACCCAGGAGGACGATTCCGATGAAGACGATCCAGATCGCAGGTTCGCTGGTGGCGGTGACCTTCGCAGCGGCTGCTGTCACCGCGCGCGCAGAGCACGACGGTCACATGGGCATGGACCATGGCCACATGCAAGCGGCGATGCACGGCGAGGCGGCGACCGGCGAAAGCGTCGGTAGCGCGTGGGCTGCGCTGCGGGCGACGCGCGACGCGATTGCGGCCGACATCGACGCGGGCAAGCTCGGCGATATCCACACGAAGAGCGAGGCGCTCGCGCCGCAAGGCCAGGCGCTGCTCGAGCGCTCGACGGGCCTAGCACCCGAGAAACGCGCTCGGGTCGAGGGCGCGCTGAAGCAGCTCCCCGGAGTTGCTGACGCGCTGCACGACGCCGCCGATGCCGGCAAGCCGGACGAAGTGCGAAGCCAATTGAAGCGGCTCGACGGTCTTCTTGAACTCCTGCGCGCGCAGTACTCCCCCGCGGCGCTCACGGCTGTCGCTCCCGATCCGGATCACGCCGCGATGGGCCACGACATGGCGATGCACGGCGATCACGAGGGCGGCGCGAGCGCTCACAGCCACAGCCATGCGACGAAGCCGCTCGCGGCCACGGACGAGCCGGCGAAGGCTTCGATCACCGTGACATCCGGTGAGTTCTCGTTCGAGCCGAAGATCATCGGGCTGCGCGCGGGCGAGCCGACGCGAATCGAGTTGGTGAACCAGGGCAAGGTCGAGCACGCTCTCGTCGTGGCGGAGCCGAGCGGCAAAGGCGACTGGATCCATCTGCACGCGGTGCCGGGCGCGACCGACACGGGCACCTACCAGATCGACGCACCCGGCCGCTACAAGCTGCTCTGCACGATCGTCGGCCACACCGAGGCGGGAATGGTGGGCGAACTCGTGGTGAAGGCTCACGAGTGACGCGGCTGCTGACGCTGGCCGAGTACGGTGCGGGAGCGTCGATCGCACTCGCCACCGCGATTCCAATCCATGCGCTGGTGCATCCAGGCTGGGATCTGGTGCTCGCGATGCTGCTCGGCAGCGCGATCGGCATGGCGCTGCACATGCTGCTCGGCTTCCCGCTCGGCTCGCTGATCGGGATGTACGGCGGCATGCTCTTCGCGATGCGCGACGCGATGCAGCCCGCGTCGTGGACCCAGACCACCGTCGTTGCGATCGTCTTCGGCGTTCTCGTGGTGGCGGGCGTGCAGCTCTACGATCGCGCACTGCGCACCGATGCCGGCGGCGCGGGAGGCTGATGGCGGAGAGCGCTCGCTTCAAGTGGGATCGCGCGAGTCGCGGCTACGACTTCGCGACGCGCAGCGACGCGTGGCGCTATGGAGTAGCCAAGCGGCGGCTCTTCACAACCATGCGCGGCCGCTGTCTGATGTTGGCGGCGGGCACGGGTCACGACTTCCGATTCTTCCCACCCGATCTGCGAATCACCGCGATCGACATCAGCGGCGGCATGCTCGCGCAAGCCGCGCGGCCCGCGGGCAACTACCGGGGTCGCCTCGATCTCGCCCAGATGGACGCACAGTCACTCGCCTTCGTCGACGCACGTTTCGACACGATCGCGTCGGTCTGCACCTTCTGCTCGGTTCCTGATCCCGTGCGCGGGCTCCGTGAACTGCGCCGCGTCCTCGCGCCCGGCGGGCGACTGCTCGCCTTCGAGCACGTGCGCAGTCGGCTCGGGCCGATCGCCGTGATGCAGGATCTGATGACGCCGCTCTCCCGGCGCGTCGGTCCTGATCTCAATCGCGACACGCTCGGTAACCTGGCCCGCGCCGGCTTTCGCGTCCTGCGCGAGGAAAACGTCTACCTCGACGTGGTGAAGGCGATCGAAGCGATCCCGGACTGAGTACGCGTCTCAGACGAGGTGGAGCTGTGGGCCCGCGCGACGAGATCATGATCACCGGCGGCTACGGAGAGGTCGGCGGCCGGATCAGCGTCCATCTCGCCAGTCGCTATCCGGGCCGCGTGGTCATCGCGGGCCGCGACGGCGCGCGCGCCGCCGCGATGGCCGAACGGGTGAGCGGGCAAGCACGCGGTATCGCACTCGACGTGGACGATCCGGCTGCGGTGGAGCGGGCACTCGCAGGAGTCGTCCTCGTTGCGAACTGCGTCGACCTGCGCGAGCCGCACCTGCTGCGCGCCGCCTGCGACCACGGCCTCGCCTACACCGACGTCAATGCCGCGACGCAATGGCGCGCCGCTCGCGCGCTGCACTCGCAGGCCCAACGAAGCGGCGCCCGCATCGTGATCGGGACAGGAATCGTTCCTGGCATCAGCAGCGCCATGGCGCGAGCCGCCGCCGACGGGATTGGTCCGCTCGCGAGCGTGCAGACGGCACTGCTGCTCAGTGTCGGCGACGCCTTCGGGCCCGCTTCGCTCGAGTTCTTGCTGGCGGAAGCCCGGCAGGGGTGGAGTGTCATCGAGGACGCAAAGGAGAGGCCGGTCTCGTTCTTCTCCGAAGGCCAGAGCGTCCTGTTCCCGGAACCGCTCGGCCGGCGTCGTGCGTACCGCGCTCCGTTCGCCGATCAGTTCTTTTACCCACAGACACTCGGAGTACGCAGCGCCGCCGCTCGGCTCGCGATCGAGCCGGCCTGGGCAGGCGCCGCGATCGCCGGTCTGATGCGGGTTGGCATGGGGCGCTGGGTCGCGCGCGACAACATCCGCGCCGCCATTCGTCGCGCCGTGTCGCGGCTGCACGCTCGCTCCCGAGGCGGCGACCGCTTTGCACTCGTCGTCGAGGCGCGAGGCGCACACGGGACCTTCCGCGCCACGCTCGGGGGCCACGTGCAGGCGGAGGCGACCGCCATCGCGAGCTCGCTCTTCGCGCGCGCCTTGCTCGAAAGGGAGATTGATCAAAGCGGCGTGTGGTTCCCCGAAGAGGTCATCGATCCAGTCCGCTTCTTCGATCGACTCCGCGAGTGTGCGCTCGGGGTCGACCAGTCCATCGTGGCGGATTGAAGGCCCGACGATCACAACCATCGCCAAGCCAGCCCCACGAGCGAGCGGCCGAGCCCTTCCATTCGTGGAGGGATTGCGTCGGTCCGGTCGGCATCAAGCGAGGATCGCCAGGGCGCCCCGGGTGCGTTCGAGACCAGCGAGGTGCAGAGGTGGCGCCTCTTCGGGGACGGCCGGATCCGAGGCGAACTTGCAACGCCGCGCCCGCTTGATCCGAGAAGGTGTCGGCTCTTCGCAGCTTCCTCGTAGGACCGCGATGGGGGTGACTCGTCCTCGATCGGACACATGATGCCGTTGGTCTGACGGCCCGACATACGGGACCACGATCGCCTCCGCCGCCGAATGACGGGCCCGCTCACCCCTTCGGTTGTATCGCTTCCTAGTGTTGGGCGACGCATGGCCTGCCAGGTCGGCCGCTGTCGCCAGGTCCACGCCTCGATCGTTGCCACCGGGCACCTCTGACCTGTGGAGCCCACTCGCAACAAGCCGGCAGTGGGTGCTGGTGAAGATCGCGGCGTAGGGCCGTGGGTATGGCCTGCTGCGCCGCGCGCTCGACGCTGGCGCGCGGGGCGCACTCACACCTCGAGCACACCCATCATGCCTTGGTCCTCGTGCTCCGGGATGTGGCAGTGGAAGACGGTGCGGCCACCGAAGTCGCCGTAGCGCACGACCAAGCGTACGGTTTCGCCGGGCGCGAGGT
>Ga0315283_10006755_pt1 | contig 10272 bp, 9 predicted proteins | sample YL17G09_0_MG_FD_204541 | JGI IMG/M metagenome (GOLD analysis project Ga0315283, IMG submission 204541) | Sediment microbial communities from Yellowstone Lake, YNP, Wyoming, USA - YL17G09_0 | ecosystem: Environmental > Aquatic > Freshwater > Lake > Sediment | place: USA: Wyoming | collected...
CGCGCTCGATGACGTCGCGACCCGGTTCGCGCGCGACAACCGCGGCAGCGTGCGGATCGTCTACGGCTCCTCCGGCAACTTCCGCCGGCAGATTGCCGAGGGCGCGCCGTTCGAGCTGTTCCTCGCGGCCGACGAAGCGTATGTGCTGGCGCTCGCGAAGGAGGGCCGCACCGTCGACGAAGGCGTGCTCTACGCCACCGGGCGCATCGCGCTGGTCGTGCCCGAGGGTTCCGCGCTGCGGCTCGAGCCGCGGCTCACCGACCTCGCGGCGGCGGTTGCCGACGGCCGGGTGCGCAAGTTCGCGATCGCCAATCCCGAGCATGCGCCGTATGGCCGCGCCGCGCAGGAGGCGCTGAGCGCGGCCGGAGCTTGGGATGCGATCCAACCCCGCCTCGTGCTCGGCGAAAACGTCGCGCAGGCCGCGCAGTTCGCGTTGTCGGCGTCGGCGCAGGGCGGCATCGTCGCGCTGTCGCTGGCGCTGGCGCCGGAGGTGCTCGGCAGCGCGCGCTACGTGGCGATTCCCGAGACCATGCACCGGCCGCTCAACCAGCGCATGGTGCTGACGAAGCGGGCGCAAGCCACGGCGCGGGCGTTCTACGCCTATCTGCAGCAGCCCGCCGCCCGCGCGGTGTTCAAGCGCTACGGTTTCGCGTTTCCCGGGGAGTGACGCGATGGACGGCGCCGCACTGCTGCTGTCGCTGAAGCTCGCGCTGCTCACCGTGGCGATCCTGGTCCCGGCCAGCGTCCTCGTCGCCCGGCTGCTCGCCACCCACGAGTTCGCGGCAAAGCCCTTCGTGGAGGCGCTCTTCGCGCTGCCGCTGGTGCTGCCCCCGACGGTGCTGGGCTTCTACCTGCTGGTGGCGATGGGCGGGCATTCGCCGGTAGGGCGCTGGTACGAAGCGCTGGCGGGGCATCCGCTGGTGTTCACGTTCGACGGCCTAGTCGTGGCATCGATCATCTTCAATCTGCCGTTCGCCATCCAGCCGCTGCAGCGCGCCTTCGAGGCCATCCCCGACGACCTGCGGCACGCGGCGGCGTGCTGCGGGCTCACCCGCTGGCAGAGCCTGTGGCGCATCGAATTGCCGCTGGCATGGACCGGCCTCCTGTCCGCGGTGGTGCTGACGTTCGCGCATACGCTGGGTGAGTTCGGCGTCGTGCTGATGGTCGGCGGCAGCATCCCCGGGGAGACCAAGACGGTCGCGATCGCGATCTACGACCGCGTGCAGGGCTTCGACATGGCGGGCGCCGGACTGATGTCGGCGGTGCTGCTGCTGCTGTCGGTGGCGGCGATCACGCTCACCTATTGGACGTCCTCGCGCCATCGCCGCCGGCATGAGCACGCCCGTTGACGGCCTGCACGTCGAAGTGCGCCAGGAGCGGCCGATCCCGCTCGCGGCCACGCTCGCCTGCGCTGCCGGGGAGACGCTGGCGCTGGTCGGGCCGTCGGGCAGCGGCAAGACGACGATCCTGCGCGCGATCGCCGGGATCTACACGCCGCACGGCGGGCGCATCGACGCCGGCGGCGAAACCTGGCTCGACACCGCCGCCGGCGTGCGGCGCCCGGCACGCGCGCGCTCCGTCGGCTTCGTGTTCCAGAACTACGCGCTGTTTCCGCACCTCTGCGCGCTCGACAACGTGATCCAGGCGATGGGGCACGTGCCGCCCGCGCAGCGGCGCGAGCGCGCGCTGCGCCTGCTCGAACGGACCAATCTCGGCGGGCTCGAGGACCGGCGGCCGGCGCGGCTCTCCGGCGGCCAGCAGCAGCGCGTCGCGGTGGCGCGCGCGCTTGCCCGCGATCCCAAAGTGCTGCTGCTCGACGAGCCGTTCTCGGCGGTCGATCAGGTGACTCGCGAGAAGCTCTACGAGGAGCTCGCGACGCTGCGGCGCGACCTGCGCATCCCGATCATTCTCGTCACCCATGCGCTGGACGAGGCGTCGATGCTCGCCGACCGGATGTGCATCCTGCATCGCGGATCGACGCTGCAGGCCGATACGCCGCTCGGCGTGATGACGCGGCCGGCAAGCCCGCTCGTGGCGCGGCTCGTGGGCGTCAAGAACATCTTCGCGGCGACGGTGGCCGGTCACGACGAGGAACGCCGGCTGACGCACATCCGCTGGTTCGGCACGACGCTCGAAGCCGAACACGCGCCGCAGTTCGCCATCGGCGCGCGGGTTGCCTGGAGCATTCCCGCGTCGCACATCGTGCTGCACCGGCGCGACCGGCCGTCGCGCGGCGAGCGCGAGAACCCGGTGTTCGGCCAGATCGTGCGCTGCGTCCCGATGGGCGAAATGACCGCCGTGGCGCTGCGCGTGGTCGCCGGAGAGCGGACCGACATCTTCTTTTCGGTGCCGACGCACGTGGCGCGGCGCAACGGCCTCGCGCCGGGCGAAACGGCGCGGGTGTCGTTGCTGGCGGACGGGATCCACCTGATGCCGGCGGCATCGACTCCCACGCCGCCGGAGCAAGCGTAGCCGCGGCGATCGCAGCCCGGGTTGAGCGCAACCGAAACCCGGCGTGATCGTTGCCTCCGCTACAGCGCGATCACCATGCCGTCGCTCGCGCAGCGCTCCGGGATCGACGCCACGTGCGCCAGCATGTCGTCCGCCATGTGCGTGAGCACCAGCAGCCGGGCATCGAGCTGCGACCGGTGCGCCCGGAGCGTCGCGTAGTTCATGTGCATCCGGATGGCCTTCTCGTAGTAATAGCACTCGCAGATGAGAAGGTCCGCTCCCGCGGCCGCTGGGACCAGCGCGTCGGTCCAGTCGGTATCGCCGGTGTAGGTGACGACCTTGCCGGCGGTCTCGACGCGCAGGATCGTCGGCACCGTCTCCGGCGTGTGCAGCGCCGGGTACGGTGTCACCTGCAGAGCACCGACCCGGTTGACGGCATTCAACCGGAGATCGACGAATTCGAGCGGGAACTTCGGCGTCATCCGCGCGCTTCCCGGAAACAGCACTTCACGCATCTCGCCGATGCGCTCGCGCGTGCCGGGTGGGCCGGCCACCACCAGCGGCCGCTGCCGCTTGCTGCCCAGCATCGCGTCGAGCAGAAGAAACGGCACTCCCGCGCAGTGATCGCCATGAAAATGCGTCAGGAGGATCGCGTCGATGCTGTTGGGGTCGATGCCCTGCGCCCGCATCGCGATCAGCGACGACGCGCCGCAGTCGAGCAGGAACCGCGTCGGCGGCGAACGCGCGGCGCCGGCAGCCGGGGATTCGACCAGGATGCAGGTCTGAAAACGCCCGCCGCTGCCGAACGAATCGCCGGAGCCGAGAAAGCGAACGGTGGTGGTCATGGTTTCAGGGTCGTCGGTTGCCGATGCGCGTTGCCCGCATCGAACTCCTCGCCGGCGCCGAGCGAGTTGATCGTCGCCAGGCGGCGCTCGATCTGCGCCTGCGTGAACTCGAGGCACAGCGTGGCGAAGACCCGCGCCCGCTGCGTGTTCGCGAAATGGTAGCGCCCGTCGATGCAGCCGTTGGTCCGATAGTTGTCGGCCAGCTGCGTCGCGATCTCGAGCCGGGTCTGCGCAACCGGAATCGCCGCGTTGCCATCGACCCGCGCGACGGCGACGACGAGATTGCTCTCGACGACCACGACGTGCGTCGCTGCCGGCCCGTCGTCGAGCGCTGCGCTGCCGGTCACGGCGTGTGCGCCCCGCCGCTGCGTTGCGGGCTCTTGTGGCCACGGCAGGTGCCGAAGCAGTACGGCGGATTCTCCGTGCGCTTGCACCCGCACATGAAGAAGGTGCCGCTGATCGGCGCCGTGAATTCGATCGGCCCGATGCCGGTGGCCGCATGCGAATCGTCGCACCACGGCTGCGTGCGGGAGAGGCCGCAGCGGCACCAGCGGTAGGCCTTTCCCTCCTCGACGATCTCCGCATACGGCCCGTTTTGCGCGCAGACCGGGCGGCGTAACGTCCCCGCCCGACGGCTGACGTCGTCGGTCGCGCTCATCGGGCAGGCGCTGCCGGCAGCTCGACCCACCGCAGCTTCGGCGCGGTGTCGATCGCGGCGCGAGGCGCGCGTTCCTGCGGTTCGGGTGCTGCGATGCGCACCATGGAGTCGGTTCGTGTCGCCGGAAGGATGAAGGATCACGTCAACCCGCATGTTAACCGCGTCCGCCGGCCTTGCGTCATGGCAGGCATGCAAAGGACACATGCCGCCCCGGTGATCCGGAGCCGCCGCCGGGTTGCTTGAATTGGCGGTGGCGGTCGGTCAGAATGCAGCGGTCGGACGAACAGCGATCGCGCCGGCGCTGTCGGGCCGGCGGCCGCGGCCGCTGGTCAGGGATCGGCGCATCACACGGAAAGGGGACGGGGCCGATGCCTGAGAACGGGAGAGGAGCGCTCTCCGCCAGCGACCTGGAGAGCATCGGCCTCGTGCGCGATGCCCAGGGCCGCCACCGCATCCCGATTCCGGCGCACGCCAACATCGCCGCCGATACCGTGGCGAAGCACGCGGCAGGGCCACGCTCCGGCCATCCTGCGCTGATCTTCGAGGCCGACGACGGCACGCTGCGGCGCTGGACCTTCGCCGAACTCGACCGCGCGGCTGGCGCCTTCGCCCGCGGCCTCGCGCGTCTAGGGGTAGGCAAGGGCGACCCCGTTGGCGTGCACACGGGCCAGCGGCCGGAGACCGCGATCGCGCATCTCGCGATCTACAAGCTCGGCGCCATCGTTGTCACGCTGTCCCGGCTCTACGGTCCCGAGACGCTGCGGCACATCCTGGGCGATTGCGCGTTGAAGGTGATCGTGACCGAGCCCGCGGCCGTCGATGGCTGGCAGGCGCTCGGTGCGGAGCTCGGGGTCGAGGTGCGCCTTGTCACCACCGAAAAGCATCCGTGCGCCGTTGCCGATGTCGCCACGCTGCTCGACGCGGACACCGCAGATTTCGAGCCGGTCGCAACGCAGTCCGGCGATCCGGCGCTGCTGATGTACACGTCGGGGTCCACCGGCAAGCCGAAGGGCTTGCTGCACGGGCACCGCATTCTGCACGCGTACCTGCCCACGGTGAGCCTCTTCTACAACCTCGAGATGCACGACCGCGACTGCGTGTTCTGGACGCCCGCGGATTGGGCGTGGGTGGGCGGTCTTCTCGACCTCGTGCTGCCTGCATGGTTTTACGGGCACACGGTTATCGCCAGCCAGCACCGCTTCGACCAGGAGTGGGCGGTCGGCTTCATGGCGCGCCATCGCGTCACCCACGTGTTCATGACGCCGACGGGGCTGAAGCGTCTCGCCGAGACCGGCGATCCCCGCTCCCGGCACACGCTTGCGTTGCGCGTCATCTGCACCGGCGGGGAAAGCCTGCCCAGCGAAATCGTGCGCTGGTGCGAGGACAGGCTCGGCGCCGTGTGCAACGAATTCTACGGGCTCACCGAATTCAACCACCTCGTCGGCAATTGCCGGCGCCTCTATCCGATCCGGGCCGGCTCGATGGGCCGCACCTATCCGGGACATGCGACGGCGCTCGTCGATGACAGCGGCAACGCGGTGCCGACGGGCCAGGTCGGCGAGATCGTGTCGACGACGGACGACCCCACGCTGTTCCTCGGCTATTGGGGCGATCCGGGCATTCCCGAACGCCTGCGGCTGGGTGCCGACCTGCTGCGCACCGGCGATCTCGCGCGTCAGGATGCCGACGGCTATTTCTGGTATCAGGGCCGCAACGACGACCTCATCAAGAGCGCGGGCTACCGCATCGGACCCGCGGAAGTCGAGGATGCGCTGGTCACGCATCCGGCCGTCGCCGAGGCCGCCGTCATCGGCAGTCCCGACGTTGCGCGCGGCACGATCGTCAAGGCCTACGTCCGGCTGCGCCAGGGCGTGGCGCCCTCCGCCTCGCTGGTCCGCGAACTGCAGGACCACGTGAAGAAAAACCTCGCTGCCTACAAGTACCCGCGCGACATCGAATTCGTCGACGAGTTTCCGCTGACGAGTTCCGGCAAGATCCGGCGGGCGGAACTGCGCCGCCGCAACCTGGAGGCGATCGCGGCGCGGGCGGCCTCGCCGTCATCGTCGTGACCGGCCATGCCGATGGCGGATAGGCCGGAGATCGTCGTGGCGGGCTGCGGCGCGACCGCGTTCGGCGCGTTTCGCGACGGCTCGACGCCGCGTGACTGGGTGCTGCGCTGCGCGCGCGAGGCGCTCGACGACGCCGGCGTCGAAGCCGCGGACGTCGACGCCGTCGTGGTCGGTTCCGAGAGCGATTTTTTCTCGCTGCAGCTCGCCCCCGGTGCGCTGCTGGCCGACGAGATCGGGCTCGTGCCGTGCCCCGTCGTGCGCGTGGAAATGGGCGGCGGAACCGGCGGCGCCGCCATCCGCGCGGGGTTCATGCACATTCGTTCGGGCCTGCACCGGTGTGTGCTGGTGATCGGGTTCGAGCACGCCGCGAGCCACCTGTCCGGCGACGACATGCGGATGCTGTACGGACTGTCGTTCGATGCCGATGTCGACGGCATGGCCGGCGCCACCGCCGCCAATCTCTACGCGCTGTCGATCGCCGAGCACATGCGCCTCTACGGCACCACCGAGGCCCAGCTCGCCGCCGTATCCGTGAAGAACCACGGCAATGCGCAGGCGAATCCGGGCGCGCACAAGCCGATGGCGATCACAGTTGCCGATGTGCTGGCCTCGCGTCCGGTGTGCACGCCCTACAAGCTGCTCGATTGCAGCATCATCAGCGATGGCGCCGCGGCCGTGGTCCTGGCCTCCGGCGACACGGCGCGCAATCGCTCGCGGCCGCGCGTCCATGTCACCGGCAGCGGGTGCGCCTCCGATCACGTCCGTCTGGGCGATCGCGCCGAGCCGCACCGGTTTCGCAGCAAGGAGCGCTCGGGCCGGGCGGCCTGCGCGATGGCCGGGATCGAGCGGGCCGCGCGCGAGATCGACGTGGCCGAGGTCTACGATGCCTTCACCGGCGCGGAGCTGCAGGGCATCGAGGCGCTCGGCCTCGCCAACGACGGCGAGGCGGGCGCGGCCATGGCGGCGGGGGAGTTTGCCCGGGACGGGCGGCTGCCGGTGAATCTCTCGGGCGGCCTGATCGGGCAGGGCGGCGCTCCGGGTGCGACCGGAGTCATGCAGATCGTCACGCTGACGCGGCTGTTGCAGGGCCGCTACTGGCCCGCATTGCAACCGCAGCGGCGCTTGCGCACCGCACTCGCCGATGCGCACGGCGGCATCGCGACGGTGAGCTTCACCCACATCCTGGAGGCGCGCGATGACTGAGCCCGCGCCGGGCGCGGCAGCTGCCACGGTGCCGATCGAATTGCGGCTGCGCTATGCGCACGGACTGGGCGGCCTGGCGCCGTATTTCGCGGGCCTCGAGCGCGGCGCGGCGGTGGCGACACGGTGCCGGAGCTGCAGCCGGACGTGGTTTGCGCCGCGGCTCGCGTGCCCCTGCGGCGGCAGGGAGCTGGACTGGGTCGAGCTGACCGGGCGCGGCACCATCGTAACGCTGACACGAGGCCGCGCGGTGCTCCCGGGCACGGGCAGCGCCGGCGAATTCACCTTTGCGCTGATCCGGCTCGACGGCGCCGACAACCGGTGCTTCGGCCGGCTCGGCGGCGCGTCGTCGCAACTCGGTCCCGGCAGCGCGGTGCGGCTCTCCCGCGCGGAGGGTGAGTGGGCGCATCCCGCGCAGTGCGCGGAGTACGTGCCCGATCTCGACGGAGCACCGCGCGCGTAACTGGGCCGCAGTCTGGCCGCAAGGCCCGGCGCTTGCCTTTCCCCTCGGATAGAATCCCCTGCCACACCCACGATCAGACCGCCGAAGCACTCACAGCCAAGGCGCCCCCGAGGAGAAGCAGAGCATGGCCAGCAAGATCAGGAAAGACCCCGCGAAGCTGCGCTCCCGCCAATGGTTTGCCAGTCCGGACAATCCCGACATGACGGCGCTGTATCTCGAGCGCTACATGAACTGGGGCCTCACGCGCGAGGAACTGCAAGCGGGCAAGCCGGTCATCGGCATTGCCCAATCGGGCTCGGACCTGTCGCCCTGCAACCGCCATCATCTCGAGCTCGCCCATCGCGTGCGCGAGGGAATTCGCGAAGCCGGCGGCATTGCCTTCGAGTTTCCCGTGCATCCGATCCAGGAAACCGGCAAGCGCCCGACTGCCGCGCTCGACCGCAACCTGTGCTACCTCGGGCTGGTGGAAGTCCTGTACGGCTATTTCATCGACGGCGTCGTGCTCACCACCGGCTGCGACAAGACCACCCCGGCGCAGCTGATGGCCGCGGCGACCGTCGACATCCCGGCCATCGTGCTCTCCGGCGGGCCGATGCTGAACGGCTGGTTCCGCGGCGAGCGCACCGGCTCCGGCACCATCGTCTGGAAGGCGCGCGAGCTGCTGGCTGCGGGCGAAATCGACGCCGAGGAATTCATCGAGATGGTGGCCTCGTCCGCGCCGTCGCCGGGCCATTGCAACACGATGGGCACGGCATCGACGATGAACTCGCTGGCCGAAGCGCTCGGCATGTCCCTGCCCGGGGGCGCGGCGATTCCGGCCCCGCACAAGGATCGCGCGGTGAATGCCTACGAAAGCGGCAAGCGCATCGTCGAGATGGTGTGGGAAGACCTGCGCCCGTCGAAGATCATGACCCGCGAGGCGTTCGAGAACGTCATCGTCGTCAACTCCGCGATCGGCGGCTCGACCAATGCGCCGATCCATTTCAACGCCATCGCGCGCCATATCGGCGTCAAGCTCGACAACGACGACTGGGAAAGGATCGGCTACGACGTCCCGCTGCTGGTGAACCTGCAGCCGGCCGGCGAGTACCTCGGCGAGGAATACCACCGCGCCGGCGGCGTGCCGGCAGTGGTCAATGAACTGATCAAGGCGGGCAGGATCCGCAAGAAGGCGCTGACCGTCAACGGCAGGACGCTGTACGCGAACTGCAGGAAGACCGCGGTGCAGGACGAGCGGGTGATCTGGCCTTACAGCAAGCCGATGAAGCAGCAGGCCGGTTTCCTCAACCTCAAGGGCAACCTGTTCGACAGCGCGATCATGAAGACCAGCGTGATCTCGGCGTCCTTCCGCCAGCGCTACCTCAGCAATCCGCAGGACCCCAACGCATGGGAGGGCCGCGCCATCGTGTTCGAGGGCCCGGAGGACTACCACCACCGCATCGACGACCCGAAGCTCGGGATCGACGACGACTGCATGCTGTTCGTGCGCGGCACCGGTCCGGTCGGTTATCCCGGCGCCGCCGAAGTGGTGAACATGCAACCGCCGGGCGAGCTGATCAAGCGCGGCGTCACCGAGCTGCCCTGCATCGGCGACGGCAGGCAGTCGGGCACCTCGGGCTCGCCTTCGATCCTGAACGCGTCGCCCGAAGCGGCGACCGGCGGCGGGCTGGCGCTGCTCAGGACCGGTGACCGGGTGCGCATCGATCTCAACAAGCGCAGCGCCGACATCCTGATCACCAAGGCGGAGTACGAACGGCGAAAGAAGGCGCTGGCCAGGGCGGGCGGATTCAGGATCCCGGACAGCCAGACGCCGTGGCAGGAAATCCAGCGCGGCATGGTCGATGAACTCGCGAACGGCATGGTGCTGAAGCCGGCGGTCAAGTACCAGAAGATCGCCAAGACCAGGGGCGTGCCGAGAGACAACCACTGACCGGCGCCACCGAGGTGCTGCGCTGTTGTTCGAATGAGGTATCGCGATCCAGGAACTGGAGCTGGGTCGCATTTGCACCGGCAGAATGAGCGTCGAGCAGATTCGCCCGATGCTGCGGCGCACTGGCAAGAAAATCGCCGCGCAAGCGCTGAAGGACTACATCCGGTGGCCTTTGCTCGCTGTGCTGCTGACGCTGCCGTTTGCGCTCGCGGGCTCAGGACCGTCGTTGCTCGGCGTATTCCTGTGGTTGTTCGCGGCCAACGCCGTGGCCTGCCTGCTGCGCAAGCTGTGGACCTGCCTCATCATCTTCTGCGGTCACTTCCCGGCCGGCGTACACGTGTTCACCAAGCAGCAGCTGGAGAATGAAACCCGCGCCGCGTGGTATGTGCGCCAGCTGCTCGCTTCCTGCGACATCCGGAGCGGCAGGCTGTTCCACGTGCGCGGAGGCGCGCCGGGGCGAACCATGCGGGGGATGGGCGCAGCTGCTGGCGATCTGCGGCAAGAGCGCGGCGATCACCGAGCGTTCCTTCGGCGTGCCCGACGGCGTGTCCAACGGCCAGTTCGGCGTCGGCCTCGTGATCGATTTCTTCGGGCTGGCGGCGAAGAACTCCGGCACACGGGTGGACTTCGTCTACCCGTCGGTGACCGCGATCGTG
>Ga0315283_10006756_pt1 | contig 10272 bp, 10 predicted proteins | sample YL17G09_0_MG_FD_204541 | JGI IMG/M metagenome (GOLD analysis project Ga0315283, IMG submission 204541) | Sediment microbial communities from Yellowstone Lake, YNP, Wyoming, USA - YL17G09_0 | ecosystem: Environmental > Aquatic > Freshwater > Lake > Sediment | place: USA: Wyoming | collected...
GCCACGGCAAGGAGCAGGCATGGACATGGAGGTCTATTTCCCGGGTAACAAGAAGGTCCACGCCCGGTATAAGGGTTTCGTCGTCGAGACAGACCAGCCCGTGGACTCCGGCGGTGACAACAGCGCTCCCGCCCCCTTCGACCTTTTTCTGCTCTCTATCGGGACATGCGCGGGCTACTACGTCCTCAGCTTTCTTCAGCAACGCGGGCTCTCCACCGACGGGGCAGGGGTCGTCCTTCGCCGCGAGATCGACCAGACCGGCCATCTGCCCAGCAAGATCTCTATCGAGATCAAACTGCCCGGCGACTTCCCAGAGAAATACCGCGACGCGGTGGTGCGCGCCGCCGAGCAATGCGCCGTGAAGCGAGCCTTGGACAACCCACCGGCGTTCGAGACATTCACGACGATCGGATAGGCTGCCGCCCCTAGGTCAGCGTTCGTCCCATCCGATCAGGTCCGGAGAGCTCTCCGGCCGCCGCGACAACTGAAGAAGCGCGTCCTTGTACTTGGAGTGCCGCAGGCCGATGAGCTCATTCACGAGTTGCAGGAAGCGCCACAGATCGGCGGCCACCGTGTCCAGCGTGGAATCGAGGTAGATCTCGCCGGAGGCGACTCCCGCGCCCTCCACTTCCTTGACAGCGTGGAACACGGTCTTGCTGACGACCATATCGATGGCTAAGTCGAGTCCCTGCTCGTCGAGGCTCTTGATGAGGCCGCCGCCATCGGTGAGGCGCACCGGGCGCGAGCCGGCGACTTCGGCAGGACCAGGCACCAGCTCAATCACTACTGCTCCCCGGCGACCCGGATACCGGAACGGCGTTTCGACATGCAGCCGCTCTCCAGCCGCAAGCCGGTCCAGCAGGTGCCGCGCGCCCGCGGCCAAGCGGACGAAGTCCGCGTAGCCCGTATCGGTGTTCCCTTCTACCACGGACGCCCCTCCTTATGGATTGGGTGGACGGGGGATCTCCTCATCCGGCCCGGTCTGTTCCGGCGTGGTCCCGTGGTCCTGGGCACCAGCGGCCGACCGCTCCCGGCTCGCCGCCCGCGCCTGCGCGTCGGCCTCGGCCTTGGCCGACGCTTCCGCCCGTATCTTCCAGAGTTGGTCTTCCAGCCGCGAAAGGTCGTCCAGCACCTTCTGGCGCACTGTCTGATCGACCGCTCGACCCCGGTAGAAGTCGAACACGAGATAGCCGAGCTTCTTGGCCAGCCCGTCCATCTGCATCTCGATCTGCAGTTCGCCAATCTTGGTCTTGCCTTTGTCGAGAGCTTTCTCTATCTCCCGGGCGGCCTGTTCCAGTCCGTCTCCGACCTTGTCCGTGAACCCCATCTACACACCCTCTTTCCCCGGCCCGCCGCGTGGCCGGGCACCGCTTCGGATCAGCACTACTCCTCTTCCCAATCTAACGATTGAGTATGCCAGACGCAACGCCGTGCGGCCCACCTTCGCTCCCGCTGATATCATTCGGTTCATGGACACTGTCGTTCCTTTTCGCGCTTGGCGCTACTCTCCCACCGCGGGCGACCCGGCGCTGTTGGTCGCGCCTCCGTATGACGTCATCGGACCTGGCCTTCAGTCCCGCCTGTACGCCCGCAGCAGGCAAAACGTGGTACGGGTCGATCTGGGGATGACGACGCCCAGCGACAACTACTGCGATAACCGCTACACCCGGGCGGCGGGGCAACTCGAGGAGTGGAAGGAGGCCGGCGTCCTGACCCGCGACGGAGTGCCGACCCTCACGTTCGTCGAGGAGGAGTTCACCGGACCGGACGGTCGAGCCAGGGTCCGGCACGGGTTTCTCGCAGCCGTGCGCCTCCACCAGTTCTCCGAAGGGGTGGTGTACCCCCACGAGCAGACCTTTTCCGGTCCGAAGCAGGACCGTTTCGAGCTCATGAATGCCACGGGAATGAGCCTCAGCCCTGTCTTCCTGCTCTACGACCTTCCTGGAGACGAAGTCACCTCCGCCTGGTCGGCCGGACCGGGCGCCGGGGCGCCCGCGACCGTCATCGCCGATGAGGAGGGCAACGTCACAAAGCTGTGGCCGACTTCAGACGAGGCCCTGCTCGAGACGGTCCGGCGCAATCTGGCGACTGCCCGTTTCGTCATCGCCGACGGCCACCACCGCTACGAGACGGCCCTCCGCTATCGCGAGCACCGGCGAGAGCGCAGCGAGGGACCGAGTGGCGCGGCGCCGGCCTATGACTACGTGCTCACCTACCTCAGCAACATGGCCGACCCGGGGCTCGCCATCTACGCGACCCACCGGCTTGTCGCCGGGGTCGACCCGGAGAAGGTGGCAGCGTTGCCGCACGTGCTGGCCGGGACGTTCGCCGTCGAGTCTCTCACTCCAGCCACTCCCGACACCGCCGGGGTGCGCGAGACGATCGAGAGTTACCTGTCCGCCCACCCCAAAGGAGCCTTCGCGGTGTGGGCGCCCGCGGCCGGTGGAGCGTATGGCCTCCGCCTCCTCGACCGGGCTTTGGCCGCCCGGGCGACCCCGGGCAAGACGGCGGCCTACCAGGAGCTTGATGTGACCGTCCTGCAGAAGCTGATACTCGAGCAGGCCCTCGACATCCCTTCGGAAGGACCCGCTGCAGAAGAGCACGTCACCTTCTTCAAGGACGCGGGGGACGCGTTCGAGAGACTCGCAAACGGTGAGTTCCAGGCCGGTTTCTTCATGAATCCCACCCGGCTGGAGCAAGTTCGCGAGGTTGCCCTTGCCGGAGAGCGCATGCCGCAGAAGGCGACCTTCTTCTACCCGAAGCTGCCCACCGGGCTGGTCTTCCAGGACTTGGCCGGTCTGCTGTAGAACACACCGCTCGCAGAGAGACAGTCAGGGGGAGGATCACCGTGAAGATCGCGCTCATCGGAGCAACAGGATACGTGGGGTCGCAACTGCTGAACGAGGCCCTCGACCGGCAGCATGAGGTGACCGCCATCGTCCGTCGGACCGAGCGACTGCCCGTCCGCCCCGGCTTGACGGCACAGCAGGGCGACATCATGGACACCGGCCTCCTCGCCGGCCTCCTTGCCGGGCACGACGCGGTCATCGCCGCCTACAACCCGGACCGCACGATGCCGGGCGACGTGTTCGAGCGAATGGTGGCAGGCGGCCGCTCGATCATCGACGCGACCAAGAAGGCGGGCGTCAAGCGGCTGCTGGTGGTCGGGGGCGCGGGGAGTCTGGAGGTAGCGCCCGGCCGGCAGGTGATCGATCAGCCCGGGTTCCCGGAGGAGTGGAAGCCAGGGGCAGGTGGCACCCGGCAGTTCCTCTACCTGCTCAAGGAAGAACCCGATCTCGATTGGACCTTCCTCAGCCCGGCGGCCGTGCTCGAGCCCGGGGAGAGGACGGGGACCTTCCGTCTGGGAGGCGACCAGATGCTCGTCGACACCGAAGGCCAGTGCCGGATCTCGACGCAGGACTACGCGGTAGCCATGATCGACGAGCTTGAGGAGTCGCAACACATCCGCAAGCGTTTCTGCGTGGCGTACTAGGGCAGGCTCGTAACCCCTCGTCCCGGCTGCGCAGCGCTAGGCAGGTTCCTCGAAGGGTTCGATGCGCAGGGCGCGGCCATCTTCGCCTAGTTCCACGACCACGCCTTCCAGCCACACATCGCCGTCGGCCACTTCGAAGCGGACGGGCAGTTGCGTCACGAACCGCTCGAGGACCAGCTCCTTCTTGACGCCGATGACCGAGTCCCGGGGGCCGCACATGCCCACGTCGGTGATGTAGGCGGTCCCGCCGGGCAGCACGTGGGCGTCACCCGTACGGACGTGGGTGTGCGTGCCGACGACCGCGCTGACCTGACCGTCCAGATACCATCCCATCGCGACCTTCTCGCTGGTCGCTTCCGCATGCAGGTCGACGAGCACGTTGCGCACCCCATGCAATTGCTCCAGAGCCTGGCCGACTACCTCGAACGGTGAGCGGGCGGGGTAGAGATAGAGGTGTCCGCTCAGGTTGACGACCCCCAGCCGGCCGGCGCGGGTGTCGACGACCGTGACGCCCCGTCCCGGGTTCGAGTCGAGGAAGTTGAAGGGCCTGATCACCCGGGGCTGCTCGTCGAGGTACCGGTAGGTGTCTCGCTGCTTCCAGATGTGGTTCCCCGTGGTGATGACGTCCACGCCGGCGCTCAGCAGCGCTTCCGCGTGGGCGGGCCTGATGCCCTTCCCATCGGTCGCGTTCTCTCCATTGGCCACGACGGCGTCGGCGCTATAGCGGTCCCTGAGCGCCGGGAGTTTGCCGATGAGGGCGTCACGGCCCGGTTTTCCCACTACGTCTGCAAAAAACAGAATGATCATGATCGGGAGTTTACCCCAGCCAGGCCTCCAGCGGCCTGCACTCACACCCCCGCCAAGCGCCGCCAACCCTCTTGGACCTCCCCTTGGCGCTTGCCGCCAGGACCCGCCTTTGGTCTCATGGGCCCCCCTTGGACGGCCCTCTTAGCCTCGATCCGTAGTGAACCGCTAGGACGAGGAGGAAGCCATGATTCGAAAGACATGTTCGTGGAGGAGCCACGGAGCGCGCGCTCGGGGCGCACCACTGCCCGGTGAAAGCAGGCCCCACCGGCTGGTGGGAGGCGGTCTTGTCGCCCACATAGGGGCGCCGCCGCTGATCGCTCTGGCGACAGCGCTGAGCCTGTTGGCGCTTCTCTTGTGTGCGTTCTTCGTGCCGGGGTTCGTCCTGCGGGCCGAGGCGGACACCACGGTGCCCACGACGCAGCCCGCCCCGGCCCAACCGGGAACGGGCGAGACCCTGCCCGCCCAACCGGCCCCGGTGGAGCCGCCGCCCGGACGGGCGTTGGTCTCCCTGCCCTGGGGCGACGGAGCCGGAGAGGTCGGCCTCGCCCAGCCGGGGGAGGGGCTCACGCGCGGACCGGAAGCGTTGGCGGTGGCGCCCGATGGACGGATAGCGATACTCGACTCGGTGAACTTGCGTCTCGTCCTGCTCGCCGGCGATGGCTCGTTCGCGGCGAACGTTCCCCTGCGGCTGTCCCAGCCGCGTTTCCTGGCGGTCGACAACGATCGTCTGTACGTGCTCGACGCCGATGCCGACCGCAGGCTGGTCTGTCTCGACTGGCAGGGCGCGGAGGTCCGCAGCGCTGCGATGCCTGCGGTGGATGATTCCGTAACGGGCCTGTTTGCCACGGACGGCGGCCCCTGCGTGGAAGTGGCCCACGATGAGGTCTTCCTTGTCGAGTTCAAAGATAGCGGCGGGCAGGGCGGGGCAAAGCGTGCAGCGGCGGCGGCCCTTCGCGCGCTGGCCGGGCGGCCCCTCGACCGCGATCTGGGAAAGGCGGCGAAGGTCACCTTCAAGCCTCGGGAAGGCGTGAAGCTCAAACGCTCCACAGTCGACAAGAAGAGCCTCAGGACGGTCCAAGCACAGACGGTCACGCCCTCACTCGTGGCGGGGCGCAAGGTCGAGCACCTGGTGTCGCTGGATGGCGACGGAAAGGGTGGACTCGTCATCGGCGCCCGCCTGCTCCGCCAGCAAGGCGATCCTGATGATGCGCCTTCGTTGGTTGTCGGCCGCCTGTCCGGCACTTCGGACCAGCTCGGCGCCGCTACCGTCATGACAGACATCCTGATGCTCAGCGACTCCCCGTTCGCCTACCTCGGCCAGCCCTACGTGGTCGCTCCCGACGGGCGCATATTCCAGCCGGTCGGCAGTGACGCCGGGTACACCATCCTGGTCCAGTCCCTGCCCGTGGCTACCGCCGCCGAGGAGGTGCAGCCATGACTCCTCTGCCGCGCGGGGCGAGTGCGCGCCCGGATGCGAGGCGGCTGCCGATCCGAACCGGCCTTGCCGCCGCCTGCCTGGGGATCGCGGCAGGCGCACTGTTCGCGTTCGGCCCCGCTTCCGCGCCCGCCCAGGCGGCTATACCCTCGATCACCCGCGCCGAGATCATCGCTCGGGCGGAATCGGCCATAGGGACCGACTATACCTGGGGACAGGAGAGCTGGAATCCGGACACCGCCAGCGGCGACGGCCCCGACTGCTCCGGCCTCGGCCTCAAATGCTGGGAGGTGCCGAAGACCCTTTACTACCAGGAGGAGAACGGCGAGAACGCCACCATCTCCCCACGCTACACCAGCTACCAGTTCTACAACTGCCAGGGTCCCTGGTATGAGTTGAGCAGTCGCTCTCTCCTTCAGGAAGGAGACATCCTGGCCAAGAACAACGGCACCTCCGGCCACGTGACCATCTATGCCGGGGGCGACGCCTGGAACTCCCCCACCATCTACGAGGCCCCGGGGACCGGGCTCAATATCCGGAGGATCAGCAGATACCTCGGGAGCGAATACAGGCCCATCCGCAGAGAATCGCTGACCGATTCCGGCATCGTCCTCGACAACCCTACCGCCAAGAGCGTAGGGGGCACGGGCGTCGGCGGCAACTGGACACGTTCCACGAATGTCCCGGGCTACTACGGAGACGACTACCAGGTGCACGCCCCCACGTCCGACACGGCGTGGGCGCGGTGGACACCGCGGTTTCCCTCCACCGGTTACTACGAGATCCTCCTGCGCTGGACCAGCGCAACGGACCGCGCCTCGTCGGTCCTTGTGACGGTCAACACTCCGGCCGGCCAGTACAAGCGATACATCACTCAGCGGATCAACGGATCCCGTTGGTTCTCGCTCGGACAGTATTCGTTCCGGGCCGGCTACGCCCCTGCGACGGGCGGGATCACCATGTACGCGACCGGGGTCGATGGGTATGTAGTGGCCGATGCGGTCCAGTTTGTTTACAAGCCGTAGCCCCTCCTGGCTCCAATCGGCCATTCGCACTAGGTCCGGGCCCGCTGTCAGGGCGGGCCCGGACTGTGATTTGCGCGAGCAGGCCTCGGCTTGGCATCACGTGGCTGTGGCCCTAGGATGACGGCACCGCGAGCGCCTGGAGCGTACAACTGGCCTAGGTACACACCGCGGTTCAGTTCAGCGTGCCCAGCACGTCGAAGGCATCCACGCTGATGTATTTGCCGGCTGTGTTGCTGGGATTCCACCAGATCTTCACCGTGTGCCGGCCGGACCCGAGCGTCCCGGTGTTCCAGACCTTCTGCTGGTAGGCGACGGCCGATCGCGCGAGGTCTACCGTCTGGGCGGCGCCGCCGTCAAGCGATACGTACGCTTTGCTCAGGGTAGTACCGGCCGTCGCGATCCATGCCAGGTAGGTACCGGTGAACGTCACCGTCACCGACGCCCCGCTGGTGTTGGCCCGCTTGTAACTCCCACCCGAAGCCGAGGCGGTGGTGAACGTCGCCCAGGTGCCACTGTAGACGAAGTGGGCATCGTTCTGCTGATACCGGGAGGTGGTCGGGGCTGGGGGCTGGGCCACCGTGTGGGCAGTCGGATCGACGTAGCCGCCGAAATCAGTCGTCCAGTAGTAGGTGTAGGGAGACCCGCTCACCGTCACCAGGCTGACCCCGATAACCTTGAAGGCCGAGTTCAACATGTTGGCTCTGTGGCCGGAAGAAGCTTTCCAGGCTTCGAATACCTGCGCGGCCGTGGTCTGCCCCGCGGCGATGTTCTCGCCCTTGCTGGTAGAGTAGCCGTATCCGCTCAGTTTCATCCTGTCCCAGGGAGTGGCGTTGGCTGCGAACCAGTCGGACTTGACGCTGTAGTGGCTAAAGAACTTGTACTTGGCCATGTCGGAGTTGTGGCGGTCACACGCCGCGGAGATCATGTCAGATACGAGAAGACGGGACATGCCGTTGGCCGCCCGGTAATCGTTCAGTAGATTGACGAAGGCGATCTCCTGCGCGCTATAGCTGACTGCCCCCTGGGCGCCCGTGGTGAAGACCGCGCCGAACAGCACGGCAAAGAGGAGAAGGGCGGCAACAGAAAGACCCAAAAGCCGCGAATGAGACAGAGCGGTCCTGCGGCTCAGGACGGAGGTTCTCATAGTGTCTCCTCCTGTCATCGGGCGTTGAGCCCAGACAGTTTCGTCGATGAACTTTCCTAGCAGTGCTCTCGGCAATATCAGCCGTCAGCTTCAGCCCTAGAGGCGAATATTTGCGCTTCGGTAAGCCGCGGGTCTTGCTGGGGATCGCTTGCGCATCAACGGCGGCCATGCTACCAACACGACTACCCGTTCGCAACTTTACGCGGCGCTTATACCCCGGCGAGTATGCTCGCACAGAATAGTCTGAAGGGCCCTGCGAGAGGCCCGGAATAGGAGAGTCCCGATGATGAGAGGTGACTGGGGCTTCCCCGGGGGCGGAGAGTCCTTTGGATATCACATGGGTGGGGTCGGCATCGCAGGGATGATCCTCATGGTGCTCCTGTGGATCGCCGTGATCGTAGCTATCGTGATAGGCATCCGGGCGTTGATCCTCCATTCAAGGCGCGACGGTACTGTGTCGACGGCCGCGGCAGTGGCCCCAGCCGGCTGGTATCTCCCCGGCGTGGCCGCAGGCCCCGCCCCAGCCGCGCCGTCATTGTTGGCGATCATCGAGGACCGCTATGCGCGAGGAGAGATCGACCGTGAGGCGTTCCTTCAGCAGAAGCAAGATCTGGGGCTGAGCGCACCGGGAGTCGCTCCGTCTGCCGGCTCCGCGCCGCAGGGCACGCCGCCGCAGGGCACGAACTAGGCACCCCGAGACGGCCGGCTCCCCCCGGTCGTCCCTGCACCCCAGAAAACGGGGCTCCGCGCCTGCGGAGCCCCGTCTTCCTTTTCTCTCTGAACCGTCGCGCCTAACCGCGCGGCGCCGTGTGCGGCGCGCCGCGCGGCCGGAGGCCTACTTGAGGCTCCCCAGGACGTCGACCGCATCGACACTGATGTACTTGCCCGCGATGTTGTTCGTATCCCTGGAGATCGTGACGGTATGCTGGCCCGGGGAGAGCATGCCCGTGTTCCAGACGTTCTGCTGGTAGACGACCGCCGACGCGGCAAGACTGATCCTCTTGGCCGGCGCCCCGTCAAGCGATACCAGAGCGTTGCCCAGAGTGGTTCCCTTGGTGGCTATCCAGGCGAGATAGGTGCCGTCGAACGTGATCGTCACCTTCGCCCCGCTGGTGTTCGCACGCCGGTAGCTCCCTCCGGAGGGACCGGAGGTGGTGAAGGTCGCCCACGTCCCCGCGTAAGACAGCCCGGCGGCGTCCTGTTGGTAGCGGGTGCTTGCGGGCGCCTGGAGGATAGTCCCTATGACATTGAAGGCGTCGACGCTGATGTTGGAGCCGGTGGCGGAGGAGTTCTTCTGGCCGGTCCAGGCGATAGTGAGTGTGTGATTGCCCGCGGAGAGTGTTCCCGTCTCCCAGACCTTCGTGTACGTGGCGCTCGCGCTGTAGAGGTCGACGGTCCCCTTGTCCGCACCGTCGAGGGTCAACTTGGCCTTGCCGTAGGACGGGCTCGTCTTACCCAGCCAAGCCAGATAGGTGCCGTTGAAGCTTACGGTGCACGAGCCTGTGGCGTTGGTGTAGCGGAAACTGCCCCCAGAGGCCGCGGTGGCCGAAGCGACCGTCCACGTCCCTGCGTAGAGCAGATGGGAGTCGCTCTGTTGGAAGAGGGACAGGTTCGGCTTGGGCGCCGGGACGATGTTCCCCGCGATGTCGAAAGCGTCCACCGAGATGTTGTAGTCGGTGGCCGAGGCGTTCTTGATCCCGGTCCACTCGATCTTGAGGGTGTGGGTGGCACTGCTCAGGGTGGCTGTCTCCCATACCTTGTCGCAGGCGGCAGCGGCGCTGTAGAGATCCACGGTGCCCTGGTCGACGCCGTCGAGCGTCAGCTTGGCCTTGCCGTACCCGGGGCCCTTCGTGGCCAGCCAGGCCAGATAGGCGCCACTGAAACTCACCGTGCACGAGCCGGCTGCATCCGAGTAGCGGTGGATGCCACCGGAGGCCGCGCCGGCGGACGCTGCGGTCCATGTGCCGTCATAGGCAAGGTTCGTGTCGTTCTCTTCGTATCGATTAAGGCTGCCGTCCTTGACCACGCTCAGTATGAGCGTCGATCTCAAGCCTAGGAGCGACCTGAACGTGCGCGCGGCGATGGTGGCCGTCCCTGTGGAGCCCGTCACCCGCAACGTGCGGGCGTGGCTCGTGGGATCGCTGGTGTCCCGGGCGATGACGTCCACATTGGTGATGGTGCCGACGTTCAGGCTGCCGGCGAGATTCGAGGCCAGAGTGGCCGGCGAGATGGTGACCGTCCAGCCGTAAGCCGGATTGGTGGGCGGAGCAGCAAGGCTCCAGGGGTCCGGTTTCGCGGGCTCGTAGGCCACCTGCCCCGTGTCCGACCAGGCGGAGTTCGAGGTGTAGCCGCCGGAGTGGCCGGAGAA
>Ga0315283_10006757_pt1 | contig 10271 bp, 10 predicted proteins | sample YL17G09_0_MG_FD_204541 | JGI IMG/M metagenome (GOLD analysis project Ga0315283, IMG submission 204541) | Sediment microbial communities from Yellowstone Lake, YNP, Wyoming, USA - YL17G09_0 | ecosystem: Environmental > Aquatic > Freshwater > Lake > Sediment | place: USA: Wyoming | collected...
TTCCGATCGCGACGACGAGGTGCGGGCCGAAGAGTCTGCTCACGGTTCCGTCTCCTGGCTGTGCCAGCGGCGCAGCGCGAAATGGCTGGTCGCGTTCACGGCGGCGAAGAGTGCGAGGCCGAGCGCGGCGGCGTGCAGCACCGCTGCGAAGACCAGGTCGGTGCGCTGCTGGCGCATCGCTTCGAGCACCACCACGCCGAGCCCGCCGCCGCCGACGAACTCGCCGACGATCGCGCCGATCACCGCGAGCCCCGCCGCGATGCGCAAGCCCGTCAGCACGTTCGGTAGCGCCCACGGCAGCGACAGCTTCCAGAGCTGGGCGAAACCGCTCGCACCGTAGAGACGGAAGAGGTCGCGCAGAGCGGGATCGACCGAGAGCAGCCCCGCCAGCGAGTTCGCGATCACCGGGAACACCGAGACGATGAAGGCCGCCGCGACCACCGCGCGCATGCCGTAGCCGAACCAGATCACCAGCAGCGGCGCGATCGCCACGATCGGCACGATCTGGAAGAAGATCGCGTACGGGTAGAAAGCGCGTTCGACCCAGCGCGACGTCGACAGCGCGATCGCGACGAGCAGCCCCACCGCGATCGAGAGCGCGAGCCCGACTGCCACCGCCTGCGCCGTCATCGCGAGTGCTGGCAGCAGCGTCGGTGAATGTTGTAGCGCGGCGCGCGCGACAGCGGACGGAGTCGGCAGCAGCAGCGGTGAGATGCCCGCGGCGCGGATCCCGAACTCCGCAGCGGCGGTTGTCAGCAGGAAGGTCGCCGCGGGCGGCAGGAAGTTCTCGACGAAGCGACGCTTCAAGCCGCCTCCCCGTTGCCGCGGCGCAACGCCTGGTAGAGAACGCTCATCTCGCGGGCGAAGCGCGCGTCGCCGCGCAGTGCGGCGTCGCGTTGCGCGGGAAGATCGAGCGTGTGTTCGAGCACGACGCGCGCTGGTCTTCGGGTGAGCACGACGGCGCGTTCGGCCAGGAACGCGGCTTCGGCGATCGAGTGCGTGACGAAGAGCACGGTCATTCCGGTCGCGGCCCAGAGCGCGCGGAGCTGGTCGTCGAGGCCCTGGCGCGTGATCTCGTCGAGCGCGGCGAAGGGCTCGTCGAGCAGCAGCAGGCGCGGCTCGGTGACGAGCGCACGCGCCAGCGAGACGCGCATCCGCATGCCGCCCGAGAGCTGTGCTGGATGACGGCGCGCCGCGTCGGCGAGTCCCACCGATGCGATCGCACGCGCGGCGGCGTCGCGTCGTTCGCCGGCGGCGCGCCCTTGCAGCTCGAGCGGCAGCGCGACGTTCGAGAGCACGTTGCGCCACGGCAGCAGGTGCGCGTCCTGGAACACGTAGGCGAGGGCGTTCTTCGGCGCGCTGCCGCCGTCACCAACCGCGATGCTGCCGGCATCGAGCACCTCGAGACCGGCGATCATGCGCAGCAGCGTCGACTTGCCACAGCCCGAGGGACCGAGGATCGCGACGAACTCGCCGGCAGCGATCGAGAGGTCGAGACCCTCGACGGCGGCCACGTCGGCTTCGCCCGCGGAGCGAAAGACGCGGTGTGCACCGCGCACGCGAACGGCGACGCCGGTGCGCGCGGCCGTCGGATCGGGTGCGGACATGGAAGCGGGGTAGCGGGGGAGAGGGGCGGGCGTCAAGGCGGAGTGTGCGGCCTCGATCGCCCGTCAGGTCTCGATCCCGGACCGTCGCGCGGCGGCCAGCGCGTCGATCGCGTCGATGCGGCGCACGGTGCTCGCCAGCTCGGCGGCGAAGGCGCGGCGCTTCTCCGCCAGATCCTCGCCGTTGGCGGCGAGCAGCTTGCGGTTGTCGGCGAGTCGCAGCGCGGTCTCGAAGTAGCTCTTCGACACCGATTCCGCGCCGCGGATGCGGTGCTGGAGCGCCCACTGCTTGCCGAGCGCCATGCAGCGCGACAGTAGCTCTCCCTTGTCGACGGGCTTCTCGGTTCCCCAGCGCAGCAGCGCCTCCGCCACCACGCGATACGACTCGAGGAAGGGTCGCGCGACGCGCTGTGCGCTCAACGGACGGAAGCGTCGCACCAGTGCGTGGATCGCGGTGGGTCCTTCGTCGATGCGCTCCTCCCAGTCGGGCGCATGGAACGAAATCTCCTGGCGCAGATCGGCGAGGAACCGTTCGCGGTCGGGGAAGAAGAACTCGAACTTGAGCAGGTCGCGCAGCCGCAGTGCCGCGTCGAAGAACGCGGCCAGACGATCCGCAACGCCCTCGGCGGCGGCAGCGAGCAGCGCCAGCTCCGCAATCGCCGGCGTCACGAAGAAATGGATCACCGAGTTGCGGTAGTAGGCCGCAGCGAGGTGCTCGTCCTCGCGGACCTTGTAGACGGCCTCGGGACCTTCGGCGTAGCAGGCGACCACGTCGCTGCGCACCAGTTCGTCGAGCGCGCGCGCGACGCCGGCCTCGGTGCGCAGATCGAGTTCGCCCATCGTCGGCAGCTTGCGGCGCTCGACGTAGTCGAGCAGTCGTACTAGCGCGCCGCGTACCTCTTCGAGGGCGAGCGCCTGGTCGCCGACGCCGAGCAGGGCCAGCGTCACGAGCGAAGTCGCGCTGATCGGCGTCACCTCGTTGATGCGCACGCACGTCTCGAAGGCGAGCTTCTGGATCGCGAGATTGTCCTCGTCCGGATTCGGCTCGGCGTTCGGGTTGGGCGCGCCGAGCGCCTTGGCGAGCGAAATCGGTTCGCCGAAGCGGATGTGGATCTCGCCGTAGCGCCGCAGCCGCCGCAGCAAGCCCAGGAACCAGCCAAAGCTCTCCTTCTGCTTGGCCGCGCCGCGTTGCTCGGCCACGTAGTCACCGACGTCCTGGATCTGGTCGTAGGCGATCGAGACCGGGATCAGGAACACGTCCTCGCTCTTGCCTCGCCGATAGGCATCCACCACATAGGCGAGCATCCCGAACTTCGGCGGCAGCAGTTTTCCGGAGCGCGAGCGACCGCCCTCGATGTACCACTCGAGCGAGAAGCGCTTCTCGATCAGGTAGTCGATGTAGTGGTGCAGGACGAGCTTGTAGACCTCGTCGTCCTTGAAGGTGCGGCGGATGAAGAAGACGCCCGCGCGCCGCACCAGCGGGCCGATCGGGAAGAAGTTCATGTTGATCCCGCCGGCGGTGTGGTTCGGCGGAAGCCCGTTCTCCCAGAGCATGCAGTGCAGCGACGGGTGATCGAGGTTCGAGCGGTGCGTCGGCAGGAACACCACCGGCGCGCGCTGCGAGAGCGCCGCGACTTGTTCGAGGCGCGCGTGGTCGTAGCGCAACTCGGTGTCGTAGCCGCGCGTGTAGAGGAAGCGATAGAGCTGCGTCGCGAGGTCGATGGTGATCGGGTTGTGCGCGGCGGCGATCTCGCGCAGGTCGCGCGACGCCTCGCGCGCCACGTCCGCCTCCGCGCGCCCGAGTTTGCGGGCGATCCGGGCCAGGCCACCGCGGAACGACGGTCGCGCCAGGATCTCCTCGCGGACCAGGCGCGGCACCTTGTAGCGGGCGCCGCGCAGGCGCCGTTCGCCGCGCTCGAGCGCGAGCTGCGCCTGACGCGCGATGAATTCCTTGAGCGACGTCGTCTCGCTGCCCTCCGCTCCACCTCCTCCCCGCCAGCGCTCGCGTAGTTCGGCGAGCGGCGCCGGCTCGCCGTGCACGATTCGACACCGCTCGCGGTCGCGCGCCAGGATCAGGCGCTGGCGCCCCGCGGAGGGATCGAAGGGATCGCCGCGCAGCAGCACGTCGCGCAGCCGCACCACGCGCGTGCCGTCGGGGCGCTTCGGGGGTAGCCACACCACGCGCAGCGGCGCGAGCAACGGGTCGTCGCCTTGCGAGACCGCCACTTCCAGCGCTTCGAGACCACCCGTGCCGCGCTTGCGTCCGCGCGACGGCGGGATCGTCACGGCGTCGGCGATCGCGGCTGCCTTGGGATCTGCGGGCTGATGGCGGCGGATCCAGCTGTCGAGAATGCGTCGCTCGAGCGCGGTCGCGGCGTCGAGCAGGAACACCACGCGGCGCCCGCGCGCATCGGGCCAGCTGCTTTCGCCCTCGAACGGTCGATCCGGCATGCGGCGCCCAGTCTATCGCGCCACGCCGCGGGTCGGACGCCGGAGTGTGGTGAAGGTTCCACTTCGCACGGTTATCGTGCGTGCAACACGCTGGGAGAGACCGATGCAGCAACACGAACAGCGACCCATCTGGCGCCGTGAGCCGCTCTGGCTGATTGCAGCCGGCCTGGTGTGGCTCGAATTCGGGACCGGCCACGGCTGGATTCCGCTCGTTCTAGCCTCGGTTCCAGGGCTCCTGATGCTCGGAGCCGGTGTCTCCTCGTGGCTCTGGCCCGGCGACCCGCGCGAGCGCCACTTCGGCGCGGCGGGGGCGCTTCTGGGCGTCGTGGTCGGACTCCTGTTTGCGTGGAGCTGGGCCGGTTTCGCGGGTGCGCTCGGGCTCGTCGCGGCGTCGGTGCTGGCGGGGGGCGCCGTCGGCTACCTCACGCTGCGATTGCAGGCAGACGAGGAAGACGTCCCCGATCCGGGGCGCGCACTGCGCACCGCGTTCGAGGTCGCGCTCGACGAGGCGATCCTCGCGCAGATGACGCTCTCGGCTCCCGCACGCGCCCTGAAGACCGACGGCGAGCGCGTGGTCGCGGAGGTACACGACGCGCTCGCTCTCTACCGCGACCGCGGCTGGCTCGAGAAGCCGTTGAGCTATCACCGCACGCCGCCGCCGCTCGAACAAGGAGACCTGCGCCCGGCGCGTGTGCGCGGTCTTCCGTACGAGCATCTCCGCTTCGAGAGCGGCTACGAGCCGAACGACGGAGAGCCCGGTCGCGATCGCTACCTGTCCTATGTGCCGCCGCGCACCGCGCACGCGTGGGTAATGCGTCGCGACGGCGCTTCAGGTGCATCCGCAAGCGCGGAGCGCCCGTGGCTGATCTGCATCCACGGCTACCAGATGGGCATTCCGCTGATCGACTTCAGCGCGTTCCGGCCCGAGTGGCTGCAGAAGAAGCTCGGCCTGAACCTGATCCTGCCGGTGTTGCCGTTGCACGGGCCCCGCAAGATCCGCCGCGTCTCGGGCGACGGCATGCTCTCCGGCGATCTCCTCGACACGGTGCATGCGCTCGCGCAGACCGCCTGGGATCTGCGGCGCATCGTCTCCTGGGTGCGCGCGCAAGGTGCGACACGGATCGGCGTGTTCGGCCTCTCGCTCGGCGGCTACAGCACGGCGCTGCTCTCGGCATTCGAGAGTGACCTGGCTTGCGCAATCGCCGGCATTCCGGCGACTGACTTCGCCCGGCTCTCGTGGCGTCACGGTCCGCCCGACTCGCTGCGCGTCGCGGAGGAACTCGGCGTCGGCTTGAACGAGACCACGGATCTGAAGAAGGTGATCTCGCCGCTCGTGCTCGAGCCCCAGATCCCGCACGAGCGCCGCTACATCTTCGGCGGCAGCGCTGATCAGCTCGTGCCGCCCGATCAGGTGCGCGATCTGTGGCGCCACTGGGAGCGCCCGAAGATGCACTGGTACCCGGGCGCCCACGTGACCTTTGGCATGCACCCGCCCGTGCGCCGCTTCATCGACGACGCGCTGCGGGAGTCGGGGCTGGTCAGCTAGCGGCCTTCTCGGCCGGTAGACGCAACTCATCTTCGTCGAGGAGCGGGCCGAGTCCGTCCTCGCCCTCGCGCGCGGCGGCTGCCCAGCGATCGGGCGGGTCCAGCTCGAGATCGAGTTGCGAGTCGGGCTCGTCGGGCAGGGCGCGGCCCGCTGCAATCGGCAGCGCCGCTTCGGCGAGGCTCGGCGCGATCTCGATCGAGCCTTCGGGGCACAGCGTGCGCGCGCCGTCGGCGAGGTGTTCGTAGACCGACTTGTACTGGAGCGTGAGGTCGCGCAGGCGGCGCGAGGTCTCGCCGAAGTGCTCCGAGACCTGGCTTTGGTAGCGCGCGTGTTCAGCTTCGCTGGTACGCAGTTGCTCCTCCAATTGGCGTGCGCGCGCCGCCTCGCGTCGCGATCCCGCGCGGGCGAGCAGCACTCCCACGAAGATCCCTAGCAGGAGGCTTCCGGCTGCGGCCAACCAGAGCAGTTGCGGGTTCACCATGGCGATTCTCCCTCTCTTCCTTTTTCCGGCGGGAGAGGCAGTCTAGGCGCCGCCTCGCCACGTCGCGACTCGAGTTTTCGCTTCGAATAATCTGGACTGTGTCCAGATCGGAGTCTATGCTGCCGCGGCATTTGAAACCAATCCAAACTTTTCTTGCAGGGAGGAACCACGCATGACCATGGTCGGCCAGCCGGAGCCCGCATGGACCGCCACCGCCTACGTGAAGGGCGAGCAGAAGACGATCTCGAGCCACGACTACAAGGGGAAGTGGCACGTCCTCTACTGGTACCCGCTCGACTTCACCTTCGTGTGTCCCACCGAGATCAAGGGATTCCAGGCTTTGCTCGACGACTTCGGCGACGACAAGGTCGAGGTGATCGGCGTCTCGACCGACTCGTTCTTCTCTCACAAGGCGTGGTTCGCAGATCGCAAGACCTTCCCGCAGGTGATCACCCACCCGGTGATCGCGGACACCAACCACGCCATTTCGAAGACCTTCCACGTCCTCAAGGAAGACCAGGGCGTCGCGTTCCGCGCGACGGTCGTGGTCGACGACAAGGGCATCGTCCGTACCGTGGCCGTGAACGATCTCTCCGCCGGCCGCAGCCCCGCCGAGACGCTGCGCACGGTGCAGGCGCTCCAGAGCGGCGGTCTGTGCGGCGCCGATTGGAAGAAGGGCGACTCGTTCGCGGGATGAGCGAGCGACTCGAGGCGATCGACGGCAGCAACTGGGAAACGTTCGTCGCGTCGCCGGCGGCGGTGTTGATGCTAGGCAAGAGCGACTGCGAGGCGTGTGCTGGCTGGACGGCTGAGCTCGAGGCCTTCCTCGAGAAGGACGAGCGTTGGCGCCACGTGCGCTTTGGCAAGGTGCTGCTCGACAAGCCCGGGCTCATCTCGTTCAAGCGCGCGAACCCGTGGATCGCCGAGCTGCACGACCTGCCCACCAACGTGCTCTACGTGAACGGGCAGGAAGTGAAGCGCTTCGCGGGGGGTGGCGTCGAGCGGCTGGTGACGCGCCTCGAGCGCGGCCTTGGCGAGGGCGCAAGCGGCCCGGAGTAGACTGACCAAGATGGATTGCTTCTCTCGGAAGCCGGCGCGGTAGCCGCGGGGGCGGTGCGTTCGTCCAGAACGTCCTCGGCGGACGGGCGTCGCAGCAACGATCCAGAGCAGGCACGGCGGGGGCGCCGTCGGTCCCCAGGCTCAACGGCCCGTCCCGAGTCAGATTCCTAGTGCAGGGTGCGATTGGTGGCGCGTGGCTCGATCGGTGCGGCATGCGCGCGGTCGAGCCTGCGCGCCGCCGCCTTCGTCTCACGGAGCACGCGCGCGAGAGCGGTTGCGTGCGCAGCCCACTCTTCGGCCTCGGCGAGCGCCGTCTGCAGTGCGCGCGCGGCATCGAGGTCGCGAGCCTCGGCGCTGCGGCCGAGTCTGCGGGCGGGTCGGAACATGCGTCGGAGCCAGGTCGCCATGGCGACCTTGATCGGCCGAGTGCGGGCTCGGCTTGACCTCAGGCCGCCGGCCGAACCCGCTCGGGATGGCCCGACCAGGTCCACGCCACGCTCTCGCGACTCACGCCGAGCAACGCGCCGTGCAGCGCCTTCGGGTGAACAAAGAGGTTGTCGGGCACTGCCCCCTCGAGCACACCGGTCCATGCCGAGGGCGCATGCTCGAGAAGTCGCTCGCGCAGCGCGACCGTGTCGCGCGCTTCGGCGTAGAACATGTAGAGGCTCGGTCCCTGGCGCGCGAAGAAGCGGCCCATCGTCTTGTTGCGATCGAAGGGCGTGACGGTCTCGATGCGGTCGAGTCGGTCGGGATCGAAGAGCGCGAGCGTGCCCTCGTAGCCGTAGGGAGCGGAGCGGATCGGCACGAAGTTCCTGGGATTCAGCTCGAAGACGGTGGCCAGTTGCCGCGCGGCGCGCTGATGGTGCTGATGGAGGAGCGTCGCCTCGTAGATGCGGGAAATCAGGCCCGCCGGCTGGCGCTTCTCATCCTGCGTGAGCACGACGCGCAGGGCGGGCACGCCCACCCACTCGCCACTCAATAGCAGCTGATTGCCTTCGCGAACGTGATGGATGGCGCGCGCATCGAGGTTCGCCTGCGCTGCGCCGAGATCGCGCACCGCGAAGCCCACCGCAAAGATCGGGGTGCGGAAGCGCGAGATGAACTGTGCCGTGGTGCCGATGCCGTGCGGCTCGATCACTTCGAGCTCGCTCTCACCGACGCGCAACACGCTGCGCTGTGCCGCGAGTGACGGGATGCGGTCTTCGCGTACCAACTCGGCGCCGAACAGGCGTCGCCAGGCTTCGGCCGCGGCACGGCGGTCGTGCACCGCGAGAACGATCCGATCGATGCGCGTGATCATGCAGGCGTTCCCCCCTGTTTCGCGGCGCCGCATCGTAACAGAAGCCGGAGCGGGCTCCCGCGCAGAGCCGTCGGCTCGGCTAGGGTTCCCGTCCCGGACGAACGGCGGTGGACGACAGCATCGAGCGAGCGCTGCTCGCGACGGAGGATTCGCAGTGAAGCGCGACGTCTACGGTGAAGATCACGAGCTCTACCGCGAGCAGTTCCGGCGTTTCGCCGAGAAGGAGATCGCACCGAAGATCGCGGGCTGGAACGAAGCCGGCATGCCGGACCGCGAGACCTGGCGGCGACTCGGCGAAGCGGGCTTCCTCGGCTCGAGCATGCCCGAGGCGTACGGCGGAGCCGGCGGCGACTTCCTCTACGACGCGATCGTGATGGAAGAACTCGCCTGGCTGCGCGCCCACGCGCTGATGTTCTCGCTGCACATCGACATCTGCGCGCCGTACATCCGGGACTTCGGTACGGAAGATCACAAACAGAGATTTCTCGCGGGCGCGATCCGCGGCGAGGTACTGCTCGCGGTCGCGATGACCGAGCCCGGCACCGGTTCGGACCTCGCCAACGTGTCGACGCGTGCGATTCGCGACGGCGACCACTACGTCGTGAACGGCTCGAAGACGTTCATTTCGCACGGACAGATCGGCGATGTGTTCATCGTTGTCTGCAAGACCGATCCGGATGCAAAGCCGCCGCATCGCGGCATCTCGCTGCTGCTGGTCGAGGACGGCACGCCCGGCTTCGTGAAAGGGCGCAAGCTCGACAAGCTCGGCCTGCCCGGTCAGGACACCAGCGAGTTGTTCTTCCAGGATTGCCGCGTGCCGGTCACCAATCTGCTCGGTGAGGAAGGCCAGGGTTTCCGGATGCTGATGACCGAGTTGCAGCAGGAGCGGCTCTGCATCAGCATCGGCTCGATCGCGTCGTGCCGGCGCTCGCTCGCCGACACGATCGAGTACGTAAAGGGCCGGAGCGCCTTCGGCCAGCCGATTGCGACGTTCCAGAACACCCAGTTCAAGCTCGCGGAACTCGCCAGCGAGGTCGAGATCGGGCAGGTCTTCGTCGATCGTCTGCTCGCGTCGCACGTGCGCGGTGACGACGTGGTCACCGAGGTGAGCATGGCCAAGTGGTGGACCACCGACTTGCAGAAGCGCCTCACGGCCGAGTGCCTGCAACTCCACGGCGGCTACGGATTCATGAAGGAGTACGCGATCGCGGGCGACTTCGCGGACGCCGCCGTGCAACCGATCTACGCCGGCACCAACGAGATCATGAAGCGCATCATTGCGCAGCGACTCGGGCTCGGCTGAGCTTTCGCAACTACGGTTTTGGCGCCTGCTCCTGCGGCATCACCACGCGCTTGCCGCGCAGGGTCGTCTTGGTCGGCGAGTAGACCTCCCCCTTCGCGCCGTGATTCGTGAGTTCGACCACGAGGGTGCCGTCGGCCTCGAGATGAGCGACCCACGTCGAGACGAGGCGCGCTCCGACCTGGCGCGGGATGAACGCGAAGGCCGTGTCGACGCCCGGTACCGTCTGGATCACGAGCTGGGTGCTCGCGGTTCCCGCGAGGCCCTTGCCACTCTGCTTGCCTTCGCCGGTTCCGATCACGTCCGTGCGCATCGCGCCGCCGTGTGTCGGAAAATCCGTCTCGAGTTCCGCAGCCGCTGCATAGTGCCCGCTCTTCCTGGTGAGCACGACGTGGCCCTCGATGCGCCGCGTGTCTCCGCTCTTGGTGTCGACCGTGGTGCCGCGGACGTCGTAGGTGCCAGAGTACGGATCCGGTGCGGCGGGATCGCCGCCCCGCGCGGGCTGTGCAGTGATCACGATGAGGACGAGG
>Ga0315283_10006759_pt1 | contig 10270 bp, 6 predicted proteins | sample YL17G09_0_MG_FD_204541 | JGI IMG/M metagenome (GOLD analysis project Ga0315283, IMG submission 204541) | Sediment microbial communities from Yellowstone Lake, YNP, Wyoming, USA - YL17G09_0 | ecosystem: Environmental > Aquatic > Freshwater > Lake > Sediment | place: USA: Wyoming | collected...
CGCGCATGTGAAGAGCGGCGAGCGGCTCTCTTCACAGCGCGTGCGCGTTCTGGACCAGGGGCCGCCACCCGCGACCCCATGGCGTCCGCCCGCGCCCACTTTCTAACCTGACCTTCCATCCCACCACCACCACACACACACACACACACACACACACACACACACACACACACACACACACACACACACACACACACACACACACACACACACACACACACACACACACACACACACACACACCTCCAGGCCGCCTTGCCCACCCCCCTTGCCAAGCCGGACTTGAGTGCCTGGAACGGTACCAAGCCGGACTTTGCCGCCTGGAACGGCACCAACCCGTGCGCGGCCTGGCCCAAGTGGCGGCCGGCGCCGGACGTCCAGGAAACCTGGGACCTGAAGGGCCGGGTGGCGGTCGTCACGGGCGCGTCGTCCGGCATAGGCGCCGCCATCGGGGCCGCCCTGCTCGCGGAGGGCGTCCACGTCATCGGCACGTCCCGCACCCCGGGCACGGCGACCGCCCCCTTCGACCTCCTCCCCCTGGAGCTGAGTGACCCGGCATCGGTGGTGGCGTTCGGGGCGGCGGTCGCCGCCCACCCGGCCGTCGTCGCCCGGGGCGGCCTCGACATCCTGGTCAACAATGCCGGCCGCGCGGTGCTGGGCCCGGTCGGGCCGCCGTCGTCCATCACCGACTACCCAGCCTGGATGGCGGGCGTGTGGGAGGGGCTGCAGACCAATTACCTGGGCGCCGTCCGGGTCACCAACACGCTGTGGCCCCTGCTCCAGGCCCGGGCCAAGGTGGAGGACGCCGGCGGCGTGAAGGCGAAGGCCGCCACCCTGAAGAAGAAGGTGGAGGTGGACAAGCACTACGCGCGCGTCGTGTTCACGGCGTCGCCGATGGCTTGGTCCTCCTCGGCCGCCACGCCCGACCTGTGGGGGTACGCCGCCTCCCAGCGCGCCCTGCTGATCTACGCCAACATGCTGCGGGCGGCGGTGACGTCCACCCCGATATCCTCGCCCCCGTCCGCGGCGTCCAAGGTGAAGCTGTCGGTGCTGGCGCCCATGGCGACCGCGACCCGCCTGGTCGAGGGCGCCCGCCCCATCTTCCTCGACCCCACCGCCGCCGCGACCGACCCGGCCTTTGCGTCCTTCCTGGCCGACATTCGGGTCGCCACGGCGGCCGGCCTGGACCCGGCCTTTGTGGCGAGCGCGTACGTGCAGGTGCTGAAGGAAGACAAACCGGTGCGAATAAGAAAAAAAGAACAGGAGAGAGAGAGAGAGAGAGAGGGCAGAGCAGAGCAGTCCTCCTCAGAGCACATCTCACACACATCCATTACACACAGATTGCGAATGCGGCCATCGGGGCGCCCAGCGGGACGCTGCCCCCCAACGTCACGGTGGTGCCGGGCAGCCCCACCGATCGGTGCGCGCCCCAGGTCACCGCCTTCGCGGAGGTGCTGACCGATGAAAACCTGGATGCCGCCATCATTGCCATCCCGCCCAAGCAGGGCGCCGCCGTCGTCAGCGGCGTCCCGGAAAAGCTGCAGGGCCTGCAAACCGCGCTCGGCCGCCTCGGGCAGGAGGAGGCCGACCAGGATGCCGGGACCCGCCACCGCCGCCGCCGCCTGGCGTCCACCATCAAGGACGATGTGGAGACCTGGGTTGAGGAAGACCGGTCGCCCTGCGCGGCTGTCCCTGTCTTCATGCCCACCCCCAAGTTTGACGCCGCCGCCGCGGCCGCGCGCCTGGCCGGCTCCGTTGCCGTCGTCATCGGCGCGTCCGGCCCGCCCGACAAGGGCGTCGGCCGCGCCCTGGCGGACCAACTGGTCGACGCGGGCGTGACCGTGATCGGCACGTCCCGCAACCCGTCTGACCCGGCCAATGCGGGCATCTCCGCCCGCTACGACCTCCTCCGGCTGGACATGTCGAGCCAGGCGTCCGTCGACGCGTTCGAGGCGGCGGTGGCCGCCCACCCCGCCGTCCGGGCCAAAGGCTTGGCCACCCTCTTCATCAACGGCGCCCGCTTCGCCGCAGGGTCGCCCGGCCCGCCCCCACTGCAAGATGAAGAGATGTACTACAGCGGGGCGGAACTGTCGCTGCAAACCAACTTCCTGGGCCCCCTCCGCGTCACGCACGCCCTGTGGCCCCTCCTGGAAGCGGACGCGGCCGGCGCGGGCCCGGCCTCCGTCCCGCCCGGGCCCCGCCTCATCTGGACCGGGTCCGCGGAAGCGTACGCCATCGGCGGCGCCGACCCCATCTCCTACTCCTACTGGTCGTACGGCGCCGCCAAACGGGCCAGCCTGGCGTATTACAATGCGATGCGGACCGTGCTCACCAACCAGTCGTCGCCCGTCACGACGGCCGCGCTGTACCCCTTTGGCATCAACACCCGCCTGGTCGAAGGCACCCGCCCCATCTTCCTGTCGCCCGTCAACGCCCGGGGCGAGCCGATCGACAACCCCCACTTCTCCCTCGTCATGGGCATGTACCGCTTCTTCCTGTCCATGGCCCTGTCCCCGGCCTTCGTCGCGGCGGGCGACATTGAGCTGGCGACGATGGCCGACCCGCCCATCAATGTGGCGTCCTCCTCCTGGGCGTGGAAGCCGCAGGGCGAGTCCCGCCTGGGCGGGCTGCAGGACCTGTGGGATTCCGTCCACCAGATCGAGGAGCTGCAGTCCGCGTTCCCCTTTGAGCTGGGCAAGGCGGACGCCGCGAAAAAGGCGTGAACAAGGGGGGGAGAGAGAGAGAGGGTGACAGAAAGAGAAGAGGGCGAGAGGGGAGGGCGGCCGGACCGCCTTTCCGTACGAACATTGTCGGTGAGGGAAGTGCGGGAGGGACGCCGAGGAGTTGTGAGAGAGAGGGAGGGAGAGAGAGGGAAAATGAACTTTTGACAGAGAGAGACAAACCACCACTCGACGAGAGAGCGTCGCGCGCTCGCGCTCCCTCGGTCGGAGAGCAACAGAGTAAAGGCAGCTCTAGTTTTTCCCTCATTTTTTTGTAACTCCCCGCGGCGCGCCCCGGACGCGCCCGCCCCACGCACACACCTCGGCCCTGTGCGTGCCCCGCCCGCCCGTGCAGTCACAGCAGCACACACCCGCCATCCCCTCCCCCCCACACACCATGGGCGGCGGCCTCTCCGCCACGGCGGCCGCCCTCCTCCACGCCCGCCCGGGCACGGGCGCGGGCGCGGCTGGCTTCCTGTCCTCCCCTCCCCTCCCTGCTTCCCGCCCGCCGTCGGGCTTGGGCGACCCCTGGCTGCCAGGGCCGCCCTCCCGCCCGCTCTCCCCACCCACGTCATCTGCCCGCTGGTCCGCCGCGGAACGGCGGGCCGCGGTGCAGGGAGGGGTCGGCGGCGCGACAGCTGTGCTCGCGCTCGCGGCCCTGGTCCTCCTTGCTGGCCGCGCCGCCCCGCCCTCCGCTCTCGCCTCCCCTCGCTCCTTCCTCACCGCCTCGGCCGCCCAGGGCAAAGAGCTGGGGCTGTGGGGCGGGGCGTCCGAGGGGAGGGGCCAGGCGGAACAGGCCCCAACCACGCTCCCCACCCCCCAAACCCCGCCCCCCATCCTCGTTTCCTACGCTTTTTACGAAATGGATGCCGGCCAGGCCGCCAACCTCGACTTTTTCATCGCGGTCGGCATGGCCGATGCCGGCACGCCCGGCGTGGCGGGCGGTGGGACAAGCGGGGCAACCCCAACGCGCCGCGCGGACTTTGTCCTGTCCATCTCCGGCCCCGCCTGCACCCCCTGCGCCGGCCTGGCGCGGGGCCTCGCCCGCCTCCCCGTCCCGCCGCCCCTGGCCCGCACCCTCACCGCCGCCTGGGGGCGGGAGGGCCTGACCCTGCTGCGCCGGGCGGAAAATGAGGGCATGGACTTCGGGGCGCACAACGCGAGCCTGGCGTGGGCGGCGGCGGCGGCAGCGGCGGCGGCGGCGGGCGCGCGCGGCGGCGCCCGGCCCGGCCCGCCCGCGCCACCAACCCCTGCCCTCGCCACGGCCGCCCGCTACGGCCACGCCTTCTTCATCTTCCTCAACTCGTCCGCCCGCGGGCCCTTCCTGCCGGCCTATCTCCCCGCCGGCTGGCACTGGACCCGGGCCTTCACGGACGGGCTCGCGCGGGACGGGTGCGGCTGGAATGAGCAGCACGGCGTTGTTGCCCCTGCACCCCCGCCCACCTGCCTCCCGGCCCCGGACGCCCCGCCCGCCGCCGCCGCCGCCGCCGCCCTCGTCGCCGCCTCTTTGGCCTGCCTCCCCGTCGACGATGCGGGCGGCCCCGGCCCCCGCGCCGAGTCCTGGGCGTTCGCCCTGTCCGCCGGCGGGCTGGCGGTGGCGGAGGCGTCTGGCGCGTTTGCGCTCCGCGCCTGCAAGCTCTGCACGGACCCTGGCGCCGGCATCGTCGTCGGCGGCGAGTACGGCCTGTCCGCGTCTATCCTGGCGGCCGGCCAGCGCCTGGTCACCCTGCAGACCCGATACGCGCGGGGCGTCGACTGGGCCGACCCGGCCCACTGGGGGTGCAACGGGTGTGCGCACGCCTCCCGCCAGGGCACCTACGGCCCCGGGCTCGCCCTCCACCCCTTCGAAACGCTCTTCGTCAAGGCCTCCTGGGGCGTTGGCGTGCCGAACCTGGAGCCCTACACGGCCTGGGCGACAGGGCACGCCCGCGGGGACGACCCCGGGACGGGCGCGATGCCGCGGGCGGGGAGAGGGACGGTCGGCGGCGGAGCGGGTGGTGGCGGCCCTGCGGGTGGTGGTGGGGGTCCCGCTGACTGGGAAGGCCCCGCCGCCTGCGACCTGCCCCTGTACCGGTGGGCGGTCTCGGCCGAGGCGACCGCCCCTGGCGCGACGGCGGGGGTGGCGGCCTGTTTCGTGCCGCCCGGGCTGGCCGGGCTGGTGGGGTGAGACGCGTGCGCGGCGGTGGAGAGAGAATGAGAAAGAGGGAAGACAAATGACAAAAACCTCAGTCCCTCTTCACCATTCCCATCATTTCAGCTGAGCTTCGCCAGCACGCTCTTTTCAGCCACAAAACAGATGTCACCGCCGGGGACCTCCACATCGGCGGAGGAGTACTTGAGGAAGAGGACGTCATCGCCGATGGCGACGCCGGACTCGACGCCCGAGCCCACTGCTAAAACGGTCCCGACGATGGCTTCTTGCAACTGCTCCGTCGCCCCGCTCGTCAGTAGGACGCCGCCCGTCGTCTGGGTGGCTTTGGCCTTGGGCCGGATGAGGAGGCGGTCGCCCAGGGGGGCCATGGCAGTCACGTCCAGGTCGGGAGCGGCGGTGGCGGTGGCGGCTGTAGGGAGGGAGGGAGGGGGTTCAAGAAGGAGAGAGGTGTCAGGTGCGGCGGCCGGGCTGTGTGTTAGGGATCCCTTGACGCGCCGTTTTGGTCGCCTGCGTGCCAATTGCGTGACCCTACGCACAGCCGGCGCATACCCAGGCACGCTGACTGCATTCATTCACACTCGAAACGAGAGAGAGAGAGAGGAAGGGTAGTTTGGGCGGAGGAGAGACGCGAGAGGAAGGCCACTCTTCCGCTGGCTAGGCCAAGCAAAAAGAGCGCGGCGAGAGAGGGGGGCGTCGGCTTTCTCCCGGATGCGCATGCACGCGCGTATGCCTGGCACAGACGCACGAGACCTCCTCTCTTAGTGAGTGACGTGTGTGTGTGTGTGCGTGTGGCAAGAGCGAGGACGCGCACCGTCCTCCTCGACCGCAGGAAAAGGAAGAAGAATTCTACGCCGGCGGCTTTTCTTTTATCATCCTAGCCGGAAACGCATAAGCACACACCACCCCGCACAACCACCCCAACTCACCAGTCCGGCCGCCAGCCCGCCGACCCGCCGGCCGGGGCACCAGGGTGGGGCGGGACGCGAGGGCGCGCAGCATGATTTTTTGAGTGAGAAGAGAGACGACTAGTAGTCTTGAGTGTGCGAACTGGACTTAATGCTGAAAAGTGATGATGATGAGGAAGTTAGTTCAACGGGTGCCGTCGCACAACACCTCACGCTCCACCACGCCATGCTCCAGACAGACGCACGTACAAATAATGGATAGGAAAGGGAGAGGGAGAGACAAAGTGCTCACTCTCTTGACTGCCCATCTCTGCCTGGGCTAGCACTGCGCCCCGTTTTTTTTTCTTTCAAAACATAGTAGTCAACGAATAAGGGGTCTACAATGTCAAGGACTCACTCTCTCTCTCTCCTCTCAATTCTCAAGAGGAGAGCAGGGTAGGCGCGGCGCCCGCTGCCGCCCCGGCCACGGGAGAGTTGGAGCCCGAGCCGGAAAAATGGTGCCCCGCCGCGCTCGCGGCGTTGCGGCGGGAGGTGGCGGCGGCGGCCACGGTTGCAGCCGCACCCGCCGCGCCTGCCCCACTGACCCGGCGGGCGCGCGGGGGGCGGCCCGGGCCGGGCGGGCTGGAGACAGGGGCTGCAAGAGGCGGAGCGGCCGCAGCAGCAGCCCGGCGGGGCCGGCGGCCACTGCTGGTAGGAGCCGGCGCCGCTGCCTCGCTCTCCTCCACCCCTGCCGCCGCGAGGATTGCCGCCACGCCCACCCGTCCCGCGCTTCGAGATCGATGCCGCCGGCCCTGGGCGCCGTCGTCGGTGGGGTCGTCGCCCGGGCCGGGCGGGCCGCCGCGGGAGTCGGCCGCCCAGCCCGCGTCATCGGCGTGGTGGCGGCCCACAGGCGGGGAGGGCGCCCGGAAGGCACGCCCGCGCTTGCGGTCGGGGGGCGCCCCACCCGCGGGCGCGGAGACAGGAGGGCCCCGGGCAGCAGGATGGGAAGGGACGGCTTCGGTGGGCGAGGCGAGAGCGGCGGCACACGCCTCCTCCTTGACCTCCTCCTCCTCCTCCTCCTCCTCCTCCTCCTCCTCCTCCTCCTCCTCTTCCTCTTCCTCTTCCTCTTCCTCTTCCTCATCGTCGTCGTCCGACTCCTCGCCTGACACCAGCGACTTGGCACTGGCATCACCAGCACCAGCACCCTTCTCATCCGTACCACCGCCAGCCGTCACAGCCGCCGCCCCGGCCTGTTGTAAGGAGTCCCGCCGCACGAACTGGCCCCGCACGCGCGGGCGGGCGGCCGCGAGCTGTTTCCGTGACTCGTACCGAATGCGTTTCGTGAAGCACGCCCGCGCCCGCTTGGCCCGGTACTTGTGCAGGGCGGCCGCCCGGCGGTCGGCGGCGGTAATGAGGGCGCCGCCGCCCGCGCCACCGCCGCCGGCGGAGAGGGACAGGGAGAGGCGCGGGGCAGGGTGGCCCGCGGGTGGGGGGCCGGCAGCCCACAAGCCGCCCGGCGCGGCTGACGGGCCGCCCGTGGTGGGCGGCAGGGGCGGACGGGACGGCGGGCGTGGGGCGGCCGGGTCGTACCCGCCGTCGTTGCCGCCCACGACGGCGGAGGAGGAGGGCGCAGGCGGGGCGGCCGTCCAAGGCGGCAGCAGGGGGGGTTGGAAGCCTGCAAAGCCACAGCCGCCGCCGCCGCCCAGCATCGCCGCCAGGATGTGCGGCGGGGGTGGGGGCCCGAACGGCCAGGCCGCCATAGGATGCGGGGGCGGGTAGTGGGCGGCGTGCGCCCCCGGCGGGCCTGGGGGGTGCGCCCCACCGCCGCCGGGAGCTGAGTGCGCGCGCGCGGCGGGGGGCGCCCCCCCGCCCACCGGCCACCCCTGCCCTCCATGCTTCCCGCCCGCCGCCGCCGCCGCCGCCGCCGCGTAGTGTTGCATCATCATGGCGTGCGCGTGCGCGGCGGCCGCGGCGGCCTGCTGCTGCTGGTGCATGAGGAAGGCGGCCAGGGCGGGCGCCGGGTGGGCGGATCCCGTCACGGAGCCGCCGCCGCCGCCGCCGCCCGCACTGCCACCATCCCCGGGCGCGCCGCTGGTGGGGGGTGGGGCATGCGGAGCCACGCCCCAGAAGGGCGGGGGCGGGGCGGGCCCGCCGCCCGCGGCGTACGGGAAGAGCGCGCCGGGGAAGCCGCCGCCGGGCGCGGGGCCGCCGCCCGGGCCGCCGCCGCCGCCCAGCCGGCCCCGCGCGACCAGGCCGGGGGTCAGCGCCCCGCCCGGGATGGCCCCGCCCCAGGCCACGTGCGCGACCGTCGTCGCGCCCGCGCCGGACCCGCCGCCCGACCCGCCGGCCGAGCCATTGGCGGTGTGCGTGTGCGTGTGCGTGTGCGTGTGGCGGGGGGGCCCGCCACCGCCGCCGATGCCGCCGTGTGAGCCGCGTCCAGACCCCGAGCCGTCCTCCCCGCCCGACCCGCCCGACGCGTTGCCGTCGCCCGCACACGCGTCCGCGCCCACCACCGACCCCCGGTGGTGGTGGTACGCGCCGTGCGGGGGGGGGGCGCCGCCACCCGCGGCGCAGGCCGCGTGGGCGGCCGCCGCTGCAGACGTCGCGTACGCACGGAAGCCCGGGGCGGGGCCGCCGGGCGCGGTGGTCGTGCCGGAGGTGGTGCCAGGGGCGGCAGCGGCGTCGGCGGGCGCGTCGACGTGGTCGGTCGTGCCCTCGCCGGAGCCGCCAGCTGTGCCCGCCGCCTGGCTGGGTGGGGCGGCAGTGGTGGTGGTGGTGGTGGTGGGCCCCCCCCTCTCCTGCCCCCGCCCGCCACCCGTGGTGGCGGTGCCAGCGGAGGAGCCGGCGAGGTGAGCGGTGGGGGGCGGGTGGGGGGCCGGGCCGCCGTCCAGCGCGTGGGCGGCCTGATCCTGAGGGGGGGGGAGAGCAGGGAGCACCGCGGAAAATGTGAGACACGCGCGTGTGCGGCAGAGAGCGGCCGGAAGCGCTTCTGGGGGCGGGTCGCTCTTTTTTTTGTCTCTCCCTGTCCCGCCGGCCGCGCCCGCCCACCTCCCCGCCTCCGCACAGACCTGAGCGCCCTCCTTAGCGTGCAGTGTGCCCATTCTGCTTGGCTGGTGAGGCGAGTGGGCGAGAGTTGGGTGCCCGCCGGCCGGGGCGGGGGCGGGCGAAGGCATTTGGGGCGCTTTCGGGAGAGAGCTCGCCGGCTCCCAGATTTTGTGTGTGTTGGCTTTATCTTCTACACCTCAAACCAACTCACCACCCCCCACCACCCCACCCCGGCGGCGGCGGCCCACCATACCCCGGCGGCGGCGGCGCCCCCCCCCACCCCGGCCGCGGTGGCGGCCCACCCCACCCCGGCGGCGGCATGGGCGGCCCCCCCCCGCCACCCCCACCCCACTGCGGCGGCGGGCCGCCGCCCCCACCCCACGGCTGCTGTGGCGGCCCAGGCGGCGGCCCCTGCTGCTGCCCCTGCCCCGCCGCCGCCGGCGCCGCCACCGGCGCCGGCTCCGGGAAGTCGACGCCCGCCTTGTACACCACCTGCAGGGTGTAGACCTTGGCGTCCGCGTCCCAGTGGCTGAAAAAGGAGGGCGACCGGTCATCGACGGGCGCAGCCGGGATCCGAAACGCGACCGGCTCGTACGGCTCCGCCGCGAAGGCGACGTACTGCCACGCCCTGTCCGCCCGCTCCCACCGCTGTTCGAAAGAGGAGAGGAAGCGGTGGCGGGGGCGGGCAGCGGCCGCGGCGGCGGCGGCGGCGGCTGCGGCGGCGGCTTTGGCGGCGGCGGCGGAGAGGTCGTCACCATCGCCGTCGCCTCCCCCCCCGCCCCCCCGCGCGCCCGCCGCTGGCTGCCCGGCGGCAGCGCCCGCCGGCGCCGCTTTCACACTCGCCATCACCCCGCCCGCAATCTCCGGGTACTCCACCTGGAACAGCAGGGAGCGCGCGCCGGTCGACGCGTCGCACCCTTTGGTGACCCTGTACCCGGGGCGCCCGATCGTCACGCCCCTCGCCTTCAGGGGCACCCGGGCCGGCCCCAGCACGGCCGGCCCGCCCTCGGCCGCCTCCCGGGCCGCCCGCTTGGCCAGGTTCTCCTGGTGCTTGCGGCCCTGGGTGTGGGCGAGGTACGACCCCTCGGTCTTGTGCAGGGTCAGGCACAGCCGGCACTCGTACTGCCCCAGGTGGTTGCGCAGGAAGTACGGGTCCCGGGCCAGGTCGATGGTTTCCAGGGCCAGGCGGCGCAGGCGCTCCTTGCGGTCGACGGCCTGCGAGAGAGGAGGGGGCGGGGGATGAGGGGAAGCGTGCCGTGTGTGCGTGCGTGCCGTGTGTTGCCTGGGGAGGGGGTGGTTGCACACAAGAGCGGGCGATTCCGTCGTCTCTGCTTCCTCGTACCTCTTGCTGCGCGGACGCCGCCCCGCCCGCCCCAGGCTTGGAGCCGTGCTCCCGGGCGGCCATGAACGACATGGCGTGCAAGGATGTGGAGTGCGTGAGGGGGTGCAAAGGGGCTGAGGAGAGACGC
>Ga0315283_10006760_pt1 | contig 10270 bp, 17 predicted proteins | sample YL17G09_0_MG_FD_204541 | JGI IMG/M metagenome (GOLD analysis project Ga0315283, IMG submission 204541) | Sediment microbial communities from Yellowstone Lake, YNP, Wyoming, USA - YL17G09_0 | ecosystem: Environmental > Aquatic > Freshwater > Lake > Sediment | place: USA: Wyoming | collected...
AAATTTCACGTGCCAATACCCATCGTGCAACACGCATAGGGTCCAGCCACCATCGACACTGGCCCTCCAGTCGTTGTCTTCTGCGTCGCCAAACGGCTCCCACCGGAGCACCGGCAACGCATTCAAGGCCGCCTGCGCCTCGCTGTGCGCTTGGCTGACCTGATAGCAGTCGTAGCAAGGATCATGGCCTCCTCGGCCTGTCGCGTGCGATTCACAGATGGGCTTATGCCAATCAAGCATCGCGTCTAAACATGAGGCTAATGTATGCTCTGTCATGATGTCACCGTGATTTTTCCTGTGTGTTGGTCGTACGAAAACTCCGAAATTTGACGCCATCTGCCACCCCCGTCGCCGCGTCTCTTCTTGTAGATAATTGCGAACGACATCTCGCCAAAGCGAAGGTTCGCGATCGCCGCAGTCACAGATCCACGCAGTGTGCCGTGGGGACTGAATACTTTGGGCTTGCCGTCGAAGCCATAGACGACGTGGTACTTCACTTCGGGCCTCTTAGTCGTCGCGGAAACCCGGTCGGCTCTGGAGTAGGCTCCCGCGCCGCGCGAGCTTTGCAGGCAGCTTCGCAGTCGCGCATGGCCGCGGACCGTATCGCGCTGCTGCCCTTCGTCGCGAAAACGATAGGCATGTCGATCGAGCGTCTCTCCTCGTCCTCTGTGGGCGCGACAAGGCGAGCGGACCACTCTTTGTAAGCTGTTTCGCAAGCGAGTTTTGCTGAAGGTCTGCTGGCGCCTGTGCCCGCCGCAGCAACCAGGTCGCCATCGAGCCGGAGCTTCCACCGGTAGAATTGCCAAGCCGACGACCACCAGATCAGCAGCGTGCATCCGGGCCTCTGAACGTAGAACTGATCTGCCGTAAGAGAGAGGGCCATGCGTGACCGTTTCCACGCGAATTCGGCTTTCTTGCTCATGGCGTCGCCTCCAGCTCTCGCTGCTTTGCGATGCATCGATTCTTTGCTTCGTCGAGAGTTGGGACCGTCTCTCTGGGATCCCACTCGACGATCTTGTCCTCTGTTCTGCGCGAGATTTTCCAGTACCATACGCGGCCTGTGCCGTAGCGCCACACGCTGAGTTTCCACGCGCCAAGCATGGCCTTCAGATGGGCGTCGTCGAAACAAGCGCCCACAACTCCGTCGTCACGTACCCACTCGATCCCGTCGAACGCAACACGCGCGTCGATCTCTTCGAGGGTAGGCGCAGCGACTTCAGAGTAGTCGCTGCCGACCAATTGTCTCTCCAGAAGCTCATCGCCCTCGTAGTGTCGCAGGGCGATATTACGCATGTTATTGAGCAATTGTGTTCGCAACTGCTCTGCACTCGGTGCGCGTTCATCGAGCAAAGCATCGAGCGCTTTGAGCTGCTTCTCGCTCAGCTTTTTACTTGTGGTCGTCATTTCCTTCCTCCTCTTGCTCGGCGGCGACCGGCTTCCAGAACACTTTGCGGGCCGCGGTAGAAGCCGCGTCCCAGCGCGAGAGCAAGCGATCCAACTCAAGATCTTCTGGTGTTCCATCGCCTAGCAAAATCGCAAGCGCAGCGCACATTTTTGAGATGCGTGCTTTTCTTTCAAGAAGAAACTCCGGTGAGGATTCGGGCCAATCCGAAGAATCCTTCGCGAGAACACTGTCTGTGGCAATTCGCAGCACGATACCGAAGGAAGGGTCAAGCCTGCGAGTGACTGCGTGAAGGACCACGCCCAACGCTCCGAGCAAAGCAGCGTCTCCGCATGTTAATCTCGCCTGAATAATGCCGTGCAGAGCATGGCTTGCTCTGTCGAGATCCTCATCGCTGGCATACCCTCTCGCCCAATTAATAGCTGTCTTCAAGCAGGGCGAAGTGTCTTTTGGCTCGGTGAACCCCGCGACCATTTCTGCGATCAGCAAACTTGCGAGAAGCCCAGCTTTGCCGCGCAATTCGGCGGCAAGGCTTATAACGGCCTGCTCCTCTTCCGTGCTCATTGTCGACGCAAACGTTGGAGGAACGGGCACGTTTATGCTTTTATTCGCGCCCGCCGCTGCCCATTCAGGATCTTTCATCGCCCAGTAAGTCTTCCCGTCGGACCCGACGTACGGGTAATAGCCAGGCATCGGATCCTCCTGTGGAGGTGGAGGAGAATCGTCCTGTCTGACCCAGAGATTCTTCAGTGTCTCGTCCAGCAGAAGCTTGATCCCCATCTCGACGAGCCGAGCGATGCTCGGGGACTTGGTGCCGAGATACCGCTGAGCAGATGCAGGCAATGCAGAAAATCCCTTCTCACGCAAGATCAATGTGATCTTGCCTAGCGTTTCTCGGGCCTCGGCGCTCACGCGCACTGTATAGAGATCGCCTTTGGGGCTTGATTCGGTTTCGTTCATAGTATGTCTTAGTCTCCTTTGACTCACCTGCACTATGCGATGACTCACTCGCACTACGCGATGACTCAGGTGTGTACACGAGAAAAACAGGGAGCGCAAGGGCACGCTAAGGGAATCTTAGCGTGAGTTCTATGCTCTCGCTATTTAGTTGACCGCATATCGAAAGAAGGTCACAAGCCTGGCTCCACATCCAAGTTCCGAGATAAAACTTCTCGAAACAACCATTTCGCAGAAAGAAGATTGCAAGATGAGCCAAAAATCAGATGACGATATCGCGCTTCTCGAAAAAGTTTCAGGCGCGGTCAGCGGCCGCATCGCGTCGAACCGATCGATGATCATGATCCCGCCACCGGAAGAGCCTAAGCACGCGTATTATTCGGAGGAGGCGGTCGCCGTCTCTCGTCCCGCCGCGCCTCCGCCGACTTTGCGGTGGGATCAAACTTCCGACGGAAGCGGAAGAGAGACTGCTAGCGTCAAGTATCAGGAGATCTTCTTCTCCGCGTATCCGGACGGCCGTCTCCATGTGAGCGGCGTTATTGTTCCCGGATGGCTGCCTACTGGAGGATCGACCATCGAGGACGCGAAGCTCGCTGCTGAAGTATGGCTCGCTCAGAGGAATCGCGAGGCACAGCCCACGGTTTCGTCCGATGCGCACAAAGCGCTTATGGAGCAATCTGACAAGCGGCTGGAGGCAAGCCAAAAGTCGCTGCGCGTGCAAAAAGAATGGCTTGAGCGATTTCGAGAGAAGAACCCATCTACCTCAGCAGCTCTCATGGAGCAGATGACCGAGTTTGTTGGCTCTGCGGGGTTCCCGGCGTTGGTAGATACTTTGAGAAAGGCAGCTCGCACTCAACTCGACGGCAAAAACGTCACAAAAGAAGCTGCACCAAATTCCAAGCTGTTCGTCGGCGGAGATTGCAAAAAGCTGTTGGGCGAAATCGTCGCAAATCTCGCGAAGAACGGCACGGCCCGTCTGACAGAGAAAGAGCAATCCGAGTACGCAGATTCGCTCACCGACGAGAACCTGACGATGGGTGCCGCTGCGATGAAGGTGGCGCTGAAGGCACTGCTCGCGCGATTGTGGACTCCTGCCGTTGTTGAGGAGGGGCCGCGATGAAAATTGTAAAACCAGGCCGTCTACAAAAAGGATGGGCCAAAGAATATTGCGCTGGGGATTCTCTGTACCAAAAGGAAGCAAATCATGAGTGATCTAGAAGTGGATTATTACGTATATGAGTGCACGACACCCATCGCTGTGCCCAGCGTTATTGCAGACTATGTATGCACCGTGCGCACGAACGAAGAAGAAGGCCGCAAAGTCTATGAGGAGGCAAAAGCGCGCGTTCTTGGCACGCCCGGACGGCAGTGCGCGCTTCAAAAGCGCACGACCTCCACGGATCCCGACGGGAAAATCTTAATTCGTGTCCATCCGATGGAGGAGACTCGGTCATGACCAGCGAAAAGGAAAAAATGCTGATCATCAAAGATGTGGTTGAGCAACTCTACCATCGTTACGATGCTCACTTCATCACCTATCCGTGCACAGACGGCGTTCTAATTCATCTGGAATTCGCCAAGGATTCTTCTGTTTTTGTTTGCGTGGCAGATGGGGAGACATTCGGCCAAGCTCTTGATGCGCTGGCGAAAGCAGTTGCCTCTCGCACTATTCGCGATGCGAAAAAGATCACGAATAGTTCTACGTGCCTTGCGAATCTCATCGCGAGTAATAACGCCGCCGACGCAAAAGGAGTAAAGCCGTGAGAGGCATTGCAAAACTGCTTGAGAAAATCCAAGCATGGAGACTGAAGCCGTGTCGGGACCCTGACAATCGCTTGCATCCGACCAGGGACTGCTCAGCGTGCGACGAGCTGCGCGAGTTGAACCGCGAAATCGGCATCGCTATTGATGCGATTCCGACGCTGACATGGACACCAACCGTGGCTGGTCGCGAGACGGCATGCGCCGGAATGTGGATCTTGTACGCCGCGCCAGAGGGCACGTTCTGCGTGCATGGCGAAACAACCGATACTGGCTGGATTGGCGAGAGCAAGACACTCCACGACGCGAAGCAGGAGGCCGAAGATTGGATGACGGCCCATAAGATACTGTTCAAGGTGGTGGCGAAGTGAAGCGCGAATATGCAAGCACTTCGGGGTGTATTGGCGGCCCCATTCCTCCGGTTCCAGCAGAGCCCGACGGCGACGGCTGGGAGATGTGTGGATGCGTGGTCATGCCGATAGAGCGAGAGTGGGAATCTGGCACGACACGCACAGGCTACGACGATCACATTGTTTGGTTTTGGACACGAAAGGCATCGACATGAGCACGCGAAGTTTAATCGGTCAAAAAGCGCGTCGTAACAAGTGGGGAGGTTGGGTCACCAAGGTCAAGGAGGAGCGATGCCAGGGCTCTGAGAGGTCGGTCGTTCCTTTGCTCAAGGCGCGGGCGGAGAGGTCGCTTGCGCAAAACTCGAGGGAGCGCGGCGAATTTTCGCTCAGGATTGTGCCCTGGATGCCTGGATTGCGCCTGCTAAATCACAGACAAATCACAAACGAAAGAAGGATTCAATGGTACAACACAGACGCAACAGAGCCGATTGCCGAGACTTACCCGATGCCGAGCAAGATCTAGCAAAGCGTTATTTCGATTCGATAGTAGAGAGCCGAAATGATCCTTTGCTTGTTGCGATCATCGTCAGCAATCCGTACGCCCATCAAATTCATGCGGAGGCGATGGAAATGCTAGAACAGCACGGGTCCGACGCGATACTAAACGCCAAGCTCCTGACAGGCACCTCCGACCGTGGGTTTCGCGGATAATCTCGATCGAGACAGGGATGGCGACGATTGTATTCGTTAGCCAGATCACAGACAAATTACAAACGAAAGAAGGAAGATGAAAATGACAACGACCAAAAAAATCGACGCCCTCATGAGGGCAAGCAGTATCCTTTGCGAGCTCGTTGAATACACCGAAACAACGATGCTTGCAATCCAACGTCCGGAACCGAGGGAGGTGGCCAAGGACACAGGAGCCTTCCATCTCGTGCTGCTCCGGCCTCCACCTGAAGCAGAGGTCTGCAGTCCATGCGGATGGCCCGTCGTTACAAGCACTCCTGCAGTATTCGCGCTTGAGGCTGGCGTGGATTATCTCGGTGAGAACATGATTGCGACGATCTCGGGGCGTATCCAAAGTCTTGAGGGCGCGCTGGCCGAACTGCGCGAAGCTTTCACAGCAAACTCACCAAGAAGCAAAGTGCCTGAAAATTCAGCGGAAAACGACTCTCCGCCCGCCAATCTTGACGAGGTTCTTGCGCGAGGATCATGGGATATTGAGGACTATCCTTCGTCTGTAATGAGAATGATCTGCGTGGTTCTCGCCGAGCAGGTTGGGCATCTGGCCCAGCTTCAGCCTTTTCGCGATTGTCGCTCAACAGTCGTGCGCTACTTACACGGCATAGGATCTGCAGATGACGTCTTTAACGCACTAGGTGAGACCGGTAGTGTCCCTGAGAACACCTGCACTAGAGGCGAAAGATTCGCTCAAGCCGTAGCGCGGCAAGCGGCAAGCTTGGTCGGCATTCGAAGCGAACTGCCCCTGCCCGTTCCTGTCTTATATGCAGCAGAGGCCCTCGCGTACAAAACCCTAAGGCCGTCGACGGAAAGCTATCCCGAATTGACACGAGTGGTTGAATTGGCTCCCTATGTCGCTCGGCTGCTTGGTCCCAACAGCGCTATGCAGGTACTCCTGCCGACGCTCGCCGACGTGTACAATGCAGACGCTGTCTTGTCTCGACTTGACGCCGCCATTGCTCATGCGAGGGCGAGGAGAGCATGAGCCTCGATCCAACCATTGAGCATCTTGAGAAGATAGATGCGGCGGCCTCCAAGGTTTTCTCAACGAACAACCATATCACTGCGATGGTTGAGTACAGCGTGGAAGTCCCGTGGGCTATTCGCATTTGGGAAGAAGACATTTATCGCGAATACGCAGCGTTCGTTCTGGCGAACGAGAAGCTAGCGAAAGCGCTCGCGCTCGACGGATTTGTACTGCTTGCAACCGGTGAAGAGGCGTTCATAGACGGCAACGCATGGGTTTCCTATTGGAGCGTCGTCCCCATCTCCGAGCACGTATTCGTCGGCGCTCCGCACTCGGCCTACGAGCAGTGCAAATGCGGACTGAAGCGCTACATGTCTCGCGATGGCGAGTTCGTTTACAGCAACAGTGAGCATCTGAATATTCGAGACATTCCTCTGTGCGTAGAAGGGCCTGCTGTATGAAAACTCGTCTATCTCACATCCTCAAAGCGATTGATGAACTGCCCGCTGGAGAACCGATTGACGCAAACGTGATCGCAAAGCGGCTCGATCTCACGACGATCTCTGTGCGTCGCGATCTGCGCGAGCTGAAAGATGCGGGAGCGCTCACTCGTCCGATTGTAGACCCTATGGGTCCATCCAGAAAAAAGCAGGAAGGCGCGGTCTACTTGGCGGACAAAAAAGCTGTAGATTCTGCGAAAGCAGAGGTTGCTATGCTCGATAAAGCGATCTCGAAAGTCGAGGCATCCGTCAACGTCACAATTGATTCATCCGGCAATCCTCAGACGGTCTACCATCTGCGGCAGACGCTTCCGCTGCTGAGCCCTGCGGAAGCGCTGGCGGCGGCGGCGTCCTCCATGCAGGCGATGGGGTACAAGATTACGTCGAAAGACGAGCGGGGCTTCACCGCGGAGGCGGCTCAGTCTGATCTCAGGGTCAGAGAGGGGCTTCGCGAGATCCTGAACGAAGCAGAGAGCAAGGATCAGTTCTTGCGGATCGTCAAGCAATGGACTCCCAAAACAGTTGCGGGTCGAATCGTCAAAGACAAGGAAAAATCCAAGTGAGGATTCTCTTCCTCGATATAGACCAAGTGCTGACGGGCCGCCGGTGGGCCGAGAGGCGCTTTCTCGAGACCGGAGGAGGACATGGACCGGACGATCTGGACCCTGTCTGCTGCCGCCTCCTGGGGCAGTCATTGAAGGCCACGGGGGCCGTCATCGTTGTGACCTCGACCTGGAGGCTGAACCGCTCTCTGGGGCACATAGAGCGCGTTCTGGAGGACCACGGCGCGACCCACGTCAACATCGTGGGCGCGATCGGTGCGCAGCGGTGCCAGAATCCTGGAGGGCGCGCAAAAGGAATTGTCGAATGGCGGACGATGGTCGCCGCAGCTCTGGAGTCGTACGCTGTAGTCGACGACGAACCAGACGCTATCGACGGCTCGGATCCCGCACGCATGGTCCGTACAACACACGAGCACGGCCTCACGCAAAGCTGCGCGAGTCATCTCGTCAAAATACTGCGAACGCCCATCGCAAAAGCAAAATAGTCAACAGCGCAGATAACAGTTGACTAACTGACGCGAGCCCCTCATTGTCGGCACATGAAGGTTCTTGATTTGTGCGCTGGCGCCGGTGGCCTATCTCTCGGTTTTAAGCAGGCCGGATTCGAAGTAGATGCCGTCGAGATCGATCACGACGCATGCATCACGCATTGCACAAATGTTGGTCCGTGCATTGAGGCGTCTATCTGGGACCACCACCCAGCGCAGGAATACGACGGTGTTGTCGGCGGAATTCCTTGCCAAAGTTACTCTGCTGCCGGCAAGCGCCAGGGGATGGACGACTCCCGCGGGCAGCTGTACAAGCCTTTCTTACGGATCGCGCAAGAAGCCAAGGCCCGTTTCGTCCTGATCGAGAACGTGAAGGGTCTGCTTTCCGCGAGAGCGACAAAGAGAAGCCAGAAGGGTACTGCGATCAAAATGATCGTCAAGGCGATCAAAAAAGCAGGGTTCCCGCATATCATTCAAAAGGTTATTTGCGCCGCAGATCACAAGGTACCACAACTTCGATACCGGCTATTTATCCTGGGATTCCAATCCAAGACGGATCGTGACCAGTTCGAGTGGCCCGAGCCAACCCATGCAGACGCTGCGCTCAATACCGATCTGCCGCCGTGGATCACGGTCAGGCAAGCGCTTGAGCTCGGCGACGGCCCGTATCAGTCAGGTCGCGTTGATGGGGCAAGCTGGAATGGCATGCGAATGCTTGATGTAGACTCTCCTTCAACGACAGTGTTGAGCAGCGAGACTCCCGAGATGTTAAGTCCCCTGGAGTTCGCGAACGCTAACTACCGAGCCGAACTGGCGGCGGCCCTCGCCGTTGCGGGCGTGCTTAATCGTCCAAGCACGACGATCGACTCGAAAGGCAACGTTTCCACCGCAGGCCATCACAAGTCGAACAAGCACGGTGCTGTGCGAATATCAGTCGAGCAACTTGCGATTTTACAAGGTTTTCCCAAGAACTTCATCTTCACGGGTCGAACAAAAGCCTCGCTCCATAAGCAGGTTGGCAACGCAGTTCCTCCACCCCTCGCGAAGGCCGTGGCAACATCTCTGCTGGCCATGCTGCGAGAGCCTCGCGATGTCGAATAAAGGCCCAGGAATCGTTGTCTGCGAATGGTGCAGCGCGTCGCCGCGATGCATGCGTGGAATTGGCTGCAATGTGCGTCCGCAAAGTGTCTCGCGATACAGCCACAAGTGGCCCGTGAGAATGGAATATCTCTACCGCGACCATTGGTACACTGCCAATGAGCTCTCAGAACAATCAGGCATATTACTTGAGGTTGTGCTTGAGCGCCTCAAAGCAAAGTGGCGCATTGAGGACGTTGTCGGTCGCCGCGTTTTCACGCGTCAAGAAAAACAAGGAAAGAAGTAAAATGATAGGACAATACTCAAACACTCTCGCTCCTAATTCGCTGGGGTGGGCACAAGCTGATCGCCGCTTCCCCGACCCCAAGCATGCTAACGCCCTCACCGATGTGCGCGTATGGAGGCTCCGATCGATCATGCTTCCGACCGGGACACGCCTAGAGCATCGCGAGTATTCGCTGCTTGTTTCCACGGATCTGACATGGTTTGTTACGACCGACGAGCCCTTCGTTCACTGGTCTTGTGTCCTGCGATCCAACGACCACATTCTGCGGTGCGATGATGAGCAGTTTGCCATGGCGCGAGACGTGTTCGGGCTGACGGGTCACGAAGAGTACATCGACCACGATCGCTCCACACATGAGCAGTGCTCGCCCGAATATTGCTCGCGCATCGGCAGTGGACTGTACCGGCACATCTACGCTCATCCTCCGCTGGTGGCAGGTGATCCGCCACAGAAAATGCGGACCCATGCAGGAGGTCTCAGCGGCTGCCTTGCGACTTGGGCGGGAGCGTACGAGCGCAAGATTCCTGCGGTCTACGGCGCCGTGAGCGCAGAGCGCAAGACATTCGCCGAAGCCGCAACGAACGAGCAGATGGAGCGCCTGCGGCCTCCAGGAGACGTCAAGTGCCTGGACTACCTCGGTTGGGCACCGTACGTCCGATGGTGTCGCGAGTGGCATGCGGCGTACAATTCGATCCTGCAGTCCGGACAGCTCGGACTTGGTGCCAATGACGTCGTCGATACCTTGTGGGGATATCGGCTGCCGTCGGAGTACGAAAAGCAGGCGTCACTGTGAGCGATCAGAGAAACTGTCGGTTTGGCAAAATGCTGCGCGAGAAGCGCAAGGCCAAAGGCATGAGCTTGCGTGAGCTGGCACATGCGCTGGAGATCTCCTCGCCGTACTTGTCCGACGTGGAACTCGGCCGACGCAACCCGTTTGATGGGGATTTGCTGCTGAAATTGCCGATCATCCTCGGATGCGACTCGGACGAGCTGACTGCCGAGGCGATGATCTCGCGCGGCTCGTTCATTCTCTCGACGATCGATGTAAGCGTGAAACACCTTGCGGTAGGCGCGACGCTCTCTCTCTTATGGAGGGAGCTCACGTACAGTGAACTGCATCAAATCCACACCATCCTGAAAGGACATAAGAATAA
>Ga0315283_10006764_pt1 | contig 10269 bp, 5 predicted proteins | sample YL17G09_0_MG_FD_204541 | JGI IMG/M metagenome (GOLD analysis project Ga0315283, IMG submission 204541) | Sediment microbial communities from Yellowstone Lake, YNP, Wyoming, USA - YL17G09_0 | ecosystem: Environmental > Aquatic > Freshwater > Lake > Sediment | place: USA: Wyoming | collected...
CTCCGGCTTGCCGCCGCCGGACCCGCCGCAGACCGCGGCCACCTTCTTCACGAGGTCGCCGGCCTTGTGCCTGCCGACAAGGTCCTTCGTGACCCCGCAGGCAAACGCCACCTTGCCGTCGGTGACCGACGCCAGCAGCACGACGCCGCTTTGCAGCTTGTCCTTGAAATGATCGACCGTGGCGCGCAGGGTGTCCATGTCCAGGCCGTCCATCCGCGTCGCCAGCACGTTGACGCCGTTGATCACGCAGGCTTTCTCCGTGGGGTCGCCCCCGGCCCCGCGGGCGAGTTTCGCCTTGAGATCCGCGACCTCTTTTTCGAGACCCTTGACCTGCTCGGCCAGGCGCTCGGCGCGCGTGGCAGCCTCGCGCGGGCCGATCTTGAGCACAGAGGCCACAGCGGCCAAATCGCGCTCGTCCTCGAGGATCGAACGGTAGGCGCCTTCGGCCGTGGCGGCCTCGATGCGCCGCACCCCGGACGCGACGCTCCCCTCGCCGAGGATCTTGAAGAAGCCGATCTCGCCGCTGCGACCGACGTGGACGCCGCCGCAGAGCTCTGAAGAGACCCCGGGGACGGTGATAACACGCACCCGATCGCCGTACTTTTCGCCGAAGATCGCCATCGCGCCGGACGCCACCGCCTGCTCGAGCGACTTCTCCTCCTTGTGCACGGTGTGGTCGGCCCAGACCACCGCGTTGACTTCCTCCTCGATGGTCGTCAACTCCGCGGCGGTAACGCCGGTGAAGTGCGTGAAGTCGAAGCGCAGCCGGTCGGCCTCGACGTGCGAGCCGGCCTGCTTGACGTGGTCGCCGAGCGCCTTGCGCAGCGCGGCCTGCAACAGGTGCGTCGCGGTGTGGTTGCGCGCGATGCGCCGGCGCCGGTCCGCGTCGACGGCGGCGGTCACCGCGTCGCCTTCAGCGAGCACCCCTTCCGCCAGCCGGCCCTTATGAAGAACATAGCCCTTCCAGTGCTTCTTCGTGTCGGCGACGAGCAGCAGGGCCTTTTCGCTGCGGATCTCGCCCCGGTCCCCGGCCTGCCCGCCGCTCTCGGCGTAGAACGGCGTGCGCTCGAGCAGCACCTCGATCTCGTCGCCGGCCACGGCGGTCTTGACACGCTCTTCGCCCCTGAAGATCGCGGCGACCTTCGAATCGCCCTCGGCGTGGGTATAGCCGGTGAACACCGACTCCGGCAGCCCGCCGAGCAGCTTCGGCCAGGAGCCGGCCGCCGTCTCGCCCGAGCCGACCCACGAGGCGCGGGCGCGCTCGCGCTGGGTGCGCATCGCGGCCTCGAAAGCCTCGTGGTCGAGGCCCAGCCCCTGCTCCTCGGCGATCTCGCCCGCCAGGTCGAGCGGGAACCCGTAGGTGTCGTAGAGGCGGAAGAGATCCTCGCCGCCGAGGCGCGCCGCCCCGGCTTTTTTCGCCTTTTCCATCACATCCTGGAGCAGCCCGAGACCCTGCTCGAGCGTGTGCGTGAAGCGCTCCTCCTCGACTTTGGTCACGCGCCGCACGAACTCCTGGTGCGTCGCCAGCTCCGGATAGGCGCCCTGCATCGCCTCGATGACGACGTCGACGCCCCGGTACAGGAACGGCTCGGCCAGCCCGAGCATCTTGCCGTGGCGGGCGGCGCGCCGCATGATCCGGCGCAGCACGTAGCCGCGCCCCTCGTTGGAGGGCAGCACGCCGTCGCCGATCAGGAACGTGGTCGCCCGCAGGTGGTCGGCGATGACCCGCATCGAGACAGCGCTCTTCGCATCGGCGCCGTACTTTTTACGGCTGGCCCCGGCGATGAACCCGAGCAGCGGCGCGAACAGGTCGGTGTCGTAGTTGCTCTGCTTCCCCTGAACGACGGCGGCCAGGCGCTCGAGGCCCATGCCCGTGTCGATGCTCGGTTTGGGCAGCGGCGTCAGCGTGCCGGCGGCGTCGCGGTTGAACTGCATAAAGACCAGGTTCCAGATCTCCAGGTAGCGGTCGCAATCGCAGCCGACTTCGCACTCGGGTCGCCCGCAGCCGACCGACGGCCCCTGGTCGATCAGGATCTCACTGCACGGACCGCAGGGGCCGGTGTCCCCCATCTGCCAGAAGTTGTCCTTCTCGCCAAGCCGGACGACCCGCCCCGCCGGCAGGCCCGCGATCTTCGGCCAGAGCGCCGCGGCCTCGTCATCGTCGCGGAAGACGGTAACCCAGAGGCGGTCTTTCGGCAGCCCCATGGTCTTCGTCAGGAACTCCCAGGCGTAAGCGATGGCGTCGGCCTTGAAGTAGTCGCCGAAGGAAAAGTTGCCGAGCATCTCGAAGAAGGTGTGGTGGCGCGCGGTGCGCCCGACGTTCTCCAGATCGTTGTGCTTGCCTCCGGCGCGGACGCACTTTTGCGAGGTCGTGGCGCGGGTGTAGGTGCGCCGGTCCTCGCCCAAAAAGACATCCTTGAACTGGACCATGCCGGCGTTGGTGAACAGCAGCGTCGGGTCCTTGGCCGGGACGAGGGTCGAAGAGCGGATCGTCTCGTGCCCGTTCGCAGCGAAGTATTCCAGGAATTTTGCTCGGATCTCGTTCCCTCTCACGTCCCCTCCTTGGCGTCAGCCGCCTTCTGCGTAGGCGGTCGGCGCGAGCGTCTCGATCAGATCGGCTGTCGCCACCTCGCGCTGTGTCTTTCCCATCATGTCCTTCAGCTGAACCCTGCCGGTCGCGAGCTCGTTCTCGCCGACGATCACCACATGACTCGCCCGCAGGCGGTCCGCGCGCCGCAACTGGCTCTTGAGACTGCGTCCCTCGTAATCCCACTCGGCGGCCACCCCGCGCCGGCGCAGCTCGGCGAGCCAGGGCCAGATCGCGAGGCGCGCCGCAGCCCCGAGCGCCGCCAGGAAGACCGGGCGCGGCGCCTCGTCAATCACGTCCGCGGGGAGCAGGAGCAGCAGCCGTTCAACGCCGAGCGCGAAGCCGAGCCCCGGAGTCGCCGCGCCGCCGAACTCCTCGACGAGCCGGTCGTAGCGCCCGCCCGCGGCCACCGTGTCCTGCGCGCCCAGGCCGGTCGAGGTCAGCTCGAAGGTCGTGCGGGTGTAGTAGTCCAGGCCGCGGACCATGGCGGGATTCACCACGTAGGGGACCGCGGCGTCGTCGAGCAGCCCGCAGACCGCCGCGAAGTGCTCGCGGCAGGGGTCGCAGAGAAATTCGCGGCTGTCTGGCGCTCCGACCCGCAGCGCGCGGCAGCCCTCGGCCTTGCAGTCGAGGATGCGCAGTGGATTGGTCTCGAGGCGGCGGCGACAGTTCTCGCACAGCTGCGAAGCGAGCGGCCGAAAATACTCGATGAGCGCCAGGCGGAAAGCCGGACGGCAATCTGCGTCCCCGAGGCTGTTGATCTGCAGCGAGAGCCCCGGGACACCCAGCCCGGCGATGGTCGCGTGAACCATCTGGAGCAGCTCCGCGTCCGCCTCGGGGCCGGCGACGCCGAAGAGCTCGGCGCCGATTTGATGAAACTGGCGGAAGCGGCCCTTCTGCGGCCGCTCGTAGCGGAACATCGGACCGGTGTACCAGAGCTTGACCGCCCCCCCCTCGCCGCCGAGATTGTCCTCGAGATAGGCGCGAACGACCCCGGCGGTTCCCTCGGGGCGCAGCGTCAGGGAGTTGCCGCCCTTGTCGGGAAACGTGTACATCTCCTTCTCGACGATGTCGCTCGAATCCCCGAGGCCGCGCGCAAACAGCGTGGTCTCCTCGAAGATCGGCAGGCGGATCTCGCTGTAGCCGTAGCGGGCGAACGCCTCGCGGAACAGCCGCTCGACGCGTTGCCAGCGCTGCGTCTCCCCGGGGAGGATGTCGCGCGTGCCCTTGATCGCCCGGTATTTCACTGTCCGCCGCTCCTCAGATGGAATTCAAATAATATGCGGTTGAGAATTAACAAACAAGACGGTGAAGCGGGCGTGATTTTTTGTCCCGGCAAGGCGTCGCGACGCAGCCGCGACTGAGGCGTACGACCGTACGCACCCCTCCCACTCGCTGCGCTCGCAGGAGGCAAAGCCCGCACCGCAGCCGGGGCGAAAAAGCGCCCCGCTTCACAGGCCGAGGGTCTCGCGGACCATGTAGGTCGGGCGCTTTTTCGACTCGTGATAGATGCGCGTCTGAAGCTCGGCGAGCAGCCCCATCGTCACGAACTGCACGCCGACGATGACGAGGAGGACCGCCAGAAAGAGGATCGGCCGGTTGGAGAGCGGCACCCTCTGGAAGAGCCGCTGGTAGGAGAGCCAGCCGCCGATGACGGCGCCGACAGCCGCGCTCATCAGGCCGATGAGCCCGAAGATGTGAATCGGCCGTGTGGAGTATGAGAGCAGGAACTTCACGGTGATCAGGTCGAGCAGCACTTTCACCGTCCGGAAGAGGCCGTACTTTGACTTTCCCGTCGTGCGCGGGTGATGGTTGACAGGGATCTCCGCGACCTCCACCCCCATCCCCGAAGCGATCGCGGGAATAAAGCGGTGCAATTCGCCATAGAGGCTGACGTGTTTGGCGACCTCGTGCCGGAAAGCCTTCAGGGTACAGCCGTAGTCGTGAAGCTTGACCCCGGTGATGAACGAGATGAGCGAGTTGGCGATCATCGAGGGGAGGCGACGGGTGAGAAAGGTGTCCTGCCGCTTGACCCGCCAACCGTTGACGAGATCAAACCCCTCGCCGATTTTTGCGACCAGCCGCGGGATGTCCGCCGGGTCGTTCTGCAGATCGCCGTCCATGGTGACGACGATCTCGCCGGCAGCGAAGTCGAAGCCCGCGGCGAGCGCCGCCGTCTGGCCGAAGTTGCGTCGGAAACGCACCAACTTGACGCGCGGCTCCTGCAGGTTGACCTGGCGCAGGATCTCGACCGTCCGGTCGCGCGACCCGTCGTCGACGAAAACAACCTCCCAGGTGGTGCCCATCGCTTCGAGCACGGCCACCAGCCGGCGCGCGAGCTCGCCGACGGAGCCTTCCTCGTTGAAGACCGGGACTACCACGGAAATGCCGAGGGACCACGGATTGGCGGACGCTTCCATGGGGCGCATGGTACCCGCAGCGGCCGCGCCGTTCAAGTCGGGCACCCCGACGCCAGCTGACGCCATCACGATTGCCGACCACCCGCGACGATGGCACGCGCCGCTGTGAGGAGCGATCCGGCCGTCGGAACGCCGGGTGGGTGCTGCCCACCGCGCGGCACGACGAGGATGCCGCGGATGCCGGCGGCCCAACCGGCCTCGAGGTCGGAGAGCGAGTCCCCGACGACCCACGAGCGGGCCGTGTCAATGGGGAGGCGTTCGAGCGCCCGCGACAGCATCCCCGGTTTCGGCTTCCGGCAACCGCAATTCGCGCTCAGATCGTGGGGACAGTGGAAGATCGCGTCCACCCCGGCGCTGGCACGGACCAGTTCGTCCTGCATCCGGCGATGGACTTCGGCGAGGTCCGCCTCGGACATCAGGCCCCGGCCGATGCCGCGTTGATTCGTGATCACGACAAGAAGGTAGCCGGCCTCGCGCAGCAGGCGCAGTCCGGCGCGCGCCCCGGGCAGGAAGCGGAACTGATCCCACGAACGCACATAATCTCCGGGGAGCCGGCGGTTGATCACCCCGTCCCTGTCGACGAACACGGCAGGCCGCTGAAAAGGGCCCATCTGCGGCGTTGCGCTCATCCCGACTCACTGCGGCGTGCACCAGCACGCCTCATTCGCCGGGTTTTCGCGCGCCTTGCACCTGGACCCTTTTGAGCAGCCTGCCTGTCCGTCGGGGCTAATAGCTGTGTATTAAACAAGGCTTTTACCATCTGGATGCTCGTCCGGGCGAACACCCATGAGATCCAGCACCGTCGGGCAGACGTCCTCGATACTCGGTGTACTGGAACAGATGCGGCGACCGCGCACGAAGACGAACGCGTCGTCACAGGCGTGCATCCCCGTCATGTCGGATCGCCCGGTGATCGTTTCGCGGTCGAGGTGCCCCTTGATCTCATACCCCTCGGCAGGCACCACGAGCATGTCGCAGGGGGCGGGGCGGCGGCCGGAGATCGGCAGGGGAAACGCCGGCCACTCGGGGTTGCTGTTGACCTGCTCTCCCTTGAGGACGGCGGAGACAAGCGGCTGCCCGTTTTCCGGGTCGACCAGCCGCAACAGGTCGGCGGCAACGCCGTCGCGGTTGGCGCGGTACTCCTCGCTGCCGCTGATCCCACCCTTTGGCTCGCGACCCTTGAGGTGCAGGAAGACCCGCCCGGGAGCGAGGCTGTAGGCTCGGGCATCGCGGGAAATCATGCCGAGGCGCCGTCCTTCCCCACGCTCGAACTCGAGCCAGCCGCGCTCCTCGAGGGCCCGGTTGAGATAGATCTCGCGGCGCAAGCGCCGGAAGCCGTTGCCGGAGAGAACGATGACCTCGGCCCCGGCCGGCACGACGCTCAACAACTCGCCGATCAACGAGTCGAGTCTGCGGTAGAAGGAGAGAAAGGCGCGCCCATACCCCGGGGTGTCGCGCTCGTAGTCTTCCCAGAAGAAATGGTTGATGCGGTCGGTTTCGCTGATGTGGAGCTGGAAAAAGTCCCACGGCTCGCGATGCAGCAGGGAGAAAGCCGCCTCGAAGCGCTTGTGCAGCACCAGGTCCAGGTCGGCCAGAAGATCGTCCTTGTTCCCCTCCTGGCCCGAACGGGTGTCGACGTCGAGGCGGTAGTCGATGCCGCGTAAAAATGAGCCAAGGGCGTGCGGGTAGACGATCTCCTCGAGGGTCGCAGCTCGAGCCGGAGCAATCAGCACGCCGCGGACGGGGCGCGGCGGCCAGGTGCCGGGGACGTTCACGACGATGGTCGCCTTGCCGGCGCTTCCGAGCACGTCCCACATGGTCGGCGCGGCCAGGTCGTGGGAGCCGGGCAGGAAAATGTCATAGTCAGCGGGACGGCGCTCGACCAGGCCGTACACGCCGTGGCGGCCGGGGTTCATTCCGGTCGCGTAGCTCGCCCAGACGACGGACGAGACCGGCGGCTGCACGGTGGCCATGCGGCGCAGATCGCCGTCGGCGAACAGCCGGGCGATGTTCGGGAAGGCCCCTTCCGGGATGTGCCGGGCGAGGAACGAGTGCGGCACACCATCGAGGCTGATGACGAAAACGCGGCGCGGGCCGGAACTGCGTTTGAAAAACGGAAAGAATCCCATGGTCTTCAGCTACAGCCGCCTGATACGACGGAAAAAATCCTGCGGTGTCATGTGCATGTCCGCGTCGTCGTAGTCCTCGCGCGGGTCGCGTCGGTCCTCGCGCCGCACCCCGCCCTCCGGGAGCTCTGCGAGAAATCGCGACGGTGAAGCCTTCTCCTGCCTGGCGTACTTGGTGCGCGCGGCGGCGTAGGTGATCGTGAGGCTGCGGCGGGCCCGGGTCATGCCGACGTAGGCCAGGCGCCGCTCCTCCTCGAGGCCGCCGACCTCGAACTCCGAGCGCCGGTGCGGCAGCAGCCCCTCCTCGAGCCCGGTGAGGAACACATGCGGGTACTCCAGGCCCTTGGCGCCGTGCATCGTGAGCAGGGTCACGCTGTCGCCGGAAAAATCGTCGGACTCCTCGTCGCGACCGGAGAGGTTCACGCCGGCGAGGTAGTCGCCGAGGCCGGCCTCCGGCTCGGCCTTCTCGAAATTCGCGAGCGCCGCAACAACCTCCCGTACGTTCTCGGCTTTGCGCTCGGCGGCAACCGGGTCCTTCACCGAGTGGCGCGCGGCGTCCTCCAGACCGATGATCCTCACCAATTCCTCCGTCGGCTCGGCGATGTGGCCGGCGCGGAAACGCTCGCGCATCTGCGCAAGAAATTGGAGGAACTCGCCGAGTGCGCGCGCCTGGCGGTCGCCGACTCCGTGAACTCCCGCGGCGTTCGCCATGACTTCGGCGAGTGGTCTCTTTTCGGCGAGGCTCGCCGCCTGGAGGCGGTGGATGGTTTCGTTGCCCACCCCGCGCGCCGGGTAGTTGACGACCCGCAGCAGGGCAATCTCGTCGAGCGGATTGTGGATCGCCTGCAGGTAGGCGATCAGATCGCGCACCTCCTTGCGGTCGTAAAAGCGCATGCCGCCGATGACGACGTAGCGCATCCGGTGGCGGCGCAGCACGTCCTCGAACGAACGCGACTGGGCATTGGTGCGAAAGATCACGGCGCAGTCGGCGGACTTGGCCTTGTCGGAGGCGACCAGGCCGATGATCCGCTCGACGACCGCGTTGGCCTCGTCCTCGGAGTCCTTGCAGGCCAGCACGGTGACCGGCACCCCTGCGCCGAGGTCGCTCCAGAGGCTCTTCTCGCGCCGCGAGGAGTTCTTGCTGATGATGGTGTTCGCCGCCGCGAGGATGTGGCCGGTGGAGCGGTAGTTCTGGTCGAGGGTGATCACTTTCGCTGTCGGCCAGTCATTGGTGAAATCCAGGATGTTGCCGGGCAGCGCGCCGCGCCAGCCGTAAATCGACTGGTCGTCGTCGCCGACGACGGTGAGGTTGCCGCCGGGACCGGCCAACAGCGAGACAAGCCGGTACTGGACGGCGTTGGTGTCCTGGAACTCATCGACCAGGACGTGGCGGCAGCGCTCGCGCCAGCGCTCGAGGACCTCCGGGAACTCCCGGAAGAGCTTGAGCGTGAACACCAGCAAATCGTCGAAGTCGACGGCGTTGTACGCCTTCAACGCGCTCGCGTAGCGCGGGGCGGCTTCCGCGGCGAGGATCGCGTAGGGGTCGGTGCCGTCGCCGGGATCCGGCTCGCGCCCCTCGTTCTTGGCGCGCGAGATCGCGGCGAGCACGCGTTTGGCATCGACGTCGCCGCGGCCGATCAGGCGCACCTCGCGGAGCGCTTCCTTCACTGCCGAAAGCTGGTCGGCGGTGTCGTAGATCGTGAAGTTGCGCTTGTAGCCGAGGTGCTCGATCTCGCTCCGCAGCACGCGCACGCAGAAGGAGTGGAACGTCGAGACCGACGGGGCCTTGGCCCCCTTGCGGATAAGTTTTTTCACCCGCTCTTTCAGCTCCTCGGCCGATTTGTTCGTGAAAGCGACCGCCAGGATCGTTCCGGGCGCGATGCCGCGCTCCACGAGGTAGGCGATGCGGTACGCGAGCGTGCGCGTCTTGCCGGTGCCGGCACCGGCGAGGATCAGCAGCGGGCCGTCGCCGTGAAGGACGGCTTCGCGCTGGGGCGGGTTGAGAGCGTGCGGATCCTGGCTCATGAGAGCAGGGATTATAGGGACGGTGGGGCCAGAGGTAAAGGGATCGCCTTGACTTCCGCCTCGGGCAGCGGGTAGATCATTCCGTAGGAAGGTCCAGCACTCTGGAGGGAGGGCAGGCAACCGTGTCGTCGGTCCCGGTGGCTCAAAGGAAATTGCTGAGAACTATATTTCTGCCCACCGCCATCCTCCTGGCCGTTTTCCCGGCACCGTTCGCCCGCGCCGAGAGTTTCGGCGAACTTGTGAATCGCGGGTACGAGATGCTGCAGGAGCGTCGCTTCGAGGAGGCCGTCGTAAGCTTCGACTCAGCTCTGGAGATCGAACCCGCTTCAGAACCGGTTCGCAAGGGGCTTGCGAGAGCGTACTTCGAACTGGGGATCTCCTTCCTGCGGGCCGGCCGTATGCGACAGGGCCGCGACTTCCTCGAGAAAGCCGTCAAAGCACAACCCGAAAGCGCCGAGTACCATCTGCTGCTCGCCGAGGTCATCTTCAGGGGGGCGGACACGCGTGACGCACGGCGCGAAATCAACCGAGCGCTGGAACTCGCCCCCGATGGCGCGGCGGCCCGGGAACTCTCCGGGGACATCTACGACCGCGAGGGGCAGCTGAACCTGGCCGTCGGGGAGTGGGAGACGACGGCCAAGGCCGGCGGGTCGTATGCGCTCGCCGGGAAAATCGCCCGCGGACGGCGGGAGATGGCCGCAGAGGAGGGCATGGAGCGCGAGAGCAGCCGCTATTTCACCATCCTCTATGATCGGGAAGTGCCGCGGGAACTTGTCCGGGGCTTCTTCAAGATGCTGGACCAGGCCTTCGATGCGCTGCACGACCGGTTGGGAGAGTACCCGCGGAGCGAGATCACGGTGATTCTCTACGCCAAGAGCGACTTCAAGAGCGTCACCCAGGCCCCGGATTGGTCGGGCGGCCTGTACGACGGCAAGATCCGCATCCCGGTCGGCGGGCTGACGACGGTCGAAGAAGCCGCCGGACTCCAGGCCGTGCTGGTCCACGAGATGACGCACTCATTTCTGTACCGGATGGCTCCCGCAGGACTGCCCCTCTGGTTCAACGAGGGGTTGGCGACCGCGATTCAGGGGTGGGACACGGGGAGGGTCCG
>Ga0315283_10006765_pt1 | contig 10268 bp, 11 predicted proteins | sample YL17G09_0_MG_FD_204541 | JGI IMG/M metagenome (GOLD analysis project Ga0315283, IMG submission 204541) | Sediment microbial communities from Yellowstone Lake, YNP, Wyoming, USA - YL17G09_0 | ecosystem: Environmental > Aquatic > Freshwater > Lake > Sediment | place: USA: Wyoming | collected...
GGGCCACGGCGGAAGCCATCGCGCCGCTGTTGAAACAGGCGGAGGCTCCAAAGCCAACCGCTCCCGCCTTCGAGATGTCGCCGGAGGACCAGCAGGATTACGAAACCCTGCTTTACCTCGAAAAGACCGACCCGAAGAACTGGTCCGGCAAGCCGGTGGCTTACCTGGCCTACCTGAAGGCGCATTACACCTATCAGGACAATTGGCTGGCGAAGAATCCAAACTCCGACTTCAACCCCGACGACGAGGAGCACAAGGACTGGTACGACAAACACCGACCCGACATTGAACCAGAGATGCTGAAGGAAGCGAGAATCCGCATGTCGGCCGAGAAAGCTGCGATGGACAAGGTCCAGCCGATGCTTGATGAGATTAAACAAGAAAAGGAGCGTCGGCAACAAGAGATGTCCTTGCAGGAAGCGGGACCAAAGATAGCATCCAAGGTGGATAAGATGTTCGTGGACATGGTTGCGGATGTTGATCCAGAAATCGCAACCCTGCTGAGAAATCCAGACGGCACTGCAAATATCACACCGGAGACCGCCTCTGCTGTGCAAGCCAAATCTGTGATTGCGTACCGAGTGCTTGACCAAGCCTACGCAATAATGCGACCAATGTTGGGGAGATTGGAAGCCAGTTGCGATAAGAGGCTTGGAGTCTCCCTCAATCCCGACATTCAGGACGACAGGTTTCGAGGCGTCAACTTGGAAATCTACAAGCACTCAAAGCAGGCTGAGGACAAGATGCTTAGTGACCCAACCGTGGAGATTGTTGATCCTGAAGGAAAGGGCCGTCAGTTTGTCAGAGTCTCTGATTTCAACACGATGGTCGGCGGGATCGAACGCGGAGATGGAACGGATGGGGAGAAAGGTCGAAAAATCAATGCCCTGTATGGGAAATACTTCACCCTCACAGTGGACGACATTCAGGCAAAAATGTTGAGAGAGACGGCTGAACTGGTTCGGAAAACCATCGCTCAAGTCCGGGAAGATGCGCGACTTGAATTTGGAGCGGCCAACGGGAATAGACAGAACCAGCCGGCGCCTCAAGCGCAGCCAGCGCCTCCGCAGCCCGTTTACACGCCGCGACCTTCAACTTCCTCTCGTCCGCCGTCCATGTCGTCGTCATCTGATATGCTAACGACGCCGGCAGCCGGGGACACGCCTGCGAAAAAACTTGAGGAAATCGTTATCGAAAAGATGTTCGGGCGGTGAAAATAGTTCTCGACGACGCAGTGGCGATGAACGCCGTTGCCGAAGTCGAGAACTATTATGGCAAGTCCGTTTCAAGACCTTCCGTGTACGGTTGCGATAGGCAACACGTACGACACGCACGGCACGATCACCCAGGCCAGCCTCACCAATCTGACACCGACGCAGATCGAGGCGTTTTTCAAGCCCGACGGGTCGTACGCCGACATGGACGCCTCATTTCTGACGCAGTTGGAGATGAAGGCGTGCGGCACCCGGATTCAACCGATGTACGAGTGGCTGCGTTCCAGTTTCAAGAACGTCGGCAACCTGCTCCACGCCGAACCGATGGACCGCGGGCCGGGCCTTCTGCGTCCCTTCATCATGGGCCGGCAGGATTCTGTCGTGAACAAGGAGTTCTGGGTCATCACTTCTGGTTGGGCGAACAACGCCTACACCCCCGAAGTGACCGGGCCGCTTACTGCGGGGCAGCAAGCTCTCGGTGCCGCTGGCGACCGCATCATCCGTGTCATAACCAACTACGGATTCGATCTCGACTCCAAGTGGTTCGTCAACCGGGACCGCATTCACATCTTCAGCACCAGTTTTGGCGCTTCGCAGCGCGGTCAATGGAAGGTCTTGGCGTCAGAAGTGGCGGCCGACCTGAGTTACATTGACGTGTTGATTGACGACGAGAATGCCGGCTCCACGACCCCCTACAGCGCGACGCCTGGAGCAAACATGGTCATCATGCCAGGCACGAACAACGTCTCGGACTACGAGAATTTCTGTGAGAATCGGCCCGCCTTGAATCCTCGCCGCCATGTGCCCTACTGGTACAAGACGGACCGGCGCGGACGGCGCATTAGCTCCGAGTATCAGAAGGTCATTGCTCGATTGTCAACGTCCAACAAGTACTTCGACCTGTTCAGAAATCTGCCTCTGGCGGAATACAACCGGCAGGATGAGGAGCAATATCAGTCGAATTGGGCGCATGACTTCTTCTTCAGCAAGAAGATTTCCGCCAACCAGACGCTCGCCAACTGGCAGAGCCTGGAGAGGATTAACAGCTTCGCGGCTGGGACGCTTGACGGCGGTGATGCAATGCTCCAGGAGTTTCGCGCCAACCCCGTCGGCGCCATCGAGCAGTTGCAGGCATGTGGCCGGGTGATTGACCTCGGCAACACCCCCCTGAACTTCTACGAGTGGCTGGACGAAAACTATCGCATCATGCGCGCCCGCAAGAGCCAGGGCCGCTTCGTCGAGACGCTCGACTGGTACACCGACCAGCAGAACGTCGCGAACATCGAGACGGCTTTCATCAACTATCTCCGAGCGGAGTACGGGGATATCGTCCGCATCAATATCGAGACGGGCGGGAACGAACTCGGGTTTAGCTGGAAGATTTTCAGCAACCTCAAGTATCCCGTCGGCCTGAAGATTGCGCTGGTGACTTCGGACTTCCACGACGACATGGTAAACGCTTTCGGAAATGAGGACATTGCCTCTGTCGGTCGCGTGCTGTGGTGCTTGGACATCGGGAAGCCCGGCCCCAAGGGTGGAACGATCTATCCCGGAAAGATCAAGTCGAACCGCAAGACGCGCACACTGGGCGAGATAGAGGGGATGGCCCGGGTGGACATGTCTTGGGCCTGCGTGATGGAAAATCCCACGCAGCACATCACCCTCACAAGCGAGACCTGGACGACCATCGTGGAATGCCCGGCCAACAGCCTCGCGATTCATGGCCTCGCCGACGGCGTGCCAAGCACGGCAGGACGAACGACTCCGTACACCGACCTTCTGGTCGAGGCGGTAAGGCAATGATGATCTTGGGGCGAGATGGCCCCAGGGTTGGTTGAGTTGGGACGAGACCCTCGAAAGGGGGTCTCGTTTTTTTCCTTTGCAAAGTACGCGCAAGAGAATACAAGAGGCGATATGGCGAACAGATATTTCAAAAAGCCCAGTCCGGGTACAAAAGTGGTTCTGCCGGACGGGCGCACTGGAATCGCGTTTGCGACGATTGATGGATTCACAGGTTACGTTGCGACCGGCAATTCCATGATCTGCGAACACTTCTTCGACTGCATGAAGAAGAACCGTTACGGGATCACGGAGATTGCTCAGGCAGAGTACGAGGAATGGGCCAAAAAAAAAGCCAGTTCCAGTCCATTCAGACAGCCCTGGAGGGAGGAAATGGGGCAGTCCGGCGTGACAGATCGAGCCGCAAACGCCCAGGGAACTGTTGCGGTTAAACCTCCAGGCGAAATACCCTTTGCGAACCGATTGGCAACTTCCGTCGAAGCCCAGGCGGTCGTCGCCGAGACGCGCCCGTCGCAAGCACCCACCGCCCCAGTGAAGCCCGTGTTCAAACCACCGACGGGCAGGCGGAAGGCGAAGACAACGGCGTAACCGATCATGGACCAAGGCGCGAAAACTGTTCTGCAACTCAAGACTGAGATTCGCAACGCCTGTTGGCCTTCAGGCGAAGCCGAGAACCTTGTCACGTCACACAACCAGATTTTCCAGGAGGCTTTGGCCGAGATTGCGAAATGGGTTGACTGCGAACGCGAGGACAACGTAAACGTGCTCGACTTCGAGCAGACGTTTTATCACTCTCGCATGACGATTGCGCGGGCAGTCCGTGGAATCGTGGACGGTATCTACACACTGGCTGACGATTCTTGGTCGAACGCCATCCACTACGATCATGTGGAATGGCCGGAATTGGAAGTGCTGGCCCGTCAACGCCTGGTTGTAGATGGTGTGGACGCTCTCCTGCCTGACCTGCCTCTCGGATTCATTCCGGCGACCGCGGACAATGACAAGCCCTGGGGCCGGTCGCTGGCCGGGAAGTGGGCGTTGCGCCACGACAAAATCTACCTGTACCCCTGGATTGACAGCGAGGAGAAGGTGGTGATCGAGTGGCGGGGTTTGAAAACTGAATGGAGCGACGACGATCTCATCAATCCCGATCAGGACTACAAAAAGGCCGTCAAACTCTACTTCCAGCACGCGCATGAGCGCGATTACGGGGACCCTCAGAAGGCTGCGATCTTCAAGGTGGGAATGCCTCCGGGTAGTGGTGGATTTGACCAAGCCCTCGGCGACCTGATTTGGGAATGCCGTGAACGCACAAAGATTCAAGACCCGGCATTTCTGAAAGCGTACCACTACTTGATTGTGGCAGCCACAACGGCGACATGATGCCTAACCGCAACAGATTCATCTCTCCAGCCACCGGCGGCTTGGTTGAGGATCCCCGATGTTCGGATGCGGACTTCGCGGCGGCCAATCCTTCGCTGTGCCCGAACTCATTGCGGTTGGTGGTGAAGCCGGAAACTGCCACGCTTTGCGCCGGAGGCCGGTTGCAGTGCGTCGCCTTCCTGTCTGACACAACGGAAAGGCTGGTGGAGGACAACTACGTGTTCACCAGTTCAAGCCCCGGCATTGCGACCGTGACAGAAACGGGTTTGGTGACAGCGGTGGCGCCAGGCATCGTCACCATCTGTGCGACGTGGTATCCGAACGAGGGCGACCCTTGCCTTGGCTTTGCGCAACTCACAGTCTTGGCCGGAGCATCTTGTTGCGATAACATCAGCGTGGTCAGTGCGGTCGTGATGGACAACTCGCGTTCAATGCTACAGGATTTCGGTGGGGGTGTTTCGACGAAACTCACGGCGGCAAAGGCGATGGCCGCCAGCGTGATCGAACATCTGCGGGAGGACCTGGACGGTCAGCTTGTCATTGCGTTCAACGAACCGGCGAGTCTCCTGCTCGACGAATCGGCGGATGCGGACGCTCTCGGCGAAACGGTCATGGCGGTTCCCTCGACACAGCGGCGCACGGACATGCGCAATGCCTTCGACTTCGCAGTCAAAACGCTGGCCTCCCGCACGAAGGACAGGAAGGTCATTCTCATCCTGTCGGATGGCGAGAACCGGCCGATGCTCAGTCTGGAGCAGTCGGCGAAGCTCTTGGATGCGGCCCGGGCCTTCAAGGAATCCGGGGGCATCATCATCTGCATCGGCTTGCGCGCCAAAGCAGACGGGTATGTGCTGCTGCGGAACATGGCGACCGGAGGATATTTCGTGAATATCACGGATGGGAGCCAGATTGACGACGCGCAGCATTACCTCTCGATGATGATGAAGCAGACCTGCGCCTCTGAGGCCGACTACGGAGTGTATTTCAGCGCGCAAGTTCCCGACCCGGCACCCCTTGCCGAGACCGAAGCGTATCCCGCCCCGTGGCGAGACGACCGCTGGCCGGGCTGGGGAAATTAATTGTGAAAAAGAATTGTTGACATGCGGAGCGGGTTCGCATTACTGTCCCGCCAATGCGAACCACAGTGTTGTACCATTCCGGCGATTACGACGGCATCTTCTGCCGTGAAATCGCCCGCAAGTTTCTGCCGTCTGACACCGAGTTCATCGGATGGGACTTCGCCGACAACCCGCTGACGATTCCAGATGGAAAAATCTACGTGCTTGATCTGCCGGTGGATCGGGTGTTTGGGTTTGATTTCTTGCGAGACCCGATTGGCCAAACCACAGAGGAACTTTTCAAAAGGATCGTTTGGCTGGACCATCACAAGAGCAGCATCGAGTCACATCCCGCCAGCATCCCCGGCTACCGCATTGACGGTGTGAGCGCCGCGCGCCTCGCTTGGCAGTGGTTTTCGAGAGGATACCACGATGGCACTAGCGATCCTGACCCGCTCTATCCGACGCCGTTTTATTACATCGAACGCAAAGTTCCCGAACCCCTCGCCGTCCGCCTCGCCGGGGAATACGACGTGGGGGATCAAAGCCACGGAGAGAAGGACTGGCAAGACTGCCTGGCGTTTCAATTTGGGCTGGACGCCCTGGTGGAGATTGATTGGGACATCTTCCTTGAAGGCTCGGGCAACGAAGCAGACTACATCCAGGACGAAGTGCTGCCTGCTGGCAGAGCCGCCATGCGCTGTTACGCCAAGCGCGATGCGCGAATCGCGGTGAAACATGGCGGCGGCGGAAATAAAAGCTCTGCTATCTTCACCTGCAATAAACCTCCGTTCCTCCCGTGAACCCGGATTTCGACGTCTTCAAACGCTACGGCGCCCAAGGCGGTCGCAAGCGTTGGCGCCACATGAGCAAGGCCGAGCGTTCCAAGCGAATGCGCAAGCTGTCGAGAAAACGGTGGAACAAAGAGAAACCATAAGCAACCATGAAACCATACATCAAAATCATCAACTTGTTCTGCGTGCTGACTATCAGCACTCTGACTATCATCGCCACACTGAAGCTGTTCAATGGCAACGTGACCGTGCCCATCCTAATAACGGCGTTGGTTGGGCTTTTAGGATTGGGCTTGATCGGCGGATCAGCCTTTTGCCTATTCGCCGCAGAGTCTAACCCATCAAAAAACATGAGCCTATTCGGACCAAATCAACAGGAAGTTGACATTTCGCTACTGACCTCTCGGGTGAAGGAACTCGAATCAACCGTGGAGCACCTGCGGAATATCAGTCTTCCAGAGATCATAAAAAACGGGCAAGACGAACTTCGCCGGTGGACGAAATGGTCTGAGGAATGCGAGGCCATTAACCTAGATTCCATTAACCAACTTGCCGGGCATCTTGGATTGTCCATTGAGAACTGCAAGGTGAGGCTGGTAAAACCACGCAAATGAAGCGCCTCACGTTCCTCGGCGACATCAACGCCTTCATGGGGTTTGGCAAGCACTCGATTCAGATTGTGCGCGACCTGAGCCGGCTGCTGGACGTTTATGTTGCGATCCGGCCCATCACTCAGTCCGAACTGTTCGGTTCAAAAATCCCACTCGACATCAAGCAGCGATTCGTGACGGGTCCCCAGCCCGAGGAGTGGGAACTGTTGCTTCATACCCCAAACTTTGTGCCGACGCCCGGAAAGAAAACGGCCTACTTCACCATGATCGAGACCACGAAGCCTCCCCCGATGGGGGTTCACCTGCTGAACCGGGCCGAGGTTGTGATTGTGCCGTGCTGGTGGAATGCGTCCTGCCTGAGCGCGGTCGGTGTGAAGAAGCCGATTCGCGTCGTTCCCTTGGGAATCCTGAGCGACATCTTCAAGTACTCCGAGATGCCCGCCGACTTTCCGCGCGTCATTCGGTTCGGAGCGGCTGGGAGAATGGCCAGCGGTGGAATCCGCAAGGGCCTGAACGAAGTCATTGACGCTTTCAGCCGTGCATTCCCTGACGAATCCAACGTCCGGCTGGAGGTCAAGGCGTGGTCGGATTGTCCCATCAAGAAGGTGGACGATCCTCGGATTCTGATTCACCAGGAATACTGGACCGACGAGCAGGTTGCGGCATGGTTCAAGAGCCTGACGTGCTTCGTGTCCGCGGCCAAGGGGGAGGGATTTGGTCTGATGCAGTTGCAATCTCTCGCCGTCGGCAGACCCCTCATTTCCGTCCGCTTTGGGGGCGTGGCGGAGTTTTTCGAGTCGGACATGGGTTGGGCACTGGATTTCAAGCTCAAACCCGCCAGAGACGCTTACGCGGGTTGCGGGCACTGGGCCGAGCCGACGGAGGAATCCCTGATCGAGTGTATGCGGGCGGTTGCCAAGTCGGACCCCACAGACATCACCTACATCGGCATCGTCGCCTCACAGAAGGTTGCGCACCTGAGTTGGGAGGCGTCGAATTTGTCGCTGGCCTGCGTGCTGGAGGAATTTGAAATGATATGACAACAACAAAACAAACATTGGATACCAGGAAAAACATCACAGTCTGGGGAGACCCAAAATCAATGCTGCAATCCCAATACGGGAATGTAACATATCGCGAATGGTGCCTCTGTGAGGTAGTGAGGATGTGTGCCAACGGCGGGCAAGCGGTCGTGGTGGAGATGGGTGGCATGGTCGCGGTGGCGCGTCCGTAGTCGTCTGACGGCCACGATTTATGACAACACATCAAGGCGGCACTCGCCAGGCGGTCTAACGACCAAGCTCACCCGCGCAAAGACAAATAACAGAACAACACCACATCTGACTGAACCATGACCATAACCAAACTACTCGGAAACCGCATCGTCATTCGTCGCATCGAGGAACCGGAGACAACGGCCTCAAGACTTATCTTCCTCCCTCGCCGCGCTCGTGGAAAGGGGCAGACGTTCGAGGCGGACGTTGTGCTCCTGGGGAGCGGTCCCAAAGTGCCGGGCCAAGTCAAAATCGGGGATCGCGTCACCCTGGAGAAAACCGGGAGCCATAAGCTTGGCGACGGCACGGAGATTGTCAGCACGCTGGACATTCTCGGGATTCACGACGCCGATCTTCCCGGCCCTCCCGAGCGTGAGGAGAGCTACACGCCGGCTGAGATTGAGAACGCCATTTCCTTTTATCTGCGGCGCAGCGCGGAGGATATGCCACACGAGTATCCGGTTCTGGGATCGTGGGCGGAGAAAGTGCTTCACTGGCACCTGAAACAACTTGAGGCGAAGCGAGCCAATCCGTGACTTCGACTGTCATCCAGAAACAGCGGCGCCGCCTGAAGGGCGTGACACTCTGGTCCTGCGCGCACAATGACGCCGAGTACCTGAGCCGGACGATCCGCGTCTTGAAGTTCTGCGAGCGGCACTTTGAGTTTGACGAGGTTCTCCTGCTGACCCACCTGGCCCCTCCATCGGCCCCGGCTCACTGGCGCGTCGAGCGAATTCCGAATCTGACGATCAAGGAGTGGAATCGGTTTCACATGTGCTCTGTCCCGAAGAAGATTCACACGGCATTCGCAATGTCGGTTCACGAGGACGGGTTCCCGATCTCCCCTGAGCTTTGGTCTGACGACTTCATGGCCTATGATTACATCGGCGCCCCGTGGCCGGACGGCCGGGTTGGCAATGGAGGGTTCTGCATGGAATCCAAGAAGTTGCTCGACCTGAAGCTGAAACTTTCAATTCCTGTAAATCTGGCGTATCCGTCCGATCTCTGCGTCTGTCATCTATTTCGCGCTCAACTGGAGCGCCAGGGGATTCGTTTCGCTCCGACGGAGGTAGCCCTGCGGTTCTCAACGGAGATACTGGGGAACACCAGGCCCTCGTTTGGCTTTCACGGGCGCAAGGATTGCCCGGTGAAGTACAAGACAGGCTGGGACATGATTGCGAGTAGCGAAGCGCCTCCGGTCGGGCGGACCTTGTCTCCGTCCGTTCCAGACCTTGGCTATTGGCCGGATACCGCGCCGGCAATAGAACTCGTTTACATCTACCCCTTGGACGGCGGAGAAGTGGTCGAGGAAGAAAAACCAGGACTGGTTCGCACTGAAGGAAAGTACTACGATTTAGCCAGCAAATTCATTGAGTCGTATCATCGTTTTCCACCGGAATATCCTCACAGCACAGTCATCGTATGCAATGGAGCGCCAATTACAGAAGGTGCGCGCAGATTGTTTGGGTCACTTCCCAAAGTGAAGTTTTTTGAGCATGACAATTCGGGTTACGACCTCGGTGCGTTCATCGCAGTCGCAAAACAATCCATCGCGGCACTGACAATCTGTTTCGGATCGTACACCTATTTGTGGCGCAAGGGTTGGATGGAGCGCATGGTCCAAGCCAGACTCAAGCATGGGCCGGGCGTTTATGGGTCCAGCACTTCATATCAGGAAATGCCGCATCTGAACACTGGGACATTTTGGTGTGACCCGATTTTGCTCGCAAGTTATCCCTGGCCTGTAACCTGTAACGCAGACCGATACAGCTTCGAGCAGGACAAGCGCCATCCCGAACGGACATTCTGGAAATTCGTTCATTCGATTGGAAAACGCGCGCTGTTTGTGACGTGGGATGGGGAATATGAATGGTGGGATTGGAGAAAGCCCCCCAATATATTTCGTAGGGGGGACCAAAGCAACATGCTGGTTTGGTGGAGATTTTCGGACCATTGGCGCGACCTTGATGCCAGGACCAAGGTTGACATCTCTTTTATCACGGACAACATCACTCACGCTGGTTTTGACAGAAACGGAAGAATAATGCGATGAAAGACATACCCGAAAACTGGAGGCCCTATTACGAAACTGTCTGCCCAATGAAGCCAGATGAAACCACGATCTGCCGCTGGT
>Ga0315283_10006766_pt1 | contig 10268 bp, 7 predicted proteins | sample YL17G09_0_MG_FD_204541 | JGI IMG/M metagenome (GOLD analysis project Ga0315283, IMG submission 204541) | Sediment microbial communities from Yellowstone Lake, YNP, Wyoming, USA - YL17G09_0 | ecosystem: Environmental > Aquatic > Freshwater > Lake > Sediment | place: USA: Wyoming | collected...
TAACAAAGCTTGGTAATTTTTATATATTTATGAAAAAAATTCAATTATTTTCAATATAAATTATGGTTTAAGGTTCTATATTATTCGTGATGTTGAATAAATCTAATCCTAGGGATCTTGGGGAAATTGTATTCGAGTCAAATGTTATCAAGAGGATTTATTATAAAATGGGTGGCTATACGATGGCGTATATGATGATGTCGCGTTAAATTATATCATCTCTGATATATTCAGTATAAGAATTACATTTTGTGGTAGGAAATCTAAGATTCCCATCTTTAGTTTTTTCAAAATATTTAACCCAAAGTTTACGACCTTTAAATTGACTGAAATTTTGTTTGCATTTTTCATACAGATGTTTTCTTTCTTCTTTTGTTCCCATAGGTCGAACTTTACATTTTACAAATTGGTTACCGACGGTGTTGTTATTTTCCAAGGTAGGGACGTTTATTATCCATACGATCAAATTTTTATCCTCACCTGTCGTATCGATTTCAAATGTAAAATCTGTAATTTCAAATTCTGAATCTTGGAAATCTTTATACTTTAAAAGATCATGTGATCTTTTTTTTAGTGTATAATACGAGTTTTTGTTACGGATCATAGTTCCTTCGAACCCTTGATTTAAAAAAGTAATATGATAATCTTTTATTTCTTTTTCAGAAGAAGCTATAAAAGTAGGTACATACACTAATTTTTCATACTTTTCTAAATGTAGTTCTTTAATTTTATCATGTCTTTCTTCAAATGTAAGAGTTGTATCGATTATATCATATACGTGGTACTCTATTTTTTCTAAATTATCTTGTTCTTTTGTTGTCAATTTTTTTGTTTTACGTAGAACTCCTAATGTTTCAAACTGTATTTTATCTGTATAAAATTCTCCATCTAATATCAAGCCTTTTGGTAACGTGAGTAATTCTTTATACAATTGCCCAGATTGTGCAATAATTGTAAATTCTTTACCTTGTCTTGTTGTATTTTGATTTGAAGTTGTATTGTACAAGTTTCTCAAACCATCAAGTTTGGGTTGAATATAACAAGGATATACTACTTTATTTTTATGTTTATGATAATCTTGCGCAAGCATAGGAAATATGACATCGTATATACTGAGTGGACCTTTAATATTAAAAGGCAAGGTACCTTTATCATCATCAATTTTTAAAGTATTCAAGTCTTCGACAAGTAATTCTGGTTTACATTCTGGTTTACATTCTGGTTTACATTCTGGTTTGTAACCTTGGTCACATTTACGATTCCATTTTGAAGTTGCTTGTAGAATGGATTGTTCGTAATGAGTAGTTTGGTTAGATTTTCCTATATTTTTTCCAGTTTTGATAGTTTGAGTTGTTTCTATTTTTTTTCCATCTGTATATCCGTAATAACAATTGATGGTTGACAATGATTCTTGATTAATGACTCGTATATCCCATCGTTTTCTTTTTCCAGTAACACTATTATCATACAAAGTGTAAAATATGCATTCTGTAGAAGTTTTAGAAAGAATTGGGTTATACATGAATTGTTAAGAGTCTTTGTAAAATATTATATTTTATATTATTTTCAATTATTTAGGAAAATAAGTAATTATTTTTTTATATTATATATTTATATAAGATGAGTCAAACATTAATAATAGCGATGGCATCCTTGTTAATTATTTCAATAATATTGGGTGTGGGTGTTGGTGCATATTATTACAATAAGGAAGAAGAAGAAGTAGTAGAAGAAGAAGAAGAACCACTTTACGTAGCGCCAATAACAAAACCACCACTTTACGTAGCGCTAACAACAACGACAACAGCGCCAATAACAAAACCACCAGTTCCTACTCCGGTACCAACAACAGCGGCTCCATATGAGATAGGCCAATCTTTAAAGTGTAGATCGAATGATGTAGGTGGAGGGATTCAGGCTATTTATAGATATGATGGGAATAATACATTAAGAATGTATCCTGATGCAAAAACAGCAAAAGAATGGGATACTGACTTTTTGAATTCAAAGAATATTGATTGTCAAGATTTAAAAATGGGTACAAATATGTCTACGAAATTAGCAGTAGGTGTAGAACCTGATCCAGATTATGTTGGTTTAAAACAACAGGTGGATATAAATTACGAAAACATACCTAGTGTGTGTTATTCATCAGCGGGAGGTGACTGTAATAATTTAAGATATGAAGATTGTGAAGCTGAAATGAAATCATTAGCTAAATATGGTGATAAGGGTACAGCTGGTGATTTTGTTATAAGACAAACTTTAGATAAAAAGGCTACATTAGTCTGGTATAGTGGTACACAGTATTTAAACGATGATGCTAAATTTGTATTAGGTGACGATGGTATTTTACGTGTAATGTCAAAAGGTATCAATTATTGGAGATCATCTAATAGTGAAAGTACAAACGGTCCATTTTCTGCTCAGTTAGAAAAAGTAGATGGTAAATGTCGTGTATCTATTTATGATAATACCAATACTAATCTTTGGTCTTCATCGTAATAAAAATTAAATGAAAAAAGTAATATCAAAAATTAAAAAAATTGAAAAAAAAACAGAAATGTAAAATAATGCGAAAGAACAATGTCTGATAATTTGAATTTAACAATTAGTGAGAAATTTGAAAAGGAATTATTAACATTTATGTTATGGATATCTGATAGTGATTATAAAATTAGTAAAACAAAAGGGTCTGAAGAATTGAATTGGTCTATTGACTTACTTAGTAGTTTTGAAGAACCTGGTAGAAATAAGTTAGAATGTTTTATTAAAGAATTAAAAAAGGTGTATTTCATTAGTTATAATGAACAACAAATAAATGATATAAAGGCAATAACAAAAAATTTTAGAGAAAATAAATCGAAAATATCTAAAAATATAAAAAAAAATGGTATACAAGTTCAAAAAAAAGAAGTAAAAAATCTTGTGAAAGAGAATGTTGAAGAGAATGTTGAAGAGAATGTGAAAGAGAATATGAAAGAGAATGTTAAAGAGAATGTTGAAGAGAATGTGAAAGAGAATGTGAAAGAGAATATGAATATGAGTGATAATGTATGTAAATTAGGTTTAACAACTGAAATCTTAGTTGGGGTATTGGGGATGCCAAAATATTGTAAAAATGAATATGTAAAGTATAAATGGGATCTTAAATGTGAAAAAACTGACAAGTCGTTTATGATTTACAATTGGGTAAATGAAGATAAATCATTTGAAGTTTTTGAAAGTACAGAATGGTATCTTGTAGAAATTGGTGACGATAACAGACTTATCGCAGTAAGTTATATTAATTTTATGAATTTTTTTGAAAGTCAAAAAGAGATAGAGACAGAGTCGTTTGATATAGAAGTGTTTGGTAATATAGAGGTGTTTAATCCAGTTAAAAATGAAATAAAACAACAAGAAGAGAGGAAGTATTTAGAAGGGCCTAGTTATGAAAATTTGGAAATTAATTTAGACGATATAGAATTTTAGTGAAGTGGAATTTTAGTGAAGTGGAATTTTAGTGAAGTGGAATTTTAGTGAAGTGGAATTTTAGTGAAGTGGAATTTTAGTGAAGTGGAATTTTAGTGAAGTGGAATTTTAGTGAAGTGTAATTTTAGTGAAGTGGAATTTAAGTGAAGTGAAGTGAATTTTAGCGAAGTGAAATTTAGCGAAGTGGTTATTGATATTAATAAAAAATATACGCAAAAATACGTAAAAAGAATTATACATTTTGGTTAAAACTGATTTTATTTTTATTTACTCTTAGTAAGAGTAAATAAGGGTATGAGTAATCAATATTCGATGAAAGGTTCTGTGAAGCCATTGAAAGGAGGTGTTATTACGTCAAATTATGGTAATTTTGAGACATTGACAGCTACGAATTTGCAATTAGAAAATATTAATATAGTGGGTTTATTAGAAGATGGTATTTTTGAGAGTGTAATAATAAAAGATTCAGAGATAATAAATACTGTGATAGGTGCTCAATCTCCGAATGTGGGTTATTTTACAGATTTATATGCTACACAAAATGTTACATTTAGGAGTAATGTATTTGGGTCAGATGTGACATGGGATCCGAGTACTTTAATATTTAGTATAAATAATTCATCATTTAGGGTAAATGGTTGTTCTTATTTGGGAAATATAGAAATATGTGAAAATTATATAAGGGCTACAAATCCGGATGGGAATATTAATATACATCCAAATGATTCTGGTTCAGTATATGTGAATGGTCCGTTTTACAATAGTACATCTGTTGGTAATTTTTATACAGAAGTGTTAAATGGAAGTGTAATATTAAATTCTAAATTTGATTTATTATTTAACTCAACTCGTGGTAGTAATATATTGACGGTAGACTCTCAAAAGTTGATAACCAAGAATGGAGATATTGAATTAAGAACGAGTAATATAGAGAATGTGCAGACGAGTTTAATAAATCATTCAAATGGTTCTACGATGATATTTACAAATACGAGTAGTTATGTGAAAGTGGGTGACATAATAAATTTGTCTGGTGTAAATTTGACGGTGGGTAGTATATTATCAGATACGAGTTTTGTAGTTAATTCAACAATAAGTTCTACAATAACAGGAGGAACAATAAATAAGGTAGCAAATACAAATATTTTATTAAATACAGATTCGTTTGTAAAGATACCTACTGATACAAAATTAATTTTTGGTAATACGAGTAATAGTATATCGGGAAATACGGGGAGTTTAATGATAAAGAGTTTGGGTGATACAATTCTGAGTATTCCTACGTCGAGTTCATTAGTAGTTCCTGTAAATGTGCCTTTGGAATTTGGTACTTTCTTTAATGTAACGACGGGGAATAGTATAAAGTATGATGGGAGTGCTGTAAAATTTGTTGCTAATGACATTTTAAAAATGACAGCGCCGTTATTGAAGGTAGATGCGACGAATGCGAGTTTTTACGATCCTATTTTGACGATAGGTGATAATCCTACGAATGATTTAAAGGATAGAGGTATAGAGTACAAGTATTATGATACGGCTGGTTCTTTAAAACTTGGTTGGTTTGGGTATAAAACATCTAGTCAAAAGTTTACATTTATAAGGGATGCGACGAATACAAATGAGACGATAACTGGGTTACCTGGTGAATTTGAGATTGGTGATGTTAGTGCAAACAATATATCTATAGGTGCAGGTGGTAATTTTAATATGAATTGTGGTAGTATAACGAATGTTAGTTTATTGACAGGTTGTAATGGTACGATAAATGTGAATGCTACATCTAATTTGAATATAACATCTGGTAATAGAATAGCATTGATAGCAGGTGGTGATGTTTTTATGCCTAATAATATACCATTAAAATTAGGTACATCTGGTTCGTTTATTAGTGAGAATAGGTCTGGTACGATTGAAATTACGGCAAATAATAATATTAAATTGGAGTCAAATAGTGTGAGTGTGCCAGTTGGTAAATACATATCATTTGATGGTACGTCAGTTGGTTCTCAGAGGATATCGTCGAATACATCTGGAGATATAATTTTGACGTCAAACAAGAATATATATTTGACAGTTACGTCAGGAAATGTGATATTACCAGTGAATAACAGTGGATCTTTTACGTCGGCTAGTTTACAATTGGGTAATTCTACAGAAGTGATACGTGGAAATACATCTGGGATATCGATAATGACGGTATCGCCGAATGGATCAGCGAATGTGGTAGCGTCAGGTAATATAAATGTAACGAGTTCTGTAGGGAATGTGTTAGTGCAATCTTTGACGTCAGATATAAATTTGTATACGACGAGTGGGAATGTGAGGTTATTACCGACGACGAGGGTGGTATTTGGAATAAGTGGAACGGGTAATAGTATAAGAAGTGATGCTTCTAATAATATGGTATTAAACGGTAATACTACGAATACGGTTGATATAAGGAATATAACAGATATAAATTTGAGTGCGAGTTCTGGTGTGAATATTAGTTCTGGTACGTTTTTGAATTTGTCGTCATCAAAGGATAGGTATATAGTGGGAGATACAATTGGTAATATTATAATGAACAATTCGTATATTGGTGGTAATACGATTATATCTTCATCAAATATGTTAATTACAGGGGCTGGTAATTTATCAGTTAGAAATACGAATACGTATATATCATCAAGTAATATGGTTATATCAGGTGGCGTTGGTAGTGTTATGAATATAGATATGGATAATGTGTTATTAAGGGATCGTATAATTACGTTAGGTAATGAAACATTATTAACAAATGATAATAAAGATAGAGGTTTAGAGTACAAGTACTACAGTTCTGCTATGAAATTGGGTTGGTTTGGTTGGAAAAATACATCTGGTAGATTAACGTATTATTCTGATGCGGTAAATACGAATGAAGTAGTGACGGGTACGTTGGGTAGTGTTGAGTTTGACAGTGTATATTTAAAGAATAATATAATTTTTACGTCGACGGGTAATATAGATATGTTTTGTGGTAGGATATCGAATTTGAGTAGGATATCTGGTTGTACGAATTTGGATATAATTGCTCCTGGAAATGTGAATATAAGTTCAGGGTCGAATGTGAATATAAGTTCAGATTCTGTTATAAATATGAGATCAGTTAATACGAATATGATATCTAGCGGTGATATATCAGTGACGGCGGCGAATGTATTATTGAATGCGTCTACAAAGGTTCAGGTGCCATACAATGTTCCTTTAGCATTTGGTAGTACATCAAATTCGATTTCGGCTGACACTGGTGGTAATATGACGATATCTGTGATGGGTGGTGCTGGTAGATTGGTGTTAAATTCTGATGTGCAGATTAATGGTACTACGACGAATGTGTATAGTACGGTGACTAATTTGAAGGATCCGATATTTTCGTTAGGTGGTGTAACTGGTCCTTTAGTGGATGATGGTAAGGATAGGGGTATAGAGTTCAAGTGGAATACGGGTGGTTCTACGAAGACTGGTTTTTTTGGGTATAAAAATGCATTAAGTAGATTTGTGTTTATTCAGAGTGGTGTAAATATAGATGAAGTTTATAGCGGGTCTTACGGGAATGTTCAGTTCGGGAATGGTTATTTTAATAATTTGGATGTATCTAGTGGTACGATATCGAATGTCAAAGTTATATCAGGTGGTGATATATCTATAGTATCATCGAGTAATAATTTAAGTTTAAGTTCTGGTAGTCTTAATTTGCCAACGAATTCTTCTGTAAATTTTGGTTCTACGTCAAACAGTATATCGAATGTATCATCGGGCCCGTTAAATATATCATCGTCAACGAATGTGAATTTTTCGATGGGTTCTAATAAATCTATAACGATACCGGATACAGTGTATTTAAATATGGGTAGTAGTTCTTTGGTGAATACTGGTGGTAATTTGCAGATAAGTAGTTCTGGTGGTAATATTGAGTTACTTCCTGGTAGTAATGTGTTGATTCCTGCGGATACATTTTTGGCATTTGGTTCTACATCGAATAGTATAATAAGTAATGATGGTAAATTATTAATAAATGGGTATAGTGGTGTGAGTATAAATACGACGACGTTTGTGATATCTGGGGATTTAAATATAGGTGGTACGGTGACTGCACAGGTGGATGCTAATTTTGATATAAACAAGTACATATTGCCTTTGGGGACATCACAGATGATAAATATAAATAATATAGCAAATTATGGAACAGTTGGGAATGTAAAGATATCTACGGTGACGAATCATAATTTTGCGGTTGGTGATAGTGTAATATTAAAGAGTACGAACAGTGTTCCAGTTGTGGATGGTAGTTATATGGTTACAGTTATAATAAGTTCTAAAGAGTTTATGATAGTGAAATCTGGTGGTGTATCGACGATGGGTTCATTTGGTGTAGTAAAGAGTAATTTGATGACGTATCAGGGTAAGGATGTTGGTATTCAGGTGAATTATTGGTCGACGGTTGGAAATGTTTCTTTGACGTCTGGTTCGTTGGGTTATAAGACTGGGTTTTTTGGGTATAAAAATGATACACAGAGGTGGACGTATTATAATAATGCATCGATATCAAATGATGTGGTAACGGGTACGTTGAGTGATATAGAGGTAAACAAGGTGTTTACGAATAGGATGAGTGGGTTTGCATTGGATGGTAATGTATCGGCGGGTTCGAATGTGGTTGCTGGTAGTAATTTTCAGATTGGTGGGGGTTCAATAAATGGTACGACGATAGGTGTGAATACTGCGCAGACGGGTAGATTTACGAATTTGAGTAATACGGTATCGGCGACTTTATCTAGTGTGACATTGGCGAGTTCATTGGCGTATACATTTGAGAGGTATACTTTATCGTCTGGTGGTTTGCAGACGAGGAGTCCTACGACTACGTATGCGATATCATTATTTAGTGTATCTGGTCCGAGTTATACATTATCATCTGGTACGATGCCATCGAATTCTGCGAGTATACCAGATGGTACGTTAAAGATATTAGTGTGTAGTTCGATGGGTGTGGGATCATCACATACGATATTTTTTGGTGCGGGTAAGTTAATAGCTCCGAATCCTTTAAATGTGGCGAGCCAGCCTACGAGATTGACATTTAAGAGGCAAGGTCAGAGTGCACATATGGTATTTGATGGTGTGGCTGGTGCCTGGGTATTATTATCAAATGGTGTGTACGTGTCTTAAAAAAATTGAATAAAAACAATTTTATGTAAAAATATAAAAATGTTTATTAAAAAGTGTTTGTTGTTTATTGTATCTGTTATCGCTGCTCAAGGTGCAGACGATATTGGGTTTGATGACAATGGTGTGAGTACTGGGATTGAAGATAATCCGTTTCGTGGAGGTAACGTTACGGTTGTAGATGATGGTAACTTTACAATTGTGGATGACGATGGTAACGTTACAGTTGTAAGTGAGGATGGGGACAATTTTACAATTGTAGATGACTATAGACGAAATGGTGGATCTGTAAATGTTATTATGAATAAGATGATGATTTTGAGTTTATTGACATTATTTGTATAAATGTTGATGAGAATGACGCACAGCCACTAGCACAGCCACTATACGTTAGGTTTAAAAAAATTGAAAAAAAATCGTAAATGTAATAAAAATATACAATGTCAAATATAGTTTTATGTAATGGAGTACTTAAAAATGGGAATCCTTGCAGATACAAAGTAAAACAAGGAATGTTTTGTAAAATTCATTATAAAGTATCATCTACTTATAATGAATTAAAAAACGAGGAATCTTGTGTTCAAAAAGAAACTTGTAGTATATGTTATGACAAAGATGTTGATTGTAGTCTGAGTTGTAAACATAGCTTTTGTAAATGCTGTATTACAAAATGGTTAAAAGAAAATGATATGTGTCCCCTTTGTAGAACAAAAGTAGAAAATATTGACTTTAAAAATTTAAATATACGTGAAGACTCTATGACAAGTTCTATAGCAAGTCATAGAGCACGTATTATAGAACTTTCTAGAGCTAGAGCTAGAGCAAGTGTTATAGCACGTGCTAAATATACAGCACGTGTTAGAGCACGCTCAACAATGTGAAAAATAACTATCAAGAAACAATGACATATAATATAGCTTGTATATAATGAAACCATAAATCACTATAAAAAATAAAAATAAAAAAGCCCCAAGAATTTGCATTTATGTAGATTCTTGGGGCTTTTTTACATGTAGTTATAAATGTAGTTATAAATGTAGTTATGAATGTTGCTGTGAATGATGGTGTGAATGATGGTGTGAATGATGGTGCGAATGATGGTGCGAATGATGGTACGAATGATGGTGCGAATGATGGTGCGAATGATGGTGCGAATGATGGTGCGAATGACGCACACGACTTTGTCGTGGCTCTTGGCGGCGGACTTGATGAAAATGTGATAAAACGTTACGATAAAACACTATAACAACTGGTATATGTTGTTTTTTATTATTACTATGTAATAATAAAAAAGCAATAGTTGTTATTCTATAATAATAGAAAAGAAAAGGGGGTTTTTGCGCAAATTTTGACAGTTTTTTTGTATATTAATCGTGTAAAAACTCTAAAAAGAGAGTATGTAAAAGTTAAAAACGAATGTATTTTTTATATATTTAAAATACACTCAGAATCCTTTTAGAATCCTAAAAGATCCTATTAATATGCTAAATATATAATAATAACCACAAATATAAAAATATAGACGCAAATATAGTAAATGTAACCATTAATTTTATATTGTGTAAAAATCCATATAGAATCCCTTTGAATCCGGTAAATACAAT
>Ga0315283_10006768_pt1 | contig 10267 bp, 10 predicted proteins | sample YL17G09_0_MG_FD_204541 | JGI IMG/M metagenome (GOLD analysis project Ga0315283, IMG submission 204541) | Sediment microbial communities from Yellowstone Lake, YNP, Wyoming, USA - YL17G09_0 | ecosystem: Environmental > Aquatic > Freshwater > Lake > Sediment | place: USA: Wyoming | collected...
CCCCGACGCGCGCGCGGCGGCGGCCCGGGTGCGGGCTTGCCTACACACGGGCGCGTTCCGGTCCCCGCCCGAAGGGTGGGCGCTGCCGGAGACAGACGCCAGCTCCCGGGATAGGGCGTGAGAGAGGGGGAGGGGAGGGGGAGGGATTGGATTTCCTCGTGTCGGCACTGCGCCGCACACCTAGACCACTCCGCGCCCCCTTTCCCCTCCTCCCCGTCCCGCCCTTTGATGCGGGCCGCCGCGCTGCGCGCCCCCCGGTCCGCGTGCCCGCCCGCCGCCGAGCGCCTCCCGACCGCAGCGCTGCGCGCTCCGCGTGTCGCCGCCCGCCGCGCCCGCTCCGTCGCCGCCATGGCGTCGGCCGGCGCGTCCAAGAGTGAGGACGGAGGAGCGGGCGGGGTCAACGGGGCCGCGCCCGCGCCGTCACGGGCCGACCCTCGCACGCCCGCCAATCGCCGCCCCCCCTCCTCCCAGTGCGCCCCGCCACCGTGGCCGACCGGCTGCGCCTCATCGACTCGGTCGACACCTTCATCTTCGACTGCGACGGTGGGAAGGAGGGGAAGGGGAGGAAGGGAGCGGGAATGGGCCGCGCACGCCCGACCCCGCCGCCTCGCCCCCAGGCGTCATCTGGCGCGGCGACTCCGTCATCCCCGGCGTCCCCGCCACCCTGACCGCGCTCCGGGAAGCGGGCAAGCGCCTCGTCTTCGTGACCAACAACTCGACCAAGTCCCGGGCGGGGTATTTGAAAAAATTCACCGACCTAGGCCTGCGCGCGACGGCCGAAGAGATTTATTCGTCGTCGTACGCCGCCGCCGCGTACCTGCAATCCATCGATTTCCCGGCCGACAAGAAGGTGTACGTCGTGGGGGAGCAAGGGATCTTGGACGAACTCGACCTCGCCGGGATTAGGCACTGCGGCGGCCCGGCCGATGCGGGCAAGGGCATCGACCTCGCCCCCGGCTACGCCCTCCCGCACGACGCCGACGTCGGCGCGGTCGTCGTGGGTTTCGACCGCCACATCAACTACTACAAAATGCAGGTCAGAACGAGGTTTTTTGGTGGGTGGGGGTGGGGGTGGGGGTAGGGGTGGGGTGGCGCCAACCCCCCCCCCCCTCTTTCCCCGCAGTACGCCACGCTGTGCATCTCCGAGAACGCGGGTTGCCACTTCATCGCCACCAACACGGACGCGCGGACCCACTTGACGGACGCGCAAGAGTGGGCGGGGAATGGGGCGATGGTGGGGGCGATCAAGGGGTCGACGAAACGCGACCCGACCGTGGTTGGCAAGCCCGCCGAGTTTATGTTGGCCGACATCGCGGCCAAGTTCGGCCTCAAGCGGTCCCAAATCTGCATGGTGGGCGACCGCCTCGACACGGACGTCCTGTTTGGGGAGCGGGGGGGGTTGACCACGATGCTCGTCCTGTCGGGCGTGACGTCCGAGGCCGCCCTCCTCTCCCCGGACAACACCATCCACCCCGACCACTACACCGCGGCGCTGCCCGACCTGCTGGAGGCGCTGCAGGCGCGCAGCGGGGTGGCGGCGTGAGGGGGGAGGGGGGAGGGGCAGGCCGCGCGCGCGCGTGTGGTCGCCGGAGCCGGGGGAGGGCGCAAAAAGAAAGTCACACGCCACACACACGCGCCCCTCACTGCCACGTCAGCCGTAGAGGTTGATGACGCCGTCCGGCGCGCGCCCTTTGACGTCCTGTGCGATGCATTCAGCGACCCACAACAGGTTCCTCGCTTCCTGCTCCCGCAGGCGCAGGTAGGCCCAGAATGTCGCATAGTGAAACTGGACCTCAAAGGCCAGGCCGCAGCGCCTGAGGACGAGAGGGGAGGGAGGTGAGGTGGTGCGCGCCGAGCGCGCGGGCTCTCCTCGACCCTCCCCACACCCTCCTTCTCTCCCCCACCTGGCCTCCTCTTCAAACAGGACCCTGTCCAGCGCCTGCGGCTCGCCGCCCCCCAGCCGCGAGATGATCGCCCGGTACGGCGGGCAGCGCTCCATCGCAGCGCGCACGGCGTCGAAGTCGTCGGCGCCGGCCAGTTCCAGGTGGCCGTGCGGGTGGAGCAGGCCCAGGCTGTGGGGTGGGGGTGGGGGTGAGGGGCGGCGGCGCGAAAAAAAGAAGAAAAAAAGAAGACGAAAAAACATCTCCCCACCTCGAGTACAGCCGCCGCCGGTCGTCCCTCGTGAGCTCGGTCCCGATCGAGTTGAGCGTGATGTTGAGCGCGCGGCGGTCGGCTTCAAACGCGAGCAGGTCCCCCATTATCTCCGCGGTCGCGCCGCCGAGCGAGGCGCAGTAGGCCGCGAAATCGTCGAGGTACGCTTTGTAGAGCGTGTTGCGCATGACCTCTACGTTCATCTCGTCCAGGTCGTCTGGGAGGGGGGAGGGGGGAGACGCGTGGGGGCCGCGGGTTGTCGCGCACGGCGGCCTCATTTATTTTTAATCCTCCCCACCGCCCCCACCCCACTCCTCACCGGCCGTCAGCTCCTCGGCAAAGTAGGGGGCGAGCGGGGTGTCGACCAGGACGAGGCGGTGCAGCTCGCGCATGGAGGTGGCGACCGCGAGCGCGGGCAGGCCCTCGAAAAAGCCGAGGGGGTGGCACCTTGGAGAAGAGGGGGGGGGGACAGTTGGGGCGAGGGTGGGATTCGGGGTCGGGTGGGCACGAGTGCTCAGAAAATGAAGGAAAAAAAAACTCCTTCTCTCTCCTCTGCTCACCTGTCCAGCAGCTCCTGCACGTCCCGCTCGCGCAGGGTGCCGGCCACCACGAGGACGACGTTGTCGATCATGTGGCCGACGGCGCAGAGGTCCATGAAGCGGGCGAGCGGGGCCGACGCAGCGGCGCGCATGGCCGCCCAATCATCCACGAGCTTGGCCGTGCAGCGCGCGACGAGGGTGGCGGGGGTCAAGGGGCCGGCCTCGTTGGCGAGGTAGGGGCCGTAGTCGGTGGCGGACTGACAGGCGGAGGGGAGACGGGGTTCGGCGAGGGGGTCGTCAGGCCGCGGCGCGCGGGGGCCGCATCTCGCCCCCCGCCGCCACCCCACCCCCTCCCTCTCCCTCTTTTACCAGGTTGAGCTTGACGTCGTCGAGCGTCTCGCACTGGAAGAGGGCGGAATAGTCTGCCGCGCGCAGCAGGCCCGCGCGGTGGCCGCGCACGACCGCCTCTGGGGGATGGGAGGGAAAGACGGGTGTGAGGGTGTTTCTGCGACCGCGGTGGGCGCGCGGGAGCCGGAAACGGGCGGGGCGCCCCATCGCGCGCGCCGAGCTGCACCCAGGTATCCGTCCTTGACGTTGAACAGGAGCGCGCCCATGGCGGCTGATACGCGGGCGCGGCCGCGCGGTCGGCGGGCGCGGCGCGGGGTGTGGAGAGAGGCGAAAGAGAGTGGGAGCACCGCGCAGCCATTCGCACACTCCCGCCCCGGGCTGACCTTAGTCCAGCCTCCCGCCGGTCCCCGATGCGCGCTGTGGCCCGCAGAGCCACGCTGGCCGCGGCCGTCGCGCGCGACGCGCCCGCGCCGCGCGGCGGCAGGCCGCCGCCACCTCGCCGCGCGGGCCGCCCCGCGTCGTCCACCGCACCGCCGCCGTCCCGCTCGCCGTCGACACACCCGTCCATCGAGTATGAGCCGCCCTGGAGCCCGGCCGACGTGGCGGCCGTGCGCGCGGTGCTCGACACGCCGACACCGCCCGCCGACCATTCGAGGCCGCTGCTCGCGCTGACGGTGGACGAATTGAAGGCATTGGTCGTGGAGCATGGCCAGGTGAGAGGAGAGAGGTGAGCGGGAGGGAGGAGGGAGGGGTGGCGCGAACACCGCTGACCAACCTCCTCCCCCTCGTCCCCTAGCCTGCCTACCGCGGCCAGCAGCTCTACGACGGCATCACGCGCGGCGCCACCACGTGGGACGATTTCACGTCCGTCCCCAAAGCTCTGCGCGAGTCGCTCGCTGCGCGCGGCGCGCGCGTCGGCCGGTCGCCCGTGCACGCGACGTCGGTCTCGTCCGACGGCACGACCAAGCTCCTCCTGCGCCTGTCCGACGGCCACGTCATTGAAACGGTGGCCATCCCCTCCCTGCGCAAGCGGGCGACCGAGGGCGACGGGCACACGCGGTGGACGGCGTGCGTCTCGTCGCAGGTCGGGTGCCCGATGCGGTGCTCGTTCTGCGCGACGGGCAAGGGCGGCTACGCGCGCCAGCTGGCCGCGCACGAGATCGTTGATCAAGTGCTCGCCGCGTCGGCGACCGGCGCGGCGGGCGGCGCGCGGCCGGCCAACGTCGTGTTCATGGGGATGGGCGAACCCTTGCTGAATTTGAAGGCCGTCCTCCCCGCCCTGCGCACCCTGCAAGACCGGCTCGGCATCGGCGCGCGCAAGATCACGGTGTCGACGGTGGGCGTGCCGAACGCCATTGGGCGGCTGGCGGCGGAGCGGTCGCAGGTCGGCCTCGCCGTGTCGCTGCACGCGCCGACGCAGGCCCTGCGCGAGTCCCTGGTCCCCTCCGCCAAGGCGTACCCGCTGGACGCGCTGCTGGCCGACTGCGTGGGCTACTTTGAGGCGACCGGGCGCCGGGTGAGGGGCGGAAAGGGAGGAGAGGGGAGGGTGGTTTCGGCCGCGGCCGCCCCGCGGCTCACCCCTTCCTCTCTATTCTCCAGGTCACATTCGAGTACGCCCTGTTGGCCGGCGTCAACGACGCCCCCCACCACGCGGCGTCGCTCGCCAAGCTCTTGAAACGGTACGACCTGCGTTCCCACGTCAACCTCATCCCCTTCAACGCCGTCGCCGGCGCGTCCTTTGGCACCCCGTCCCGCGTCGGCGCGGCCGCTTTCGCCGCCGCGCTGACCGAGGCGGGGGTGCCGGCGTCTGTGCGCGTCAACCGCGGCGCCGACGCAGGGGCCGCGTGCGGCCAGCTGCGGAACGAGCACCAGAAGACGCCGCTGGCAGCGACTGCAGCGGCTTAGAGATGCCGGAGGAGAGTAGGAGGGGTTTGTGTGCGTGCATTTGCAGTCGAAAAAAGAAATCCCCGACCGAGGAAAATCGGGTGCGCAGAGAGAGTCAGGCGCCGTCCTCCAACGTCTCCACCTCCATCCCGTCGCCGCCGCCATTGTTCGACGCGCGGGGCATGCCGCCGCCCGCGAGGGCGGTGCCCGCGAAGCCGCGCTCGGCCGCGCGGCGGCCGCCCGCGCCGACGAACGACACGTCGTCGTTGTCGACGCGCCCCGCGTCCACCACGCGCAGCACGCACGCGTCGGCGCGCACGCCGAGGGAGGCGAGGGTGGCGGCGTCGTCGCCGGACAGGCGGCGCCAGGCGAGGATCGAGGGGAGGGCGCTGCCGCAGCTGCCGCCGCCGCCCCCGCCTTGCCCGCCTTGCCCGCGCACGGGGACGTACAGGTCCGCGTTGGCCGGGTGCACGTTGAGCGCTTCCAGCACTCTGGCCTTGAGCGTCCAGAGGGTGTCGGTGGCCGCGACGCCAAACGCGCCGCGCGCGCGGCGCGCGGCGCGGCTGGCGCGCGCCGCGCCGCTGCCGCGCGCCTTGGGCTCGACCTCCTCCCGTTTCACCACTTCTGCCTGAAGCGTGACGTCGTCATAGTCGAGCGCCGCCGCGTCGGCGGCGGCGGCGGCGGCGGCGGCCGCGGCGGCGCACGCGGGCGGGAGCGGCACGAGCTCCGCAGATGGCGGCGCCCCGCCGCCGCCGGCGTCGACCACGCGCACGACTGCGGTCGGCAGGTCGGCCAGGTGCCGGTCGGCCAGGCCGGCCACGGCGTCCAGGGGGACGGCTTCCCAGGCAGAGCGCGGCGACGGCGCCGGCTGAAACTTGCCGCGCTTCGCCTCGAGCGCAGGCGGCGGCGCCGCCAGCCGGGGACCGCCTCGCCCCCCGTCCGGGTGGCAGATGCACATGAGAGCGGCGACGGCGGCGGCGAGGGAGCCGGGGCGGGCGGGGGGCGGGGAGGAGCGCGAGCCGCGGCGCGGCGCCGCCGCGCAGCACGCGCGCCACGCCGCCAGCCAGTGCGCTGGCAGCAGGGCGACCGTGTCCCCGGGCCGCAGCGCGAGCGCGGTGGACGCCGCCAGCTTGGGCGCGGCCGCACGGTCGGCGGCGGCCGCGTCGGCCGCCGCGCACCAGTCATCGGCCGCGGCGACAGCGGCGACCGCGCACGCGCCACACTCGATCGCCACGCCCACCACGAGCGATTCCGGGGGGGAGGCGTCGGGCGTGGCGGCGCGCGAGGGGGCGTCGCCGTCGATGAGGATGGCGCCGTCGGCGTCGGGGGCGCGGGGTGACGACGCGCGCGCGCCGTCCCCGCCCCCGCCCCTGGCCCGCTTGCTCGCCGACGCCGCCAGCACCTCCCACACCGCAGCCGGCACCGCCGTCATCTTGGCCTCCGGCAGCAGGCCGCCGTGCGGGCAGGCGACGCCGTCGGTCGGCCCCGCTGCGTCGGCGGCCGCGGCGGCGCCCCCGGCCGCCGGCCGCCCGCGCCGCTTTTTCCACGCGTTGAGCCAGGGCGTCGACACCCAGACGTCGCCCGGGGAGGGAGAGCGGGGCTCGCCCTCGAGCGCGGCGAGGGCGGAGAGGCGCGACGTGCCGGCCTCGGCGTCTGCAAGGGAGGAGGCGAGGGCGGCTTCCGCGCACACCGCACACACTCTCCCGACGCGCAGCTCGGGCCCGCCGCCGGCCGACGCGTGGGCGGCGGCCCAGCCGGCGCTCGAGAGCAGTTTCGCCGACGCCAGCTTCCCCGGGTCCACCCCGCAGTGCGCGCAGAGCAGGGCGCCGCAGTCGGCCGGGGGCGGCGCGCCCTCGTCGTCCGCCCAAGCGGTGAGCCAGTCGGCGGGGACCCACACCGCGTCGTCGGGGGTGGGCGCGCCGGGGCGGAGCCGTTCGTTGACCACCGCGCGCACCGCCTGGCGCCGCACCTCGGCGGCAGCGTCGGCCTTGGCAGACTCGCGCGCCTCTACCTCGGCCGCGGCAGCGGCCTCGGCGTCGCGCGTGGCGAGCCAGGCGGTGAGGTCAGGGGGCGGCTCCGGCTCGCCCTCGCGCTCGCCCGCGTCGCCGTCGCTGCGGTAGACGAGCATGTAGGCGTTGGCCGACGTCACGCGGTCGGCAGACAGGGCGACCGGCGGCGGCGAGGGGGACGACGACGGCGACGCCGACCGCCCGCGCCCGCGCCCCCGGCCCCGGCCCCGCCCGCGCCCCCGCCCGCGCCCGCGCGCCGCGCCACCACTTTTTTTCTGAGCCGCCACCGCGACGCCGTGGTCGGCCGCCGCGCCCGGACCGGCGGGGCCGCGCGGGAGGGGGGTGACGCCGTCGTCGTCAAAGCGCCACCACCCCCCTCCCTTGCCGACGACGTGCGCCACATAGTGCCCGTGCGTGGCGGCCGCGCCCTTGTGGAGGAGGACGGCGGCGAGGGAGTAGGTGGAGGGGTGGTCGTCGGCGTCGCCCGCGACGGCGGCCGACGGGAGCGACATCGGGAAGGAGACGCGGTCGGCCAGCTTGACGCGGTCGCCCTTGGCAGCGTCGTACACAAAGCGTTGCAGGGAGAGGACGAGGACGGGCGGCAGCGCGGCGACCACTGTCGCGCGCGCGGCCGGCGCGCGCGCGCCACCGCACCCCTCGCACGCCACCGCGTTGTCGCCGTCGAGCGTTTCCGGCAGGCGCATGGACGTGAGGGAGCCCTCGATGCGGGGGTGGCCCGCGACGGGGACGGGGAGGTCGGTGAAGGGTTCGACCCGGTCGCTCGACGGCGACCGGCGGCCGCACACGCAGCACGCCATCTCGTGGCGCACGCCGCCGGCGAAGCGGGCAGCGACCGCAGTGCGGACGGACGGGGACGGGTCGGAGGCGAGAGCGGACTCGAGCAGGGCGAGGAGCAGTTTCAGAAACTCGCCCCCATCCTGCTGCTCCCCGCGCGCCACGCCCAGCGCGTCCAGCAGGGGCGCCGGGTCGGCGGGGCGGCCGCCCAAAGGCGCCGCTAGCACGGCAAAGAGGCGGCGCAGGTGGTGGACGGGGGGGGAGGCGGCGGCGGCGCCGCGCGCGGCGAACAGGGCGGCGCGAAACGGGGCGTCCGAAAAGAGGCATTGCAGCGCGCCGGCGACGTAGCAGGTGGCACCCAGGTTGGTGAGGCCGGCGGGGGTGGTGGGGTCGGGCGCGGTGGCGGCCTGATGAAGAAGAGGGGGCGCGGCGGTCGACGAATCGCCGCCATCGCGCCCCCCGCGACCCACCCACCCCTCGGCCTCACCTCGGCATCGCCGTCCTCCTTCTCCGCTTCGGCCTTGGGCGGGCGCGCCCACAGCCCCGCGCGGCGATGCTTGCCGGGCGCGGGCGCGAGCCCGCGCAGGCACCGGGGGGCGCCTTTTTTGCCGCACCCGCACGTGGCGTCGTAGGGAGAGGCCGAGCACGCGGGAGGGATCGCCAGAGCGGCGAGCAGCGCGTCGGTGGGCGGCGCCTCGCCGCGGCGCAGCGCCGCGAGCGCGGGGGCGGCCTCGGGCGGCAGAGGGGCGGCCGCGGCGGCGGCGCGCTTGGGCGGCATGGGGGAGGGGGGCGGCGGCGGCCGCCGAGGCGTCAAGAAGGGTCTGTGCCGCAGCGCGCGCGGAGGAAGGGCAGTCGCGCCGCCCTCCACGGCCGCCGCATCCCTCCCACCACCGTCGGCAGTGCGACCCGAGTCGTTGCAGGGCGGGCAGACCCCGCCGCACCCCCTGCCCACTCCCTCGTTCCTTTCACCGCGCCTTGCTCGCCGCCCTCTTCTTGGGCGGCGCCCCCTTGGCCGCCGCCGCCCGCGCCCGCTTGCGGGCCGCGGCGGCGACCGCGGCCGCGGCGGCGGGGCCGGCGCCGGGCAGGAAGTAGGAGCGTTGGGAGAGGTGGCCGTGCGTGATGAGGATGGAGCGCAGCGGCGGCGGCGGCGGCACCGCGCGGTGCATCTGCACCGTGTTGTCCATGTGGAGCAGGTCGCCCGGTTTCACGCCAAAGGTTTCCAGGTCGGCGGGGGTGGTCAGCGAGAAGCCGAGCGAGAGCCACGTGCCGCGCGTCACGGGGTCGTCCGTGGAGCACAGCAGCAGCAGGGGCAGCGCCAACGCGCGTGCCAGGTGGTCGACGCACTCGAGGAGCGCGCGGCCGTAGCCGCGGTTGCGCCGCGATTCCTGGGTCGCCACAAACGGGACCTCCAAATAGCCGAGCGACGCGCGCACGGTGGCCGCGCAGATGGGCTTGCCGCACGGTAGGAGGAGGGGGCGCGGCGGGAGCTGGGCGCCGAGTTCCGGGCGGGACGGGAGGGGCCCGTCTGCCTCATACGCCCCCGGCGGCGGCCACGCGGGCCGAAACCGGGGCGAGAGCACTACCGCGCGAAACCCGCCAAAGTCGAGTTCGTCGTCCTCGAGCGCGACCTCGGCGGAGAGCGTCCAGTCGAGGTACTCGTGGATCGTCGCCGCGCGCGCCTCGGCGGCCTTTTTCGTGCCCGGCCGCGGGGGCGGCGCCTGCCCGGCTTCAAAGGCGCGAAAGAGAAAGGGGAGGTCGGCGCGCGCCGCGCGGATGCCGGCCTTGCGGTCGGTCTAAAGAGGAAGGAGAGAGGAGGGAGGGCGAGGTCGGCCGCGACGGCGGCGGCGGCGGCGGCGGCGGCGGCGCGCGCCATCCCCCATCCTCTCGTCCTCTCCCCTCTCTCTCACCACGCCGTACGGCGCGCTGTAGTCCCGGATCTCCCAGAGCAGCCCCGGCCGGCCCGCGACCTCGTACGGCTCGGCAGGGCGCACCGCCGCGAGCCGGGCGCGCGATGCGTCGAGCTCGGCGAGCCGCGCGGCCCGCTCCTCCGGTGGGAGCCGGGGCTGGGGGTGCGCGTTGATGGGGAGGGCCGGGAGGAGGGCCACAGGAGGGTCGGGCGCAGCCGAGTCGGACCGCGCGGGGGAGGACGGCGCAGCCGACAGCGACGGCGCGCCGGAAGGCGACGGCTTGGCCGGTGGGAGGGAGGTGGAGTTTTGCATCGTCAGGAGGGTGGAGGAGGGGGCAGACGAGGGGTGGCCGGCTTCCTGCCGTAACCGAAGACCGCTGCGCGGCGCGCGGCCGCCGGCAGCCGGCGCCGGCGGGCGCGCGCTTCCGGGGCGCGCGACCGACCGGGTCGGGGGCGGGGCGCCCGCGGCGCGGTCGCCCGCGGTGCGGGCTGCTTCTGGGCGGGCCAGGCCGCGGCCCGGGGAGTGGGGACCGCGCGGCCGCGGCGCCCACCACTCCCGCCAGCGGCCCCGCCCCAGACCTGTCCCGCTCGCCCAGGTGCGCGCCGGCTTGCCGCGGCGCCGCATCGCAGCGCGT
>Ga0315283_10006770_pt1 | contig 10266 bp, 9 predicted proteins | sample YL17G09_0_MG_FD_204541 | JGI IMG/M metagenome (GOLD analysis project Ga0315283, IMG submission 204541) | Sediment microbial communities from Yellowstone Lake, YNP, Wyoming, USA - YL17G09_0 | ecosystem: Environmental > Aquatic > Freshwater > Lake > Sediment | place: USA: Wyoming | collected...
AATTCATCATCGCGCTTTCAAAGGCCTATCGTTATCCCGCCGTCGACAAAGAGCACCTGTCCAGTGATGTAGCTGGCGTCCTCGCTTGCGAAGAAGACGTGCGCGGCGGCAATCTCCGCCGCATCCGCGAACCTTCTGAGCGGTATGCTCTCCGCGAACTTGGCCGCAATCTCGGGCGGTATGCCCGCGGTCATCTGGGTCTTCGTGGCGCCGGGCGCCACGCAGTTGACGTTGATGTTGAACTTGGCCAGCTCCAATGACAATGTCCTCGTCAGGCCTATGATGCCCGCCTTCGAGGCGGAATAGTTGGCCTGCCCGATGTTGCCCTGCGCCCCGATGGACGAGGTATTGACGATGCGGCCGTATTTCTTCTCCATCATGGGGATGGCCGCCGCCTGGCAGCACAGATAGGTCCCCTTCAGATTGATGTCGATGACCGTGTCCCACTGCTCCTCCGTCATGCGCTTGAGCATTGCATCCTTGTTGACACCTGCATTGTTGATGATGATGTCCAGCCCGTTGAAGCTCTTGAGCGCCGATCCCACCATATTTGTGACATCGGCGGCGTTGCGAACATCCACCTTGAAGGGCACGGCCTCCCCGCCCTTCTCCTTGATGGTTTTGCAGACCCTCTCGGCGCCCGCCATGTCCACATCCGCAACTATAAGCCTGGCCCCTTCCTGGGCGAAGCGGATGCACGTCGCTTCCCCTATGCCGCTTCCTCCGCCCGTCACTATCGCAACCCTGTTGTTCAGCCTCATCCCGTTCTCCCCCATCATTTTTTGATTGTCAATTCACTATTCCCATCGTACCATCATCGATATTCGATAGTCAATTCTCTTTCCCGATATTTCCACATCGATATTTATCGTCAGTCCCCTTTTCCCGCCCTTCCCTTCCATCATCGATGTCCGTTCTTCAGTCCCCTTCCCCCACCCGCCATTATTCCGTCGTCAGTCCCCTATTCCCGACGTTCCCCTTTGCATTCCTTCCTTTTCCCAACCTGCTACATCCGATATCGAACTCATCTCCGATGGTCCGTCACTGCTTTCTCTTGAGCAGCACGACCCACTGGCTCTCCATGACGCTCTCGTTGCGCTGGTTGAGCATCTTGACATCGAACGTCGCCGTGCCCTTGTCTGGCTTGGATGACTCCTTCTTCTCCTTGCACGTGAGCGTCGTCCTGACCGTATCCCCGAACTTCACGGCGCCGGTCCACTTGAGCGTCATCGACAGCAGCGCTATGGAGCTGCCCTCGAATATCCCCAGCTGGTTCGCCTGGCCTGTGGCGATGGACGCCAGAAGCATCCCGTGCGCTATGCGGCCCTTGAAGGGCGAGCTCTTCATGAACTCCTCGTCCGTGTGGAGTGGGTTGTAATCGCCGGAAAGCCCCGCGAAACTAGCCACATCCCCCTCGGTGACAGTCCTGGATGCGGTCTCGATGACGTCGCCTTCCTTGAACTCGTCGAAGTACTTCCCCCTGAACTGATAAGGCACTATAATTCCCCCTTTCCGCTGAACCCGCGCGTCTCAATGTGATGACCCTATTTATAAGTTATTGCCGGCGTTGCCGTCAATCCCCGACGCCCTCTTATAAAGTCGTCATTCTCCGTTCAGCATTTCCCGCGCCTTGTCGCGGTTCTCCTTTGCCGTTTCGAAATAAGGGTCGAGCGCAATGGCCTTGTCGTAGCACTCGATGGCCTCCTTGAACCTGCCCATGTAATACAGGCACAGGCCCTTGTTGTTCCAGGCGTTCGCCCGTTTCGGGTCCATGGAAAGCGCCATGTCGAACGCAACCGCCGCCTCGAGATAATCCTCCATGTCCATGAGGAGGTTGCCCTTGTTGTACCATATGCTGCTGTCGTCGGGCTGAAGCTTGAGCGCCCTGTCGATGGATTCCAGCGCCTCATGGTGGCGGCCCAAATCAGAGAGCGCCTTGGCACGGTCGTTGAGGCTCTCCTTGTTGTTCGGGGCGAGCCTCAGCGCCTCGTCGAAACAGGCCACGGCCTCCTCCGTCCGTCCGGTGACCATCAGCGCCATGCCCTTGAGGTTCCAGATGGAGACCTCCTTCGGGTCCAGCTCCAGCACCTTGTTGCAGGCCGGAATGGCCTCCTCGTACCTCTCGAGCGTGCAGAGCCTCGTGGCCTTGGCGAACCACGTCATCTTTTCCTTCGGATTGACGGAGAGCGCCCGGTTGTAGTACTCGATGGCCTCTTCCGTCCGGCCCAGTTCCGCCAGCGTGTTCGCCATGTTGAAGAGCGATTCCCAGTATCGCGGGTCGAGCTCCAGCGCCTTGTCGAACGCGGCAGCGGCCTCCTCGTATCTCCAGAGGCCGTAGAGGATGAGGCCCTTGTTGTTCCACGCCTCCTTCATCTTGGGGCTGAGCCCGAGCAATTTGTCGTAAAGCTCAAGCGCCTCCTCGCGGCGGCCCGTGTGCTGGGCCTGACCCGCCTTCACGAAGAGCGCCTGCACGAGCGCCTCCTCGAGCTGCGCACCTTTCCCTGCGGCCTTGAATTCGTATATGCCCCAGACGAAATCGCCCTCGGGGACCTCGTTCCTGAGCGTCCAGCCGTTCCGGGTCGCAAGGGATAATGAGCTCTCGTTGCGGAACGGTTTGTGCATGATGGCCGCAAAATGATGCGCACCGGTATTCGAGCTCATCAGCTCGGAGGCGAGCTTCTGGCCCACTCCCTTTTTCCTGCAGGACAAATCAACGCCTATCTGGTCTGCATAGACCATCGTAAGCTCCCCGATGTTCCAGATGCTCTCGATGACCGCGTCCCCTTTGAGAGCATCCGTCATCAGCACCGAAAGCTCGGCATACGTGTACGCCAGCAGGAACCCTATCACCCTCCCCTTTTCGCTTTCCGATCTGGCATTCCCACTACCCGCCGCCGTTTTCCCATTCCCCACCCCCTCAATACCACCCTCAACTGCCGCTTCATCGTCCACGGCGACGAGCGAGCGTTCCCCGACCTCGAGTATCCGACGGTACTGCTCCTCCGACCTTACATGCACGAGGAACCCTTTGTCCACATCCGGAGGCCGAAGGCGCAGGCTTTCTGCCAGCTTCGCTATCGCCGGTGCATCCTCCACCGTTGCCTTGCGGACCTTCATCATCGGCATCCCGATATTTCCCATTGGAGATAAATGATAGCATTTTGTTCACACCCGCAATCCTTTGTTCCTCCAAAAGATTCAAAAAACGTATCCGGCATCCATATGACTGTCCATAATCTCCCCGCCCTCTTCACAATCCCGAATTTCCCAATCCAATCCAACATCGTCACATCCTCCGTCCCAATTCAATTCCGTCTGCTTCTCATCACGATTCCCCACCAACAGCCCTTTAACCGCCCATTTCATTCCCACTCCGAAGTGAGGGAGAACGATGAATGGCGTCATCTGCTACTATTCCGCCACCGGGAACACGAAGCTCGTGGTGGACCACTTGGTCAAGAAGCTCGGCGTCGAATTCGAGCTCTGCAACATCGCCAAAGACACGGTCACGGACTTTTCCAGGTACGGCGTCGTCGGTTTCGCATCTCCGGTCGATTGGCTTGCGGAGCCCCAGTTGATGAGGACTTTCATGGCAGATATGTCGTCCGTCAACGACAAGCCCGCATTTCTCATCGCAACCTACGGCGGCCTCCTTGGAAGGATTCTTGCGTATATGCGAAAGGCTGCCAAAAAGAAGGGTTTCCGTGTGGTGGCGGCCCATGCCCTCCGGATGCCGGACAACTATCCTCCCATCCTTTCCACAGGGCGCTACGACATCACAAAGGTGCCCAACAAACGTGACCTGGAGCGTTTCAATAAATTCGTCTCCATGCTCAAAGTATTACTTGAGGACATTTCGGTCGGGAAGGATGTCAAGGACGCATGCCTCCGTCCGAACCTGCTCGGGGCGATAGCGGGCCATTTCGGTCGCGACAAGTCCAAGCGGGCCCAGGGCCCCAAGTCCGTCGACCAGACGCTCTGCACCAAATGCAGGATATGCGAGAAGGGCTGCCCCTATCACGCCATAAAGCTGGACACATTCCCCATTTTCGACGAGGACAAATGCCGGGGCTGCTGGGCCTGCTACAACCGGTGCCCCGAGAAGGCCATCTTCACGAAAAAGCTGCGCGGCAAGGGCCACTATCCGGGCCCGTCCGAGGAGTTGCGCAAGAAACTTGGTACCTTATGATACAATATTGATTTCTCTCTTAATCTAAATTCGAGTCCCTTTGCGACAGGGCTCAGTCCTTCTCTTCCGGCTCGGCATCCTCGTCGTAATCCTCGTAATATTCGCTCGGGTGACCTTCCCGGTCGACCTGCCCCGAGCCGGGCCGTGAATCCTTTCGGGCCTTGTGCTTCCCGCCTCGCCCGTCCGTGTCCACTTCCTCCTTATCCCCCTCCTTCCTCTCCCCATCCTTCCGCGCCGCCTCTTTCCGTTCCCCTTCCTTCTTCTCCCCTTCCTTCCTCTCCGCCGCCACTGGAATTATCTCGTCGAGCTTCTTCTGGCGTAACTCATCCTTGCTCTTTCCGTTCTCTTTCTTGTCTTCCTTTCTGTCGTCCCTCTTGTCGTCTTTCTTCTCGTCCTTTTTGTCTTCTTTCTTATCATCTTTTCTGTCGTCCCTCTTGTCGTCTTTCTTCTCCGGCTGGGCTGGGACCGCGCCTTTCGCCACGGCCAATGTCGCCTTCTCGCGTCTGAGAGCGTTCTCGACGGTCGAGAGGGTCTTGTCCAGCTTGACCAGATGGCATATCGGGCTTCCGGGCGTGACCATCGGATAGTTCGTGATGCCGACCACCATTCCGGTGAAGGGCGCCCTGACGACACCCACTTCCTTCCCGAACGGATTTGTGATCGTGCACAGCTCCTCGCCTTCCTGCACGAGGTCCCTCGGCAGTATCTTCATCTCAAGGATGCCGCCTCGGTCCGCACGGACCCATTCCGTCTTCTTCACTATGACCTGGAAGATGGGCTCGACCGTTTTTCCCTTCAGCATCCCAAGCTCGTAGAGGACGTTCATGACGCCCTGAAGGCCCATGCTCACAAGGTGTTTTTCGAACCTCTGGGTCTCGCCTATTTCGACGGTTATCATCGGGATGCCGATATCGGTAGCGGAACGCCTGAGCGTGCCGGCCAGGCCTAGTTCGTCGATGATTATCTCCGTCCCAAAGGCCCGCGCGACGCGGCGGACCTCGTTGTTCTCCATATCGCCGCGGACCTGTACCAGGTTGGCCCGGCCCTGGCCCGCGGTGTGGATGTCTATGCCGTAATCGCATTTCTGGATTATCTTCGAGAATATGGTGTGAGCTATCCTCTGGGCCGAATTCCCGTCGGGTTTTCCTGGGAAGTTGCGGTTCAGGTCCCGCCCGTCGGGAAGGTTCCGCTCCGCCCGAAGGAATCCGGGCAGGTTGAGCACGGGCGCGCACACCAGGACGCCGGTTAGGTTGCTGTGGTCCACGTCGTATATGAGCTCCCGCACGACGGCAGTGCCATTGCACTCGTCGCCGTGGGATGCCGCGCAGACCAGAAGTATCGGGCCCTCGAGAATTCCGTTGATGATGGTGACCGGTATCTCTACCGGCGTGGAGACGTAGGATTCGCTGACCGCGAGCCTGAGGTGGCGCGTTTCCCCCGGCAGTACGATGGTGTCCCCTATTACGAACGAATCACGTACCTCTGGCATATCTCACCAAAAACTCCAGTATCATTCGTGCGACGTCCTTGTGGGTCGCTCTCTCGAGCCCCTCGAACCCGGGAGACGAGTTCGCCTCAATCACCACGGGGCCGTCGTTCGATTCCAGCATGTCTATACCGGACACTTTGAGGCCGAGGACCTCGGCCGTTTTGATGGCTATCTCCTCGAACTCCGGCGTCAGGATATGCAGCCGGCCTTCCCCGCCCCTGTGGATGTTGGAGCGGAACTCGCCGGTTGAGGATTCGCGCTTCATTGCCGCCACGACCTGTCCGTCTATTACGAGCGCCCTGATGTCGCGGCCCTTGGATTCCTTGATGAAGCTCTGGATCTGGATGTCGTGACCGAGGCCCCAGAACGTCTCCAAAATGGATTCTGCGGCGGCGGGGTTGTCCGCCAGCATGACGCCTATTCCCTGCGTCCCCTGGAGCATTTTCAGCACGACGGGCATACCGCCCAGCATGTCTGCGGCCCTCATCGTCATCACCGGGGAGCGGGTCAGCATCGTCGACGGCACCTTGACGCCGTGCTTGGTGAGCACCTGGAGCGACCTGAACTTGTCCCTCGAATCCGCTATGCTGGAGGAGCTGTTCACAACAGGCACCCCTCCGAGCTCGAAGTGCCTTATCACGGCCAGGCCGTAGTCGGTAATCGAGGCGCCGATGCGGCCCAGGAGCACGTCTATCTGCCCGAGGTTCTCCTGGTCGTAGTAGACCTCGAACTTGGTGTCCCGGACCATCAGGGAAAGCTTGAGCGTGTCCATGAAAATGGGGTCGTGGCCCAGCTCCTTGGTCGTCCACAGCAGGCGCTTCGTGGTGTACAGCTGCTTGTCCCTGGATAATATGCCGACCTTCAAGCCTCTCACCGGGTAGGACTATATGATATCTCTTGCCGTTAAAACCTTTTCGGAGGCCCAGAACCGTTATGTTGCTCGTCCCTGACGGGCAGCGGGATTTGATGATATTAAAAATAATGGGAAATAGAACGGAATGAAGAATGCTCAATAAGAAGGCGTGAACGCTGAATGCGCTTTAAAAGGATGGTGGGAACATCAAATCAAACAGGTACATGCCAATGTGTGCACTGGGATGACCTGTCTGTGCGGATGTTACCGTTGCACATATGTTTAAGTGAGGCGTAATCCATTCCTTAGATTGGAGATTTCTATATGGTGACATGCACGAAAAAGGAGAATGGCGAGGATTGCGACCGTAACTATCGCAATAGGAAAATCGTTGAGGAGTGTCCACACAATCAGGCGGATATTCAAAATAAAAAACCGGTATACAACCTCAAAGAGACACGAAGCCGTTGTCTGTCCGCGATAGGGGATTGAAACAAAAAGGCCCCGCGGGTGTTTTGGCCCGCGGGAGACCCGCCGAAAAGGCGGGTGTGCAGGGACGCGCTTGGGGCCTATAGTTGGACTGCACCCCGTTCAGTGGACTCTCAGACAATATTCTAATTTGGATATTATCAGTTTACGAGACCTATTTGTTAAAATCGATTTAACGTTCAATCGATTTCACGCGTCCGCGCCGAATATGCGGTCGACCATCCACTCGGGGGTGAATGCCTGGATGTTGTCGTACTCCTGGCCGGTGCCCACGAAAATTACTGGGGCGCCCGTTGTATAGCGGATGGACATGGCGGCTCCGCCCTTTGCGTCGGCGTCGACCTTCGTCAGGACGACTACATCGATGCCCACGGCCTTGTTGAATGCCATCGCTTCGTTCACGGCATCGTTCCCTGCGAGTGCATCGCCTACATAAACGACGAGGTCCGGGTTGGCGACGCGCTCTATCTTGGACATCTCCTCCATGAGGCCGGTGTCCGTCTGCATCCTGCCGGCGGTGTCGATGAGCACGATGTCGCGATGGCGCGCCCTCGCATGCTCTATCGCATCGAACGCCACGGATGCGGGGTCGCTGCCCGCCTGATGCTTGATGAGCTTGACGCCCAGCTTATCGCAATGCTTCTCGAGCTGCTCTATTGCGCCCGCCCTGAACGTGTCGCCGGCTCCGACGACGCATGAGTAGCCCTTCTTCTGGAGCATGTGGATGACCTTGGCGATGGTCGTCGTTTTTCCGGTGCCGTTAATTCCGACGAACATCATGACCACTGGCGCAGGCTGCGTCCCGGCGGCCGTCTTCCTCTTGGCTTCGATGAAACTGAAGAACTCCGGAGGGTCGAACCGGCTGGGATTCTTGCGGGCCCTGGGCGCCACCTGGCCCTTGTCCGACAGGACCCCTATCATAGCGTTGCGAAGTGCCTGGTAGACCACACCTTCAATGTCCGTTCCGAACTTGACCTTCTTGTCCAGCAGCTCGTTCTTGACAGCTTTCTTGATGGCATCCACGACGGGCAAGGCCACATCCGATTCAAGCAAGGCGAATTCGAGGTCCTCGAGGATATCGTCGAGCTTCCCTTCCTTGAGCTTCCATCCGAAAATGCCCTCTGTGAAATGTTCCCCCTCCGGCTCCGTCGGAGGCTTCGGGGCCTTCTCGGGCTCCTTTGGCTTCTCCTCCACTTTCCCGCCCCACCACGTCCTCTTGACTGGCTCAGGTTTTTCAGGTTCCTTCACAGGGACCTGCTCCGGTTTGATGGCGGGTTTTGAATGCTCATCAGGTTTCTTGGGAGCAACGCCCTTTGCGGGTTCCGGCTGGACAGGCGTCTTTGAGGGGTCGGTCGTTTTGGTCGGGGTCAATGGCTCAGAAGGCCTTGAGGTCGTGATGGGCTCCGAACGCTTTGCCTGAGCAACGGGCTTTGCAGGCTCTTCAGGTTTCTTCCCCGCATCTGCGGCCTTGGCGGCCGCCTTCGGTTTCTTGAATGCCTTCTTCGGCTCCTCGACCTGCTCGGGCTTCTTCTCTTCTTCTTCCTCATCTTCCTTGTCGCTGCCGATGGAGGCTATCTTCTTTGCGAGTGCGCCCAGCTTTTCCTTGAGGGAGCCGAACATCTCCCGTACCCCGGAGTCCTGAGAAAATCCTCGATAGTCCTACTTCTTCTTTCCCTTTGAGCCCTTTTGCTTTGGCTTCTCCGCATCTGCGCTCATCTCGGCGGGCCTATCATCATGCCCGCGCTCATGAGAATGGTCATGATCTTGTTCATCATCGTGATCGTGGTCACAGCCCGGACCGTGGACATGTCCGCTCACCGCTCCCTGACCCCCCGGCGGCTCCGGTGCCATGGCGGCTTGCTGGAGCTGGCGGAACCTCTGCTGAAGCGCTCCGGTCTGCTTCTCCAGGTTCTTCATCTCCGTTATCATCTTGCGCTCCTGGAGCTCGATTTCCGCCGCATCCTTCTCGAGCGCTGCGACGGCCTCGTCGAACTTCTTCTCGACGGTGAGACCGGCGCCGATGCCTATCATGGCCCAGTTCGCGCCCGTCGCCTTCGCCGGTATGAATGCCCCGGCTCCGACGGGAATGAGGATATCGTTTCCCTCCTTGGTCGTCGAAAGGGCCTTGAGCGTCTCGATGGCACGGGCGTGCTCGGTGAGGGAGCTCTGCAAGAGCTCCGCGTCCTTCCCTAGGCTCTCGAGCCGCATCTTGGCCATCTCGAGCGCCTGCATCGTCTGCTCCATCTCGTTCTCGTTGGACATTGAACGCACCCTCTCAGGAATCACTTGCCGGTGATGATCATGCGGACGGATGTGTCCTGGATCTTGTCCGGCGTAATCTCCTCGACCTTCTCGATTTTTATCTCGCGCCTTTTCACCCTGTGCTTGCTTCCGAACTCTGCGTAGACCTTTTCCTCGACCAGTTTCCTGTCGGCTAGCGCGAACTCCTTGTCGAACGGGAGCACGTTCATTCCCATCTTGAATCTGCCAGTTACACGGAATGCCTTCATCAACATCCCTTCTTCAGGGGTAATAGCGCGTATGTGGTTAAAATACTCTCACATTGCTAGTTACAACAATATATATATCGGCTTTTTCGGCGATACAACACTTTGAACCGTTCCCCCTCTCGCCCTGTCCCGGTCTCCCCCGGCCCTGAAAACGGGTCGGGGGCCTTTTCTTTATGACCGTCACCACGGGGCCGGCGTTGGGCGCCGTTTGCAGTTCTCAATGTGGTTCGGGTGGAAATGAGGTTCGATTCCTCGGGCGGTCCTGGAGGTCAAGAACGGCCTCCCACAGGTGAAAGAATGAGTGACGGCAAGAAGGACAGGAAGACGTGCAGGATATGCAAAAAGACATGCCAGATACCACCGGAACCGACAGCTATCAACATCCCGGTGGAGACTGCGGGAGGGAATCGCTTCCAGGTGCCCGGGGTCTACCCTCTCTGCCTCAGATGCAGGCAGCAGGTTGCCCATGCGGAGCGGGCGGCCCGGGACGGTCCACGGGCCCCCCCTGTCTGTTTTGGAGGCTTTGGCGTCAATCCCTTATCAGAATGCGAGGGGTGTTCCTATCGAGAAGTCTGCGAGCGGAAGTAAGACAAAAAGGAATGGATGCAGCATTCCCCATCCGCTTTTTCCCATGGGCCCGCGTGAGGGCTCTTCAAAGCCCTTGCCGTGTCCTGCATACCCGCGACCATGCCGGTCGCGGGTCTTCTATTTCTCTTCCGCAACAATGCGTGTCCAT
>Ga0315283_10006772_pt1 | contig 10263 bp, 10 predicted proteins | sample YL17G09_0_MG_FD_204541 | JGI IMG/M metagenome (GOLD analysis project Ga0315283, IMG submission 204541) | Sediment microbial communities from Yellowstone Lake, YNP, Wyoming, USA - YL17G09_0 | ecosystem: Environmental > Aquatic > Freshwater > Lake > Sediment | place: USA: Wyoming | collected...
ATCGTCCCCTTCAGCCGCGGCCGGGAGAAGTTCAGGCCCCTCCCGAACATCGTCGAGGAGGTCCGCCGAGCGGCCGGGGCCGGCGCCCTGGAGGTCCAACTGCTGGGACAGAACGTCAATTCCTACAAGGACCCGGAGTCGGGACTCGGGTTCGCCGGGCTTCTCGACCGGGTCTGTGCCGTTCCCGGGGCCGAATGGGTCCGATTCATCACCTCCCACCCGAAAAGCTTCGGCGACGGGATCGTCGAAGCCATGGCCCGGAACCCCAAGGTCTGCCGGAGCCTGCACCTTCCCCTCCAATCCGGCTCTTCCCGTGTCCTCGAGCGGATGAACCGGGGATACACCCGGGAGGACTATCTCGGCCTGGCCGGCCGCATCAAAGCGGGCCTGCCGGGCATCCTCTTCAGCACGGACGTCATCGTCGGTTTCCCGGGCGAGACGGAGGTGGATTTCGAGGCGACCTGCGGCCTTCTCCGCGAGGTCCGTTTCGCCAACATCTTCTCCTTCCGCTACTCGCCCCGCCCCCTGACCGAGGCGGCTCGCATCCCCGACGACGTCCCCCTCGAGGTCAAGAGGAGGCGGCTCGTCGCCCTCCAGCAGCTCCAGAGAACGATCCAGATCGAGCTCAATGGGTCGTTCGTCGACCGGGACGTCCTCGTACTCTGCACCGGGCCAAGTGTCAAGGGCGGCGGCCGCTACGCCGGCCGGACGGAAGGCAACCAGGTCGTCAATTTCGACGCCGCTACGGACCCGACCGGACACTTCGTCACCGTCCGCGTCACCGGCTCAGGACCCTACAGCCTCCACGGCCAAGAGATCGATTAGGGGGACTGTCCCCGAGGGGGGCTGTCCCTCTTCACGGCCGCATCCTTTCGGGCGCGTTGCACTTTGGGGGGATTTCCGATATAATCACTCATCCCATGGATTCGCTCCGTCGGGAATTGAGAACAACGGATGAAAGTCAACGTCTGGAATACGATCCTGCAGCTCAGCAAAGAGCGATCCGTCGAACCGCGCCTCATCATCCAGGCGATCGAAGAATCCCTCCGGGTCGCTTCCTCTAAGTTTTACTCCCAGAAGGAAAATGTCCAGATCCTGTTCAAGCCCGAGAAGGGGGAGCTCCGCGTTTTCGCCGTCAAGCGGGTGACGGAGAGCCCCAAGAACATCGCCGAGGAGATCTCCCTCGACGAGGCCCGAGCCATCCGCCCCGACGCAAAAGAAGGCGAAACGGTCGAGGTCGACTTGCCGTCCGACACCCTAGGCCGCATCTCTGCCCAGGCCGCGAAACAGGTCATCTTCCAGAAGGTCCGCGACGCCGAACAGGAGAAGATCTACGGCGATTTCGCCCCTAGGATCGGCGAGATCGTCACCGGGGTCGTCCGCAGGGTCGAAGACAACATCATCGTCCTCGAGGTCAACAGGATCGAGGTCTCCTTCCCGCTGCGAGAGACGCTCCCCAACGAGGAGCACCAACGGGGAGACCTAGTCAAGGCCGTCATAGTCCAGGTCCTCAAGGGCTACCAGGGGCCCCAGATCATCGTCTCGCGGGCGAGCCCGCGGTTCCTGGCCCGGCTCCTCGAGACCGAGATCCCGGAGATCGCCAACGGGGCGATCGAGATCAAAGACATCGTCCGCCAGCCCGGAGAAAGGGCCAAGGTCGCCGTGGCCAGCCTCGAACGCGACATCGACCCCATCGGCGCCTGCATTGGCGTCAAAGGGAACAGGATCCTGGCCATCTCCAAGGAACTCCAGGGCGAAAAGGTCGACATCATCAAGTGGTCGCCCGACCTCGTCAGCTACGCCAAGGCCGCCCTCAGCCCGGCCAAGGTCGAACGGCTCCAGGTCGTGAGCCAGACGGAGAAAGCCATGCTGGCCATCGTCCCCCAGGACCAGCTTTCGCTGGCCATCGGCAAGAAGGGCATCAACGTCAAGCTGGCCTCCCGGCTTGTCGGCTGGAAAATTTCCATCAAGCAAGAAGACGCGAATGAGTGAACCAACCAAGAAACCCGCCGTGAAGAAAGCACCCAAAGAGGCCCCCGCCAAGCCGACTGCGCCTGCGCCCGCCATCCACAAGCCGGCGGCGCATAAGCCGGTGGCCCCAGCGCCTGTTTCCCTTAAGCCCGCTACCCCTAAGACCGCGCTCCCCACGCCGGCTCCTAAACAGGCGGCGCTGCCTCCGAAGCCCGCGGCGCCTTCCGTTCCGAAGCCGGAGCCCCCGAAGCCGATACCTCACAAGCCGGCCGGGCCCGCAACCGTCGTCCCCAAGCCGGCTGCACCTTCCGTTCCGAAGCCGGAGCCCCCGAGGCCGACACCTCACAAGCCGGCGGCGCCCGCCTCGGTCCCGCCCAGACCGGCGGGACTGCCTCAGCCCGCACCTCTCAGGCCGACGGTCCCTGTGGCCGCGGCGCCCACGGCCTCGGTCCCCGTCAGACCGACTCCTCCCCCGCCGGCGCCACCGAAGCCGACGACTCTCCCCCCCGCGCCCGCCAAGCCGCGTCACAAGGTCGAGCTCCGGGAAGGCTGGTTACTCAAGGAGGCCGCCGAGGCGATGAAGGTCAGACCCAAAGACCTTTTAGACAAGCTCGCCGCCAAGGGCTTCAGGGCCGACCTTGAGGAATTCGTCGACGCCGAGCTCGCCGCGGTCATCACCAAGGTCACGAACTTCGACGCCGAGTTCATTACCCTCGACCTGGCCATGCGCCGGAAGGCCGAGGGCCGGACGGCCGAGCTCGCGCCGAGGTCCCCCGTCGTCACCATCATGGGCCACGTCGACCACGGCAAGACGACCCTCCTCGACGCTATCCGCTCTTCGAACCTCGTCGACAAGGAGTCCGGCGGCATCACCCAGCACATCGGCGCTTACCGCGTCGCCGCCAAGAACCGCACCATCACCTTCATCGACACGCCGGGTCACGAGGCCTTCACCCAGCTCAGGGCCCGCGGAGCCAAGGCCACGGACATCGTCGTCCTGGTCGTCGCCGCCGACGACGGCGTCATGCCCCAGACGAAAGAGGCCATCGACCACGCCAAGGCGGCCAACGTGCCGATCATCGTGGCCATCAACAAGATCGACAAGCCCGAGGCCAACGTCGAACGCGTCAAACAGCAGCTCTCGAAAGAGAACCTCCTCGTCGAGGATTGGGGCGGCAAAACGATCAGCGTCGAGGTCTCGGCCCGGGAGAAGAAGAACGTCAGCGACCTGCTCGAGATGATCCTCCTCCTCAGCGACATCCTCGAGATCAAGGCCAATCCCAAGGTCCCCGCTCAGGGCGTCGTCCTCGAAGCCCGCCTCGACAGCCAGAAAGGGCCCATCGCCACCGTCATCGTCCAGCAGGGCACCCTCCAACAGGGTCAAGCTTTTGTTTCGGGCCTGTCCATGGGCAAGGTCCGGGCCATGTTCGACGAGCACGGCAAGATCCTCAAAAGCGCCGGGCCGTCCATGCCCGTCGAGATCATGGGCTTTTCGGAAGTCCCCGTCGCCGGCGATTTCTTCCAAGTCATGGACGATCCCACGGCGGCTAAACATGTCGTCGCGTTCAGGAGATCCCGGGTCAAGGGGAAGGAATCCCCCCGCGACAGCGGCGTCACCCTCGACGAGATGTTCAAGAAGATCGAAGGCGGGCAGGCCAAGGAGCTGGCCCTCGTCCTCAAGGCCGATGTCCAGGGCTCGATCGAGGTCCTGACGGACGTCGTCTTGCCCCTCAGCACGGACAAGGTCAAGATCAAGGTCGTCCACGCCGCCACCGGCAACGTCACCGAGACCGACGTCCTCCTGGCCTCGGCGTCCAAGGCCATCGTCATCGGCTACAACGTCAAACCGAGCCCCAAGATCCTCGACCTGGCCAAGAAGGAAGGCGTCGAGATCCGGACGTACAAGATCATCTACCAGATCGCGGACGATATCAAGAAGGCCGTCATCGGCCTGCTCGACCCGATCATCAAGGAGACCTTCCAAGGCCGGGCCGAAGTCCGGAAGGTCTTCCAGATCCCCAAGATCGGGACGATCGCCGGCTGCTTCGTCCAGGACGGACGGATCACGCGTAACGCCGAGGCCCGCGTCCTCCGCGGCCGCGAGGTCATCCACCAGGGTCGGATTTCCTCCCTTAAGCACCTCAAAGAGAACGTCACCGAGGTCAAAAAGGACTACGAGTGCGGCATCAGCGTCGGCGGCTTCAGCGATTTCCAGGCGGGCGATTCCATCGAGGCGTTCATCCGGGAAAAAATCAAGGCCGTCTAACGGCCCGGGAGGGTTCCGATGGTCATCGGCGTCCTGACGCTCGACCTTTTTTTTCCCTACGCCCGTTCCCTCAAGGACAAGCGGCGCATCCTCCACGGCTTCAAGGACAGGGTCAGAAAGCGCTACAACGTCGCCCTGGCCGAAGTCGACTACCAGGACAAATGGCAGCGGGCCTTGCTCGGGATCGTCAGCCTCAACAGCCAGCAAACGGTCGTCGAGGAGGTCCTCGGCCGCATCTTGTCCGACGCCCGGAACCTGCAGGAGGCGGAGGTCGCCTGCCAGGAAATCCGCTATGTCTGAAAAAGATATCCGGCCGCGCCGCGTTGCCGAGCTCGTCCTGGCGGAGCTCAGCCGCCTCCTCATCAGCGAATTCCAGGATCCCTCTTCGGGGCTCCTGACCGTCACCCGGGTGGAAATGACCCCGGACCTCCGCTCGGCCAGGGTTTACATCAGCGTTTTCGGGACGGTCGACCCTCGGGACCTCCTCGCCCGCATCGAGAAGAGCAAGGGGCACATCCGGCAGACGCTTGCCGCCCGGGTCAAGTTGAAGTATAATCCAAAACTATTTTTCGCCTTGGATCCAGGCCCCGAGCACCAGGAGAGGATCGACAGGCTGATCGAAGAGACAAAGAAGCATGGCCACTGAACCCAGAGAACAGATCGCGGCCAGGATCAAGGCGTCGCGGACGATCGCCGTGACCTCCCACCTCCGGCCGGACGGCGACTCCCTCTCGACGGCTATGGCCCTCAGCCTGATGGGCGGCCTCTTGGGCAAGGATGTCGCCATCGTTAACCATGACCCGACACCCCTGCCCTTCACCGGTTTCCCCGGCTTCGACAAGATCCGGATCGGGCAGATCCACGCCGCGGACTTCGACACCGTCATCCTCCTCGAGTGCGCCGACGTCTCCCGGTCCGGACAGGAAGGCCTGGAAGGGGCCTACAAGATCAACATCGACCACCATTATTCGAACACGCCCTACGCCGACATCAACTGGATCGACCCCGAAGCCCCGGCCGTCGGGGAGATGGTCTTCGACCTCAGCCGCTCCCTGGGCATCGCCTTGACGCCAGAGATCGCCGAGCACCTCTTCTGCGCCATCGTTTCCGATACGGGCTCGTTCCAGTTCTCCAACACCACCACCCGCGCCCTCGGGGCCTCGACCGAGCTGGCCCGCCTCGGGGCCAGCCCCAACCGCGTCTCGGAGAAGCTCTTCAACAACAACCGGCCTGAGAAGATCAAGCTCCTCGGCCGCGTCCTTTCCACACTGACCATGAACGCCAAGGGGACGATTGCCGTTATCAGCATGTTCCGGAGCGACGCCGAGTCCCTCAACCTCAAGGAAGTCGACACCGAGGACATCAGCACCCTGGCCCGCACCATCAAGGGCCTCGAAATGGTCATGTTCTTCAAGGAAATGGGCCCTGAGACCTTCCGGGTCAGCCTGAGGTCGAAGGGTAGCGCCAACGCGGCCCGGGTGGCCGAACATTTCGGCGGCGGCGGGCACATCCACGCCTCCGGCTTCACCGTCTACGGCCCTTATGAACGTCTCATCCAAGAGGTCCCGGCGATCGTCGAGGCTCTCCTCGACGGGGCATCGCAAGGCCTTTCCGGCCCGTCGGACTGAAGGTCCCGGATAGCCCGGAATGCCCATCGACGGCCTACTCGTCATCGACAAGCCCGCCGGACTCACCTCCCACGACATCGTGGCCAGGGTCCGCCTGCTCCTAGGGGAGCGGCGGGTCGGCCACGGCGGGACGCTCGACCCGGACGCCACGGGCGTCCTCCTCGTCGCCGTCGGCCAGGCGACGCGGTTTTTTCCCTACCTCTCCAAGGAAGACAAGGTCTACGAAGGCGCGATCCGGCTCGGCTTCGCGACGGACACCTATGACGCCTCCGGACGCCCATCTATGGAGGAATCGCGCGACTTCCCGGGCCACGAAGACCTGGTCGGAGCCATGAAAGACTTCGAGGGGCGGATCCTCCAGACGCCCCCGCCCTATTCGGCCAAAAAGATCGGCGGAAAGCCGGCCTACAAACTGGCCCGGGCCCACAAGGAATTCACCCTGAAACCGTCCGTCGTGACAGTCGAGTGGTTCAGGCTTCGCGATTACCGGCCGCCTCTCGCCGTCTTCGAGGCGAAATGTTCGGCCGGGACTTACGTTAGGTCGCTCGCCCACGACCTCGGTCAACGCCTGGGCTGCGGCGCTCATCTCGACGCCCTCCGGCGGACTTCCGTCGGCCCCTACGCCCTGGGCGACGCGGTGACCCTCGTCGCGTTGGAAGAGGCCGGAGGGAAAGGCAAGGCCGCGGCGCTCATCCTGCCTCTCGAGCGGCTCCTCCCCGGGGTGCCCGCCGTGACCGTTCTCCCGGAAGCGGAAATGCTTATTCGCAACGGCGCCGCCCTCGGGCCGGCCCATCTCGGCCCTCCTCCCCCGGACGCTCCCCCTTTCCCCCGAGAAGCGTGCGTCCTGCGGCTGTTCGGGGAGTCGGGCAAGCTCCTCGCCCTGGCCCGGCCTTCCCCTGACGGTGAGAGTCTCCATCCCTTCCTCGTCATATCCTGACCGCGGATCGCCGAACCGCCTCCAAAATGCCGGAAAACGGCGATTCATCTTGAATTTTGGGCGGGGGTAATGTATTGTATTGGGACTATGCGCCTGAACAAGAACCAGATCGAGCATCTCGGGTCGGTGATCCTGCGCAACCTGACCAAGGAAGGCAAGATCATCTTCGAGGACAAGGCCCGTCTGCTCGAAGAAGTGACCAACCTGCTCATCGAGGAGTTCCAGAAGGAGGACCACCTCGACCAGGAGGTCCGCGAACTGCTCACCAAGCACATAGATAAGATCCGCAAGGATAACCTCGAATACCAGCAGATGTTCAAGCTGATCAAGACCAAGCTGGCCCGGGAAAAGGGGATCGTCCTGTGAGCAACAGACTTTCGCGGGAGAAGATCAACTACTTGTCCCGCCAGGTCCTCAACGTCCTCGAGAAGGTCGACCAGGTCGATTTTCTGGACGACCCGAACGAGATCCGCCTGATCATCGTCAAGTCCATCGAAGAGGAAATGAAGCTCTACGAGTCCCTCGACAAGAAGGCCATCGACAAGATCCAATCCCAGAAAAAGGCCATCGAGGAAGGCAGCCGGGAGTACGAGATCCTCTACCGGAAGTACTACAACGACGAGCTGGCCAAGCTCGGCAAGCTCAGCGACTGAAATCCGGGGAACCGGCTCTATCTGTTTTAGAAGGACGTTCAAGGGGATTTCTCGCCCTGCCTGTAAACGCCGCTGGCTTTGGCGACGATGGGGACATGTCCCTCTGATACGTGTCCCCCGTCTTATTATTCCGTCAAGATATTTCCTAAAAGCGTGGCTCCGAGCTACTCCGCCCCGCTTTTATCGGTCGTTTCTCAGAATCCGCTCCCTGCCGGGCGGGGTGGCATTTATCGCAGGCGGAGATTCCCAATAATCGGGACGTGAAGAAAAAAAAGGGCCAGAGAGTTCGCTCTCTGGCCCTTTCGGACGTTCGTTGACGGTTCGGCTTAGAACAGGAACCGGAAGCCGAATCCCGCCTTGTAGTTGTGGTCGAAGTTCCGGAAGCAAGGCGCTCGGAATTCGAAGAACACCTGGCCCTTGCTCGTCCAATTGTCGTAAACCTCGAATCCGACCTGGCCGACGAGGTCGAGACCGTCCTTGTGGTTCGCATCTTTCAGCTGGGTGGCCGTACTGAAGCCAACGCCGGTGCCCAGAAAGAATTTCTGGAAGTGGCCGTTGACCAGGGCGTCGGCGGTGAAGACAAGGCGCCACGGCGAGCCAGCGAACGGGATGGCTCCGCCGCCGCTCAGCGTGAAGCTCCACTTGTCGGCGGTGATCCAGGCGAACAGCCCGCCGCGCAGAAAGACGTAGCGGGCCGTGCTCCCGCCGAAGAGGCCGGGACCACCGGCGACCGTCCAGAAGAGCTTCTTCTGGGTCACCTCGAAGGTCAGGCGGCAGGGGTCAGAGGCGGGCGACTGGGCGCCATCGTTGTCGAAGACCGTGACGTTGATCGTAAAGGTCCCGGCTTTAGTGAAGACCTTTTCCCACATCCAGGGCTTCCGCGTCGTGACGCAGGTGTCGATGACGTTGCCCTGGGCGTCGAGGAGTTCGAAGACGACCTTGACGATCTGGCCGTCGGGGTCGCTCGACCCGGAAGCGTCGAAGGTGATGGGTTTACCGACGTAATCCTCGCACGGCAGGCAAGATGTCCAAAGCTTGCAGATCGGCGGGAAGTTGATAGACACCTTCCCGGCGCAGGGGTTGACCGCCGCGATCCCTTCCATGTTGACGGCTGCGCCCTTAAAGGAGTATTCGCCCGGCTTGTCGAACTTCGTCTGCCACTTGGGCGATTGGGGCGTAAGCTCTTGGGTGGCCAGCCTCTGGCCCTGGGCGTTGAAGACCTCGACGCTCATCGTCTTGGCGTACTGCGTCCCGCTCATGTCGACGGTAATCGGGTCGTTGACGTTGGCCCGTTCTGGGGCGACAACAAGGCTGCAAACGGCCGGAGGGATGGCATCCACGACGTTCTTCCCGAGGGCGATGTTACCGCATCCCTTGGGAATGATGAAGTCGTAGATCTTCCAGTCCTTCTTGACCTTGACGATGAAGACCGGGAGGGGAGTCTTCCCCGCCCACTCGACGTTACGGGCGATCTTGACCTGATCGCGGGACTTGAAGAGCATCCACTGGAGAGTCTCGCCGACGGGCAGGGTCGTGTCCGACCAATCGGCCGTCTTGATCTGATCCATGAACGGCTTATAGAGCTCGCCGCTCCCCGCTTCGTCGAAACCCGTCTTGATTTCGGCGGAATAGCGATCGAAGAGGACCTTCATGACCTCCGGGGTCGGAACCTGACCCTTGATCTCGACGAAGGTATAAAGTCCGATTCTCTTGAGTTTCGTCGTCTGGGCGAAAGACATTGCCGTGAGCACGACAAGTGCCATTACGACGAAAAGTACAATAGACTTACGCAATTTCATTAAAATCCTCCTGTTTATAGGTACAAATAAACAAGCTCTATGATAATTCATATTTAATTCGGGCCTATTTGTCAAGCAAAATCAGGGTTTCACCCTCGAAGACGGCCAGCCGCCAGGAACGTCCTGACGATCCGGAGGATGAGCCCGGAGTCCCGAGGCGGCTGCCGGAGGGCCTCGAGGAGGAAATCCCGGCCCTTGAAGCCGTAGTCGACGAGGTCGTGGAGGAATCTTAAGCCCGTAGGGATGTCCACTTCGGGATGGCACTGCAGACCCCAGACTGGCTGGTCCCCGAGGCGGAAGGACTGGACCGGACAGGCGTCGGTCGAGGCGAGGATTTCGAAGGGGGCGGGAAGGTCCCGGACTTCGTCGTAATGGACGGAAAATGTGTACGGCGTCCCGGCCGGGCCAAGGAGTTCGTTCGCCTTGTCCACGCGGATCGGCACCCAGCCGATCTCGGGCCGGTCGCAACGTCGTATTTGCGACTCGCCGGCGAGGGCGAAGGCGAGGAGCTGGTGGCCCCAGCAGCTGCCTAGCACCGCAGCGCCCGCGGCGACCGCCTCCCTGACGATTCCGGCCTCGACATCCACCCAGGGCTCGCGTTCGAGGATAGAGGCCTCGGAGCCCGTCAAGATGAAATGGGAGTAGGCCGCCGGGTCGGGGAAACGGCCGTCCCTGGCGACGAAGGCGTCCCACGGAACGGCGAGATGCCGGCCCCAATGCTCGACGGGCCGGTAGACTTCGGGGTCGATGGAGTTGTCGATGATGGCAACTCTCGCCGCCCGTTTATCGTCCGACATGTTTCACTCCGTCATTTTATTATAAGGTACCCTGCGCAAAAGACAAGCCAGACTTGTCGCGCCCCGCCGATATCTGTTATAATTCCCTTCCATAAAGGAGAACGATCGTGATATCCGTAAATGAAGATACCGAACTCACCGTCACCACGCCCGACGAGCCCGGCATCTTCGGGCGCGTATTGGGGACCTTGGCCAACGCCGGCATCAACGTC
>Ga0315283_10006773_pt1 | contig 10263 bp, 10 predicted proteins | sample YL17G09_0_MG_FD_204541 | JGI IMG/M metagenome (GOLD analysis project Ga0315283, IMG submission 204541) | Sediment microbial communities from Yellowstone Lake, YNP, Wyoming, USA - YL17G09_0 | ecosystem: Environmental > Aquatic > Freshwater > Lake > Sediment | place: USA: Wyoming | collected...
ACCAATTCCGAAAAGAATAGGCTCACAGGCTACGAGTTCCTCCTGCCCAGATCCGCTGCTGAATTCGTTGACAGGCAGCTGGACTCCATCTGCTCCGAGAAAATCCTGTCTTTTCTCACCCACCTTTCGGGGGGAAGAATCAGGCAACCAAGCGGAGCCGGCATACCCCTTGGATCTCGTGTCGCTCAGTGACCCTTGTTTTATCCATACAACAGTGCTGCATTTTCACTGAGCTGGAATGTGGGGCACCTCGGTCCCCCACCAACCCTCTCCTTGAGACTTCTTCGCCGTCTCCTCCGAAGGGTTCTGATAGCCCCAGAGGCTGTATTTCATGTGATCCCAGTTCTTGAACGTGGAATCATGCTGCATGAACTCCGATTTCTTCGCCGAGAGGCATCCGGCAAGAAAGAGCCCAGTGATCACGATAAGTATCCATTTCTTCATCTTTATTCCCTCCCGTCTTTGTTTGCAGTTGCCCTTTGGCGAGCCCCAGGCGACACCGGTCTTCTGCAGTCGCCAACAAGACCCTTCCTTGGTACGCATTATAATGATAGTAATACGCGTTGTACTAGAATGCAAGTCATGCTTCGGGAAATTAGAAGTGTACCACCTTGCCTGTTAACACCCTCATTTGATGAGGACCCTTCTTGGAAGGGTCGCTCTCCTCGAGGCTTGAAGCTGAGTTTTCTCCTCTTCTTGGCAAAGGAGTGCCAGGAACCGCCCACACATGGAGCTATCCCCCGGGGGACAATCATCGGGGGCTTTGACTCTCCGGGATTCGGTCACCTCCTTTCTGGGCACCTGTGCCTGTTCGATTCAATCCACCGGCACCTCTGTGGTTACCTCTTTGGCCAACCCCTGCTTTGCGAAGGCATGCTCACGCAGCCGGTAGCTGTGTCCTTTGATATTGACCACCTTGCAGTGATGAAGAGGGCGTTCTAGGACCGCCGTGGCGATGACCGCATCCCCGAGAGCTCCTGCCAGTCTCCGAAGCTCTTGTTCGAAGGGATGATCGTGGAGGAGCGCTCACAGCGGTGCGAGAGGTTCCATCTTCAAGATATCTGCAGTCTTGCCAATTTTTGGCACCTGCTCGCTAGATTCTTTCATGAGGGATGAACGCTCTAACGCGTTATAAGCTCTAACTATCCATAATTATTACAAAAAAATGCCGAATGCCGGCGGCACGTCATTTGCGTAAGGCATGAGCGAGATCCGAGCAGTTTGCCCACCTCTCATTCGGATATCCATCGCTCAGCAATGAAAACGGGATCCGGCAGTCGACTCCTCTATGGTCTTCTCATGGCCATCTGCCTCGGCTTGTCTTCATGTTCCACCGGCCGGTTCCTCGATCACCGAGATTCGGATACCCTGTTCGCCACTCTGGAGGAAAAGCTCTGTGACCGACCGAGAGAGGAGCGAGGCCTCCCTGAGGATTGCGGTCAGCTCTATCGGAGTTCTGATCTCCAGAAGTACCTCCACCAGGTAGTGGAGACTCTGCTCCCGGAAGACATGCGCGCAGATGGGGAAAACCCGTTCTACGTCGTCGTATTGAAAGATCCCTTTCTGGATGCGCTTTCGTTGCCAGACGGCGGGGTCTGCATCACGACAGGACTGTTGGCCCGATTGGAGAACGAAACTCAGCTTGCTATGGTCCTCGCCCACGAGCTGGCGCACGGCCTTCAGCGGCACGTGTCGCAGTGTATGCGTGCGTCGTTGCACGAGCAGGGACCTTCCTCGTTCATCGGTAAGCATGGGCAGATGAGTGCAAATGGTTCAGCGAAGGACTTCTACGGCGCTGTCCGGGATTGCGAGCGGGAGGCCGACCGGGTTGGTATGTCTTTGATCAGGAGGGCGGGGTACGACCCAACGGAAGCGCTAGGACTCCTTTTCGTTCTTCGGGAGGAGGCGGAAGAGTTGCTCGAGGGCAAAAGTGTCCGTCTTGCAGAGATACACTCAGACCTGCAGGAACGGTTCCAGATGCTGAGCGAGGCCATGGAAGAAGATCCCCCAGCAAGCTGCGGGGCCCTGCGGAAAAGTGACGCGTATTCAAAAGCGGTGGAAGACTTGCTTCTGGAGAATGCCTCACTCGATCTCAAAGCCGGCCGTCTTCGTTCCGCGGAGCGGTCCCTGGAGAGGTATCGATCTCTTCGCCCCGATGATGCAAACGCGCACGACGTCATTGAGGAACTGGCACAGCGCAACAGTCCTCCAGAAGGGGGGGCCTCGGCTAAGCCACCTGATGCGCAAGCCTTGCCGCCCCACGCCGCAACCATCGATATTCCCATGGGATGGACGCGCGTGGCAGGGAGAGGGCCTCTGCTGATCACCAGGGACGGAGCCTTGCAACAGTATGTGCTCGTTCAAGAGACCCATGTTGACAGAGCCTTTCCGCACACCGAGAGGAGACTCAAGAGAGGTATGCTCCCTTGGGAGGCGGCTCAAGTGATCTCGGACGAGATCGCGTCTGATCGGGCCGTCCTGGATTTTGAGCTCCTCGAAAACCGTTCAGACGTGATCGATCAGCATGAGGGATTCAGGCTCGTATTCACCTATCGGACAAAAGAAGGGGGTCCCTTCCGAACACTCTACTACGGCTTCCTGAACGGCGAGTGGTTCTACAGCATCCGCTTCAATGCGATCGATCCGGATCTCTTTCAACGAGATCTGGCGGTCTTTCAGAAGATGAAGGGCAGCCTCCGATGGACGTATCCTCCCTGCTCCTCCGAAACCTCTTGAGGCGGCTTGAACAGGGCACCAGATTCCGCTTCCCTTCGTCCGGGAGTCACAGGAGTGCGTCCGCGTGTCCGTCCATCGGCTCGGCCCGAGAACGCCCGGCCGCTCCCCCCGGTTGTGCGCCGCGATCTCGGCAGGGGTGTTCGGCACGAGGTCCGGGCCGGCGCTGAGATCGCCGCTTGCGCAGAAAGCCTTGTCCCCGGCGCCCGTAATGACCGCCACCAGGGCCTCCTCGTCATCCCGGAAGCGTGTTCATGCGTCGACGAGCTCGCGGTGCGTGACCGTACCGATGCAGTTGTGGACCTCCGGGCGGTTGAAGCGGATCACGGTGATGGGGCCGAGCTTCTCGTACAGGATCTCCCGGTAGTTCATGCGGTCTTCCCCCTCGAAGCGAGATAGGCGCGGAAGGTCTCTTCCGTGCTGTATCGCGGAGCCCATCCGAATTCCTTCTCGAACCTCGCCGTGTTCACGGTGATGGGGTACTCCTGCATGGAGACCCAGGCCTGGGAAAAGGGCATCCACCCGAACCGGAAGAGCACGTTGGCCCCGATCTTGGCCATGCCTGAGGGGAGGGGCAGCGCCGTGGATCCCGTAAGCCGGAGCAGCCTCGACATGGGCACCGGATCCCTGCCGGCCAGGTTGAACACGCCGGGATGGTCCTCCACGATGGCCTGATGCAGTGCCTTCGAAAGATCCTCCTCGTGCACGAACTGGATCATGGGATCCTTGCCCAGCAGGGTGGGGAGCACCTTGAACTCGAACATCTTGCTGAACATGTTCCGGATGTTCGGTCCAAAGACCAGACTCGGCCGAAGAATCGTGAGAACGATCTCCGGGTGTGCCTTGCGGAAATGATTGAAGAGCCCCTCCACCTCGACCTTGTCCACCGAGTAGTAGCAGTCCGTCGTGGGCCGGAGAGGGCTGTCCTCGGTCAGTCCGAGGGGATTGTCCGGATGGGCGCCATAAGAGGCGATCGAGCTCGTGTACAGGATCTTGCGGACCGGCTTGCCTTCGAGGGCGGCCAGGACGTTGCCGGTTCCTTCCACGTTGATCGAGCGGGATACGCGCTTGTCTTTCATCTCATCCACGATGAAGGCAAGGTGTACCACGGTCTCCGCCTTTTCGAAGAACCTGCCGATTGCCGGATCCCGGATGTCTTGCTGGTGGAACTCGAGCTTCGACAACTTCCTTCCGGGAGGCTTGATGTCGAGACCGATGATTCGTTCGATCCTCCCGTCGGCCTCGAGGAGAGGCAGCAGGCCGTGGGCAAAATAGCTCGAAACCCCTGTGATGGCCACAACGCTCATGACTTCACCCCCCGATCCGCAGCTCCGCGGAAAGAGCCGCCGTCCCGAAATCAACCGATCCGGTTTCGGATGAACTCCACGACAAAGGCACACGCGCCCATGGTGATCGAACCCAGTGCGAACTCGAACCAGTTGAAGAGGTGGAAGTCCTCGAAGTACAGCCGTCCGTGGTACATGCGGTAGAACACGCTGGAAACAACAAGATACAGAACCGCAAAAATCAGGGCGGAAAGGAAGGGGTTTCGGCGAGAGGTTTTCCTTTCGGTCATCATGGGCCTCCTCTTTGGATTGCCTGGGGCAGCCGCGGATCCGAACGTTGGGGCCTTCCATGGGCCAGAGGGCGTATCCGTTTCGGTTGAAGAGACCCATTTCAGGCTGCGTTATCGTATTCTGTAAAAAGTAAACATGTCAACTATTAATTTATCCGGATTTTTTTCTTGACAGCGTGCAGCGTGCTTGGTAAAAGAAGTAATAAGTCCTACTGTTAACTTATCGGTTGCGCAGATCCCTGAAGGATGCCCCCCCCAAACGGTTTACCATGAAAAAGAAACTCCTGAAAATGAAAGATCTGTCAAGGACCACCGGCGTGAGCAGCGGGACCATCCGCTACTACGTGCAGGAAGGCATCCTTCCCAGGCCGATCAAGACCCACCGGAACATGGCCTATTACGACGAGACCTACGTCGAGCGCATCCGGATGATCAAGGAGCTCCAGAAAGAACGCTACCTGCCCCTGAACATCATTAAGATGCTGATGGATTCCCAGGATTTCTCGTTGAGCGGCGAGCAGAAGCAGCTCTTCAAGGAGATTGAAAAACCCCTGTTCGAGGACGAGAAACTGCTCAGCTCGGCCGGGAAGCCCTTGACTCGGGAGGAGCTCGCGGCTCACGCGGGCCTGGCCGCCAAGGACATCCAGGGCCTGGAGTCGATCGGACTCATCCAGGCGGATGCAGATGGACGTTTCGACCCGGAGAGCATTTTTCTCGTCGAGGTCACGGCTGAGCTGCGAAAGACCGGCCTCACCGAGGAACTCGACTTCCAGGTGGAGAACCTTCAGATCCACCTGGATCTCATCGAATTCCTGGCCCGGAAGGAAATCGAGCTTTTCTCCAAGAAAGTCGCCAGCAAGGGGCTGCCTCCGGGAAGAGTCTTCTCCATTGCCCAGGACTCGGTGAACATCCTGAACAAGCTCATCACCGTTCTCCACCGGCGCATGATCCGGAAGATCCTGAAGGAACTCTCATGAGCGGAGAACCTGTGATCATCCCCCTCGACAAGGATGACACGACTTTTCATTCAGCCTCCTGGGAGAAAAAAGAGCCGGACGGTGCTTCGCGCCGCGAGTTTCTTGAGAAGGGCATCTCCGTGGCGGGATGGGGAGCCTTCTTCGCCTGCGCTGCGGGTGGCACGTACCAGGCCGTTCGCTTTTTCTTTCCGTCCGTGGTGTTCCATCCTCCCAGCGTGTTTCAGATCGGGCGGGTTGAGGACTTCCTTTCCACCGAGCAGCCGGACGTGCACGGCGTCATCCTGGTGGAGAGCCGGTTCAAGCAGGAACACCGCTTCTTCGTGTTGCGGGAGCCGGGCAGGATCTATGCGCTCTATGCCCGCTGCACCCACCTGGGCTGCACGGTGAACTGGTTCCCGAATCTGAGGATCTTCAAGTGCCCCTGCCACGGGAGCGAGTTCCATTCCAACGGCAAGGAGTTTGCCGGACCTGCACCGCGGCCCCTGGACCGTCTGAAGATCAGCCTGGACACGGAGGGCAATCTGCTCGTCGACACGAGTGTCGTATACTCGGTCCAGGAATTCCAAACGAAGAAAGCCTTTATCGAGCTCGGATAGATGCAGAAGAGAGCCGCCTTCGTTACCGAACGCTGCACAGGATGTGCGGGCGCCCCCGTTTGCAGGATTTTCTGCCCCTGTGGCGCTCTGGAGATCACGGAAGACCGGGAGAATTTCCCCTTCAAGAGAATGCAGGTGAATGCGGATTCGTGCACGGGATGCGGATCCTGCGTCACCCGCGGACCCCAGGGTGCCCGGATCCTGGGCTGCCCGTGGAACGCCATTCGCCTGACACCCGTTTAAGATTTCTCAAGAGGGTGTCGAAAAACACCCTCTTGAGAGGCTGGTGAGAAATGGCCAGATGCAAGGCGCGCGAAATCCTGAGGAACGACAGGCGTACATGGAAGTACGACGCAGTGACGAAGGATGAGTGCAACGCAGCAGATGGCCGTTTATCGACAGCCTCGTAAGAGACCATCGCAAGCAAAGGAGAAGCTTGATGGAGGAAATCACCCTGACCCGCAGACAGTTTCTTGAGGCAACGGGAGCGACGGCCCTCGCGCTGTCCCTCTCCCACCTGGGCGTGCTGGGAGGAAATGCGCTTGCCACCCAGAAGATTTTCGATGAATGGGATTACAGCAAGTGGGAGGATCTGCACCGCAAGGAGTGGACCTGGGACAAGGTCACGTACGGCACGCACCTCGTGGACTGCTACCCCGGGAACTGCCTCTGGCGCGTCTACACGAAGGATGGGGTGGTCCTGCGGGAAGAGCAGGCGGCCAAGTATCCGGTGGTGGACCCGAGCGGCCCGGACTTCAACCCAAGGGGTTGCCAGAAGGGTGCCTTCTACAGCCACATGATGTACAACCCGGACCGCCTGAAATATCCCATGAAGCGAGTCGGTGAACGGGGCAGCGGAAAGTGGAAGCGGCTGAGCTGGGATGACGCGCTCACGGAGATCGCAGGCGGTATCGTAGACGCCCTGGAAGAGCAGGGGCCTGAGTCCATCATCTGCGAGACCGGCCCCGGCAACGGAGGCTATCTCAACCTTATCCCGACCCTCCGGCTCAACACGTTCCTCGGAGGCACATCGCTGGATCTGAACTCCACGATCGGCGACTTCAACCGGGGCATTTACGAGACCATGGGCAAGTTCATGTTCATGGACTCCGTAGACGGCTGGTTCTTCGGCAAGCTGCTGCTCATCTGGCACATGAATCCGGTCTACACGAGGATCCCCTGTTACCACTTCATCTCCGCAGCGCGGTACAACGGCGCCCAGATCGTGACGATCGCTCCGGATTATTCGCCGAGCGCGATCCATGCGGACGAGTGGGTGCCGGTCGAGCCCGGCGGCGATGCGGCCCTGGGGCTCGCCGTCTGCCAGGTTCTCATCGAGAAGAACCAGATCGACCTCCCCTTCGTGAAGGAACAGACCGACCTCCCCCTTCTGGTGAGGCTCGACAATCAGCTGTTCCTCCGGGCTTCGGAAATCGTCAAGGATGGGCGTGAGGACCAGTTCTGTTACTGGGACCAGGCCTCCAACAAGCCGGTGACGGCTCCTCTGGACACCCTGAAGCTTCCCCTGGATCCGGCCCTGGAAGGCACCTTCACCGTCACGCTTCTGGACGGCAAGACCGCACAGGTGCGGACGGTCTTCAGTCTTCTCAAGGAGATGCTCAACCGGGAGTACACGCCGGAGCTGGCATCCAAGCAGTGCACCACCCATCCGGACACGATCCGAAGACTTGCCGACATGTGTGCAAAGGCCAAGGGACACATCCAGGTCATGGTGGGCTGGAACGCCTGTAAGTACTATCACGGCGACCTGATCGAAAGGGCCATGTGCCTCATTTTGGCCCTGACCGGCAGCTTTGGGAAGAAGGGAAGCGGCATCCGGGGCTGGAACGAGTCTCTCTTCGAGGGGGCCCTGTTCCACATCTTCAAGCCCAAAAAGGGGAAGATGGCCACGATCCTTCATCTCAATCGCGACAAGCCGACCATGAACAAGTTCAAGGACCGGGATCCGACCTTGACCGATGAGATGCTTGCGGTTCATCTGGAGCGGGAAAGAAACCGGAACGAGATCGGCTACTGTCCGCCCGCCTTCCTGTACTACTTCCACTCGGGTTACAAGGAATCCTGGGACCGCCGGGAGTGGCACTGCCCCTCCATGAAGCGGGAGTTTCCCGAGTACATGAAAGAGGCTCTGGAGAAGGGCTGGTGGGAAGGATTTGCTCTGCCCTACCCGGATCAGATCCCGCAAGTCTACTACTACATGGGCACGAACCCTGCCCGCAAGAACCGGGGCTGGAACCAGAACATCCTGCCGAGCCTGTGGAACAAGTACAAGCTCATCTTTGGGTTCGAGACACGCTGGTCGACTACCCTCCTCTATTCCGATTATGCGCTGCCCTGCGCCGGCTTCTACGAGAAGCTCGACACGCGCTTTCCGACGCCGCACATCCCCTGGCTGACGCTCACCGACAAGGCCGTGGACCCGCCCGGCGAGGCCAAGAACGAATGGGAGATCTGCTGGATGCTGGCCCAGAAGATCGAGGAGGTCGGCAAGAAGCGCGGCAAGACCAAGTTCAAGCAGCGCAGGGGCCGTGAGGTCGACCTGGATGACCTGGGCGAGAAGCAGTCCATGGGATGCAGGAACCTCGAGGATGTCATGGAGGACGCTCTGGAGACGAGCGTCATGCTTGGCAACCTGCCCACCGGGACCGACCTCAAGAAGATGCGGGAGGACGGCATCGTCCGGTTCGTGGGGCTTTCCATCTTCGACGCGATCTCCATGCATCTTGCCACGGACATCAAGCCGGACGAGCCGATCATCCCCCTGACCTGGCACACGGGCGCCAAGAAGATCCCCTATCCCACGTACAACCGGCGAATCCAGTTCTACATCGACCACCCCTGGTTCGTGGAGGCGCAAGAGACGCTCCCGGTGCACAAGCCCAACCCCAAGATGGGCGGGAACTATCCTCTCACGATGACCAGCGGACACCAGCGCTGGAGCATCCATTCCATCTGGGTCACGGACGAGCAACTCTTGAGGACCCATCAGGGAAGGCCCTTCATGTTCATGAGCCCAGAGGACGCGGAAAAGAGAGGGATCAAGGATGGCGATCTCGCGAGGGTCTTCAACGACTTCGACGAATTCCAGATTCACGTGAAGATCACGCCATCCGCCCGGCCCGCCAAGGGACCGGGACCGGGTCAGGTCATCGTCTACCATGCCTGGGAACCGTTCATGTTCAAGAACTGGAAGAGCTACGACGCAGCCATTCCCGGCCTGATCAAGTGGCTCGACCTGGCTGGAGGCTACGGACATCTCAACTACTACCGATGGAACTGGTGCCTGCAACCGGTGGACAGGGCCATCGCGGTTGAGGTGCAGAAGGTCTGAAAGCCGGGTTCTCCACAACACGAGCAGGAAGGAGGCTCAAACGATGGCTGAAGAAACACAAAAGATTGAAAAAATCGTGGTGAAGAAGGTTTCGGCCTCTGCGCAGGAATTGCTGAATCTGAAGTCCCCTGCCTGGGCATCCACCTCGGCGCAGCGGATCGAACTGGCGGCGACCCCCCTCGCCAACCAGCCCTCGCCTTACATCAAAGCCACCTACGACGAAACCAAAATCGGTGCGATCAAAGAAGTCCTCGTCCGTGCGGTCCACAACGGCAAAGAGATCTTTTTCTTCTTTGAGTGGAAGAGCCCGTCCGCGAATCTGGAAATCGGCGACATCGGCACCTTTCCGGACGGGGTCTCCGTGCTGATGCCCTTCAAAAATCCGGAGCAGACGCCCATCAAGGAAATGGGTTCCAAGGATTTCCCCACCAATTCCTGGTACTGGAGGCCCGACTTCGAGAACAAGCCCAAGAACCAGGTGGCCCACGGACTGTCCACATCGCTCTACACTGAGACCACGCCGCTCATGTCGGTCTCGAACTGGGAGAGCGGGACCTGGCGGGTCGTGATCGGGCGTCCTCTGCAGGTCAAGGAGGAGGCCGTGAACCTGGCGCCCGGGCAGCCGAACGTGGTGGGCTTCGCCGCATGGGAGGGCGGAAACGGGGAAAGGGGCGGCGTAAAGGCCTTCAGCAAGGAATGGAGGGATCTCATCCTGGAGGCTTGATCCTCCGGGAGCGGCTCCGATCGAGCCTAACGACCGGGCGCTGAGCAATAAGCACTGGATCTTTTGAAAAACAGGAGAATCGAGCATGCCCATAGACGAGAAAAAACTGACCGACCGGGAAAAGGAACTTGCCCTTCAGTTCCAGGCCACCAAGGACCGGCTTCGGGAAACCAAGCGCCAGGTCGCCATGGTCATGGATCTGAACAAGTGCATCGGTTGCCAGCTCTGCTCCATGGCCTGCAAATCCCTGTGGACGAGCCTCGAAGGCCGGGAATACATGTGGTGGAACAAGGTGAACACCCAGC
>Ga0315283_10006774_pt1 | contig 10263 bp, 10 predicted proteins | sample YL17G09_0_MG_FD_204541 | JGI IMG/M metagenome (GOLD analysis project Ga0315283, IMG submission 204541) | Sediment microbial communities from Yellowstone Lake, YNP, Wyoming, USA - YL17G09_0 | ecosystem: Environmental > Aquatic > Freshwater > Lake > Sediment | place: USA: Wyoming | collected...
GATCCCCGCCTCACCGACGAAAGCGACTCCCGACGCGTCGATCTCGAGCATCGTCGCCGGCATTCCGACGGCGGGGTCGCCTGCCGTGGGGGAAACGGCGTAGCTATCCGGATCGAAGCCCGACAGGTCGGTGAAGCGCCAGTGCTCGTCCGACTTCGTCGGCAGCGGGATCGCCTGATACCGCTCGAGTAGCTCAGCCCGCATTGGGGGCGTACCGATGGTGGAGCATGAGGCCGTTGCCGTCGGGGTCCGCGAAGAAGGCCATGTGGCAGACGCTCGAGTCCCTCGTCTCGCCGTGAAACTGGACGCCCTTTCCTTCGAGCTCGACGCGGGCGGCCTCGACGTCGGGGACGCGCAGCGCGAGGGGCGCGGGATTCGGCTGGAACTCCATTCCGACCGCCTCCGGCTCCCAGATGCCGATCGTGACATTGCCCGCAGCAAACTCGTACCCGATCGGGGTCTGCTTCTCGAGCTCGAGCCCGAGCACCTCGCCGTAGAACTCCTTCGCCCGTTCCTTGTCCTGCGATGGGATAGAGATGAAGTCGACCTTCTCGACGAGCATCAGCCGACCGACCCTTCCATCTGCAGCTGGATCAGCCGGTTCATCTCGACGGCGTACTCGAGCGGCAACTCCTTCGTGATCGGCTCGACGAAACCGGACACGATCATGGCGCTCGCCTCGGCCTCGGAGAGGCCGCGACTCATCAGATAGAAGAGCTGCTCCTCACCGATTTTCGAGACGGTCGCCTCGTGGCCTAGGTCGACGTCGTTCTCGTCGACCTTGATGTACGGGTAGGTGTCCGAACGCGACTTTTCGTCGAGAATCAGCGCGTCGCAGACCACCTTCGACTTGGAGCCGGTGGCGCCCCTCGCCACTTCGAGGAGGCCGCGGTAGCCTGCCCGGCCACCGTCCTTCGAGATCGACTTGGAGGTGATAACCGAGGACGTGTCCTTGCCGACGTGAACGACCTTGCCGCCGGCGTCCTGGTGCTGGCCCTTGCCCGCGAACGCGATCGACAGCACCTCGCCGTGGGCCCTGTCGCCCATCAGCCAGATCGCGGGGTACTTCATGGTCAATTTTGACCCCAGATTACCGTCGACCCACTCCATCGTCGCGTCCTCATGGGCGACGGCGCGCTTCGTGACGAGGTTGTAGACATTGTTCGACCAGTTCTGGATCGTCGTGTAACGGCAGCGGCCACGGGGCTTGACGATGATCTCGACGACCGCCGAATGCAGCGAGTCCGAGGAGTAGATCGGCGCCGTGCAGTTGTGTGACACGACTCCTTCGCAGACGTAACTCTCGTCGTCCTCGACGCTCAGGTTGTAGACGGTGCAGTTCGCCTGGATCTCCTCGATCGAGCGGATGGGCATCCAGCAGTACCCATCAGCGATGACGACATCGGCTTTCCGGTGTCGCGGTTCGGTCTGAGTCGCGCCGAGCACGGTGTGCTCGAACATCACGTTGTCCATCTTGCAGATTGCGATCTGCCAGATATCTCGCCGCGGTGCCGGGCGCGACGAGCGGCTCAGCGAGGCGCGAATACCGAGCGAGAGCAAGAGCTCACGAAGGCGCTGCGCGACGTTCTGGTTCGTCTGATTGATCCGATACAGATCAAGCTCGTCGTCGTAGCTTCCCTCTCCGTCGTACAACCCCCTGACGAAGGCGGCCCGTTCGACGTCTCCGAGACCGAACATCCAGTCGGGTATTCGGAGCTCGTCCGTAGTGCGACCGAACGTCTGAGCGAAGAAGCGGGCTGCCCGGACCGACGAAAACCGCACCGAGCGCCCCTCACGCTCGCCGCCATAGGCATACGTCCAGGCTTCTAGACCGAACGATCCCTCGATCACATCCTCGACGAGCTCGCGCAGATGCTCCTCTTGTGTCGCGCTGTCGAACGCGAGGTACGAGGTGTTCGCACTCACCGATCCTTCGGCAACGTAGAGACCCATTACCCGGCAGACGTCAGCGGTGAGTTCGACGCCGACCTGCTCGGCCACGGGAGCATGGCGCCCTGCGCCGACGAGAACTTCCTCGCGGTGAACGGTCGGTGCGTCGCGCTCGACGTCGATAGCCGCCGGCACGGCGAGGTAGTCGCCGACCCGGAGCTCCCAGGCCTCCTTCCATTCCGCCGAGAAGGTGCTGTTGTGGTCGCGCGGCCTATCTCGTGTCGCGACAAGGAACGGGTGCCTCGGTGTGACGGCAAGCGAGCGATACCCCTCACCGGCGAACGTCATTCTGAAGATGGGGCCCTCGAAGCGGCGCTGCATCGTGTCTCGAACGCGTCGGAACCGGCCCTCGTGCGTAACGACCTCGTCGCCGACCTCGATCGCCTCGATCGGCTTCTCGCCCTCGCGCACCCGAACCATCGAGCCAGCGAGATGGCAGCCCTCGACGTAATGCACGTAGGCGTCCTCGTCGACGATGATCAGCGTCCGCTCGAACTGGCCCATGTTCTCGGCGTTGATGCGGAAGTAGGCCTGCAGCGGTAGCTCGATCCGGACTCCGGGCGGCACGTAGATGAACGAGCCACCCGACCAGACGGCCGAGTTGAGCGCCGCGAACTTGTTGTCGTTGGCCGGGATGATCGTGGCCATGTACTGCTTGACGATGTCCTCGTGCTCGCGGAGCGCGGAGTCCATGTCGAGGAAGATCACGCCCTTGCGCTCGAGATCTTCCTGCAACTTGTGGTACACGACCTCGGACTCGTACTGCGCGCCGACGCCGGCGAGGTACTTCTTCTCCGCCTCCGGGATCCCGAGCTTGTCCCACGTGTCGAGGATGTCGGCGGGCAGGTCCTCCCACTTGTCGACCTGATTCTCGGTCGGCTTGATGTAGTAGAAGATGTTGTCGAAGTCGATCTCGGCGACATTGCCGCCCCAGGTGGGCAGCGGGCGCGCGAAGAAGTAGTCGAGCGCCTTGTGGCGGAACGCGCGCATCCACTCCGGCTCGTTCTTGTGCTCGGCGATCGCCTCGACCACCTCGTGTGAGATCCCCCGGCCGGACTTGAAGAAATAGTCCTTCGCCTCGTCGGGGTTCGAGAAACCGTACTTGTACTCGCTGCGGATTCCCTTGACGACCTCGTCCTCGGCGGTGCTCATGAGCTCTCGCCTCCTACCCCGGCAGGAATGAAAGCCTCGTAGCCCTCGGCTTCGAGCTTCTCCGCCAGCTCCGCGCCGCCCGAGGCCACGATCCGCCCGTCAACGAAGACGTGCACGTGATCCGGGGTGATGTAGTTGAGGATCCGCTGGTAGTGCGTGATCACGAGCGCGCCCATCTCGGGGCCGACCAGCTCGTTGACACCGTTTGCGACGACCTTGAGCGCGTCGATATCGAGGCCCGAGTCGGTCTCGTCGAGGACGGCTATCCGCGGCTTCAGCATCGCCATCTGAAGGATCTCGACCCGCTTCTTCTCGCCGCCGGAGAAGCCGTCGTTCAGGTACCGCTGCGCGAGCTCGCGCGGCACCTTCAGGTGCTCCATCGCGGCGAGCACGTCGGTGCGAAACACCTTCACCGCGATCGGATCGTCCTCGCCGCCGTTCGCCGCCTTGCGCTTCGCGTTGATCGCGCTGCGCAGGAAGCTCGTGACGGTCACGCCCGGGATCGCGTGCGGATACTGGAATGCGAGGAACAGACCGCGCTGGGCGCGCTCGTCCGCTCCCATCTCCGAGACGTCGGCGCCGTCGAGCAGGATCTCGCCCTCGGTGATCTGGTAGGACGGGTGTCCCATCAGCGCATAGGCGAGCGTCGACTTCCCCGAGCCGTTCGGGCCCATGATCGCGTGCTTCTCGTTCACATCAACCGACAGATCGACACCCTTGACGATCTCGGTGCCGTCCTCGAGCGCAACGTGCAGGTTCTTGATCTCCAGCAGTGCCACTGATCTCCGTCCTCGTCTCGTGTGGGAAAGTCGCAAGTCCGTTGCGGGAAAGCCGCAAACCGCGCGTGCTCGTATCGTACCCGGTCCCCGATTGGGCAAGAGAGGCGGGTCTGACGCTGCTACTCTCCTCCCATGCCTTTCGGAATCGGTATCTGGGAGCTCCTGATCCTCCTGCTCGTCCTGCTCCTCGTCTTCGGCCCCAAGAGGCTGCCGGAGATGGGCCGGCAACTCGGCAAAGGGATGCGTGAGTTCAAGGACTCGGTCACCGGCGACTCCAAGGACGACGATGACGTTGCCTTTCCGCCCGCCGAGCCCGTTGTTCTCCCCGAGCCCACTGTTTCGGCCGAGTCCACTGTTCCCGCCGCACCTGCCGCGTCTGAGTCGCGCGAGCGGGACACCGTCTCCTAACTCCTCACGAGGATGATCCGCAGGCTCGCCCCGCGCCGTCTCGGCACGGATGAAGAGGCGACCGTCGTCGAGCACCTGTCGGAGCTTCGCCATCGCCTCCTGATCGCCATCGCGGCCATCGTTCCGGCGTTTCTGCTCACGTTCGCGTTCCACACGACGCTGATCGAGTGGCTCAAACGTCCGCTTCCCCCAGACAAGACGCTCGTCACCCTCGGCGTCGTCGAGCCGTTCACGACCGCGGTCAAGGTCAGCGGCCTGGCTGCAATCGCGATCGTGCTCCCCATCCTCATCTGGCAGGTATGGGGTTTCCTTGCTCCCGCGGTCGACCGGGCGACGCAACGCGTCCTGAGGGTGTTCATCGTGGTCGCGACGGGACTCTTCGCGGCCGGTGTGGTGTTCGCGTACTTCGTCGTCCTGCCGGCCGCAATCACCTTCCTGACCAACTTCGACGACACGCTCTACAACGTCCAGATTCGCGCCAGCTACTACCTCTCGTTCACGTCGCTCGTGCTCCTTGCCTCCGGCCTCGCCTTCGAGATGCCGATCTTCATCCTGGCCCTCGTCCGGATCCGTGTCCTCAGCTACGACAAGCTGCGGCACAACCGTCGGATCGGCTACGCGCTGATGGTCGGGTTCGCGGTCCTGCTTCCAACCGTCGATCCCGTCTCGCTGCTGTTCGAGACGATTCCACTCCTCATCCTGTTCGAGATCTCGATCTGGCTCTCCCGCATCATGGAGAAGCGCTGGGGGCGCGATCTCCCGGCCGGACACGACGACGAGGACGCGGTGGACCTGGCGTACGTCGAGGGCACGGTGGACGCGGAGGGCTCGGCTGAAACGGGTGACCCGGAGCAAACCGGCGATCCGGACGACAGGGAGGACGCGACGCCGTGAGGATCCTCTCGGCGGACTGGGTCGTTCCCGTCGAGGGCCTGCCGATCGAGGGCGGAGCGATCGCGATTGCAGACGACGGCACGATCGCCGCTGTCGGAACGGCCGCCGACCTCGGACGGGGTGAGCGCTACGACGGGTGCGTGATCGTGCCCGGCTTGGTCAACGCACACACGCACATCGAGTACGCCGTGTACGCGGGGTTCGGCGACGGACTGCCGTTCGTGCCGTGGATCGGGATGCACATCCAGCGCAAGGAGGCGCTCGATCTCGACGACATGGTGGCGATCGCGACCGTCGGTGCCCACGAGTGCCTGCGCTCGGGCATCACAACGGTCGGCGACTGCAGTTTCTCGGGCGCCGCGGCAACCGCCGCTGCTGCGACCGGGCTTCGCGCAGTCGTGTACCTCGAGGTCTTCGGCCAGGACGTCTCGGCGCTCGATCGGTTCCACGAGATGCACGCGCGGATCGAGCCCCTGCTCTCGGATCGCGTCCGGGTGGGCATCTCGCCGCACGCGCCGTACACCTGCACGATCGAGGTGTACCGCGCCTGCGCAGCGCTCGGTCTCCCTCAGGCGACACACTTCGCCGAGAGCGCTGCCGAGCGCGAATGGCTCGTCGGCGGGGCGGGCGATTGGAGCCCCCTCGCCGGGTTCCTCGTGCCGCCGCCGGGAGAGACCGGCATCCGCCTGCTGGCAGCGGAAGGCCTACTCGACTCCAGCCTCGTGGCCGCCCACTGTGTGCACGCCGACGCCGAGGAGATCGAGCTCCTCGCCACGCATTGCGTCGGGGTAGCCCACTGCCCACGCTCGAACGGCTACCTCGGCTGCGGCGTCGCACCGCTCGAGGAGCTGCGCGCGGCCGGAGTCGCCGTATCGATTGCGACCGACAGTCCGGCCTCGACGCCCTCGTTCGACATGTTCGAGGAGATCCGCAGTGCGATCATCGGCGCCCGTTCTCGCGCCGGGCGACCCGATGCCCTGCCGGCGGCCGACGCGCTCGAGCTCGCGACGCTCGGCGGCGCGCGGGTACTCGGCCTCGCCGATCACATCGGATCGCTCGTAGCCGGCAAGCAGGCTGATCTGACCGTCATCTCGCTCGCCGACTCGCCGTTCGACCCAGTTGAAGATCCTGTTATGGCTGCCGTTCTGGGCGGATCCCCCGACCGCGTCGCAGCTACTCTGGTGGCCGGTGAGGAGCGCTACCTGAAAGGAACGTCGCGATGGCCCGATTCGACAAGAGCAGCAAGAAACGCCCGAAGCAAAATGCTGCCGTAGCGACCTCTCGGGGCGCCAGGCGCTCGACCGCGCCGTCGATCGAGGACACGATGTTCTTCCCGCGGCTGCGGCGCCACGCAAAGTGGATGTTCGTCTTCCTCGCGGTCGCGCTCGGCGGCGGTTTCGTCCTTTTCGGCGTCGGAGCCGGCGGCACCGGGGTCGGCGACCTCTTCCGCGGCAACGGGAGCACGAGCGGGGTACCTTCGATCTCGAACGCGCAGAAGAAGACCGAGAAGAGCCCGAAGGACGTCGAGGCTTGGCGCGCCCTCTCAACGGCCCTGCAGACGGACGGCCAGACCAGCAAGGCGATCGACGCCCAGAAGCAGGTCGTGGTGCTGGCGCCCAAGGATGCCGACGCACTCCGCGAGCTGGCGGGCCTCTACCTGGCGCAGGCGACTGCCAAGCAGCGGGACGCACAGATCGTCCAGCTCCGGGCCGCCTATGCCGGCGCCGGACAGAACTTTCCCGGTGCGCTCGTCGACGCGACCGGGCAGTCGCTCGTCGACGACAAGATCAGCGTCGTCCTCAACGCGCAGAGCTCGGCGGAGATTCAGAGGTTGGTCTCGGAGGCGCGTGGCTCGTCGAGTGAGGCGGTCGGCGCCTACAAGAAGATCGTGGTGTTGCAGCCCGGCGATCCAAACGTGCAGCTCGAGTTCGCCCAGGCGGCCCAGCAGGCAGGCGATGTGGCGTCGGCGATAGCCGCCTACGCAGCCTTCCTGAAGCTCGCTCCGGACGACCCGAACGCCCCGATCGTGAAGCAACAGTTGAAGCAGCTGAAACAGACTCCTACAGCCTCGGGATAGACTCGCGGCGATGATGCTTGGTTGTATCCGACCTGACCGCCGACGGTTGACCGCCGTGTCGGTCTCCGTCGTCACGGCCGCGCTGTTCGCGACCGGCTGTGGGTCGATCGGTTTCTCGGATGGAACGGGTGACCGGACGAAGGGCAAACAGCTCTTCACCCAGAAGTGTGGGAGCTGCCACACGCTTGCGGACGCAGGCACCAAGGGCCAGATCGGCCCGAACCTCGACTACGCCTTCCTCGCATCGCGCCGGGACGGGCTCGGCGAGAGCACCATCGTCCAGGTCGTCCGAGGACAGATCGCCTACGCGATCACGGAGACCTCCACCGGGGCGCCCGGAATGCCTGCTGACCTCGTCGTCGGGCAGGACGCAAACGACGTCGCGAGCTACGTGGCGAGCGTCGCGGGGGTCGGAGATCCCAACGCTTCGGCACCGGCTCCCACGGCGACCCCGAAGCCTCCGGCCGGCGACGCGACTTCGGGAGACGTTGCCGCGGGCAAGAAGGTGTTCACGAGTGCCGGTTGCGTCGGCTGCCACACGCTGGCGGATGCCGGCTCGACGGGCGACGTCGGCCCGAATCTCGATCAGGCCAAGCCGGATGCGGCCCGCGTCACACTACGAGTGACGAACGGAAAGGGTGCGATGCCGTCGTTCAAGGGGCAGCTCGACGCCACCCAGATCGCCGACGTCGCAGCCTACGTCTCGAGCGTCGCCGGCAAGTAGCACGGCCCTCAGTCGCTACGGCGAGGCGTCGCCGAGGACGTGGGTGACGGGAACGTCGAAGCGTGTGCGCGCCGCGTCGACAACACCCCGTTCGAGCCAGTTGGAGCGGCCCTCGGCGTGGGTCGAGATCACGATCGCATCGGCGACGAAGCTCCGCAGCGCGTCCTCGAGCGCCTGGAGCGGATCGCCGTTACCGATCTCACCTCGAACGTTGATGCCGACTGCCGCGAGGCCCTCGAGCATTGCGGCAAGCCGCGCTGCCGCAGCGTCTCGGGCACCGTCCTCATCGGACGTCCAGGTGCGGAGCTGCGAGTTGAGAGCGGGGCAGACGACGAGAACATCCTCCGCAACCCCGTCCGCCATGCGCACGATCTCCTCGTGCAGGCGGGCTCCCTCAAGCGTCTCGTTGGCGACGACGAGGATCCGCCGCGTATCCTCGACCGACGCGCGGTCGACGTGCTGCGTCGGGGGTACGGGTTTGGCGCCTCCGCGGAGCAACGCGACGGCAGCAATGGTCAGGACGACGAAGACGCCCACGCCGAGCCAGGTCGCGAGCCACGAGGCGAGCACGATCAGCGAGAAGTAGACGATCGTGCCGAGCACGAACCGGAACGCCGTCTCCTCGTCCTTGAGCGGGTTGCGCATGGGCTCTCCCTGTTCTACGTCAGAGCATCGGGCGCGGATTGCCCTCTACCTGGCAACTCCGCCGGCGGCCAGGGCTCAGAGCAGATAGACGGTCGCGTAGACGACGATCCACATGACATCGACGAAGTGCCAGTAGATCCCGGGGAGCTCGACGCCGTGGTGATGCTCGGGCGAGTAGTGGCCACGGAACGCACGCACTGCAGCGAACGTGAGCAGCGCCAGGCCGATCATCACGTGGGCACCGTGGAGTCCCGTGAGGCCCAGGAACACCGACGCGAACGCACCGTCGCCCGTGTTGAAGCCGATGTGGGCGTACTCGATGAACTGCGTGATGAGGAACGCCGTTCCCATCATGATCGTCAACACGAGTCCGGCCTTGAGGCCGCGGTGGTTGTTGCGCTTGATCGACTGCAACGCCCAGTGCATGGAGAAGCTCGAGGTGACGAGGATCGCAGTGTTGATGCCCGCGACAAAAACCGGCAGCTGGTAGTAGCCGGCCTGGCACACTCCGTCGACGAGTGGCGCCTTGCAGGGCAGCCAATGCTGCCAGCGCTCCGTCTGCACGATCGTCGCGGTCGGGTTGACGACACGGACGAAGAAGTACGCCGTGAAGAACGATCCGAACAGCATCGCCTCGGTCCCGATGAAGAGGAACATCCCGAGGATCGTCGACTCGATCCTCGAGCTGCGGTTCGCGACCGGCGGCCCGTGGTGGTCGCTTCCGGGCAGGGCAGCTTCTGCGTGCGCGGTCATCCTGTCGCCCCGATCTGCTGCTCGCCGCTCATGCGGGCGTCTCCTGTTGCACGCTGCCGCTCGAGAGGATCGCGTGGCGGGCACCGGCAACGCCGTATTCGTACGGCCCACCGACGACCTGCGGAATCTCATCGAAGTTGAAGACCGGCGGCGGGGACGACACCTGCCACTCGAGCGTCATCGCGCGCCACGGGTTCGACCCGGCGATCGGGCCGCGGGCCCAGCTGACGATCACGTTGTAGAAGAACACGACGACCGAGGCACCGAGTGCAAACGACGAGATCGTGACGAACAGGTTCAGGTTGGCGAACCGGTCCGAGTAGTCGGCCACGCGTCGCGGCATACCGACGAGCCCGACCCAGTGCATGGGGAAGAACGTGAGGTTGAAGCTGACGAACGTCAGCCAGAAATGGAGCTTCCCGAGCCTCTCGCTGTACATCCGCCCGGTCATCTTCGGGAACCAGTAGTAGATACCGGCGAAGATCGTCAGCACGGAGCCGCCGAAGAGCACGTAGTGAATGTGGGCGACGATGAAGTAGGTGTCGGAGGCATGGATCGTGATTGGCACCGACCCCAGGTAGATACCGGACAGACCGCCGATCACGAACATCGAGATGAACCCGAGGGCGAACAGCATCGGGGTGTTGATCTGGATACGGCCCTCCCAGAGGGTTGCCAGCCAGCTGAACACCTTGACACCCGTCGGCACCGCGATCAGCAACGTCGAGATCATCATCGGGACGCGTAACCAGTCGGCCATGCCGGCGACGAACATGTGGTGGGCCCAGACGGAGAAGCCGAGCACGAGAATCCCGAGCAGCGAGATCGCCATCAGGCGATAGCCGAAGATCGGCTTGCGGCTCATCACCGAGACGATCTCG
>Ga0315283_10006780_pt1 | contig 10260 bp, 8 predicted proteins | sample YL17G09_0_MG_FD_204541 | JGI IMG/M metagenome (GOLD analysis project Ga0315283, IMG submission 204541) | Sediment microbial communities from Yellowstone Lake, YNP, Wyoming, USA - YL17G09_0 | ecosystem: Environmental > Aquatic > Freshwater > Lake > Sediment | place: USA: Wyoming | collected...
CGGGATCGGCGCTCAAGGCGGCCGAGAGCCCGGCCAACCCTCCGCCCACGACGAGCAGGTCGTGACTGAGCATCCTAATAGTCCCGGGTGTAATAAAGGACGAGGAGGGCCGCTGTGACCAGTGTGCCGAGTGTCGTGAAGATCCAGAAGAGGGCCTTCTCCTTGCGTACGCCGAGGTCGATGATGACCGTCCGCAGGCCGTAAAAAGCGTGGTAGACGCCGGCGACGATGAGGAACGTATCGGTCAGGGGACTGGTGTGGAGGAGAAGCGCCCAATCTGGCTTCTGGCCCTTGGTCATGAGGAAGAAAGAGGTCAGGAACTTGACCGCCAGAAGCACGATCAAGAGAAGGCCGCTCACGCGATGAAAGACCCAGATGAACATGTCCTTTTTCCTAGCGTTTCGAGTGTGTGCCCGAAGGCGTTGGATATTCTATTACATATACCCTACAAAAACAATAGTATATTGACTTTTTGATTTTGACTTTCGCCCCCACCGAGAGTAGACTTCGAACTTATGGATATCCGGGAAAACAGGGAGGGAACACCATGAGAAAAGCCGTTATCGTGTTTTTGGCCGTCGTCTGCCTGGGGGCCGGGAGCCGGCTTCTCGGCCAGCTCACCGCGGCGGAGCAGGGTGATTACGACAAGTGGGAGGATTTCCTGAAGACGGCTAAGGTCGTCGCCCAAAAACAACTCTCGGGGGCCGAAGCCGTGACCAACCCGTGGGTCCTGACCCTGGAGAAAGACGGGGTCCAGCATCGCGCTCTTTGGAAGAACGTTCTGGGGGAGAGGGTCGGCGGTTTCAAGGAGACCTGGAAAGGGGAGATCGCCGCTTACAGGCTGAGCCGCCTCCTGGGGCTCCACATGGTCCCGGCCACGGTCGAGCGCGAATTCCAGGGTGACCGGGGATCCTGCCAGATCTGGGTTGACGCCTGGAACACGCTGGAGACAATCCGAAAGAAGAAGCTCAACCCGCCGGGCATCAAGGCCAACGCCTTCTTCCGGGCCCTCTTCCTTCAGCGGGCGTTCGACAACCTCATCTCTAACGAAGACCGTCACCAGCGCAACTACCTCATCATGGACGACTGGCGGATGATCCTCATCGACCACTCCCGGTCGTTCCGGACGACGAAAAAATTCACGACCAAGCTGATCTACGACGAGAAATTCAAGGAAGGCCCGAACTTCATCATGGCCGAACTGCCCCGGGTGTTCGTGGAGGCCATGAAGGCCCTGACCTCCGAGGTCATCCGGACGGCCGTCGGCGAGTATCTCACCGACGAGGAGATCGCGGCGACGATGGCCCGGCGCGACCTGATCATTGCCTGGCTCGACAAGCGCATCGCCGAACTCGGCGAGATGAAGGTCATTTACTGAGGCCCTATTTTCGGCCCAGGATCTCGTCAAGGGACGAGCCTTCGCGGCGGAAGTGGACCGCGGCGGCCCGCCCCGGCCGTCGTCGACCAGCGGTTTCGCGTCGTAGCTCCCGACGGCCCCGAAGCTCAGACGCAGGGTTCCGGCACTGGTAGACCGCCTCGCTTTGACACTAACGGCATTAATCCCTATAATTATAGTAGGAATTATGGCCCGGAGCGGGGGAAATCGTTTGATTCGCGCTCCGGTTTGGATAAACTTGAAAGACGGTGACCTATGAACCTCGTCAATGCGCCCCATAACACGTCCCTGCGGATCGTCGACCTCGTCGGCGGCGAGGGCGTCCGCCGCCGCCTCATGGCCTTGGGTTTTCACAAGGGCGATGTCGTTGAGCTCGATGGCCAGGCCATCTTTCGGGGTCCGCTCCTCGTCCGCAGTTGCCGTTCGGACACGACGGTCGCCATCGGCCGCAGCGTCGCCCAAAAGGTCCTCGTCGAACTCGTCCATGAGCGCTCCTAGGGTCCCGACGGTCATCTTTATCGGCCAGCCGAACAGCGGCAAGAGCACGCTCTTCAATTCCATCGCCGGCCACAAGGCCGAGACCTCGAATTTTCCCGGAACGTCCATCAAGCACACCCACAGCCGGGTCAACATCGAGGGCCGGCTCCTCGACATCGTCGACCTGCCCGGGACATACTCGCTCTGTACGAGCGACCCCGCCGAGCAGATCGTCCTGACGCACCTGTTCTCGGAGAGGCCTGACCTCGTCGTCAACGTCGTCGACGCCTCGACCCTCAGCCGCGGCCTGGAGCTCACGCTCGAGCTCGTCGAGCTGGGCTATCCGATGATCGTCGCCCTGAACATGATGGACGTGGCCGAGAGGAAAGGCATCCTGGTGGACGCGCCGGGTATCGAAAAACTTCTTGTGGCCCCGGTCACGCCGACCATCGCCGCCCACGGCCGCGGGGTCAAGGAGCTGCTCGAAAGGGCGTTTGAGGTGCTGGACAAGGGGCAATCTCTCCGGACGCTCCGCTTCGCAGGCGACGTCGAAGAGAAGGTCGCTGAAGTCGAGCGTCTCCTGCCGCCCGGCTTTCCCATCATCGCCAACCCCCGGTTCACGGCCGTCAAGCTGATCGAGACGGCCGGCCACGCCTGCGGGGACTTCCTTGGCGAGGTCGAACCCGGGCTAAAGGAGACCGTCGACCGCGTCCGGAGGGCCATCGAGGAGCGCCGCGGCGCACCCGCCTACGAAGTCATCTCCGCAGAGCGCCACCACCAGGCCATGAAGCTCTTCGAGGAAACCGGCCGCGTCCTCCACGGCAAGCGGATGACCTGGGACAAGAAGGTGGACGCCGTTCTCATGCACCCCGTGCTCGGCTACGTCATCCTGGCGGCCGTCTTCCTGGCCTTCTTCTTCATCATCTTCAAGGTCGGCAGCCCGCTCGAATCTCTCCTTCTCGAGCCCTTCAACAAGCTGAAAGAGGCGTTGGCCGCGCGTCTGGGCGGAGGCCTCCTGTTCTTCCTCGCCGAAGGGCTCATCCAGGGCGTCGGCGGGGGAGTGGCCATAGTTTTGCCGTACTTCCTGCCTCTCCTTTTCCTGATGTCGGCCCTCGAGGACCTCGGCTACCTGGCCCGGGCCGGCTTTCTGCTCGACGCCTTCATGCACCGCATCGGCCTCCACGGCAAGTCGATCTCGCCCTTCATCCTGGGCTTCGGTTGTAACGTCCCGGCCATCGTCTCGACCCGCATCCTCGAATCCCAGCGGGACAGGATCCTGACCTCGCTTCTCATCCCCTTCATTCCCTGCTCGGCCCGGACGACCATCGTCCTGGCCCTCGTTGCCTTCTACCTAGGGCCGCTTTGGGCCATGGGGTTCTACGCCGCGAACATCCTGGTCGTCGCTATCCTCGGCTGGGTCATCAGCCGATTCATGAAGGAGCCGTCGCCCGGGCTTATTTTGGAGATCCCCTCCCTCAAAGCGCCCCGACTCGTCTCCATCCTGCGCAAGACCTGGCTCCAGGTTCATTCCTTTATCAAGTTCGCCTGGCCCCTCCTCATCGGCGGCAGCCTCGTCCTGAGCCTCCTGAGCTATTTCCGGGCCGACCGCTGGATCAACGACATCCTCGCCCCGCTCGTCGTCAAGGGCCTTGGCCTGCCCCACGAGCTCGGCGTGACCCTCGTCTTCGGTTTCCTGCGCAAGGAGTTGTCGCTCATCATGATGCTCCAGGCGCTCGGGGTGGATTATCAGAACCTGCTCACGGCCATCAGCCGCGAGCAGATCATCGTCTTCACGGTCTTCATCAGCTTCTTCATCCCCTGCCTGTCCACCTTCGTCATCCTGTGGAAGGAGATCGGGAAGAAGTGGGCTTTCGTCTCGGCCGGGCTGAGCATTGGGATCGCCCTCGTCCTGAGCTGGGTCGTCCGGCTCGTCCTCTAAATCTTCTCCATGTGCCCAAGCGACCGGCGTTCCAGCCTGATTTGACAAATTCTATGGAAATGCTAGTATATAGGATAAGCGCAGCGGAAAAAACAGAAAATCAATCCGGCGCTTACAGGGAGGTCAACATGACCAGAAAAAATTTCCTTGTGACCGGGCTGTTAGGCTCGTTCGGCGCCCTGGTGGCATTGGTCCAGTCGAGATGTTCGAGTTCGACGACTCCTCCTCCCCCGACCACCTCAAAGACGTTCACTTCGACGAGCGTCAACGCCCATACCCATTCGATCACGATCGATAAATCCGAGGTTCAAACCCCCGGGGCCGGCGGCATCTCGAGGCAGACATCGTCTGCCGGACACACGCACACCTTCGCGATGACCCAGATGGAGCTCATGACTTGCAACTCGGGCGGGTTCGTGGTGGTTACAACTTCTGTGACCGACCTCCATCAGCACACTTTTACTATCAACAAGTGGTTCTAAGGCCGTAGCTGTCGTAACTGGCCGCACGGATATCGGCTTATAGCCATAGCTCGGGCATGGCTTCTTCCGCCCGGGCGCAGACCACATCTGGACCGACGAAATATTCATAGACGGTTTTTAGAGCTTTGATAACGGTCCGGGCCGGGGATCTGATGGCTATTTATTGAGCTCTTCTTTGAGGCGCTTCAGGACGGCCGCGGCGGAGGCCGCGCCGACGAGCTTTTCGAGTTCTCCCCGCGGGGCGGCCCTCATGGCTTCGAGGCTCGGGTAACGGGAAAGCAGAGCGGTTTTCTTCTTCGGACCGACGCCCGGGATGCCGTCGAGCTTCGAGGCGAAGCTCCTTTTAGCGCGACGCCCCCGGTGGAAGGCGATAGCGAAGCGGTGGGTTTCGTCGCGGATGGCCTGGATGAGCTTCAATGCCGCGGAAGTCCTGTCGAGGCGTATCCCGTCGTATGCGTCCGGCGTGAACAGGATTTCCTTTTTCTTGGCGATGGAAACGAGCGGGACGCCGGAAATTCCCAGCGCCGCTAGGGCCTTTTGGGCGGCGCCGAGCTGCGGTTTACCGCCGTCGACCATGATCAAGTCGGGGAGAGCCCCTTTTTGCTCGAGCGCCCTCCGGTATCTCCGGGAGATGACCTCCTCCAAACTGGCCACGTCGTTGGACCCTTCGACCGTCCTGATGAGGAATTTCCGGTAGCCGTCCTTGTCCGGACGGCCGTCCCTGAAGACGATGAGGGATCCGACGGATTCCTCGCCGCCCGTGTTGGAGATGTCGAAACCCTCGATCCAGCGCGGGACCCCGGGCAGGCCCAGGGCGGTCTTCAACTCTTCGAGGGGTTTGGCATCTCTCGCCTGTTTGCGGAGGTGCGCTTCGGCGTTGCGTCCGGCCAGGTCGATGAGTTTCCGGTTCTTTCCGCCGCGCGGGACGAGGACGCGGACCTTAGCCCAGTCGAGGAGCGTTTGGAGCCCCGTCTTATCAGAGGGCGGAAAGGGGAGAAGGAGCCGAGGCGGAGTCTCGTGGTCCCGGTAGAACCGGGCCAGAAATTCGCCCAGGACATCCGCGTCCGGAACCTCCGCCGGGACTTCGATGAGCCTGGCCGCGGAGTTCCGGATCTTGCCCTTGCGCATGAAGAAAACGTAGGCAGCAGCCCGACCTTCCTCGCGGCTGAAGCCGACGACGTCCTGGTCCTCGAGGGCCACGGAAATCGTCCCGGGCCGGTCCCTGTAGTCCTCGACCGTGCGCAGGAGGTCTCGCCAGCGGGCCGCCTCTTCGAACTTTTCCTCGCCGGCCGCCCGCTCCATTTTCGCCTTCAGCGTCCGGGCCAGCTTGGGCATGCGTCCTTCTAGGAAGAGGCAGGCGCCATCGACGTTTTCCCGGTAGTCGTCTTCGGAAATGAACTTAACGCACGGGGCCGAGCAGAGCCGGAGTTCGTATTCGAGGCAGGGGCGCTTGCGGTTCCGGAAAATGGCATCCTCGCATCCTCGGACGAGGAAGTGCTTGTTGACGAGGTGGATGGAGGAGCGGGCCCGGTGGGCCGGGCTGAAGGGCCCGAAGTAGCGCGACCCGTCATCCTCGACGCGCCGACTGAAATAGACCCCCGGATAGGTTTCGCCGGCAGTCACCTTGAGATAGGGAAAGCTCTTGTCGTCCTTGAGCCTCAGGTTGAAGCGGGGCTGGTGCTGCTGGACGTAATTGTTCTCGAGGAAGGCGGCTTCCTTCTCGGAGCCGGTTAGGATGAAGTCGATGTCGGCCGTCTCACGGAGGATGTTCCGGACCTTGAAGTCGGGGTTGGGCAGGAAGTAGGAGCGGACGCGGTCGCGCAGGGAGCGGGCCTTGCCGATGTAGACGACCTCTCCGGCCGCGTTCTTGAAAAAATAGATGCCAGGCTTGGCCGGGAGTTCGGCCGCCCGGGTTTTCAACGCGTCGAAATCCAGCATGATATCGATATTCTGCCCCTTACCTACCTGACTTTCAAAGCGGGGAGGATCACAGCCGCCTTCAAGGCTTCCCTTTCCCTCCCAACGGGCACCTAAAATCGGTCTGTCGCGTCTATGAATGCCGCAATATCGCCCTTGAACTTTTTCAAGGACGGCTCGTGGAGGTACATCATGTGTCCGGCCTCGTAGTATTTGATCTCGATATGGGAGCGGAGGTCCTCGTGGAGGCCCAGATGCGACACCATAAATTCCGTCGCGAGAAGTGGGGTCCCGAGGTCGAAGATGCCCTGCAAGACCAGGACCCTCAGGTTAGGGTTGAAGCCCATCGCATGGGCCAGGTCGACGCCGGTGTTGACCATTGGTTGCGGTATATCGGAGCCCTCGACCTTGTGCCTGTAATCCCAGGTCTTCCACACATTGGCGTCCGGCTTGTAGGTGCCGCCTTGGTCGAAGCTGAGCTCCCGCCGGAGGTAGTCCTGAAACGCCGCGATGAAGGCGGGCGTTATCCCTGCGTCCATTGGGTCGTATTCAGCTTTCTCTCCGAGGGGATTGAAGCTCACTCCGAGAAACCGGGCATCGAGCTGTCCCACCGTTTCGCGGCGCCCACGCAGGAGTTCCTTGCTGAACTGCGGCACGGATATCCTAAGGTCGGCCTTGTCCAGGTAATCAGGCGAAAGCCCCGTATACCGATGCAGTTTCCCGATGAGCGCCTTGCGGTCGGCATCTGGCAGGTCGCTGCCCAGGACAAGTCCGTGCGCATACTCATCGAGGGCGAATGTGCGCACCTCGCGCAGGAGCGGCTCCAGCTCGGCAGGGGAGTCGGGCAGCGCTTTATGATACCACGCGACCGCCGCATAGGTCGGAAGGACGAAAGGCCAGGACCTCTGGCCACCCAGGAAAAAATCGGCGGCTGGAAGCTCAAGATCGGTCGCCATCGAGACCAGGATCACGCCGTTGAAAGACATGTACTCCATGGTCTGCAGGTAGTCGACGACGCCGGCCGATCGGGTCGTGCCATAGCTCTCGCCCAGGAGGTACTTTGGCGAGTTCCATCGGCCGTTTTCGGTGACGTACTGTTTGATGAATCTCGAGACCGACTCGATATCGGGGTCGACGGCATAGAAGTCCTTGTCCTTCGCTTCGCCGATCGCCCTGCTGAATCCGGTCCCGACCGGGTCGATCAGGACAAGGTCCGTCCGATCGAGGATGCTGGAGACGTTGTCGACGATTTTGTAGGGCGGCGGGGGGGTGACGGCAGCGTCGGCGGTCACAATCCGCTTGGGGCCCAATGCACCCATATGGAGCCATATGGAAGAGGAACCCGGGCCGCCGTTGTAGGCGAACGTGATCGGCCGGCGGCTCGCGTCGAGGATATCGTTCTTCGTGTAAGCGATGTATCCCATGCTGGCGTAGGGCTGATCCTTTGCGTCCCTGACGATGAGCGTTCCGGCCGTTGCCATGTAGTTGATCGTCGTGCCGCCGAGGGCGATCTTGTGCTGCGTAACCGACTGTTCGGACTTGGGCCTGCTGACAGCCTCGGCGCCGGCTTTACCGGCCGCCTGATCGTTGGGTCGCAGCGCTGGCTGGGCCGTCACGTTCCAGGCCGCGAACAACACCACGCCTAACATAATGATTGTCCTTTTCATTTTGATTCCCCTTTCACAATCCTAGCTCGAGCTCGCCCTTCTTGAGCTTGGTCAACTCGTCGCGGTAGGCGGCCGCCTTTTCGAATTCGAGCGCGGCGGAAGCCTCCTTCATGAGTTTCCCCAGCTCGTCCATGCGTTTTTTTCGCTTGTGGGGCGAGAGGTAGATGTCCTTGTCCTCGGAGATCTTGGTGTAATCCAGGTAATCGCGCTCGTAGATGCTCGTCAAGACCTCGTCGATGCCCTTGATGATCGTCTGCGGGGTGATGCCGTTCGCGGCGTTGTAGTCCTGCTGGATCTTGCGGCGGCGTCCGGTCTCCTCAATGGCGCCCTTCATCGAATTGGTCATGGCGTCGGCGTAGAGGATGGCTCTGCCGGCGACGTTGCGGGCGGCCCGGCCGAAGGTCTGGATGAGCGCCGTCGAGGACCGCAGGAAGCCCTCCTTGTCGGCGTCGAGGATGGCTACGAGAGAAACCTCGGGTAGGTCCAAGCCCTCCCGGAGGAGGTTGATGCCGATGAGGGCGTCGAACGTGCCCTTGCGCAGGTCCCGGAGGACGTTGACCCGTTCGAGCGTCTCGATCTCCGAGTGGAGGTAGCGGACGCGCAGGCCGAGCTCATGGTAGTGGCGGGCCAAGTCCTCGGCCATTTTTTTTGTCAGCGTGGTGACGAGGACGCGTTCGTTCCGGGCGGCCCGGGCCCGGATCTCGGCCATGAGGTCGTCGACCTGACCGCGGATGGGCCGGATCTCGAGCTCCGGGTCGGTCAGGCCCGTCGGGCGGATGACCTGCTCAACCACCCGGCCGGGCGATTTCTTCAGCTCGTAGATCCCCGGCGTCGCCGAGACGTAGAGGGTCTGACCGACGCGGCCCTCGAACTCGTCGAAGTTGAACGGCCGGTTGTCGAGGGCCGAGGGCAGGCGGAAGCCGTGTTCGACGAGGGTCAGCTTCCGCGAGCGGTCGCCCGCGTACATGCCGCCGATCTGGGGCACGGTGACATGGGACTCGTCGATGATGGTCAGGAAATCCTTGGGGAAGTAGTCGAGTAAGGTAAAGGGCGGATCGCCGGCTTTGCGGCCGGTGAGATGGCGGGAATAGTTTTCGATGCCCGGGCAATAGCCGAAGTCGCGCAGCATTTCCAGGTCGTAGAGCGTCCTCTCCTCGATGCGCTCGGCCTCGACGGCTTGGCCGCGCCGTTGGAAGTGGGCGACCTGCTCGACGAGCTCCGCTTCGATGCCTGCGACTGCCGATTTGAGGGTGTCGGCGGGCGTCGAAAAAAAGGTCCGGGGATGGATCATGACAGTTACGAGGCTCTCCCGCACCTTGCCCAGGAGGGGGTCGACGGCTGAAATCGCCTTGATCTTCCCGTTCTCGAGCTCGACGCGGTAGGCCGAATCCTCGTAGCTCGGGAAGATCTCGACGATGTCGCCCCTGACGCGGAAAGTCCCTCTCTTGAATTCGCCCTCATCGCGTGCATACTGGACCGAGACGAGCTTTTCGAGGAGCGCCTTCCGGCCCAGGGTTTCACTGACGCTCAAGGCGAAGCTCATCGAGTAGTAGGTCTCGGGCGCGCCGATGCCGTAGATGCACGAGACCGAGGCGACGATGATGACGTCCCGGCGCGCGAACAGGGAGTTCGTGGCGCAGAGGCGAAGGCGGTCGATCTCGTCGTTGATCGTCGCCTCCTTGGCGATGTAAGTGTTCGACGAGGGGATGAAGGCCTCGGGCTGGTAGTAGTCGTAGTAGCTGACGAAGTACTCGACGGCGTTCCTGGGGAAAAAGCGGCGGAACTCCTGGTAGAGTTGGGCGGCGAGCGTCTTGTTGTGGGAGATGACCAAGACGGGGCGGTTGGCCCGCTCGATGATATTGGCCATGGTGAAGGTCTTGCCGGAACCGGTCACGCCCTTCAGGACCTGGTGGCGCGTGCCGGACTCCAGCCCTTCGGCGAGACGGGCGATGGCCTGGACCTGGTCGCCTTTGGGCGCGAATTCGGAATGTAGTGTAAAAGCTCTCATAATAACCGGACGAGGCCCTCTAAGAAGGGGGCAAGCCTTCAAGAGGGGGTCAAACCTACCTTTTGCTGCAAAAGGTAGGTTTGACCCCCTCTTCACTCCTTCATGCGGATGCCGCCGGTGAAGCGGGCGCCGTTGGCGATAGTGATCTTGGGCGAGATCACGTCGCCGTTCATCTCGGCCGTTTCGGAAATGACCGCCTTTTCGGCGGCCCTGACAGTGCCCTTGAGCTCGCCGTGGAGGACGAGGGCTCGGACGCGGACATCGGCTTCGACCCGGGCGCCCTTGGCCACGGTCAGGGTGCCCGAAGGAATGGTGATCTTGCCCTGGAAGCGGCCCTCGACGAGCATGTCCTCGTGGGCCTCGATCTCGCCGTT
>Ga0315283_10006781_pt1 | contig 10259 bp, 10 predicted proteins | sample YL17G09_0_MG_FD_204541 | JGI IMG/M metagenome (GOLD analysis project Ga0315283, IMG submission 204541) | Sediment microbial communities from Yellowstone Lake, YNP, Wyoming, USA - YL17G09_0 | ecosystem: Environmental > Aquatic > Freshwater > Lake > Sediment | place: USA: Wyoming | collected...
GCTCCGCGCGCCGGACCAGCCCCTTCCGCCCCGAGGGCGCGCTCTCCTTCGGGCAACTGCGCACCGACCACATGTTCCTCATGGATTTCGAGGACGGGCGGTGGATCGATCCGCGCATCGTTCCCTACGGCCCGCTCTCGCTGGCCCCCGGCGCGGTGGCCCTCCACTACGCCCAGGAGATCTTCGAGGGGGCCAAGGCCTTCCTCCACGACGACGGCGAGGTCCACGCCTTCCGGATCGACAAGAACGCCGCCCGCCTCAACCGCTCCGGGGCCGGCGTGCTCATCCCGCCCGTCCCCGAGGAAGACCAGGTAAAGGCCATCCTCTCGCTCCTCGACGTCGACCGGCTCTGGGCGCCGCACCAGGAGGGGGCCTCGCTCTACATCCGCCCCTTCGTCTTCGGGACCCAGGATTCACTTGGAGTGAAGCCCAGCTCGCGCTACACCTTCTGTGTATTTCTCTCCCCGAGTGGCCCTTACTACCCGGCCGGGTTCCGCGAGCCGGTGAAGCTGCTCGTCACCCGGCGCTTCCACCGCGCCGCGCCCGGCGGCACCGGCGCCTTCAAGACCGGCGGGAACTACGCGGCCTCCCTCATGGCCGGCCACGTGGCCCACCAGCACGGCGCCAGCCAGGTGCTCTTCCTCGACGTCACCGACCGTTACATCGAGGAAGCCGGGGCCATGAACCACTTCCACGTCACGCGCCGGGGCGCGCTCGTCATCCCCACCTTCACCGAGACGATCCTGCGCTCGATCACCTCCGAGTCGGTCCTGGAGCTCGGGGCGCGGGAGCTCGGGGTCGAGACCGGGCAGGCGCGCATCCCGGTCGAGGAGTTCCTCGACGGCGTTCGCTCCGGCGCCATCTCCGAGGCGGGCGGCTTCGGCACCGCGGCGGTGGTCTCGGCGGTGGGCACCTACGTCTTCGACGACGGCACCGAGCTCCGGGTCGGGGACGGCCACATCGGCGCCCACACCCGCCGCGTCTACGAGGTGCTGACCGGCATCCAGCGCGGCAAGCGCGCCGCGCCCGAGGGCTGGCTCTTCCTCGCCCGGCGGCGCGAGGCCAGGCGCCCGCCACGACCCCGCAAGAAGATGACCGTCGCGCCCAAGGCCAGGCGCCCGGCCCGCTCGCCAGGCAGGCGACAGGCGTCGTCGCGCTCGCGACGCTGAAGCCGCAGGTCTTCCTCCTTCGTCGCGCGGAACCGGGAATAGGCGGGTCTGCGGTGCGTTCGCCCTTGCGATGGGGAATTCAGCGGTTAGATCCCCTGAGACCCAAACGGGTAAAACTTTCCTGTTTTTGAATACTTGAGCGGAGCTCACCCGAGATGCGCACCCGTTACCTCGACCTCGACGACCGCACCCAGGATCTGAACGAGCGGATGCAGGAAGATCCTGATCTCGCTAGTGATTTTCTGCAGAAGTACGAACTTTCCTGGATGTATCACGAGAACGCCCTGGAAGGGGTCATCTACACGGTCCAGGAACTGGTGGCCGGCCTTGCCGCCCCGCTACCGGTCGCCGACGCCACCGTGATCGGGGTCCTGCAGCAGATTCGCAACCACAAGACGGCCATCGACCTCGTCCGCGCGGAGGCGGCGGCGAAGAAGTCCAAGGTGAACCTGACGCTCGTGAAGAAGATCCACGAGGCCTTGCGCGCCAACATCCAGACCAAGGGGAACTCCGAATTCCGGAAGGACATGCCCCTCCACCGGGCCTACTTCCACGAGATCGCCCAGCCGGCCAGGATCGCACCCCTGCTCACCAAGGTCCTCGACGCCGCCGAGACCTCCGACTTCCGGAAGTCCCACCCCATCCAGCAGGCGGCCCGCATCCAGCACGGCTTCATGCAGGTCTTCCCCTACACCGACGGCTCGGGCAAGGTGGCGCGGCTGCTGGCGAATCTTCATCTGATCCGGGGCGGCTTCCTGCCTTGCGTCATCCACTCCATCGACCGTCAGCGCTACTACGACTCTTTCAAGATGCCGGAGGCGGTGCTCCGGGATCTCATGATCGAGGCCATGGACAACGCAGTCGTTCACGCCGAGAAGCACTTCGCCGAGGCGCCTCCTTCACGCGCGCGCCGTTCCGCCCGATAGGGCTCCGACCCGCCAAGCACGCCCCGGCGGGCCCCGTCCTCGTGGCGGTTGGCTGCACCATGGTGTATGAGGGGCCCCGCATGGTTCTGGGCGCCCACGAGGGCATCGCTGGCGGGGTTTCCCGCGCCTTCGAGCGCGCCGAGGAAGACACCGCAGAGGCGGTCCAGATCTTCGTCCGGAATCCCAGAGGATGGGCTTCGAAGCCCGTCGAGGACGCCGAGGTCGAGCGTTTCCGGGCCGAGGCGAAGCGGACCCGGATGCCTTCGGCGGCCCACTCCATCTACCTCGCCAACCACGCCTCGCCCGACCCCGAGCTTCGCGAGAAGTCCTGGGGGGCGCTCGGGGACGAACTCGCGCGCTGCGAGCAACTCGGCATCGCCCACCTGGTCTTCCATCCCGGCAGCAACGCCAACGAGAAGGAGGGGCTGAAGCTCGTCGCCGAGGGAATGGAGCGGGCCCTCGGCGCCGTGAAGGGGCGGGTCCGGCTGCTCGTGGAGATCACCGCTGGCCAGGGGAACTCGCTGGGCTGGCGCTTCGAGCAGGTCGCTGCCATTTGCGAGGCGGTCCCGGCCGCGCCCCGGCGCCGTGTCGGGGTCTGCTTCGACACCTGCCACGCCTTCGCAGCCGGCTACGATCTCTCCAGCGCCGAAGGCTACGAGAAGACCTTCGCCGAGTTCGACGACGTGATCGGCCTCGAGCACCTCTCGGCCTTCCACCTGAACGACTGCAAGAAGCCGCTCGGCTGCCGCGTCGACCGGCACGAGCACATCGGCCAGGGCTCCCTCGGGCGCGAGCCGTTCCGCAAGCTGGTGAACGACCGGCGTTTCGCGACCCTGCCGGCCTTCCTGGAGACCGAGATGCAGTTCCGGGAGAACCTGAAAGTCCTGCGGTCCCTCCTACGATGACGCGCGAAGAGCTGACCCAGAGGCAGCGGGCGAAGGGCTCGCGCACCCGGACGCGCGTCCGCCTTGGGGGCAGCTCGCCCGCCGAGGTCAGGGCGCGCCTCGACCGGCTGGTCGAGTTCGCAAAGGGGCACCACAAGGCCCTGATCCTCACTCACGACAATCCGGACCCCGACTCGCTCGCCTCGGGCGTCGCGCTGGCGTGGCTCCTCGAGCAGATGGCCGGCGTCCAGGCGGTGGTGGCCTACGGCGGCATCGTGGGACGGGCCGAGAACCGCGCGCTCGTGAAGGTGCTCCGGCTTCCGGTGGTGCCGCTGTCGCGGGTGGTCTTCGACGAGTACGACCTCATCGCCATGGTGGACACCCAGCCCGAGCAGGGAAACCACTCGCTGCCGGCGGCCCACTTCCCGGACGTGGTCATCGACCACCACCCCGAGCGGCCCGAGACCCGGCTCGCCGTGGTCGCCGACGTGGGGCGCGACACCGGCGCCACCTCCACCGTGGTCACCGACTACCTTCGAGCCAGCGGCCTCGAGGTCCCGGCCTCCATCGCCACCGCGCTGTTCTACGGCATCAAGTCGGACACGCGCGACCTGGAGCGGGAGACCACCGGGCCGGACATCGAGGCCTACCTCTGGCTCTTCCCCAGGGCCGACACGCAGGCCCTCTCCCAGATCGAGCACCCGCGCCTGCCCGAGGACTACTTTCGCCTCTTCCACGCCGCCGTCGAGAAGGCCCGTGTTCACGGCGAGTCGGTGCTCTGCGACCTCGGCAAGGTCTACTACCCGGACCTGGTGGCCGAGGTGGCCGACCGCTTCCTCTCGATGGGCGACGTGAAGTGGTCGCTGGCGGTGGGCGCGTACCGCGGCAGCCTCTACTTCTCGGTGCGCACGCGCGACCGGCGCATGAACGCCGGCAAGATGATCCGCGAGATCATCGAGGAGCGCGGCGGGACCGCGGGCGGCCACGGATCCATGGCCGGGGCGCGACTCCCGGTGAAGGGGATCCCGGCGGCGGCTCGCAAGCGGCTGCTCCAGGAGATCTTCCGCTCGTTCCTGCGCGAGTTCGGCGAGCAGGGTTCGCGCCCGCGCCGGCTGGTGTGATCTACCTCGACCACAACGCCATCACGCCGGTGCGCCCCGAGGCGGCCGCGGCGGTGACGCGCGCGATCTCGGCCTTCGGGAATCCGTCGTCGGTGCACGCCGCCGGGCGCGAGGCCCGGGCGATGCTCGACGAGGCGCGCACGCGGGTGGCCACTGCGCTCCGCGTCGCCACGCGCGACCTGGTCTTCACGTCCGGCGCCACCGAGTCGGCGACCCTGGCCATCCGCGGCGCGCTCGCCACCGCGCCCGAGGGGCGGACCTCGCTGGTCGTCACCGCGATCGAGCATCCCTGCGTCCTCGACCTGGCCCGCGACCTCGCCCGCCACGGCACCCCGGTGCAGGTGATCCCGGTGGACCGCTCCGGGGTGGTGGACCTGGAGGTGCTCCGACAGGCCGTGACCCCGGAGACGGCGCTCGTCTGCTGCATGCTGGCGAACAACGAGACCGGCGTCCTGCAGCCCGTCGCCGAGGTCGCGGACCTCGCCCACGCCGCCGGCGCGCTCCTCGTCTGTGACGCCGTCCAGGCCGTGGGCAAGATCCCGGTGGACCTCCCCTCGCTCCGGGCCGACCTGGTCGCCATCACCAGCCAGAAGTTCGGCGGACCGCGCGGTGCCGGCGCCCTGTGGATCGCTCCGGGGGTCCGGCTCGCTCCCGTCGCCGGCGGACACCAGGAGCGGGGACGGCGCGCCGGGACGGAGAACCTGCCCGGAATCGCCGGCATGGGCGCCGCGCTGGAGGTGTCCGCGGCGGCGATCCCGGTGGACCGCCGGCGGATCGGCCGGCTCCGCGACCGGCTCGAGAGCGGCCTCCTCGCGGAGATCCCGGACGCGCGCGTGAACGGCCGCGGCGCGGAGCGGCTCCCGAACACCCTGTCCATCACCTTCCCTGGCGCGGACGGGGAGGCCCTGCTCATGGCCCTCGACCTCGAAGGCATCTGCGCCAGCGCCGGCGGCGCCTGCACGTCGGGATCGACGACGCCTTCGCACGTCCTCTCCGCGATGGGACTCTCGGTCGACGAGGCACGTGCGACGCTGCGGCTCTCGCTCGGCTGGAACAGCGCGGACGAAGACGTGGACCAGGCGCTTCGCCTGATGCCCGGGCTCATCCGCCGGGTCCGCGAGGCCCTCGCAGCACCCCGAGAGTGACCTCGCGGGCTCGCGGTCGATTTCGCCGCAATCGCTTGACAGCGCCCGTCTCGGCTCCTACGATCACGTCATCAAACTTCTCGTGATTTCGAGAGGTTGTCGCTCTTTTAGCATCTCGAGTTGCCCCCTGCTGGGTTCGTGATTGGCTTCGAGTCGTTTGGGCCGACTCTGAACAAAGAGGAGCACCTGGCCCCGCTCATGTGCAAGCTCCCGCGTAGCAAGGGAGAAGCCTACGAGCGGAGCTTCGAAGTGCCCCACCTGTAGCAATACAGGTCCAAACAACCGATCCACACGGCCTGCGCGGGGGGCTTTTTTTCTTCCGCGTGCCCACCATCCCCACCTCCGACGACGACGAGAAGCGTGCGCTCCGGGAGCGGATGCTCGCCGGGCGCGCGCGTGTCCCGCCCGACGTGCGCGCCGCGGCGTCGCAGGCCATCGCCGAGAGGCTCGAGTCGCTCCCGGCCTGGCGTTCGGCCCGCACCGTCGCCCTCTATGCCGCGATGGGGGCCGAGGTGGAGACGGCGGATCTGGCGCGTCGGGCGGTGTCGGCGGGCAAGCGCGTCGTCTGGCCGCGAGTCGCGCCATCTGGCCCGACATCCGGGCCGGCCATGGAATTCGCCGAATGTGCCGCGTCCGGCCTCGTCGCCGGCGCGACCCGCGCGCTCGAGCCACCCGCCTCCGCCCCGATCGTTCCCGGACGGGAGGTCGACCTGATCGCCGTCCCGGGCGTCGCCTTCGACGCGCGCGGAGGCAGGCTGGGGCGCGGTCGGGGGCACTACGACGCGACGCTCGCGCTGCTCCCTCGAAGCGCCTTCCGCGTGGGCCTGGCCTTCGAGTCGCAGGTCGTCCCGTCGGTTCCCTCCGAGCCTCACGACGAGCGGCTCGACGCGGTGGTGACCGAGGCGCGCGTGCTCCCCGCGGGCGACGAACGCGGCGGCGGACGCGGTTGACACTTGCCCGCACGCGTGAGCGAGATCCCGCCCCCTTGAAACTCCTCTTCCTCGGCGACGTCTTCGGAAAGCCCGGCCGCATGGCCGTGAAACGGCTCGTGCCGCGCCTCATCTCGCGGCACGCCATCGACCTGGTGGTGGCGAACGCGGAGAACGCGGCCAACGGCGTGGGCGTGAACCCCGAGACCGCCGACGAGCTGCTCGCCGCCGAGGTGAACCTCCTGACCAGCGGCAACCACATCTGGGCGAAGCGGGAGATCGTCCCCTACCTCGAGGCCAAGGGCTCGAAGCTGCTCCGCCCGGCCAACTACCCGCAGGGCGCGCCGGGGCGCGGTCACGCCGTGGTCGAGACCCCCGACGGCCGCAAGCTCGGCGTGGTGAACATCGAGGGGCGGGTCTTCATGAAGGACCTCGACGACCCCTTCCGCGCCGCGGACCGGCTGGTCGGCGAGCTGAAGTCGCAGGGATGCAAGGCCATCCTCGTCGACATGCACTGCGACGCGACCAGCGAGAAGAACGCCATGGGCTGGTTCCTCGACGGCAGGGTGTCCGCCGTCCTCGGCACCCACACCCACGTGCAGACCGCCGATGCCCGGGTGCTGAGCGGGGGAACGGCCTTCATCACCGACGTCGGCATGTGCGGGCCATGGGACTCGGTCATCGGCGTCAAGAAGGAGCTGGTGCTCGAGCGCTTCCTCTCCCAGCGTCCGGTGCAGTTCGAGCCGGCCAGGCGGGACGTCTGGCTGCAGGGCGCCATCGTGGACATCGACGATTCGACCGGGAGGGCCCGCTCCATCGAGCGGGTCCAGGAGAAGGACGAGGAGCAGTGAGGATGGCAAGCGGAGACCCGAGGCTCCGGAGCGCGACCCCCGACGAGCAGTTCCGCGAGGTGACGCGGGGCATGGTGGACCTGCACGTCGAGAAGGAACTCCGCGAGCGGCTTCAGAAGGCCCACGACACGGGCGTGCCGTTGCGGGTGAAGGCGGGCTTCGACCCCACCGCGCCCGACCTTCACCTCGGGCACACCGTGCTCCTCTCCCGCATGCGCCGGTTCCAGCAGTTCGGACACACCGTCATCTTCCTCATCGGCGACTTCACCGGGATGATCGGCGACCCGAGCGGGCGCAACGCCACGCGGCCGCCGCTGACCCGCGAGCAGATCCTCTCGAACGCCGAGACCTACAAGAAGCAGGTCTTCAAGATCCTCGACCCCGCCGAGACGGAGGTGCGCTTCAACTCGGAGTGGCTCGGCCCCATGTCCTTCGCCGACGTGGTCCGCCTGGCCAGCCGCCACACGGTGGCCCGCATGCTGGAGCGGGACGACTTCAAGAAGCGCTACACCGGCAATACGCCCATCTCCATCCACGAGTTCCTCTACCCGCTGGCCCAGGGCTACGACTCGGTCGCCCTGAAGTGCGACATCGAGCTCGGTTCCTCCGACCAGCTCTTCAACCTGCTCGTGGGGCGCGCGCTCATGCAGCAGTACGGGCAGATCCCGCAGGTCGTGCTCACTGGTCCCATCCTCGAGGGGCTCGACGCCAGGCTCGATCCCGCCAGCGGGAAGATCGCCGGCGACAAGATGTCGAAGTCGCTCGGCAACTACGTCGGCGTGGCCGAGGCGCCGGAGGAACAATTCGGCAAGCTCATGTCGGTCACCGACGACCTCATGTGGCGCTACTACGAGTTGCTCTCCGCGCGGACCACGGCCGAGATCGCCGCGCTTCGCGCCGGCCACCCCAAGGCCGCCAAGGTGGCGCTCGCCAAGGAGATCGTCGAGCGCTTCCACGGCGCGGAGGCGGCCCGGCAGGCCGAGGCCCACTTCGAGCAGGTCCACGCCCGGCGCGAGACGCCGGAGGACGTGGCGGAGGTGGCGCTGTCGCTCGCCGGGCAGGCGTCCTTGCCGCTCGCCGCGGCGCTCGCCGATGCGAAGCTCGCCTCGTCGCGCAGCGAGGCCCGGAGGCTCGTGGCCCAGGGCGGCGTCACCGTGAATGGGGAGCGGGCCAGCGACCCCCAGGCTGCGCTTGCCGCCGGTGAGTACCTGGTCAAGGTGGGCAAGCGCCACTTCGCGAAGCTCAAGATCAGCTGAGCCCTGCCGTTCCGAGGCGCCGTCATCCCGCCGGATCCGGGATGACGGCGTCCACGCGAATGAGCCAGCGCCCGTCCGGCTGGCGCTTCCAGACGACCAGGTAACGGCCGGTCCGCGTCGTCGGCGGGGCGTCGCCCACCTGCACGGTCAGGCGGTTCCTCCCCGTCTCCCACGCCAGGTCGCCCGCCACCTCGACGGCAACGGTGGTGATCACCACGTCGCGGAAGCGGGCCGCCCGAAGCCGACCGGCGTAGTAGGCCTCCAGCGCCGGGCGTCCGGAGACGAACCCCTTCTCCGTCGTGGCGATGGCCTCGCCGTCCTCGGCGACGATCTGCGCGATGGCGGCCGCGTCGCCCCGCATCACTGCCGCTGCGACGCGCATGTTCGCCGCCTCGATGGCGGCGCGCGCTTCGGCAAGATCCGTGGACGCTCTGGCGGGCGCCGTGTGGGAGCAAGCGGACGCGAGGAGCAGCAGGAAGATGAGCGGGGATGCGGCGTGGCGGCTTCGAATGGCGAGTCCCTCCGACCTGCAGACGCTGGGTCGCGCGGGAGAATATCCGCGCACGATCGTTCATGCGAACCCCGGTGGCACCGCTCAAGACCGGCCCGGGCGCCGCGACACGAAAGTCATGGTTCATCCACATGAACCACTCCTTCGGGGGGTTCTTCCCAGCCAGATCAGCGTTGCGCGAGCATTCCGCCGCCTGAAGGCGTCGGTTTGAAATCCCGCCCCACCACGTAGACCTCGAAGCTCCGCTCCCGAGTCGCCTCCGGCCGCACCACGTCCACCTTCCCGAAGCGGGCCCGCATCTCCTTCTGGAAGATGGGGAAGTCGCCCCCCATGAAGACCTTCACCACGAAGGAGCCGCCGAGCTTGAGCGTGTCGCCGGCGACCGAGAGGGCCATGCGCGACAGCTCCAGCGACCGGGCCTCGTCGGTGATCTTCACGCCGATGGTCTTCGGCGCCATGTCGCTCGTCACGAGGTCGAACCGGCCGGGGTGAAGCTCCCGGATTCGCAGGAGCGCGTCCGGAGCGAGCAGGTCGAGCACGGCGGTCTTCACCCAGGGCTGGACGAGCTGCTGGATGGGGACGATGTCGACGCCGACGGCGACGCCGCGCGGACCCACCACCTGCGCCAGGATCTGGAGAAAACCGCCGGGGGCGGCCCCCAGGTCGAGAACCGAGCCCCCCTTCCCGAGAAGCTTCTGCCGGCCCAGGATCTCCTCGATCTTGAATGCGGACCGGGCCCGGAAGCCCTGTTCCTTGGCCTTCTGGAAGAAGCGGTCTTTGGGATCGTAGGGCTTCGCCATGTCCTCGCCGTTCGCCGCTCTCCATACCTCATCCGTGCCCGGCCGGCGCGGGCGAACCGCCGCTGCCGCGCCCCTTGACGAGGGCGCGGGCTCCGTCGGATAACCCTCCCCCCGGACCGATCGGGAAAACTCCAGGAGAGGCGAACACAATGGCGACCATCATCACCGAGGAGTGCATCAACTGCGGGGCCTGCGAGCCCGAGTGCCCGAACGGCGCCATCAGCCAGGGGGACGACATCTACATCATCAACCCCGACCTGTGCACCGAGTGCGTCGGCTTCCACGACGAGGAGGCCTGCGCCACGGTCTGCCCGGTCGACTGCTGCGTCCCCGACCCGGCCCGCCCCGAGACCGAGGAGCAGAACTACGGCAAGCTGGCGGCGCTCCACGCCGACAAGACCTTCCCGCCGCTCGCCGAGCTGCCTGCAAACCTGTCCAGGTTCCGCAAGGCCTAGCCCGTCGCGCGAGAGCGCGAGAACCGCATCCCCGAGCCCCGCACGTCGAAAGGCGCGCGGGGCTTGCCGTTTCAGCCGAAGGGACCCCCTCATGAACATGCTCACCGGTGGCCAGCTCGTCGCCCGCATGCTGAAGAAGGAGGGGGTGGACACGGTCTTCACCCTTTGCGGCCTCCACATCGCGCCCATCTACTCGGGGCTCGTCGAGGAGG
>Ga0315283_10006782_pt1 | contig 10257 bp, 5 predicted proteins | sample YL17G09_0_MG_FD_204541 | JGI IMG/M metagenome (GOLD analysis project Ga0315283, IMG submission 204541) | Sediment microbial communities from Yellowstone Lake, YNP, Wyoming, USA - YL17G09_0 | ecosystem: Environmental > Aquatic > Freshwater > Lake > Sediment | place: USA: Wyoming | collected...
GGTGGAAGCTGACCGATGAGGACTGGCGCAACCGCGAGCGCTGGGGCGCCTACGCCCTGGCGGTGAACGACATGATCGAGCGCACCAGCACCGGCGATGCGCCGTGGACGCTGGTCGAGGCGAACGATAAGCAGTACGCGCGCGTGAAGGTGCTCAAGACGGTGTGCGACCGGCTCGAACGCGCGGTGGCCCATCGGCGACGATGACGATTCCGTAATGGGAAGGCCGCGGGATTAGTAATCCGTCCCGACCCCAGGGGGGTGTGTCCCGACCCCGAGGAGGTGCCGGGCGGCGATCTCGGCGCCGTTCGTGGCCGGACGTTCGGCGGGCGGCGGCTGGGCGAGCAGCGCGTCCAGGTACGGCTGCCAGTTGCCGCCGTACAGGTTGTCGTGGTCGAGAAAGCCGCACCGCAGGAACCGAGGCATCGCCTCGACCAGCACGTCGTACTCGACGAAGTGCCCGCGTGACGTGTAGAGCATGGCCGTGTCGTTCGCCACGCACTCGGCGATGATGCCGTACCCCGGCTTGGTGACGACGACCTCGGCCGCGCGGACCAGGTCCTGGTAGCGCAGGCCGCGGCCGTACACCTCGCGATCGTCCAGGAGCACGACGCCGCGCGGCACGCCGCCATCGAGCCCGAGCGCATGCCCGGTCGTCACGACGGTGTAGCCGTCGAGTCTGGCCAGCGGTGCCAGCGCCAGCCCGTCGATGCCGAGCCCGCCGAACGACGCCAGGACCATGCGCCGTCCGTCCGGGACGCCGATGGCGCGGCGCACCTCGCGCGGGTCCCGCGCCGAGTGCCGCGCGACGAACGGGAGATCGACAATCGGCGACCCCCAGTCTTCGAAGCCGCCCCACATCGGCAGCCGCAGGGTCAGCGACGCCTGCCGGTACGCGCGGCGAATCGCCGGCAGCAGGTCCGGCGCCCCGGCGATCGCGTCCGCATACCCGCCGTAGATCCAGTCCCACGTGAAGTTCCCGGTGGCGACCGACGGCAGCGCGGCGCGCGCGGCGGCCGCGAACGCGAGCGGCGGCAGGTCGCCGACCACCAGCGTCACGCCCCGCGCGCGCAGGAACGCGGCTTCTCCTTCGGCGCGCGCGTCAATCGTCGCCATGAAGGCCGACGCCTCGCGGATGGTCGCCGGGATGTCGAGGTGCAGGCTGTCGGACTGGATGACGCCGGTATCGCAGGCGCCCGCGTGGAATTCGAAGCGGCCGCGCACGGTCACGTCGAACAGCCACCGGGCCGCCGACGTCCGCACCACGAGTGCCGCATCGGGCCGCGCCGCCGCGACCGCGTTCATCATCTCGATGACGCGCGAGGCGTGCCCGAACCCGTGGCCGGAGATGTAGAACGCGATGACCGGCGCGCCGGGCGGGCGCGCGCCTGCGACGGCCATCACGTGGACGCGGACGGCGCGGCGGCCGCCGGCGCGTCCGGCTCGTCCCCTGGTGCGGCCTCAGGCTCGGCGGCGCGTTCGGCCTCGGCGGTCGCGGTCGCGGACGCTGGCGCCGGGACCGGTGGGGTCGCCGCTGGCGCGTTTTCGGGCGGGAGCGCCAGCTTCAGCACCTCATCGAGGGTCTTCACGGGCACGAAGGTCATGTCGCGGCGCACTTCCTCCGGCAGATCGGGAATGTCCACCGCGTTGCGCTCGGGCAGCACGAACGTGGTGATGCCGTAGCGCCGCGCGGCGAGCGCCTTCTCACGGATCCCCCCGACCGGCAGCACGGCCCCGCTCAACGTGATCTCGCCGGTCATCGCCACATCCGACCGGACGGGCTGCTTGCGGATCGCCGAGAGGATGGCGGTCGCCATCGTGACCCCGGCCGAGGGGCCGTCCTTCGGGATGGCGCCGGCGGGCACGTGCACGTGCAGGTCGTGCTTCTTGAACAGGTCGGGGGCGAGGCCGAGCGACTCGCCCGACGATCGGAGGTGGCTGACCGCCGCGCGCGCCGACTCCTGCATCACGTTGCCGAGGTGGCCGGTGAGCGTAATCTGGCCGTGGCCCGACGGCATCAGGCTGGCCTCGATGTACAGCACGTCGCCGCCGCTCTCGGTCCAGGCCACCCCAGTGGCCACCCCCGGCCGGGACGTCCTGAACTGCACGTCGCGCCGGAACCGCGGCGGCCCCAGGAACCGCTGCAGGTCGTCCTCGTCGACCGTCGCGACGACGCCGGCGTCGCCCAGCGTCGCAAGATCCAGCGAGCCGGTGGCCACGCGGGCGGCGACCTTGCGGGAAATCGTGCCGAGCTGCCGCTCGAGATTCCGCACGCCCGCCTCGCGCGTGTAGTCGCCCACCAGGCGGAGCAGGGCGCCGTCCGAAATCGCGACCGACCCGGCGGGCAGCCCGTGCTCGGTCAGCTGGCGCGGGATGAGATACCGCCGGGCGATCTGCTGCTTCTCGAGGTCGGTGTAGCCGGTCAGCTCGATGATCTCCATCCGGTCGAGCAGCGCGCGGTGAATGGTCCCGAGCTGGTTGGCGGTCGCGATGAAGAGCACCTTCGACAGGTCAGTCGCCACCTCGAGGTAGTGATCGCGGAAGGTGTGGTTCTGCGCCGGGTCGAGCACTTCCAGCAGCGCGGCGGCGGGATCGCCCTGGTACCCGACGCTCACTTTGTCGATCTCGTCGAGCATGAACACCGGGTTCATCGACCCGGCCTGCTTCAGCCCCTGGACGATCCGGCCGGGGATGGCGCCGATGTAGGTGCGCCGGTGCCCCCGGATCTCCGCTTCGTCCCGCACGCCGCCCAGCGAGATGCGCACGAACGTCCGGTCCATCGCCCGGGCGATCGACTGGCCCAGCGACGTCTTGCCGACGCCCGGCGGCCCGACGAAGCACAGAATCGGGCCCTTCATGTCGCCCTTGAGCTTGCGGACCGCGAGGTACTCGACGATGCGGTCCTTCACGCGGTCGAGGTCGTAGTGATCCTCGTCCAGGACGCGCCGCGCCTCCACCGGATCGAGACGGTCCGCGGTCGCCACGTTCCACGGCACCTCGAGAATCCAGTCGAGGTACGTGCGGATCATCTGGTACTCGGGCGACGCTGGCGTCATGCGCTCGAGGCGCTTGACCTCCCGGTCGGCGGCCTTCGCGACGTGCTCAGGAAGGTGCGCCTCCCTGACGCGATCGGACAGCTCGCCGGTCTCGGCCTCTTCCGCTTCGCCCAGTTCCTCGCGGATGGCTTTCAGCTGCTGGCGCAGGTAGTACTTGCGCTGCGCGTCGCTCATTTCCGCCTGGGCTTCGGATTCGATCCTGCCCTTCAGCTCGAGCAGCGAGACTTCCCGCGCCAGGCCCTTCGCGACGCCCTTCAGCTTGTCGACCAGCCGGGCCTCCTCGAGGAGCCGCTGTTTCTCGTCGCCCTTCATGTCGAGCATGCTGGCGATGACGTACGCCAGGCGCAGCGGGCTGTCGATGCCGGCGACCACCGACTTCAGCTCCTGCGGCAGGCCGCTGGCGTGGGCGAGTGCCCGGTCGCTCAATTCCCGCAGGCGCTGCACGTAGGCGTCGACCTCGAGGTCGACCGTCTGGTCGTCGGGCAGGACCTCGACGGCCGCCTGCAGGACCAGTTCGTTCCGCGTGATCACGGTCACGCGCGCCCGCACCAGGCCCTCGACGATGATCTGGATCGCCCCGGGCGTCTTCGCCATCTGACGGACGATGGCGACCGTGCCGACGCGGCGGAGCGATTCCGGGTTCGGATCCTCCACGTCGCCGATCTGCTGCACGAGCAGCAGCAGGCGGTCGGCGGCCAGCGCCCGGTTGACCGATTCCACCGACACCGGCCGGTTCACCGCGAGCGGCTGCAGGGTCAGCGGGAAGACGACCGTGTCGCGCAGCGGAATGACCGGGAGATAGGCGGGCAGCGGTGGAATCGGCGTCAGCGGAATTTCCGACATGGTTTCGGCGCCCCTGGCGCCGTCATTCTCTCATGAAGGCGCGGACGGCCGGCTGATGGATTCAGCCGGCCGCCACAGGTAAGGTGCTGGCTGAAGCCAGCCCCCACGACAGTCACACCGCCTCGGCCGCCTGCGGAGCTCCCCGAGGCGGGACACTCGTGGGAGCCGGCTTCAGCCGGCTCCTCTGGTTGCCTACTTCGCCAGGGGCGTCCACACGCGCCGGAAGACGGCCGTCACGGTCACCGGCTGGCCGCCGCGCGCCACCGTGAACACGGCCGCGTCCGCCCAGCGCTTGTCGGCGAGCAGCCGGTTGAGGACTTCCTTGTCCTTCAGCGGCGTGCCATCCATGGTCTGCAGCACGTCGCCGACCTGGAACCCGGCCAGGCCCGCGACCGACGTCTTCGGGACATCGATGACCTCCAGCGGGTACTCGGCCTTGTTCTCCTTCGTCGACAGGCCGAGCGACGGATACAGCGCTTCTTCCTCCGGCGGCAGGCCCCAGAGGTAGTCGGCGTAGGAGGCCTGCACGTGGCCCATCGGCTTGCCGCGGGTGTCCGCCACGGCGACCGGGACGATCGACGCCATCTTGCCGTCGAACCACAGCGCGGCCTGACGCTGCACGCCGAGGTTGTAGGCGACGTGCCCTGACCCGATCAGCACGACCATGATCGCCTTCGGGCCGCCGAACTTCTTGAGGTTCTGGACGGCGTTGTAGCCCATCGACGCGTCCCATGTGCACTGCGCGGCGAACATGCCGTCGAACATCTGCGCGCTCATCGTGTGCATCATGTTCGACTCGCCGGCGAAGAACGCGCGGAACAGCGTCTTGTGATCCTCGTTGTCGGTGTCGACCTTCGGCGGGATGCGGGCCGCTTCTTCCGGCGTCAGGTTCTGGAACCCCTTCTTGCGCACCGCCGACACGACCTCGCGCGGCGTGTTCACGGCGAACATCTTGATCCTGTGCTCCCGGGCGAACAGGAAGATGTCGCGGTAGTAGTACCAGTGGTAGCCCCAGTTCTTGTACCACTTCGACGTCGTCACGAAGTCGTCCTCGCTCTGCTTGCCGGTGTTCCACAGATCGAGGGACGCCTGCTCGGTGTAGGGGTACATCTCGAGGCCGACCATCACCTCGCGGCCGCGCTTCTGCAGTTCGCGGATGACCTGCAGCTGCACACGGTGGAACGCGAGGTCGGTGTGGCTCTCGCCGATGAAGAGCACGCGGACATCGTCCAGCGCCGCCGCCAGCTCGCCCGAGGTGAGCAGCGCGTTGGCCCTGGTGTCGATGATCGTGTCGAGCGCGATGGCGACGTCACGGTCCTTGCGGGCCGGGTCGCCGATCGGCAGCCGCCATGAGCTGTCCTGGGCCAGCCCGAGGGCGGGCCACGCGAGCGCGATCGCCACGATGGCGGCGGTGATGGTCGTTCGTGACATTCCAATCTCCTCCAGTATTCCTGGGTCGGGGGCACCGGCTCCCGCCGGCCCGCATCGATCCTACCGCTGCGCGAGCACGACCTCCAGCGTCACGTCCTGCGTCCCGCGACGGAGCACGACCGGCACGCGCTGGCCGGGGCTGAGCGTCCGAAGGATATTCGAGAACTCCTGCAGATTGGTGACATCTTTGCCGTCGATGCGCAGCAGGATGTCGCCGTCCTTGACCCCGGCCTTTGCAGCGGGGGAGTCGGGCACCAGGCCGCTCACCTTGACCCCGGGCCCCGGGAACGCGAAGTCGGGCACGGTGCCGAAGGACACACGCCGCGCCGGAGGCGCGCCCGCCGTAGCCGGCGGCGTAGCAGATGGTGCTACCGGAGCCGCCGGCGAAGGCGGGCCACTGGTACCGCCCACCTTGAGCGTGCTCGTCAGCGGCTCGGGCCGCTCCGCCAGATACGCGATGCCTTCCTTCACCCACGCCGCCACCTTCACCAGCCCGGGCAGGTCGATCTTGTCCGCCGTGTCCGTGGGGCGGTGGTAGTCCGCGTGCGCGGCCGTGAAAATCTGCACGGCCGGCACGCCCTTCTCGATGAAGCTCACCTGGTCCGAGGACTCGAGGGACTCGGGCACGTTGCGGCTCTCGACGCCGGTGACGAACGAGGCGCCGCGGAAGATGTGCTGCCACTCGGTGGCCGAGCCGGTGCCGAGCGCGGTGAGTTTCTGCGTGCCCAGGCGGCCGACCGTGTCGAGGTTGATCACGCCCTCGACTCCGGTGAGCGGGCGAACGGGATGCTCGGCGTAGTACGTGGAGCCGAGCCGGCCGGCTTCCTCGCCCGTGAACGCGATGAAGACGATCGTCCGCGCGGGCTTCTCGCCGGCCGCGAGCGTCCGGGCGAGTTCGAGCATCACGGCGACGCCGCTCGCATTGTCGTCCGCGCCGGGGTGCACCTTGCCCTCGTCTCCCGCATGGACGTCCGGGAAGCCGAGTCCCAGGTGATCGACGTGCGCGACGAGCAGCGCGCTCTGCTCCTGCATCGCCGGGTTCGTGCCGGGCAGGATGCCGATGACGTTCGCCACCTCGTGCGGCTGGCCGTCCTCGCCCTTCGCCGCCTGGAACCGCTGGAACCAGGTGCCGTTGTCGCCGCCGGGCGTCAGCCCGTACGCCGTGAACTGGTCGGCGACGTACTTCGCGGCCGCCTCGAGGCCGGCGCTGCCCAGGCCGCGGCCCTTCAGCTCCGGCGAGGCGAGGTAGCGTACATGGTCGCCGAGGGCTTTCTGCGAGAACACCGGGGGCAGTTCGGCCAGCGCCTTGCGCGGGTCGGGGGGCAGCGCGTCGATCTTGCCGGTGCGCTGCCCGTCGGGGCGCAGGTCCACGCGCAGCGGCGAGTCCGAGTTCTGCCACTGGCCCTTGATGGTGTTCACCGGTTCGTCGCCCTCGAAGCCGAGGTACGAGTACTTGCCGTAGTGGGGGAGCTTGCGGCCCAAGCCGGGAAGCGCCGCCACCGGATCGGCGACGATCCAGCCGATCGCCTTCTCGGCGTTGCCCGGGTGCCGGAACGTCGCGACGAGGGTATGCGCGGCAAGCGCCATCTTCTCGCCGTCGATCTCCACCTGTTGCGCGTCTGCCTTCATGCCGGGCCGGCCGGCGAACACCTTCGCCAGCCTGTTGGTGCGGCCGACGATCCACACGGCGCGATCGGCCGGCAAGCTCGTGACCTCGGTGTCGAGCTTCACGGTGATCTGATGCGCGTCGCTGTGCCAGCCCTTCACGAGCGCCCGATACCCTTCGAGCATCGCCGGCGTCGCATCCGACGGCAGCACGGCAAGGATCGCCGGCTCGCCGAAAATCTGCCCGATCGAGGGCGGCGTCTCGCGCGGGTCGAGGCGGCGGAACACGTCGAAGCGCGGGTCCACCGACAGCGCGATCGGCGCCGCCTCGGTCGTGACCGAGAACGGCTGCTGCGCCTGCTCCATCCGGACCGTCGTCGAGACGATGCCACGCGCGGTCTGTACGACCACGGGCACCGTGATGACGAACGGCGCGCCGGCGTGCGTCTGCTGCAACAGGCCGTCGACGATGAACGTTCCGCCCTCCCGCCGGACACTGCCCGGGCCGGTCTTCACATCGAGCACCGGCGCGCCGGCCCGCGTGATGAGGTCGTCGAAGAGCCACCCGAGCGGCTTGCCGCTCACCGTCTCCGCCACCTTCTGGAAGTCGCGGAACGTCGCGCGCGTGCCGCGGAACTTCTGGTAGAAGGTCGCCGTCGTCTTTCGGAATGCCTCGTCGCCGATGTGCAGCCGCAGCATGTGGTAGCCCATCAGCGCCTTTCCGTAGCCCACCGCCTCGCTGGCCGCGTTGTAGCGGCCGCGGAACTCGGAGAGCGGGAAGTCGCGGCCGGACCTGACGAAGTCGCGGTACTTCTGGAGCGTCGATCGGCGGTACTCGTCCGCCGTGCCGCGCTGCTCCTGGATCAGGTGATCCGCCATGTAGGCGGTGAGGCCCTCGCACCAGTTGCCGGTGCCGTAGTCGACGAAGACCGAGTTGCCCCACCAGTTGTGCAGGATCTCGTGCGGATAGGACGAGTTGATGATGAACGGGAAGCGGATGATCTGCGGCCCGAGCAGCGTGAAGGTCGGCATGCCGTAGCCGGTCTCCCAGAAATTCTCGACCAGCGCGAACTTGTTGTACGGGTACGGGCCGATCAGGCCGCGGTACATTTCGAGGTACTGCGCCGTCGCCGCGAGGTACTTGCCGGCCGTGGCGCCGTCGCGCTCGTGCAGGTAAACCAGCGTCTCCACGCTGCCCGCCGAGTCCTTGAACATCTGGAGCGGCCCGCCGACCAGGTAAATCTCGTCCATCTCGCCGCCCGAGGCCCACGTCGCGCGGCCGTCGGCGCCCCTGGACGTGCCGTTGCCCTGGCTGATGACGTGCCACCCCGCGGGCACGTCGGCTTCGACGCTGAACGTGACAAGGTCCTGGCTGAAGACCGGGTGCCAGAACGTGGCGCCCGACAGGTAGATGCCTTCGGGGCCAATCAGGCCGGGCGTCTCCCGGAAGCCGCGCGTGTACTCTTCCTTGGGGTCGGTGAGCGGCACGTTGATGGGGCCTTCATACGTCACGCTCAGCGCCAGTTTGCCGCCCGGCAGATCGACCTGGTAGGCCTTGAGCCGCACGGCCGCTTCCGGGCTCACGCCGAGAACCTTGATGACCATATCCGCCGGGATCTCCACGGCCGGAGGGTCGGACTTGGTCACGGTCAGGTTTCGATTCAGCAGGAAGACGTGCTGGACGGCGACCGGCACGCCGGGCCAGGACACGGTGTCGGTGGCCGCAAGCCGGTGGGCGGCCGGGTCCAGCCTCACGGTCAGGGCGTGATGCGCGCGACCGAGCGCGGGTGCACCTGGCGCGGCTGTCTGTCGCTGCGCGCGAAGGCCGATGGCGCCGCCGACGATGACAAGGATGAGCGCAGAAATGCGGATGCTGAAGTGCTTCATGGCTGTACCGACGATCCTATCTGAACTTGCCGACCGGGCGGAACACTCCCGTGCCGGGACCGGAGATCCCGTGGCGGGCGCGACGCACAGGCGGAGCAGGCCCGAGGGCCGTCAGCGCTTGATCGGCATCGGGGGGGACCAGGGCACGACGCGGATGATCGTCCGGCTGTCCGCCGACACCTGGAACAGGGCGTGGGCCGCCTCATCGGCGATCCAGACCGAGCGGTCCGGGGCGACCGTGATGCCGGCAGGGACGCGGATTCGCGGGTCCTGGACGAACCTGTTGGCGGCGGGCTTCGGGGCATTCGGGTCGACGACCCAGACGGCCTCCTGCCCGCTGTCGGCCACATACAGCCGGCGCGCGGCCTCTCCCCACGCGAGGGCGCGCACATCTCCGACCGGGACGTTCAGCCGCCGCACGGATCTGCTGGCGAGATCGATCGCGTAGATCACGGGGGCGCCCATATCGGCGACATAGAGGCGCCGTGCAACCGGGTCGATCGCCATCGCGCCCAGGCGCACCGCTCGCAAAGGCGCCGCGACAAAGACTTGGCGAGGGTTCGCCACGCCCACCGGCACCTCGAACACCTCGTTGGTCGTGGAGTTCGAGACGTAGATGTGGCCGTCGGCCGGGTTGATGGCCAAGCCGATGTAGACGCCTGGCGTAGACATCCAGGCCCACACATCCGGGCGGTCCGGCGTCACCTGCAGGACGAACGCGCCCGCCTCCAACGAGGTCCGCGCGCTGAGGCTGAAACACGTGACAACCCCGCCGCCCATGGCTCCCGCCGCGATGTCGGCCGCCTGGTACGCGGGCGGCACGCGGTAGAGGAGCGGCCCGATCTTACCGGTGGCGAGGTTGACGGCATACGCGGCGCCGTCGGCCTGGAGGACGACTGCCTCCATGCCCTGGCGCATGCTGATGGCGATCGGGCCGGGCCCCATGATGCGGCGTTCACGCATCACGGGGGCCTGGCGGGCTTCGGTTCCGGCCGGCAGCCAGAGCCCCACCACCCCGAGGGCCGTCGCCAGGACGAGCGCGCCTGCGGCGAGTTCCGGTGTTTTCATGTGCCCTCACCCTGTTTCGGATCCCGGATGAAGTCGAGCTTCTTGGCCGCTTCGAAGCCGAGCAGCCCGGTGCAGATCCCGAGCGCGAGCACGGGGAGCGTCTGGAACGGATCGAGGTTGAAGCTGAACACCACGAACTTGCTGTTGTTGTAGACCATCAGCGCCCCGACCACTTGGAGGATGATTCCCACCACCAGGGCGGTGAGCGTCGCGCGGGACCACCGGGACCACCGGGACCACGCGCCGATCGGGCCGCGCCAGGACGCCAGCAGTCGCACCAGGCTTCCCAGCAGCACGCCGGACAGGAGCGCGAAGAACAGCGCGATGGCGCTCGGCTTGAAGAGAATCGGCACCACCACGGGCACGGC
>Ga0315283_10006786_pt1 | contig 10255 bp, 7 predicted proteins | sample YL17G09_0_MG_FD_204541 | JGI IMG/M metagenome (GOLD analysis project Ga0315283, IMG submission 204541) | Sediment microbial communities from Yellowstone Lake, YNP, Wyoming, USA - YL17G09_0 | ecosystem: Environmental > Aquatic > Freshwater > Lake > Sediment | place: USA: Wyoming | collected...
ACGGGAAGGACGGCGTAACCATTCGCCCGCAGACTTCGCGGCCCGTTTCCGGGGTATGCCCGCATGGATCGGTTCACCCGGATACTCTACAGCACCAAGACGGCGTCTATCAAATCGAACCGATCAGGATTATCATATCGCGTTCATGGAGGCATATCCGGACCGGCACCGGTCAGGCGGAAGAGGTAGTTGCCGGCAACACTCATGGCCAGCTCACAAGGAAGCAATAATGCCCAAGTATTCTCCAACAGATGACCGACAGAATGATCCCGGGCAGGAGCGGAAGCTCCGCCGGTTGCGCTGGTGGGTTATACCGGTGCTGCTGGCCACGCTCATAGGAGGCCCGCCAGCTTGCCTCTTTAAGAAAAAGAAGGCCGCAGCCCCGGCGGTTGTCCCGGTGGGACCGATCCGGATCGTTTTTCTGCCGGCCAACATGGCCACAGAAGACGGCGAGCAGCGGTGGATGTCGCTGGCTGTGCCTGTCTTGATGACCAAATTGGCAACTGTCTCGCCCGATCTCGATCCGGTGCCACTATGGCAGTTGCTGCCGATCGCCGTCGAGAATGCGGGAGCATCGAGGACGATCAATCCCGAGCTGGCAAGCTATCTCGCCAGCCGGATGGGCGCCCACTGGGCTGCCATGGGAGAGATCGCCCCCTCGAAGGACGGACTTACTCTGCTGGTTGATTTCGTCCCCGTTAGAGCTGCGGCTTACGCCTTTCGGTATCAGAAGGCTGTTTCCTCGAGTTCGCTGGAGTCCAACCTGCGGCAGGCAATAGACGAATTTCGCGATTATCAGCTGGCCGAACCGGCTATCGTCAAGGAATCGAAGGCAGCCACGGATGCCGGCCTGCTGCGCCAGATCGCAGAAGCGCTTGACAGTGATTACGGCTGGTTCGTTCCGCCGGCGCCAGGGAAAGCCGAGGCTGTTGCCGCCAGCTTGTCTCGTTCGGACAGCAAGCTGGCCCGTCTGATCTTCAGCCCGGCACTATACCCGATCGTCGGCGGCGCTCCCGCTCCTGCGCCTGAAGCCATCAGGCCGGTGCCCCAGATGCCGCCTCCCCCTGCGGAAAGCCAGAAGCCGCCGGACACGAGTCTGGCTCTACCCGTGCCAGCCGTCCCGGGCGAGCAGCCGGCGCCGCCGCCTGCATCAGCCCGGGCCGCGCCCGTGCAGCCTGAGATTCCGATGGCCGTGGTGGTTCCGCCGCCGAAAAGCTTCACCCTGCGCGTCGAGCGACCGCTTCCTTCCCCCGCAGGTGCCACGCGCGAGACGCTGGACAGCAAGAGTCCCAGGGGATCACCCCTGTCCGTGCGCGCCGGACCGCCTTCGCCGCCAGGAAGCCCTTTGAGAGAAGCAAGAGCCAGTTCGAGTACTCCTCCCTCCCGGAATCCGATCCCGCCCCCCGAATCGGCCAGTCCACCCGCCTCACGAAACTCCCCATTCCGAATCCAGGTTTCCTCGATGCGCGACAGAACCAAAGCCGAGGCTGATGCCCAGAGGCTAGCCAAGACGGATCTGAAAACCGAGGTCGAAGAGGTGGACCTCAAAGAGAACGGCACATGGTATCGCGTCTATTTGACCGGCTTCCAGTCGCGGCGCGAGGCGAGCAAAGCAGCCAGGAAGCTCCAGACCGAGGGCCTCATCCGGGATTTTCTGCCTGTCCCGTAGCCGGCTCTTCTGCATTCTGAATTCTATATTCCCTTCCCCGCATGGCCTCCTCAGCCCCGATGTAATTGACAACTCCCAACTCACTTGTTACATTTCCTCTTCGATTTACAGGCGTCTGCGCCGTAATGCCGACTCACGGTTGCTACCCGCTTGCCAGGTATCAGCATCTGCCGGGAATCTCGGAGAAGAGCCGCGAGGCAGGTCTGTTGCGAAAGTGGCGGAATTGGCAGACGCGCTGGACTTAGGATCCAGTCCCGCAAGGGGTGGGGGTTCAACTCCCCCCTTTCGCACCAAGCACACCCACCAGGCTCAGTTAGTTGTTCCTAGAGGCGAAACGAACCGCCCCCGGGTTGCCCCCGGCAGGGCCTGGGGCGGCAGGATAAATCAAAAGGACAGGTGGAAGAATTGACACACGAAATCCAGGAAGTCAGCAGCTGCAAGAGGAACCTCGTCGTGGAGGTGCCTGCGGAGCAGTTCGAAGAGGAAATCGAAAAGCAGGCAAGAGCCTATGCTCAGCGCGCCCAAGTCCCGGGGTTCCGGCCCGGGAAGGTGCCGCTGACCGTGATCAAGCAGCGTTATCGCGCCGAACTGCGCAGCGACGCCACCCAGGAAATGGTGAGGCGTGTCTGGAAAGAAGCGTTGGACGAGCACCACCTGCATCCTATCAATGAACCGTCTCTCGAGAACCTCTCAAACGAACCGGGGAATCCTCTGAAGTTCACTCTTGGTTTCGAGATCCTCCCGCCGTTTGAGGCCAGGGACTACAAAGGGATCTCAGCCACTGCTCCCAGCACCGAGATCACTGACAAGGACATCGACGAAGCGGTCGAATCACTCAGGGAGCGCAGCGCGCAGTACGTTCCGGTGGAGGAAGGCGAGGTCCGCGACGGCGAACTGGTCACGCTCTCGGTTGAGAGTGTCTTTGACGAAGGGGGGAAGCCTCTGCAGGAGGACAATGTCACCTGCGTAATCGGGGCCCCGGAAACCAACGAGACGTTCTCGGAGAATCTGAGGGGCGCCCGCCTGGGCGAAACCCGGTCCTTTACGGTGGCCTATCCGGACGATTACCACCGGAAGCGATACGCGGGAAAGCAGGTCAACTACACGGCCAATCTCAAGGAAATCAAGGAGAAGCATCTGCCTGATGCAGAGGATCTGGCCAAGGAACTCGGCGCGGCCAGCCTCGAGGAGCTGCGCTCCAAGATTCGAGACGAACTGGTAACGAAGGCCGCGCGTGCTGCCGAAAAGAAGGAGAGAGATGCGGTGATGGATGAAGTGCTCCTCCGCAACTCGGTCGAGGTTCCCGACAGCCTGATCGATGCTGAGCTGGAAGACTATGTCCAAAGAATTGCCGGAAACCTCGCGCGTCAAGGGATTGATCCGGGCAAGACCTCCATCGACTGGCGGAAGGTATTCGAGGAGGAAAGGCCAAACGCAGAGAAAGCGGTCCGCCGGACACTGATCCTGGATGCCATCGCGCGCCAGGAGGGTCTGGACGTCACCGAGAAGGACCTGGATGACGCCTTCGAAAAGCACGCCGAGGGCGGCCAGCGTTCGGCGGTGGCGATTCGGGCTCAATTCGAGAAGGATCAGAAAATTCAAAGCTTTAGGGACCATCTGCGGCGGAACAAGGCGCTTGATTTCATCCGTCTCAATGCTAATATTAACGAGGGGTGACGAGTCTTGGCATTGATACCAATGGTGGTCGAGCAGACCAACCGCGGCGAGCGGGCGTATGACATATATTCCCGCCTGCTCAAGGACAACATCATCTTCCTGGGAACTCCGATTGACGACAATGTCGCCAACCTCGTGACAGCACAGATGTTGTTCCTCGAGGCCGAGAACCCGGAACGGGACATATCCCTCTATATCAACTCTCCCGGCGGCGCGATTTCCGCCGGAATGGCGATCTATGATACGATGCGGTTCATCCGGCCGGATGTGACGACGATCTGCATCGGCCAGGCCGCCAGCATGGGGGCGTTGCTGCTGGCAGCAGGAGCCCGGGGAAAGCGGTTTGCGCTGCCGAACTCGCGGGTCCTGATCCACCAGCCTTCGATGACCGGACTGGCAGGGCAGGCGACGGACATAGATATCCATGCGCGGGAAATACTGCGCCTGCGCGGGTGCATGAACAGGATCCTTGCCGAGCACACGACGCAACCCATCGAGAGAATCGAGAAGGATGTTGAGCGGGACTATATAATGACGGCGGAACAGGCCAAGGATTACGGCATCGTGGATGCGGTGATCTCCAGGAAAGAATAGGCCCCGTCACCCTACCTCGGAGGACTTCCCTTGAGAAGAGACGACGAGCGCGATGACATACTTCGCTGCTCCTTCTGTTCCAAGAGCCAGAATGATGTCAAGAAGCTCATAGCGGGACCGACCGTCTACATCTGCGACGAGTGCGTCGACGTCTGCAACGAGATTATCGCGGACGACGTCGTTGCCTCTCCGGTCAGTGAAAAACTGCCCAAACCTCAGGAAATCAAGGAATTCCTGGATCTGTATGTGATCGGGCAGGAGCTCACCAAGAAGAAACTCGCGGTCGCGGTGTACAATCACTACAAGCGGCTTGAAATCAGCAAGAAGCGGACCGACCTGGAGCTTCAGAAGAGCAACGTGCTGCTGATCGGCCCCACGGGCACCGGCAAGACTTTGCTCGCCCAGACGCTTGCCAAGATGCTGTCGGTCCCCTTCGCCATCGTCGATGCCACGACCCTGACCGAGGCGGGATACGTAGGCGAAGATGTGGAAAACATCATCCTCAAACTCCTCCAGAATGCCGGTGGAGACAAAGAAAAGTGCCAGCAGGGCATCGTTTACATCGACGAGATCGACAAGATCGCGCGCAAGGACGAAAATCCATCCATCACCCGGGACGTATCCGGCGAAGGAGTGCAACAGGCGCTACTGAAGATCCTGGAGGGGACTGTCGCCAACGTGCCGCCCCAGGGTGGGCGCAAACATCCGCACCAGGAATTCATCCAGATCGACACGACGAACATCCTTTTTATCTGCGGCGGCGCTTTTGTCGGGCTCGATAAGATAATCGAGCGCAGGGTCGGCAAGAAGAGCCTGGGATTCATCTCGGGCGGCAGCAAGGGCTCGAAGGGCAAGAAGGCCATTCCATCGAACATCCTCGAGGCATCGGAGCCGAGAGATTTGATCAAGTATGGACTCATTCCTGAGTTCGTCGGACGGCTCCCGGTTGTCGGATCGCTGTCCGAATTGGACCACGCGGCGCTGGTGGACATCCTGACGAAACCGAAGAATGCGCAGGTGCGTCAGTACCAGAAGCTCTTTGAGTTTGAGAACGTCAAGCTGAGGTTCACCGACGATGCGGTCTCGGCGGTAGCCGATCTGGCGATGCAGCGTAAAATGGGGGCCCGGGGACTGAAAATCATACTCGAGGATCTCATGTTGGACATGATGTACCAACTGCCCTCACAAAAGAAGGTCAAGGAGTTCCTCGTCACCCGGGAAATGGTCGAGAACAAAGAGGTCGTGTTCGCGCTCCTCGAGAAAGCAGGATGATACGTCGAGAAAGATGAAAGAAGATCTTCCCAGAAAAACCGAACGTCTGCCAATGATCCCGATCCGGGACGTGGTGGTGTTTCCCCACATGATGATCCCGTTCGTGATCGGTCGGCCATCGTCGGTCCATGCCCTGGAGTTTGCCCTGGAAGGCTCCAAGCGGGTCTTCCTGGCCACCCAGATGGACGCATCCCTGGACGAGCCGAAGGCTAAGGACATTTACACGGTCGGCACCATCGGGAACGTCGTCCAGAGTGTCAAGCAGTCCGACGGTAACATCAAGGTGCTCGTGGAAGGCATCCAGCGCGCAAAGGCCTTGCGCTACACGAACGAGCCCGGCTTTTTCGTGGCTGACGTCGAGATCCTGGAAGAGACCTCCGAAGCCAGTGCCCGGACCAACCTGCTGACGAAGCGGCTCATGTCAGTCTTCGAGCAGTTTTCCAAGCTCAGCCATCATGTGAACTATGACGCGATCGCCACTGCGATGAAGACGCTGGAGCCCTCGAAGCTGGCAGACAATGTCTGCGCCAACCTGCCGATCAGCATCGAGGAAAAGCAGCAACTCCTCGAAATGGCTGACCTGGCGGAGCGGCTCGAGAGGATCAACGAGATCATCGAGGTGGAGATCGAGAAGGTCAAGGTGGACCGGACCATCCAGGGGCGCGTCAAGCGCCAGATGGAGCGGGCCCAGAAGGAGTACTACCTCAACGAGAAGATGAAGGCGATCCAGAAGGAGCTGGGCCGCAAGGACGAGAAGAGCGAACTCGACGAGCTCAAGCGGCAGGTCGAGGCGTGCCGCATGCCAAAGGACGCACACGACAAGGCCATGAAGGAAATCCAGCGGCTGGAGATGATGCCGCCGATGTCGGCCGAGTCCACGGTATCGCGAACCTACCTCGATTGGCTCATCGCCATGCCCTGGGACAAGAGGTCCAGGGAGAACAGGGACATTCGCTGGTCGGAAAAGGTCCTGGAGGAGGACCACTACGGCCTGGATAAAGTCAAAGATCGAATCCTCGAGTTCCTGGCGGTCCGAAGCCTCGTCAAGAAGCCTCAGGGGAGCATCCTTTGCTTCGTGGGACCTCCGGGCGTCGGAAAGACTTCGCTCGGCAAATCTATTGCCCGGGCTACAGGCCGGAAGTTCGTGCGCCTATCCCTTGGCGGGGTGCGCGACGAGGCCGAAATCCGGGGTCACCGGCGGACCTATATCGGTGCTCTGCCCGGCCAGATCATCCAGATGATGAAAAAGGCGGGCACGCGCAATCCCGTCTTCATGCTCGACGAAGTCGACAAGATGAGCATGGACTTTCGCGGCGATCCCTCGGCTGCCCTGCTCGAAGTGCTCGATCCCGAGCAGAACCACATGTTCGTTGATCACTACCTCGACACCGAGTTCGACCTCTCGACTGTGATGTTCATTGCCACGGCGAATGTGCTTCACACGATTCCGCGGGCCCTTCAGGACCGCATGGAAGTGATCCAGCTCTCCGGCTACACCGAGATGGAGAAGCTCGAGATCGCAAAACGATTCCTCGTCAGGAAGCAGATGAAGGCCACCGGCCTGCGCAAGGATCAGATCAGGTTCACGGATGAGGCCCTCCTGGAAATCACCCGGAAGCACACGCGCGAGTCGGGTGTGCGCAACCTGGAACGGGAGATCGCAAACGTCTGCCGGAAAACCGCCAAGAAGATCGTGACCAGGGAAACAGTCAGCGGCGAGATCACACCCGGGGAAGTCGAGAAGCTCCTGGGCCGGCCCAAGTTCCGACATCAGGGGATCAGCGAAGCCAACCAGGTCGGGCTTGCGACCGGGCTGGCGTGGACCGAGGTGGGTGGTGAGGTTCTGCTCACAGAGGCCACCCTGATGGAAGGGCGCGGCCACCTGACCATGACCGGCAAGCTCGGCGAGGTCATGCAGGAATCGGCGCGCGCCGCGATGTCTTATGTCAGGAGCCGCGCAGTGGCATATGGTATCGGCCGTGACTTCTATCGCAAGATGGACTTGCACATACACATTCCGGAAGGCGCCATTCCCAAGGACGGCCCTTCCGCAGGAATCACGATGGCGGCCACGATCGTGTCGGCTCTGACCAAGATTCCTGTGCGCCGGGATGTAGCCATGACCGGTGAAATCACGCTGCGTGGCAAGGTGCTGCCGATCGGGGGGGTCAAGGAAAAGCTTCTGGCCGCCCACCGGGCAGGAATCAAGAACATAATCCTACCGAAGGACAATGAGAAGGACCTCGAGGACATCGCGCCGGATATCCTCGAAGCAATGAGCGTCAGCCTCGTGGACACGATGGATGAAGTCCTGCAGGTCGCCCTCGAGAGACTCCCGATGCCGCAAGGGGAGGTAGCTGAAATTTCCGACCTCAAGAGTAACCGACCGGGCGAGAACTTAGCTCACTGATAGTGAAAGATCGGGTTGTGAGGTTTCCTCTGCTGCGCGAGCTTGGGCCGCATCAGGTTCGCGAATCGGTCGGTTCAGGTTTTGACTCTATTGCATGCACGCTGAATTTTTGGTGAGCGCCTTTTCGGATAGCGATTTCCCGCCTGAAGGCGTGCCTGAAATCGTGATCGCGGGGCGATCGAATGTTGGCAAGTCCAGCCTGATAAACAGGCTGGTGGGGCAGAAGAACCTTGCCCGGACAAGTGCCACGCCGGGCAAGACACGGAGCATCAACTTCTACCGGTTGGATCGATCCTTCTGCCTGGTCGATCTTCCGGGGTATGGCTATTCGACAGCCGGAAAGGCGGCGAGCCGCCAGTGGAAGCATCTGGTTGATGGGTACTTCAGGAGCCGTGAACGAGTGGCGTTGGTAATTCAGCTCATTGATTCCCGCATCCCGCCCACACCCCTCGATTTCCAGCTGGCGGCCTGGATGGACGGCCTGGGATTGCCGCGTCTGCTGGTTGCCACCAAGGCCGACAAACTCTCCGGGAACCAGCAGGCTGTCCAGCGGCGACGAATCTCCGAGGCCTTCGGAGATATACCAGTGACACTGGCTTCGGCAATGACCGGCGAAGGATGCAGGGAGATCTGGAAGCGAATCCTCGAGGCGCTGCCCTGAGAAAGAGTTGCGGGGACCGCCCGACAAGATTGAACAACCGAGACTAGACTCAACTCACCCCTCTGGAGCAACTATGGCTGAAACAACCCAACCGCGGAATAACGGAGGCCGTGATAACGGCCACCTGAGCATTCACGATCTGAAGGAAATGAACATCGCCTCCCTTGCGGAGGCAGCCAAGAACCTGAGCGTCCCGGGTTACGCGGGGATGCGCAAGCAGGAGCTGATCTTCCAGATCCTGAAGGCTCAAACAGAGGCGAACGGCCTCATCTTCTCCGAGGGCGTGCTCGAGTGCCTGCCCGAGGGCTTCGGGTTCCTGCGTGCTCCCGATTACAATTACCTGCCAGGGCCCGACGACATCTACGTTTCACCTTCCCAGATAAGGAAGTTCGACCTGCGTACAGGAGACACGGTCTCGGGGCAGATCCGGCCGCCCAAAGACGGCGAGCGCTACTTCGCGCTGATCAAGGTCGAGGCCGTCAATTTCGAACACCCTGACGTCGCCAAGGACAAGATACTCTTCGACAACCTGACACCCTTGTACCCGAACGAGGCCTTCAGGCTGGAGACAGCGTCGGACAACCTCTCGGGCCGGGTCATGGATATGCTGACCCCGATTGGAAAGGGTCAGCGCGGTCTCATCGTCTCACCCCCCCGCGCGGGCAAGACCATGCTGCTGCAGTCGATAGCCAATTCGATTGCCAAGAACCACCCGGACGTCTACCTGATTGTGCTCTTGATCGACGAACGTCCGGAGGAAGTCACCGACATGCAGCGTTCGGTCCGGGGCGAGGTAATCAGCTCGACATTCGATGAGCCGGCAGCGCGCCACGTCCAGGTCGCCGAGATGGTCCTTGAAAAAGCCAAGCGATTCGTGGAACACAAGCGTGATGTCGTCGTCCTCCTGGACAGCATCACTCGCCTGGCGCGCGCCTACAACACGATCGTGCCGCCGAGCGGAAAGATCCTGTCGGGCGGCGTGGACAGCAACGCCCTCCAGCGGCCCAAGAGGTTTTTCGGCGCCGCGCGCAATATCGAGGAAGGCGGGAGCCTCACGATCATCGCCACCGCCCTGATCGATACCGGCAGCCGCATGGATGACGTGATCTTCGAGGAGTTCAAGGGCACGGGCAACATGGAGCTTCACCTTGACCGGAAGCTCGTGGACCGGCGCGTTTTCCCGTCGATCGATATCAACAAGTCGGGGACCAGAAAGGAAGAGCTGCTGCTGCCACAAGCCGATCTGAACCGGGTCTGGATCCTGCGCAAGGTTCTCAATCCACTGTCGGTGACAGAGAGCATGGAATTGCTGCTCGAAAAGCTCTCGAAGACAAAGAGCAACGCCGACTTCCTCGGCTCGCTTTCCGGGGGCTAACCCGCCCAGGTGCCAGGCGCGGTAGGTCCTGTCTGTTAGACCGGACCATGGAGCCTGTACGTTTACTCCAATGGGGCGGGCCTTCAGCCCTTCTTTCTTTCGATGTTCGGGCTGTTCCTGGGGCTTTGCCCCAGGCTGTTATGGCCCGCGCCTTCGGCGCTTTCGTTCGTACCTCAAGGTGCGGACTGCCGATTTGCACCGTTTCCAGAGGGCCGGAGGCCCGATCCATCGAAACAGCAAGACAGCCAGGAGGGGGCTTGTGCCATTACTGACATGCTCCCCAAGCTGCGATCCGTTTGAAATGTACAAGCTCCGGGCCCGGTCTGACAGACCGGACCTGCTACTGCGGACCCCGGCGGGATCTGAACCGGTCGTAGATCCGGATGGCGGTGTCGAACTCCTCTGCCAGCGAGCCGGCCGCGAGTCTTTCACGGACCGCCTGCAGCTCGCGAATGAATCCCGCCAGGGCCGCATCGACCATATCCCTGTTGGTCGCCAGGATGCTCTCCCAGACTGAATACCGGCTGCCGGCAAGGCGCAGCATGTCACGCAGGCCGCCACCCGCGATACCTGCATCACAATTCCGCACCGCATTGG
>Ga0315283_10006787_pt1 | contig 10254 bp, 7 predicted proteins | sample YL17G09_0_MG_FD_204541 | JGI IMG/M metagenome (GOLD analysis project Ga0315283, IMG submission 204541) | Sediment microbial communities from Yellowstone Lake, YNP, Wyoming, USA - YL17G09_0 | ecosystem: Environmental > Aquatic > Freshwater > Lake > Sediment | place: USA: Wyoming | collected...
GACCTACTCGGTTCGGCAGGCCTACTGCGACGCCGCCTACGCCCTCCGTCTCGTCGAGATCGCCGAGAGCACGCTCGCGCAGGCCCAGGAGCACCTCGCCCAGGTGAAGGCCGGACGTCGCGAGGGAAGCCGCTCCGAGTACGAGGCCCTGCGCGCCGAGGTGGATGCGGCCAACCAGGAGCCGCCCGTGGTGGCAACGAGAAACAACCTCGACGTCAGCCTGCTGGCGCTCAAGCGGCTGGTGAACGTGCCGCTCGAGCAGCCGGTGGTGCTGGTGACCCCGCTCGTTTCGGCCGACGGGACGGTCCCCGTGCTCACCGACCTCTCGACGGCCGTGGACCAGCGCCCCGCGCTTGCCGCGGCGGACTTCGACGTCGAGGCGCGCCGGCAGGTGTTGCGCGTCTACAGCGGGCAGCACTGGCCCGACCTCTACATCTCCTCCACCGTGTCACAGCAGGCGTTTCCCGCCGACCTGTGGCCTCGGAACAACGAGTTCCGGCGCAACTGGGACGCGTCGGTGCGCCTCGAGGTGCCCATCTTCACCGGACTGCGCATCGAGGGCCAGGTGGCCCAGGCGCGAGCGCAGTACGAGACGGCACGCGCCAACCGGGACCGCCAGCGCGAAACCGCGGCGATCGAGGCGGTCCAGGCTAAGGCCGAACTGCAGCGCGCGCTGTCGACGCTGCAGGCCCGGCGCGGGACCGTGCGGCAGGCGCAGCGCGCCTGGGAGCTGGCGGGCGTGCGCTTCACCAACGGCATGTCCACGCAGATCGAGGTCTCGGACGCGCGGCTCCAGCTGCGGTCGGCCGAGGTGAACGAGATCCAGGCGATGCGCGACTACCTGCTCGCCATCGCCGCGCTGGAGCGCGCGGTGGGCCATGCGATCCCGATCGAGCGCAGGGCTCTCGAAGACGTCACCCCCTCCTCCAACCTCGAAGGAACTCACTGATGGATACGTGCCTGATGAAACGTCTGCTGGCGGCCGGTGCGCTGCTCGTCCTGGTGGCTGGCTGCGCGGCGAAGCAGGACCGCACGAACGACGAACCGGCAGTGGCGCTGCTCGGACCGCAGGACATCGCGAAGGTGGCGCGCGTGGACCTCGCCACGGGTCTGCCAGTCACCGGCACGCTCAAGCCCGCGCAGGACGTGAACCTCACCGCTCCGTACCCCGAGCTGATCGATGCCGTGCTGGTGAAGGAGGGAGAGGCCGTCCGCAAGGGACAGCCGCTCGCGCGCCTGCGCACCGAGTCCATGGCGCCGGCGGCGGCCAGCGCGGAGGCCCAGCGGCGCAGCGCGGCCGCCGACTATGAGCGCATGCAGAACCTGTTCAAGGAGGGCGCCGTCTCGCAGCGCGACGTGGAGAGCGCCGAAGCCCAGCTTCGGGCGGCCGAGGCCGGCGCCGCCTTCACCGACACGCGTCTCAAGGAAGCGACGGTACGCTCGCCGTTCGACGGGGTCGTCGCGAAGCGCATGGTGCAGGGCGGTGACCGGCTGGGCGACGGTGACGGGATGTTCCGGGTCGTCAACACCTCGGAGTTGGAACTCGAGGCCAGCGTGCCGGGTGAGGCGGTGGGCACGGTCAAGGTGGGCGCGCCGGTCGTGCTCACGGTGAGCGGGATCGAGGGCGTCACCATCCACGGCCGGGTGGCGCGCGTCAACGCGACCGCCGACCCGGCGACGCGCCAGGTGCGCCTCTACGTGACCGTGCCGAACCGCGACGGCCGGCTGGTCGGTGACCTCTTCGCCAGCGGCCGGGTGCAACTCGGCCATGTCTCGGGAGTGGCGGCAGTGCCCACCGCGGGCATCCGCACCGGCCTGGATGGCGCGACCTACGCCTGGTTCATCGTGGGCGGACGCGCCGAGCGGCGCCCCGTCACCACCGGCCTGCGGGACGAGGTGCGCGACCTCATCCAGGTCGTGAGCGGCGTGAAGGACGGCGAGACGATCATCACCGGCCCGATCGAGACGCTCAACCAGGGGCAGCAGGTCCAGGTCGTGGACAACACCGCGGCCGCACCCGCCGCAGCGCAGGGCGCCGCTCCGGCCCGCGGCGCGGCGAAGAGCCCCGCCGGCAAGGGAAAGTAGCCATGTTCCTGAGCGACCTCTCGATCAAGCGGCCGGTCCTCTCCACCATGATGATCCTGGCCCTCGTGGTGCTGGGACTGTTCTCGTTCCGCCGGCTCGGCATCGACCTGTTCCCGAACGTCGAGTTCCCGTTCGTGGGCATCCAGACGAACTACCCCGGGGCCTCGCCCGAAGCGGTCGAGCGCGAAGTCACCAAGAAGATCGAGGAGGCGGTCAACTCGGTCGAAGGCGTCAAGGAGATCACTTCCACGTCGGCCGAGGGCTATTCGCTCATCTTCATCCAGTTCCGCCTGAACGCGAAGGTCCAGGACGCCCTGGCCGACGTGCGCGCCAAGGTGGACGGGATCCGGCTCGACCTGCCCAAGGAGATCGACCCGCCGGTCATCTCGCGCTACAGCACGACCGCCATGCCGATCATGAGCTTCTCGCTGCAGGGCGAGGGTTGGCCGCTGCGCGACCTCACCCGGCTCGCCGAGGAGACCATCAGCCGCCGCCTGGAGAACATCTCCGGCGTGGGCGGCGTGGATGTCGTCGGCGGGGTGCGCCGCGAGATCCACGCGCTGCTGATCCCGGACCGGATGAACGCGCTGGGCATCTCCTCCGACATGGTGATCGCCGCACTCCAGCGCGAGAACGCCGACGTGCCCGCGGGCCGGGTCGAGAAGGGCGCGCGCGAGGACCTGGTGCGCATCAAGGGCCGCATCCGCGAGCCGCGCGACTTCGGCCAGATCGTCGTGACCACCCGCGGCGGCACCCCGATCCACCTCGACGACCTGGCCCGCATCGAGGATTCGCAGGAGGAGGAGCGCGACATCGCGCTGGTGGACGGCGGGCGCACCGTGGCCATCGACATCCGCAAGGTCTCGGGTGGCAACACGGTGCAGATCGCCGACCAGGTCAACGCGGCCGTCGCCGAGCTCAACCGCACCCTGCCCGGCGGCGTGAAGCTCGCGGTCATCAGGGACAACTCGGTCTGGATCCGCCACTCGGTCGAGGACGTGCGCAAGACCCTGATCGAGGGTGCCATCCTCACGATCCTGGTCGTGTTCCTGTTCCTCAACTCCTGGCGCTCGACCGTCATCACCGGCCTGACGCTGCCGGTCTCCGTGATCTCGGCGTTCCTCGCCATCTACGCCTTCGGCTTCACGCTCAACATGATGACGCTGATGGCCCTCTCGCTGGTCATCGGGATCCTGATCGACGATGCCATCGTGGTGCGGGAGAACATCGTGCGGCACCTCGAGCGCGGCGAGGACCACTTCACCGCCGCGCGCAAGGGCACCTCCGAGATCGGCTTCGCGGTGGCGTCCACCTCGCTCTCGATCGTCGCGGTGTTCGTGCCGGTGGCGTTCATGGGCGGCATCGTCGGGCGCATGTTCTACGCCTTCGGCATCACCGTCACCTGCGCGGTGCTGGTCTCGCTGTTCGTCTCCTTCACGCTCGACCCGATGCTCTCGTCGCGCTGGTACGACCCGCAGGCCGAGGGTCACGACCAGCACGGCCCGGTCGGCCGGACGCTGCAGAAGTTCAACCGCTGGTTCGAGAAGGTGAGCCAGCGCTACCGGGGGATCATCCGCTGGGCGCTCGCGCACCGGCTGCTCACCACCGGCATCGCGGCCGCCTCGCTCGTCATCGCCCTCGCGATCCCGATGGTGGGGCTGGTGGGCGGGCAGTTCATGCCCACCTCGGACGACGAGGAGACCGGCGTCGGCATCGACACGCCCGTCGGGTCGTCGCTCTCCTATACCGAGGCCAAGGCGCGCGACATCGTGCGCTACCTCAAGACCCTGCCCGAGGTGGCGTACTGCTACACCACGATCGGCGGTCCGGCCTACAGCAACGCGGTGAATCGCGGACTCGTCTTCGTCAAGCTCACCCCCAAACGTGACCGCCACCGCAGCCAGCGGGACATCGAGGCGCTGGTCCGCCGGGAGTTGCCGCGCTTCAAGGGGGTGACGGCGCGCATCCTGCTCCTCGGCATGTTCGGCCAGGGCGGGCAGGCCCCGATCCTGCTCAACCTGCAGGGCCCGAGCCTCACCGAGCTCGAGCGGCTGTCCGGCGAGGTCATGGCCGCGGTGCGCGACGTGCCGGGACTGGTCGAGCTCAAGTCCACGCTCGAGGAGAAGAAACCCGAGTGGGTGGTGAACGTGGATCGCGACCTGGCCGCCGACCTGGGGCTTTCGGTCGGGCAGGTCGGCGCGTCGCTGCGCCCGGTGCTCGCCGGCCAGAAGGCGGGCGACTGGGAGGACGAGACCGGGCTCGCCCACGACGTGGTCGTGCGGCTCGCCCCGGAGTTCCGCACTTCGCTCGCCGACCTGGTGCGCGTGCCCATCGCCACCGCCCAGGTGGAACCGCGCACCGGCCAGCCGGTCATGGTGCCGCTGGGCCAGGTCGCCACGCTCCAGCGCGGCGGCGCGCCCAGCCAGATCGACCACCGCAACCTCGAGCGCGTCGCCACCATCGAGGGCAACTACGAGGGCCGGCCGCTGACCGACGTGTCGAACGCGGTCACGGCCCGCATCAAGGCCCTCAAGCTGCCGCCGGGCTACCGTTTCAACTTCGGCGGCGAGCAGCAGGACTTCGTCGAGACCGTCGGGTACATCCTCGAGTCGTTGCTGATCGCCGTGCTGTTCGTCTACCTCATTCTGGCGGCGCAGTTCGGCTCGTTCACCCAGCCGCTCGCCATCATGTTCTCGCTGCCGCTCTCGCTGTTCGGCGTCACGCTGGCCCTCGCGATCATGCGCAGCACCTTCAACATCATGAGCATGATCGGCGTCATCATGCTGATGGGGCTGGTGACCAAGAACGCGATCCTGCTGGTGGACTTCGCCAACCAGGCGCGGGCCCGCGGCACCGAACGCGCGCAGGCGCTGGTGGACGCGGGGCAGTTGCGGTTGCGGCCCATCGTGATGACCACGCTCGCCATGATCTTCGGCATGCTCCCGACCGCGCTCGCGCTGGGCGCCGGCTCGGAGTTCCGCGCCCCCATGGCCTACGCCATCATCGGCGGCCTCATCACCTCGACGCTGCTCACGCTGATCGTGGTGCCGGTCGCCTATTCCTACCTGGACGACTTCAGCACCTGGTTCGGGTCTTTCGCCCTGCGCTACACGAAGTCCCCCGCGGAGTACGCGGAACATGTCGCGCAGCGCGGCAGGCCTGCGGCCCACGGGGCGGACCCCGGGAAAGCGGCGGAGCCTGCGACCGGGCAGTAGGTCCTGCCGCGCACGGACCCGGCCTTCGACGGCGGGTCGGAAACGCGGATCCTCAGACGATCGAGCCGGGCGGGACATCCCGCCCGGCTCGATCCGTCCGAAGCCCGGGGCTTCCGGAAAGTCCCGCCTCAGGGCCCCGGAGCGGGATCCACCGGCGGCTGCGGGCCTGGCTCGGACGCGCGTGGCGAAGGGTTGGCCGGTGACGGCGCCAAGGCATGCGCGGGAACGACCGCCGGGACAGCCGAATGGCCGCTCGCCCGGGACCGGCGCTCGGCCTCGTTCGCCTCGCGCGCCAGGCGCCCACCGACGATGCGCAGGAGCGGGACTACCAGAAGCCACGAGAACATCGCCCAGTTCGCGTGCGCGAACGCCAGGGGCATCGAGATCGCGAACACGAGCGGTGGAGCAGCGGCCCGGAACTGGACGTGGCGCACGACTGCGCGATCGAGGTCCGGGGCGACGAGGCGGCGCTTCCTCGTGGCGTACCACCAGAGCAGGTTCAGGCTCAGACCGGTCAGGGCCATGGAGATCGCGTAGAAGGCGATCGCGGTCGGCTCGCGCCGGAAGCTCCCGAAGAGCGCGACCGGGAACGGCAGGAACGCCACGAAGAGCAGGAGCAGCAGGTTGAGCGCGAGCAGCGTCCCGTTGCAGCGCCGGATATGGCGGAACATCCGATGGTGCGCGATCCAGTAGAAGCCGATCACCGCGAAGCTGATGAAGAAGGCGGCGAACTTGGGAAGCTCCCCGAACAGCGCGGCCGCGAGCCCGCCCGCCGACCGGATGGACTCGCGGTCGGGCACCTTGAGCTCGAGCACGAGCAGCGTGATGGCGATGGCGAAGACCGCATCGCTGAACAGCACCAGGCGCTCGAGCTCGATGCTTCGGTGTTCGTGCGGTACGGCCTCCCGACGATCCATTGCGGTCCTCCGGGGTCCGGGGCGAGGCGCGCTGGCAGACTACTGGACCGGCCGCAGCCTCGCCACCTTCATCGCCAGCGCGGTGAGGGCAACGCCCGGGTCGCGCGGGTCCACCCAGCGCAGGCGGGCCGAGCGCGGCGGGGGAGCGGCCAGCTCTCCGCGCCACACCTCGGCGGTGATGTCGCGGTGGGTGATGGCGTGGCGGATGGTCGTCCCCGCCGGCGCGAGCCGCGCGCGCAGGCCGAGCCCGGCGAGCCGGACGATCAGCGCCCGGCGCGCGGACCGGCGCGACCCCAGCTCGACGCCGGGCGGCTCCCACAGTCCGGCGAGCAGCGGGCCCTCACGGCGCGCGACCAGCATGCGGCCCTGCCGTTCGATGAGCACGACCGCCTGCCGCACCTTCTCAACCGCCCGGCGCGCGAACACCGGCGGGAACGCCGCCACGCGGTCGAGCGCGAAGGCACGGCACCAGCGGGACACCGGACACTCGCCGCAGCGCGGGACACGCGGGGTGCAGACGGTCGCACCCAATTCCATCAGCGCCTGGTTCCAGTCGCCGGGCCGGCGCGCCGGGACCAGCGCGGTGGCCAGCGCCCAGAGCGCCTGCGCGCCCCGAGGCTCGCGCAGCGTGGCCCGCAGCACGCGCAACCGCGACAGGACACGCGCCACGTTCCCGTCCAGCGCAGGCAGAGCGCGGTCGAAGGCGATGGAGAGCACCGCTCCAAGCGTGTAGCGGCCGACGCCGGGAAGCCGGGCGAACACCGCTGGCTCGCCGGGCACGCGTCCGCCGTGTTCGCGCACCACGAGGCGCGCGGCCTCGCGCAGCTGGCGGGCGCGACGGTAGTAGCCGAGCCCCGCCCAGGCGGTGAGCACCTCCGCCTCGCGGGCCCGGGACAGCGATTCGAGGGTGGGGAAGCGCTCCAGGAAGGCGTGGTAGTAGGGCGTCGCGGTGGCGACCCTGGTCTGCTGGAGCATCACCTCGGAGAGCCAGACCCGGTAGGGGTCGCGCTCGCCGCGCCACGGCAGCGATCTGCGGCGCCCGTCGTACCAGCGCAGGAGCGCGCGGCGCAGTGCGGGATCCACAGCGGCGTCCGGAGTCTCATCCGACATGGGCAGGCTCCGGCCGGCGATGACGCGGGGCATGGTGCGTGGTCCGGCGCGGGCGCCGGAGGTGGGGGTGGGCAAGCGCATGGTGCCTCTGCTCGCCCACCCCCACCTCCGACCCCCGCGCCCCAGTCCGGACGATTGAAAGCGTTTCGTGAATCGTCCCAGCTCAGCGCTTCGGCTGGAAGATCGCGGCGGACGCGTCCTTGAGATTCGGCGTCTTCGTCTGCGCGCCCGTCCACGCGCTGTTCAGCAGGTTGCCGCAGCGCGGGCAGGGGATCTTCGCATCGACGCCTTCGCCGGCGGTGGGCATCCAGCGCTCCACCTTCACCTGGCAGCCGGGCGAATGACAGAGGTACACGCAGAGAGGCATCGCTCATCTCCCATCGAACACTCGCCGGCGCGCCGCCACGGCGCACCTGGCCACCGCGGCATGATAGCCGAACGGAGCCACACCTGTCGCAAGGCGGGCCGCGGCCGCGCCCACGGACCTCAGTTCAACTCCCTCGCCAGCCAGCGCAGGATGTTGAGGGCGAACTGCTGGTTGTCGTCCAGGTCAGGCCGGTTGAGGCCGATCCTCAGGCGGTCCTTCTCCATTCGTCGGGCGTCCATTCCGAGCACGAACTGGGAACCGAACATCGAAGCCTCGCCCAGCACCACCACGCGTCCCTTGCCGAAACCGAACGCCAGACCCTGGAAGCGACCGACCGCCGTCACCGCCCCGGGCGTGTTCACCACCGCCGTGGTGTCCGCCTTTCGGCGGGCCTCAGGGGTGGCTTCGCGCCTCGCGTCCGGGGAGAAAGGCAGGTCCAGCGCCGAAGGGCTGAGCACCAGGAGGCCCGTACTCCCGGGCGGACCCATCAGCGACTGGCCGGTGAAGGTCGCCACCCGGTTGATGCGTTCGGTCTTGTCCCGCCCGCGCGTGATCGCGTGGTCACCCAGCAGGCCATGGGCACGCGTGAAGAGGATGCAGCCCATGTTCCCGGTCTCGGGTTCCACGCGGCGGGTGTCCAGCGTGGTGCCCTTGCCGAAGTCCACGCCGAAGCGAACGGCGAGGCTGTCCATCGCCGAGGCGAGAGGAGCATGGTCCGCGATGAGGAGCAGTGAGCCACCCTCCTTCACCCAGTCGCGAACCGCATCGCACTCCGGGATCCGGAAGGCGGACGCGCGCGCGGACGCGGCGCTCGGCTCTGCCGAACCGACCGCGTCGGCCACAACCAGGACCTGGCAGGTCTTGAGCAGTTGGAGCGAGAACGCCTGGATGCCGGGGATCACGCGCAGGCCATCCTGCGAGAGCAGGCTCGCGAACGCCCGGTAGGCTCCCTTCATGGTGAACTGGTTCCGGTGGGCCTCGTCAATCATCACGATCGGCTGGCGGCGGGTGAAGGCGGGCTTCGCGACCTTCGGGACGAAGGTGGTGTCTTCCACCTGACGCTGCGAGCGGGCAGGCGCCGCGGCGACAGTGAGCAGCAGCAAAGCGAAGAGGAGCATGCGTCTCATGCGGCGGATCCCTCCCTGGCGGCGCGGAACGCACAGCCGGTTCGCGGACAGTCTAGCTTCTCGGACCTGATCGGATGTCGAGGATCCGTCAAACAGGATACCTGCGGCGTCCGGCGGGCCACAGCCGGTTGGGCCCGCTGCGGCGCGGCTTCCGCTTGAGGCGGCGGGGGCGGGCCGATTATGCTCTCTGGCTCAGGAGCCCATCCCATGCCCACCGTCGGCACCCTCACAGACACGCAGGGCCGCGTCCTCCGCGATCTTCGCATCTCGGTCACGGACCGCTGCAACCTGCGCTGCGTCTACTGCATGCCCCTCGAGGGCGTCGCCTGGCTGCCACGGGCGGACGTGCTCACCTACGAGGAGATCGTTCGCGTGGCCCGAATCGCCCTCCGGCTCGGCGTGACGGGCATCCGGCTCACGGGCGGCGAGCCGACGGTGCGCGCCGAGCTGGAGGTGCTGGTGCGCGCGCTGCGCGACCTCGATCCGGCGCTCGACCTCTCGCTGACGACCAACGGGCTCAAGCTCGCGGCGCTGGCCGGGGTCCTGCGCCAGGCCGGGCTCACGCGCATCAACGTGAGTCTCGACACGCTCGACCGCGCGCGCTTCCAGCAGATCGCCCGGCGCGACCGCCTCCCCGAGATCCTCGCGGGCCTCGAGGCCGCGAAGCGTGCGGGCTTCTCCCCCATCAAGGTCAACGCCGTGCTGATGCGCGGGTTCAACGAGGACGAGGCCGTGCCGCTCGCGCGCTGGGCCCGCGAACAGGGCTTCGAGCTGCGCTTCGTCGAGTGGATGCCGCTCGATTCGCAGCGCTCGTGGTCCAGCGAACGGCTGGTCCCGGCAGCGGAGATCCTCGCGGCGCTGGAGCGCGAGTTCCCGCTCGATCGGGTGCAGGGCGCGGACCCGAGCGCCCCCGCCGAACTCCATCGCTACCGTGACGGCAGCGGCACGGTGGGCGTCATCGCCTCCGTGACCCGCCCCTTTTGCGAGCGCTGCGACCGCATCCGGCTCACGGCCGACGGGCAGATCCGCACCTGCCTGTTCGCGCACGAGGAGCACGACCTGCGCGGCGCCCTGCGCCGCGGCGCGAGCGACGAGGAACTCGCCGGGCTGCTGAAGGCCGCGGCCTGGCGCAAGGAGCCGGGACACCTCATCAACCAGCCGGCGTTCCAGCAACCCGTCCGCGGGATGAGCCGGATCGGCGGCTAGGGGGCCCGGGGACAGGCCAAGGCCGAGCAGAGGCACCATGCGCTCGGCCTTGGCCTGTCTCCGGGCCCCCGCGGCCATGGCCTGCCACAGGCACGCCGCAGCGTCGATCGCCGAGCATCCCGGGGGGGGGGGGGGGGGGCGGGGGGGGGGGGGGGGGGGGGGGCCCGGGGGCCCCCCCCCGGGGCACCCCCCCCGCCCCGCCGGGGGCGCGGGCGGGCAGCGGCACG
>Ga0315283_10006788_pt1 | contig 10253 bp, 6 predicted proteins | sample YL17G09_0_MG_FD_204541 | JGI IMG/M metagenome (GOLD analysis project Ga0315283, IMG submission 204541) | Sediment microbial communities from Yellowstone Lake, YNP, Wyoming, USA - YL17G09_0 | ecosystem: Environmental > Aquatic > Freshwater > Lake > Sediment | place: USA: Wyoming | collected...
GCCTTCACCGACTCCGCCTACCAGAACCCCAAATCCATCTGCCCCCAGCACCACCTGATGCTGCCCCGGTTAATTCGGGCCCAGGTCGTCAAGGGCTTGGAGCGGCCGAAAAAGGAAAGCTAAAAGGGATTCGAGCTCTTCCGGAGACTGTCAGCCTAAGAACCCAAAAAGGTCCAGGCGGGCCACGCCGTCTGGACCTTGCATTTTAAATCTCAGAATTTGGATTGCGCGGGCACGACCGCGCTTTCAAAGACCGTGACGCGTCACGGACTCCCTTACGACGCCCCCGGTGCCCTTCCACTGCCTCGGAAAACGGCGTCGTGCCGCCGCACTCCAAAAACTACCTCTGGAAGTGTTTATTTAATTTAAGGAAATCCGTTCTTTTGCCGATAACGAGGTATTCATTAGTCTGCATTTAGCAAGCTTCAAATCTTATTCTTTCAGCAGAACCCATTCCCTAATGGAGGGTTGGGGCGGAGGTCCAAAAAATGAAAAATCGTCTGCTTTTCTGTTGGTTGACCGTGTTTTTTCTCCTCTCCTTGGGGATGAATCACCCGGCCTGGTCGAAAAACCTGTTCCTCCCCCTGATCATCTCAACTGGCACCACCCCCCAGCCAACAACGGCCATAATAGTGAATCACACCAGTACCGACATCAGTAAAATCCCCCTCCAATATATAAACCTGGCCAAGGATATGCTGAAAGCCAGCTACGGCCACACTTCTCACGGCAGTCAACTCATCGACGGGATGAAGGCCATTGAAGACAGCTCTTCCTTAAATTTAAACCATCTGTTTGAATTCAATACCGACGGGGCTATCCAGTCGGGGGTTCTTTCAATTAAAGACGGTACTCCTACAGGGGATCTCGGAAACCCGGATCGGGTAGCCTGGGCTGCTCAAACGCGCACCTATTTGAAAGGAACCGGGGCTAACCGGAATTTAGTGGTCTGGTCCTGGTGCGGTCAAGCGGGTTCGGCCACCGTAACGGATATGAATACCTACTTAAACTTGATGAACCAACTGGAAAACGAATTTCCCCAGATCCGTTTTGTCTATATGACCGGACATCTGGAGGGTACGGGTCCAAACGGAAACTTATACCAGCGCAACAACCAGATCCGGGATTATGTCAAGGCCAACAATAAAATCCTCTTTGATTTTGCCGACATCGAAAGTTACGCCCCGGACGGGACCTATTATCCCAACGAGTCTGACGGCTGTACCTGGTGCGCCAACTGGTGCAGCGCCCATCCTTCCGATTGTGCCACCGTGCCTGGGAGCTGCGCCCACTCTCATCCCTTCAACTGTTACCGGAAAGGGGTCGCCTTTTGGTGGCTCCTGGCCCGTCTGGCCGGCTGGGATGGGGTTACTCAGTAATTATTCATTAACAATTGATTATTAGCCCATACCCGACCTTATCGCCTCTTCGGCGCCATCGGCAGATTGATGGGCACCTGCACAGATGGCGGATAGTTAATGACCATCGGATCCCCCGTGGTGGTGGAGATGGCCACGTCATCCACAAAGAAATTACTGGTAACTCCCTCATCGGTTACGACCTTGAAGGTGAGATCCAAAGTCTGTCCCCGGTACCCCAATAGGTTGACCGTATCCTGCACCCACCCATTGGTATTGTGATTGGCGCATAAATCGTATCCTTTAAGATTCTGAGCCCCCAGGAAAACCCCGGCGGTATCATAGCCGCAGAGGTCATCCGAACCGATCCAGTACCAGAAACTCAGGGTCTGCGCGGTATCGGGAACCTTGATCTTTTGGGATAAAACGGAAATCTCGAAATCGGCCCCCCCCAGCCAGGCCGCCCAGCTCCCGCTATGGGGAGTGATCGGCAGTCCCTCGACCGAGGTCATAACCAAGGTGTATCCGTTGCTGGAAGACTGCGTCCAGGAACCGTCACGCCCGGATTCAAAATTGCCGTTTCGAAGGGCGGCGGAAGGCGACGGTTCGCCCTGGTTATGAAAAACAAAGGGGAAATAGGTCCAATGGGAGGCCGAGAAGGGCGCGGAGTAAATCACATAATTGGCCGAATAGCCGATATTGGAAGTTCCCCGGGTGATCCGCATATAGCCGCTTTCGCCCCAGGAGGCGCCCCAGGAGTTCCTCATGATCCAGGTGTTTTCAGCGTCGTTCCAGCCGACCAGCACCACAGCATGGTTGACCCCTCCTCCGCAATAATTTCTTTCATCAGTACTGAAAACGCCTCCCCGGTAGCCTTGCATCTTAGGGCCGGCACAGACCGCCACGGCCACCGGTCCATAACTGTAGAGGGCATTTTCGATCGCCTCCGCGGCAGGGATGCTGGAATCGTTACCCACATAACCCCAGTTTACCAGCCGGTAAGGATGACTGAACAGCCGGTTGCAGGATTGGGAGGCACCCACGTAGGGGAAGTCCGTTTCCAGAACGGCACCGGGCTGGGTCTGGTTGATGGCGGTCTGGTTATGATGGTATTCGTGGGCCCACCAGCCCCCGTTGCAACTATACCCGTCGGTGTTACAGGAAAGCAGGAATTCCTCCGAGAGGTCCGTGGTCAGGCTGCTTTTCCATTTCAGATTGGCCTCAAAGGGGCCGACCGTACCGAAGGCCCAGCAACTCCCGCAATTTCCCTGGTCCCGGACCGGGGTGAGTATCCCGGAATCCCTCCAGTCAAATGAGGCGGGGAGTCCTAATACCGGCGTGTCTGATCGAGCGGCTTTCTGGTCACCGGAGGAGAGGGGTTGATCCAGTCGCGGGTCGGGATTGCTCAAATCGGAAATCAGGGAGATCTCGGCCGCCCGGAGGGTGATTTCCATCTGGGGGGCCTGGGATTCAATCCAGGGGCGCCGATAGAGGAGTCGAATGGCGGTTTCTCCACCCATCACCCCTTCCAAAGAAATGATTTGCCTGGTGGAAACCCCCAGCCCATTCCCTGAGGATTGAAATTGCACGGCTTCCCCAGGTTTCAATTTCAGCGCGTCCAGGGTTTGAATTTCCCAGGCATAGCCGCTGGCCAGATTGGATTCCAGGATCAACGCCAGAGGTTCACCCGACTGGACACTTCCAATCAGTTCCAGCAGGGCCGGTCCATCGGTAAAGGGCCGGGTTGGATCAGTCGCCGCGAACAAGGCCTTTCGAAATTGCCCCCAACCCTCGGTTCCCTGCAACTGGAGCCCATAGGTCAGACGGCCCTCCCGGCCGACCTGTTTCCGGAGGTCATAAGTGACCCTCTGGGCCTTGAGTTTCCCCAAGAGTTGATCGGCCAAGAGCCGATCGATCTTAGGTTCCTGATCCCTCACTTCCGGGTTGAAAGTGATTTGGACTGCCGCTTCCCATTGCTGATTCGATATAAATCGGGCACCGGTCTGGCTGTAAACCGGAGAACCGTAAACCATCCCCAAAAAAGTTAAAATCAGGATGGTGGTCCTTATAAATAAAGGGGCGGATAGGGGATTTAGTAAGGACAAGCTGAAACACTCCTTCCATTATTATGGCCCGATACTATTTATTTGGTATATATAGTTTAATAATCCCGATCCACAACGTCAAGAGGGAAGTCCCTTGGCAATCCCCCCGAGGAGATCTAAAGGAAATCCAAGAAATTCTGATTTCCCCCACGGCCTGGCAGGTACCTCGGAAAAATTTTAATGAAGGACCTGCAGGAAATCCGGCTTTCCGTCGGATAGCCCTGCAGGCAGGGGGTGGGCAGGTGGTAAATTATGTTAAAAAAAAATCGTTAGCGCAATCGGGGGCTCTAAGGGGCCGGACTATCGGATCCTCATTTCTTGGTCTGGAGGCCTTATTGGCCTTTCTCTGCCGAACGCCAGGTGGACTTTCTTAACCCGGGTGGAAAAGGCATTCTGGTTTTAGGGGTCTGTCCTGGGCTTTTCACCGACACCGGCGACAGGGTTCCCATGATGGACACATCATCCAACAGAAAGCTGCTGATAAATATTCCGGCAGGATCAGAGGCGGTCTCAGCCTTAAAAATTAAATCCAACGTTTTCCCCCGAAAATTAGCCGGAATAGCTATCTTTTCATTCGTCCAGCTCGAAGTCACCTGGCACAATTCGTAGGTCTTTAAAGGGGTGGTGCCCAAGTAAACCGTCCCCTTACTCTTCCCACAACTATCATTGGAGTCGATCCAATACCAATAATCGAGCTGAGTGGCCTCCCCGGGGACAGTGATGTGGTGGGTGATCGTGGTAACCTCAGCAGGATCTCCACCCAACCAGGCGGCATAATTTCCGCTATGATTAGAAATATCATAATCGGATAAGTTTACAATTACAAAATCCTCCAATGCATTGCTCGAACTGATTAACCAGGAACCATCCGACCCATTTTCAAAATCCCCGTTACAAACGGTCTGCTGGCAGGCACCTTTATCTTTCAAAACCACCGGCAAATAAACCCAATGGGTGGGTGTGATTTGCGAGGGAGACGGCGTAGGCGTTGGGGGTGAAGGAGGAGGACTGGACCCATAGACCACGTAATTGGCCGCATAGCCGATATTGGAAACGTCTCTCTTTATTCGCATATAGCCGGACTCACCCCAGCCGGTTCCCCAGGAATTCTTCATGATCCAGGTATCGGTGGCATCGTCCCAACCAACCAGAACCACGGCATGGTTGACCTGCCCGGTCTTGCAAACATTTTTTTCGTCGGTGGAAAAAATCCCCGAGTGATAGCTGGAAAAAGCCGAACCGACGCAAACAGCGGCAGCGACCGGCCCGTTGGTGGCGATGGCGTTTTTTATGGCCTCCACCGAGGGCACCCCGGCAGCACTGCCCACATACTTCCAGCTTTCGATCTTTTGATAATGGGCATGGGGGGGATTGCAGGCGCTGCTGCTGGCGGTATAGGGAAAAATAGATTCCAAAACCGAACCCGCTTCGAGTTCAGCGGATACTTTTTTGTCGTGATGATAATCGTGGGCCCACCAGCCGCCGCTGCAGCCCCAGCCGCTGTTGTTGCAGGAAATCAGATATTGCTCCGAGAGATCGGCTAATCCCCCGCCGCTGATCAGCAGCTTGGCTTCCAAGGGTGCAACGGTGCCGAAGGCCCAGCAGCTCCCGCAGGATCCCTGGTTTTTGACGGGTGAAACATAATTCTGCCCATTCGCGTTACGCCAATCAAAGGAAGCCGCCAATTGCAGCGAGCCGGAGGCGATTACATTTTTTGGGGTTGTTGAAAGCAGGGCTGCCGGGCGCATCAGAGATGGGTTGGGATTACCAAGGTTGGCCACCAGGGCGATCTCGGGAACCTGGATAGTAGTCTTTCTCTTAGGGACTTGATCGCCCAGCCAGGGCTGGCGATAGGTAAACTGTACCGAGGTTTCAACCTCCTCCTGTCCTTCCAGATAGATGATCTGGGTCATGGGTGCCCCTAAAAGGTCACTCTTGGACTCAAAGACGGCTTCCCCTTGCTGAAGAACATGTTGACCATTCGCGTTCGTGAGTTCCCAGATAAACCCGGTAGTCGGATTACTTTCCAAAATCACCGGGATGGACTCCCCTTTCTTTACCCTTCCGATCAGTTCCAGAGCCACCGGGCCTTCGGTCAGCGGTATGGTCGGATCGGCGGCGACAAAAACTACTTTTCTAAACTGATCCAACCCTTCGTTCCCCTGAAGGGTGATCGTATAGGTGAAGGCGGCGTTTCTTTCCGGACGCCTGGATAAATGATAGGCCACCCGGTGAGGTTGAACCTGTTCCTGGAGAGCCTTATGAATTTTTTGAACTATCCCCGATTCTTGTGCGGTCAATTCCGGGCTGAAGGTTATGGCAATGTCCGCTTTCCAATCTTGGTTTTCGGATAGAATCAATTCACCAAAGCACACCCCTAACCCGCAGGCGATCAAAGAAATGCAAAATACCCCTGCGCCCAATAAAGCCCTAATAAATATGAATTTCTTTTGAAAGAAATATAGATTTTTCATGATTGTTCTTTATATCGGCATTTCCCAAGCAACCTTTAATAGTATTTGGTCTGCTCTGGAGACGGAGGAATACGGAACCCAGCGGACTTGCCTCGATGGGGCCTTGGGGAATATCCTGATCCGTCATCGGGATTGAAAATCCGCCAATGGTTCAATAAACATCCGGTCCGTCAAGTTCTTGACTCAATAAAGTGTCTGAAGCTTTTTGAACCAGTCCCCTGTGATCAACCTTCCAAAAGTTATTCATTCATACGATAGCAATGTCTGTGCCAAACTATTTTTTTTATATCTACTTTAATTTAAACAATAAAATACCATTATCCCATGATGGAGCCTATTCACTTCTGTTAAGGTTAACTTAATTTTAGCGTTAATCATTAACGAGATCCGATGTCGTAATAAACGGGCGGGCGCTTTCTCATTGAGAAAGTAGAAGGTATTTTAACAATTTTTCCTTGGTACGAATATTGAATAAACAAATATAGGGTCAACGATAGAAGTACCCCCATCGACTTGACCTTGACTCCCTCCCCTCCTCGGCCTGCCCGTTTTCGGATTGAAATCCCCGGGCAGGCCCTGCCTTTTACTTAAAGTAAAAAGTGTCATTTACCGGGGGCAGGCGATCACCGAGATTACCCGGACCAGAGAGGAAACGGAAAAAATTATTAAAACCATCGATGAAATAGCCTTTCAGACAAACCTGTTGGCCTTGAATGCCGCGGTGGAAGCGGCCAGGGCCGGGGAGGCCGGGGCTGGTTTTGCTGTCGTGGCGGATGAAGTACGGAACCTGGCCATGCGGGCCGCCGAAGCCGCCAAAAATACCAGCAACCTGATTGAGAATACGATAACGGCTATTAAAAAGGGCAACAGTCCAGCAACTGCAGGGGATCGGCCACCATCATACCCGACAGCACCGTCTCGTTCGGCAAACATCGCCAGGTTGTTCTTCCGGGAAATGCCGAATTTGGTCATCGCCGCCCCCACTATCGCTACTTCCCGTATTTTCCCCTCCTATCCAGTATCGTTTTTGGTTTTTATCCAGTATCCAGCAACCGGCAACCGTCTTTACTTTGCCCCCATCCTCAGCCCGCCGTCCAAGCGGATCACTTCCCCATTCAACAGGGGGTTTTCAATGATCTGGGCCGTCAGCATAGCGAATTCCACCGGCCGTCCCAGGCGTTTCGGGAAAAGGGTCATCTTAACCAGGGACTCATAGACCTTGGGAGACATGCCGGCCATCATGGGGGTTTCAAACAACCCGGGGGCAATCGTCACGATTCGAATCCCGTAGTTGGCAAACTCCCGGGCAATGGGCAGGGTCATGCCGGCCACCCCGGCCTTGGAGGCCGCATAAGCCGCCTGACCGAACTGACCTTCAAAGGCCGCGACCGAAGCGGTATTTACCATCACGCCCTTCTCCCCGTCCTCGTTGGGTTGATTTTTGTTGATCTGTTCGGCGGCCAGGCGGATCACGTTCATGGTGCCGACCAGATTGATCTGGATGACCTGATTGAACCGGCCGATGTCCATCGGCCCTTCTTTTCCCAGCACCCTCCCGGGTGTGGCCACACCGGCGCAATTCACCACGAAATGAATAGCGCCGAAGACTTCCATTGTTTTCAATATGGCCTCTTTCACGCTGGATTCATCCGTCACATCGGTTTTGCAGAACAGCACCTCCCCGCCTAACTCGGCCGCCAGCTTTTCCCCCCGATCCTGGGCAAAGTCGAGGATCGACGCCTTGGCCCCTTTCCCCAATAAATAGCGCACCGTGGCCTCCCCCAAACCAGAAGCACCGCCGGTCACCACGGCTACCCCATCTTTAATATCCATGCTTTCCCCCTTTCTCTTTTGATAATAACTTCGTGGCTATCTTAGTAGGTTTTCTTAGGTAAGTCAAGATGTTGCCCATGGCCGCCTCCCGCTCTCCCGATTCCGGGTGCCCAAGGTTCAAACAGGGCCGAACCGGTTTAACTTTCGCCGCCTGGCGGGAGTCCAAATGGTATAATTAAATGACGATTACGGTTCAACCCCGATAACCCGGCAAGGAGTATTTCATGAAAACAAAAGGGTTTTATACGTTTCTGGTTCTCTGCCTGATCTTTTTGCCGGTCAGTCGCGGATCAGCCGACACTTTTAGTCCAGGCGACTCCCCCGGCCCACCCATCCTGGTCGGGCACATCACCCAGGTGGAAGGCCAGTTACTGCGTTATGTCCCGGAGGAACAGGATTGGGTGGCCACGGTAAAAGATGCCCCTTTTGGCCTGGATGACACCCTGTACACTACAAAAAACAGCCGCGCCGAAATCATCCTCCCCAACCGAACCTGGATCCGGATAAACGGCCAGACCCAGATCCAGCTTATCGCCGCCCGGAACGACCTGACGGAAGTGGACGTATTCTCCGGGGCGGCCCGCTTCTACCACCAGGGAGCCCAGGGGACGATCAAAACCTTCACCCCCTTTGGCTACGTCCTGGCGCCCGCGGGTGCCGTCTTCGATTTGCTGGTAGGAGAAAATGCTGTTGAAGTTATAGCCATCCGGGGTGACCTGGATTTTTTCCAGGCCGGTTCCCTGAATAAATACCGGGTGAAGGCCGGGGCACTGTCTCTGCTCGCCGACTCTCAGCGGGTGGTGGCCGGGAAGGGAGAGATCGATTCCCGCTGGAAGTCTTGGAACGCCGAGCGGGATCAGGGTTATGCCCGATTCCAGGACCGTCCTACGGAATCCGCTCGTTACCTGCCTCCCAACCTGGATTACCAAGCTCCCGTCCTGGATGAAAACGGGAGATGGGAACGGGTTACCTATCAGGGCGAATCCTACCATTTCTGGCGACCGGTTTATGTGGCTTCCGGCTGGGGCCCTTTTACCACGGGGAGCTGGACGGTCTGGTATGACGACCCCTGCTGGATCCCGGCCGAACCCTTCGGCTACCTTACCCACCACTACGGCAACTGGATTCTGGTCCGCGGCGTCTGGTATTGGGCGCCGCCGGTGGTCAGGGTCCAGGTCCATCCCTTTCTGCTGTTTCCCGTGCCCTTTGCCTGGTACCCGGGTCGAGTGGTCTGGATCCACCATGGCCCCTCTATCGGCTGGGTGCCCCTGGCGCCCCATGAGCCTTATTACGGCCACCGGCCCTGGGGCCCGCGGGTCGTGGTGATCGATAAAAATCACCAGGCGAATATTACCATTAACCGGTATCAATACTTGCGCAACGCGGTGGTCGTCCCCCAGAACAATTTCTTCTCGGCAAACAATTACCATCCCCATAAGTTGGGTCACATCACCCGGGAGACGCTCCTCAAGGATTACCGGGCGGTCCCGGCCATCAATCAACAGGTCATCACCCAGTACGGGGCCCTGCGTGAAAAGCATCGTTTCGCGAATGTGCCGGTCCAGGAAAAACCGCTTCCGTCCTCCCTGGAACGAATCCGCCTGAATCAGGAGAGGATTCAGGAAACGGAACGATTAAAAAGCGCACCGGCCCCACAGCCGGCGGTTCCCTTTAGCGGGAACTCTCCCCCCAAAGGTGAAAAATCCGGGGGTCCCCGAATCTCAAAGCCGCCGGCCGGATCCAGGAATTTAAACCATTCAGAAACCTTTAGCAGGGAACCGCCGCCCCCCAGGGTAGTAAAGGAAACGCCGGCTTTTAACGAGAAATCGTCTGGAAGTCAACCCGGGGATCATTCCCCCGGCAGGGTTGTTCCCTCCAGAACGAAAGCCCGGGAAATCGAATCGACCGCGCCGCTTGAACCTAAACCGGGTTTGAGGAAGAGGGAAAGCCCCCCTTCCCACGAACCCTCGGGTTTACCCGAAGTGAGAGACCGGGGATTGCGGGAAGAGCCGCCCGGTCTACGGAAAAAACACCCGGTCGGGGAAAGTGAACGATTTGAAAACGAGGGCCGGTTCCAGGGAGAGGAGCCCCGGATGAAACATTCCGAGGATGCCGGGAAGTCCGGCAGGGGGAAGCAGGAGGGGAAATAAATCCCCGCCACGAAGATCCATTTTTACTGGCCGGTTAAAAACGAAAAAGGGAGGCCCCCCAGGTAAAGCCGGCCCCGAACGAGGCGGTCAGGACCAAATCGCCTCGTTTGATCCGTTCGGACCGGACCGCTTCATCCAGGGCTGTGGGAATGGTGGCCGTCGAGGTGTTGCCGTACTTGTGAACGGTCAGGATGACTTTTTCCATAGGGAATTCCATCAGCTTGGCCACGGCCTCGATGATCCGGATATTGGCCTGGTGGGGGATGAACCAATCGATCTGCCGGCCGGAGATTCCACTTTCTTCCAGGGCGGCCTTTGAGGCTTCGACCATAC
>Ga0315283_10006789_pt1 | contig 10251 bp, 8 predicted proteins | sample YL17G09_0_MG_FD_204541 | JGI IMG/M metagenome (GOLD analysis project Ga0315283, IMG submission 204541) | Sediment microbial communities from Yellowstone Lake, YNP, Wyoming, USA - YL17G09_0 | ecosystem: Environmental > Aquatic > Freshwater > Lake > Sediment | place: USA: Wyoming | collected...
CCGTCGAGAGCGTGATCTACCGGCGCTACTGGAGCGCATGCCCCGACGCCTTCTCACGGGTGGGCCGGGGCTTCGGTTGGACCCGCGTGCTGCTGCGGTTCGCGGCGCGGATTGACCACGTGCTCGCCTGTGGCGGTTGGCGGCCGGTCAGCGCCAGGGTCGGTCCCGATCTCGGGTCCGATCACCTGCCGCTGATCGTGGACCTGGCACCAGTCCGGGCTCAGTGACGCCGCTTCGGGCCCCGCACCGGCATCGCGGCCAGCGGATCATCGGGCCAGTGATGCTTTGGATACCGGCCGCGCAAGTCCTTGCGCACCTCGAAGTAGGTCGTCCGCCAGAAGTTGGCGAGGTCCCTCGTCACCTGCACCGGACGGTAGGCTGGTGACAGCAGGTGGAAAGTGAGGGGCACCTTGCCGCCGCCGATGCGGGGCGTCTCCAGCAACCCGAACATTTCCTGCAGCCGCACCGCCACGACCGGAGCCTCGGGGTTGGCATAGTCGATCGCGATGTTCGATCCGGCCGGAACCGTGAACCGCTCCGGCGCGAGTTCGTCCAGCCGGGCGCGCCGGTCCCAGGGCACCAGGCGCAACAGGGCCGGGACGAGGTCGATCCGTTCCCAGTCGCCCTTTCGGTGCAGCTGGCCGAGTTGCGGGCCGAGCCAGGTGGGCAGCGAGGCCAGCAGCGCCTCATCCGACAGGTCCGGCCAGGTGGGGTCGGCCAGGTGGAGGAACCGGAGCCGGTCGCGCAGGAGAATCGCCGCCGTCGACCACGGGAGGATCGTGATTCCGTCCTCCCTGATTCCCTCCACCAGGGCATCCGTGACCAGCCTGGGGTCAGGGGTCATGATCGCCGATTCCTCGAGCACGATCGCGCCGAGTCCGGTGACCCGCCGCGCCACCACACTGCGAGCCGTGGTGTCCCAGTGGACGTCGTCGTGCGTCTCGATCCCGTCCCCGGCCAGCCTCAGGAGATCCGGCAACTCGATTGGCGCGGCCAGCACGATCCGGCTGTCTGCGCCGGCATCATCGAGTTCCGCGGCCACCAGATAGTCAGCCCGGGCCAGCGGCTGCGAAGGGGGCAGCGAGGCGCCACGGCCATTCCGAAGCAGGAACCGGCCCGTCTCGCCCGCCCGGCGTTGCGCAATGCGATCGGGGTATGCCAGCGCGAGGACGACTCCGGCGGACTCGATCTCGACGCGGTCGCGCCCTTGCACGCCCAGGCGGCGGCGCCATTCGGCAGCATCGGCCCTGATCCGGTGGAGCGCGCCGTGATCGACCTCGAGCCCCGCCGGTGCCCGTCCCGTCTGGAGCGCTTCCAGCCGCAAGCGGATATCGGCATCGGGGAGCGCTGGCCTCGCGTCCGCCGTACCGCCCGTCCGCCGGGCCATGTCCCGATCACCCAGGAGGGCCGCCAGGGCCGCCGCCAGCGCGCCATGGTCCAGTCGCTTCGCCTCGAGTGCCATGTGGGCCAGACGCGGGTGCAGGCCCAGTCCCGCCATGCGCTGGCCGTGTGCGGTCATGCGGCCATCCGCGTCGAGCGCGCCGAGCAGGGTGAGCAACGCCCGGGCCTGCCCGAAGGCGGCCGGCGCCGGCGGATCGAGCCACCGCAGGTCCAGCGGGTCACGGATGCCGGAGGCCGCCAGTTCGAGCGCGAGGGGTGCCAGATCCACCGCCAGAATCTCGGGAGTCCCGTACGGGATCAGGGCGAGGTCATCATGAGCCGCCCAGAGTCGGTAGCACCGGCCAGGTGCCAGGCGCCCGGCTCGCCCGCGACGCTGGTCGGCGGAGGCGCGGGTGACCCTGACCGTCGCCAGCCGGGTCATCCCGGTCCGCGGTGAGAAGCGGGGTACCCGCATCTGGCCGCTGTCCACCACGATGGTGACGCCCTCGATGGTCAGGCTGGTCTCGGCGATCGAAGTGGCCAGGACGATCTTGCGCTGGCCGGGTGGCGAGGGGGCGATGGCGGTGTCCTGCGCCTCGGCCGGGAGCATGCCGTGCAGCCGGTAGACGCGCACCGGCGCGGGCAACCCACCGGCTTCCAGCAGACTCGCGACGCGGTTGATCTCACCGGCCCCCGGCAGAAAGACGAGGATGTCGCCGGCCGCTTCGGCGAGCGCCTCCCGCACGACCGACGCGACGGCCGCATCGAGGCGCTGCTCCGGCCGACGTGGCCGGTAGTGGGTTGTGACGGGGAAGAGCCGCCCTTCGCTCCGGATCACCGGGGCACCATCGAGCAGTGCGGCGACCGCGTCGCCCGCGATGGTCGCGGACATGACCAGCACGCGCAGTTCCGGGCGAAGCACGGCCCGGGTCTCGAGGGTCAGGGCCAGCCCGAGGTCGGCATGGACGCTGCGTTCGTGGAACTCGTCGAAGATGACCAGGCCGACGCCCTCGAGTGCCGGGTCCTCCTGCCGCATCCGGGTGAGGACGCCCTCGGTGACGACCTCGATCCGGGTCTCGGCGCTGACGCGCGTGTCAAAGCGGACCCGGTAGCCCACCATCCGGCCGACCGCCTGACCGAGCGTGCTCGCCATCCGGCGGGCCGCCGCGCGCGCGGCGAGACGGCGAGGCTCGAGCATGACGATGCGGTGGCCTGCCAGCCAGGGCTCGCCCAGCAACTCCAGTGGCACGACGGTGGTCTTGCCGGCGCCGGGAGGAGCTTCCAGGACGGCGGCACCCGGGACCGCCAGGGCGGCCCGGAGCGCGGGCAAGCACTCGTGGACGGGGAGGCGGCTCAGAGGTCCTGGGGCACCGGGACGACTTCACCCGTGGTGATGGCGCGGTTGGCCAGGATGCCGAGGCTGGTGGCGCGCGCACCGTCGGCGAGAGTGGAGGTCGCGGGCTTCGCCTCGGTGACACAGGTGAGGAAGTCGGCCAGCGCGTAGTGGAGTGGGGGGTAGGGCAGGCCCGCACCCTTCTTGAGGGCGCCCTGCGCGGCCAGCTTGGTCGCGTCCGCCACGAGCACGATGCCCTCGTCGCTGAAGTACTGCTGCCGCGTGGCGTACACCTCCCACCCCTGCGTCGGCGAGTCGGTTTCCTTGAACAGCCAGGCGTGCGTCCACGCGGTCTTGATCGCCGCGTTGACGCAGTGGATCACCTCGTACGCGCCACCGAACGAGTTGGCGAGGGTGGCCTGCCATTGCATCGCCACGCCGTCGTCCCAGAGCAGGGTCGCGTGGACCGTGTCCGGCACCTTCCGGCCGTCGTGATGGAGCCGGATCGCTCCATGACCGCTGATCTGGCGGGGCGGCTTGCCCATCAGCCAGAGCGCCACGTCGAACTGTTGGGCTCCCACTTCTCCCGCCAGGCCGGTGGAAACAGCCGGGTCCAGGCGCCAGTTGACGGCCTGCTCCGTCCCGGGTTCGCTGGCCGGGAAGCGCCAGGACGTCTTCCGGTGGTACTGCCCGTACAGCGACACCGGTTCCCGCATCGTATCGGAGCCCATGAAGCCGGCCGCGCGCTGGTAGACGGGGTTGGCGCGGGCCTGGAAGCCGGCATAGGTCACCGTCTTGGCCCCGGCGCCGGCCGCGGCGATGGCCGCGGCATCCTCGATGGTATGCGCGATCGGCGCCTCCAGGTACAGATGCTTCCCCGCCTGGATCGCGTCGAGCACGATGGTCCGGTGCAGGTGGGTCGGGGTCGCGATCACGACCGCCGGGATGTCGGCCCGGCCGAGCAGGGTCCGGTAGTCCGGCAGCCCGTCGGCGCCGGTGGCCCGTTCGAGCGCCGTTGCCAGGCGTGCTGGGCTCGAGTCGCAGACGGCCGCGATTTGGACGTCCGGGATCTTCTGCAGCTCGCCGATGATGGCGCGGCCCTGCCGGCCCGCCCCGATCAGGCCGACCTTGATCGGCGCGGCAAGGCGGACCGGCTCAGCCGGGAGCCGGTCGGGAAGCAGGGAGATTCCCGCGAGGGATACCGCGGTCTGACGCAGGAAGGCGCGGCGATCACTGGGCGACATCCGTGGAAAGTGCCGTCGGCTGCTGCGGTGGGCAAGCAGGTACCGGACCCCGGTCCCGAAACCGAACCGCGGGTCCGGGCGTAGGTGCCGGCATGATGCTGCGCCGATCGGTCTCACTCCTCACGCTGGCCATCGGACTCGGCAGCTGCGGCTCGGGGTCACCCAGTGGGGTGGACGATCCCACCGCGACCATGCGCGTCCTGTTCATCGGCAACAGTCTCACGTACGCCAACGATCTGCCCTACCTCGTGAAGACCTTGGCGGATTCCGCCGGGGTCGAGAAGATGTACGTCGAGACGATCGCCGTGCCCGACTACTCCCTCGAGGACCACTGGAACGGACCGGACGCACGCCGGGCGATAGCCGGCGGCCGCTGGCGATACGTGATTCTGCAGCAGGGCCCGTCCGCCCTCGAGGAGAGCCGGGTGCTGCTCCTCGACTACGCCAGCCGCTTTGCCGGGGAAATCCGGAAATCCGGCGCCCGGCCCGCCCTGTACATGGTCTGGCCGTCGGTTTCAAGAAACGCCGACTTCGATCGGGTCAGCGAATCGTACCGGTTGGCGGCGGAGGCAGTAGATGGGGCGCTGTTTCCGGCCGGAGAAGTGTGGCGCGCGGCCTGGCGGCGCGATCCCACCCTGGCGCTCTATTCGTCGGATGGACTGCATCCCAGCGCCGGCGGCTCATACGCCGCGGCGCTGGCGATCTTTGCCGGGATCTACGACCGATCGCCAGTGGGGCTTCCGGCCCGTCTTGGCACTATGCTGGTGGTGGCACCCAGCGTGGCCGCGCTGCTGCAGGATGCGGCCGCGGAGGCCCGGGAGCGGTTCGGGCGACCCTAGCGGGTCAGGCGACGATCGTGATCCAATCGGGGCCGAGCCCGTCGGGGCGCCTGCCAAGGACGAGCGCTGCGGTGGACCAGGCATCGGCGAGACGAGCGGACGGCCCGATGACCACCGCTCGCTTTGGCTCACCCAGGACCTCGCCGGTCCGCGGGTCGACGGTCGGATGCGGGTTTCCCGGCCAGACCGCCGACACCGACATCGCCTGATCCCGCAGGGTCACCACCGTCCCGTCCCCCAGGGCCACGCGCCATTCTCCCGCCGGGGGCGTTCCCATCCCCAGGGCGCTGCTGGTGCCCCCGTGCAGGAAGGCGCTGGCCACGCCGTGGTCGCGCAGCACCCCTGCCGCCAGGTCGATCGCATGCCCCTTGGCGATGGCGCCCAGATCCAGCCGAACCCCGGGAGCGGAGAGGCCGATCGTTCGGGCCCCCGGGTCGAGCACCACCGCGTCCATCCTGCGATCCGTGGTGGTCGGGTCGAAGGCGCCGCCCGACGCCCGCCAGACCGCCACCGCGTCGGCGAACAGGGCGAACGTGTCCCGGTCGAGCGGCACCGGTTTCTCGAAGGCCGTCCGGCGGATATGACTGAGGAGACTCGCTTCGTCGAAGCGGTTGAACCGCTGGTGGCAGAGCTCGATCTCCTCGAGCGCCGCCTCAGCCGCTGCCCGGAGCCGGTGGGGATCCTCCGCCGGGAGCACCAGCTCGAAGCGGGTGCCCATGGCCTCCAGGGCGAGGGTCAGCGGCTCGGCAACGCTCAGAGCTTCCGGACCTTCTGCGACTGCGGGTCGAACTCGAACGCGCCGCCTTCCCACATCGAGCGGGTGGCCAGGTCCACGATGACCATCACCTTGGCGCCGAGGTCGACCGGGCTGGGCGACGGCTCGCGCGTGCGGATGCATTCGAGCCACCTGAGCCGGAGGGCGTCCTGGTCGTCCCCGTGGTCCTCGCCGGTGACCGTGCGCTCGTCCACCTCGTTGGCGAAGAGCTGCTCGGGCACCAGCTTCGTCGTCCGACCGTCGAGGTAGAGGTTCGCCTTGTGGCCCCGGATCAGGGTCTCGAGCCCGCGCTCGTTGGCCGTGGAGCCGGCCACGATCATGGTGTGTTCCTTCTCGAACTGGATCGTGAGGTTCACCTGGTCGTGGTTCTCCATCACCTTGTCCACGTAGTGGCCACCCGCGGCGACCACGCGGGTCGGCCAGCCGAGGTCCATCGCGAACAGGAGCGGGGTGATCTTGTGGACCAGCAGGTCGCCGATGATGCCGGTCGAGTAGCGACGGTAGCGGCGCCAGCGCGCGTAGACTGCGGCATCCCACGGGGCCTTTCCCAGTGGGCCGCACCAAGCGTCCCAATCGAGGTTCACGCCCGGCTGCCACGCCGGGTCGATCCCATAGTAGAGCCATTCGCCGTCCTTGGAATTCCGGCAGTAGCTGGTCTGGCTCCAGACCGCCTTCCCGATCGTCCCCTCGGCAATGAGCTTCTTCGCCTCCACCGTGCTCGGCGACATCACGAACTGCGTGCCGACGATCGCGATCGCCGTCGGGTTCTCCTCGACGACCCGCCGGAGCCGCAGCGCGTCCTTGAGCCGGAGCGTCATCGGCTTCTCGACGTAGACGTCCTTTCCAGCCAGGATCGCATCCTCGGCCATCCGGGCGTGCCAGTGCTCCGGCGAGGCGATGAGGACCCCCTGGATGTCCTTCCGCGCCAGCAGGTCGGAGTAGTGCGTGTAGGTGTCGATGCCGGGGCCCTGGACCGCCTCGGCCTTCTTCCTGGCCTCCATCAGCCGGGGCTGGCAGACGTCGGCGAGCGCCACGACCTTCACGTTGGCGCGGCCTTCCTTGGCGGCCGTCACGAAGGATTCGAGGTGGCCGGTGCCCATGCCGCCGGTGCCGATCACGCCGATCCGGACGGGCTCGTCGGGACGAAGGGGCGTGTGCGGGAGCGCGCGGGGGACGGGCCGCGGGTCCGCGAGCAGCTCGTCGACCGGGACGGTGAGTGCGGCGGCAACGCCGGCGGAGGTGCGCAGAAAATCGCGGCGCGACGTGGTGGACATCGAGGCCTCCTGATGATGGTGACGGGCTAGAACTCGGCGCGAATCCGCTCGAGCAGCGCCAGCGTTTCCCGAATCCCTTCGCGTTCCGGCAGCCGGTCGCCCTCGTACTCGATGCCGACCCAACCGTGGTACCTGGCATCCAGGACGATCCGCATCAGCCGATGGTAGTCCTTGGTCGTTTCCTCGCCCTGGGCGTCGAAGTCGTGCGACTTGGCGCTCACCGCCTTGGCGTACGGCATCATGTCCTTCACGCCCTGATAGCGGTCGTATTCGTAGAAGTTCCCGAAATCGGGGAGAGTCCCGCACCGCTTGTGCTGCACCAGTTTCATGACCCCGACCAGCCAGTCTCCATGGGAGGACAGGCCGCCGTGGTTTTCGACGATAACATTGATCCGGTGCTGATCCGCGAACTCGCAGAGGCGGCGCAGTCCGTCCGCGGCGAGCCGCTGCTGTTCCTCGGGCGTCCCGTCGCTGGCGGCGTTCACCCGGATGGTGGCACAGCCCAGCGTCTTCGCCGCCTCGACCCACCGGTAGTGGTTCTCGACCGCCTCGGTCCGCTTCGCCGGGTCGGGGTCACCCAGGCGTCCCTCCCCGTCGCACATGATCAGGTGCTGGTAGACGCCCTGATCGGCGGCGCGCCGGTTCATCTCCGCCAGGTAGGCGGCGTCCTTCGCCTTGTCCTTGAAGAAGCTGTTGACGTACTCGATGGCCTCGATACCGTAGTCCTGGCGGGCAACCCCGGCGAAATCGAGATGGTCGATCTCCCTGGCGCCGAGCGCCCGGTGAAGCGACCACTGGGCCAGGGATATCTTGAATGGCGCTTTCGGGCGGGGCCAGGGAAGCAGGGTGGCGGCGCCGAGGGTGGCGGCCCCGGCGGCGAGGAACTCCCGGCGCGGAATCGATTCAGGCATGTAGGTTCCCGTCTTGGTGTGCGGCCAGCACAACCGGCAATTCGTATAGTATACCGGCGCCTCCTGACTCGCGACTCGTGGCTCATGACCCATCTCGGCGTCTGTTCCTGGTCTCTCCAGCCCGAATCCGCGGGGCAGCTGGTCGCGCGGGTGCGAGAGACGGGACTCTCGGCGGTCCAGCTGGCGCTGGACCCGGTGCGCCGGGAGGAAATGCCGCTGCCAGGGCTGCAGTCGGCGCTGGCCGGGGCCGGCCTCACGGTGGTATCCGGCATGATGGCCATGGCGGGCGAGGACTACTCGACGCTCGAGGCGATCCGCCGTACCGGGGGGATCGTTCCGGATGCCACCTGGGAGGCGAACCTCGCCGCCGCGCACGCCAATGCCATGGTGGCGGAGCAGCTGGGCCTGCGGCTGGTCACGTTCCACGCGGGCTTCATCCCCCACGACCCCGGCTCGCCGGGTTTCGCCGTGCTGCTGGACCGGGTCAGGCGGATCGCGGGCGCCTTTGCCCAGCGGGGCATCCGGGTGGCCCTCGAAACCGGCCAGGAAACCGCCGCCGCCCTGCTCGACCTGCTCCGTGGGCTGGACACCGCGGGCATAGGAGTCAACTTTGACTCAGCCAACATGATCATGTACGGGATGGGAGATCCGATCGCCGCGTTGCGGGCGCTCGCGCCGTACGTGGTGCAGCTGCACGTCAAGGACGCCCTGCCGGCCCGCCGCCTGGGCGAATGGGGCACCGAGGTGCCCGTCGGTGAGGGCACGGTGGATTGGCACGCGCTCTTTGGCGTCATCCGCGCGAAAGGAATGGCATTGGATCTGGTCATCGAACGGGAGGCGGGGGATCAGCGGATCCCTGACGTCCGGACCGCGGCCGCCCTGGTCCGGGCGCATGGGACCGCGGCTTGATCGGCGTCGCGATCGTCGGGTTCGGCGTCATGGGACGCCGACACGCCGAGGGATACGCCCGGGCCCGCGCGGCCGGCCTGCCGTGCCAGATCCTGGCGGTGTGTACCCGCTCCGTCGGTGGTCGGGCCAGGGCGCCCGGGGGCAACCTCGCGCAGCTGGCCGGCGACGTGCCCTTTGACACGGACCAGGTCCGCTTCACGATCGACCTGGATAGCGTGCTGGACGACCCGGCCATTCAGGCGATGAGCATCTGCACCTGGACGGACTCGCACGTGGACCTGGCGCTGCGGGCCATGGCGGCCGGGAAGCACGTGCTGGTGGAGAAACCGCTGGCGATCCGGGCGGAGGCGATGGCGGCGCTCGTGCCGGTGGCTGCTTCGGCCGGGACCCTCTGCGTGCCGGCCATGGTCATGCGCTGGTGGCCCGGCTGGCCGTGGCTCCGGGATCAGGTGCGGACCGGGACCTTCGGGCAGGTGCGGAGCGCCACCTTTCAGCGGCTGGGCGTCCAGCCCGACTGGGCGGCGTTCTATCCGGACCTGCCGCGATCCGGGGGCGCCCTCACCGACCTGCACGTCCATGACGCCGACTTCGTCCGCTGGTGCTTCGGCGATCCAGGGGACGTCTTCTCGACGGGGACGATCAACCACCTCAGCTCGATCTATCGGTACGGCAGTGGCCCGTCCCACGTCATGGCGGAAGGGGGCTGGGTGCGCCCCCGGGGTTTCCCGTTCCGGATGCGGTACACGGTCGCATTCGACGACGCCGTCGCCGATTTCGACGTCACCCGCGACCCGGCGGTACTGCTGTCCCGGAACGGCGAGACAGTGCCGGTGGTGTTGGCGAAGGAAAACCCCTACGACGCGGAAGTCCGGGACTTCGTGGTGGGGATCCTCGAGGGCCGTCGAGAACTGCGTGCCACGGTGGCTGACGCCTACCAAACGGCGCGCCTGCTCGACGCCGAGCGGGAGAGCCTGTCCACCGGGGAGCCGGTAGACATATCCGAGCCCAGGCCGAGGCGGCTGGTATGAGCCTCTGGGAGCTGATCCGGCGGTTTCGCTGGCCGGTGGCCCTGGCCCTCGGGCTGGTGATGATCGAGCAGGTGGCCTGGATCGCCGAGCCCGCGGTCTTCGGGCCGGTCATCGACGGCATGGTGGACAAGGCCGCCGCCCGTCTCGAGGGGAAGCCCTACCCGTTCCCGGTCACGGCGCTGGGGATCTGGATCGGGGTCTTCCTCGTCAACTCCGGCGTGGGCGCCATCCGCCGATCGGTGGATCAGCGCATCTACCTGAGGATGTACGCCGAGATCGCCTCCGACGTCTCGCGGAGCTCGATCGCCCGCAACCTGAGCCTCTCGCAGACCACCGCCCGGGGTCAGCTCTCCCGCGAGTTCATCGATTTCCTGCAATACCGGGTCCCCGATGCCTTCGAGCAGATCATCAACGTGTTCGGAGCTCTCATTGGCATGGCCATCTTCGACTGGAAGCTCTCACTCGCCTGCGGCCTGGTGGGCTTCCCGCTGCTGTTCATCAACTGGATCTATGCGACCAGGGTCTCGAAGCTCCAGGAAGTCATCCACGACCGGGTCG
>Ga0315283_10006791_pt1 | contig 10249 bp, 11 predicted proteins | sample YL17G09_0_MG_FD_204541 | JGI IMG/M metagenome (GOLD analysis project Ga0315283, IMG submission 204541) | Sediment microbial communities from Yellowstone Lake, YNP, Wyoming, USA - YL17G09_0 | ecosystem: Environmental > Aquatic > Freshwater > Lake > Sediment | place: USA: Wyoming | collected...
GTCGAGCCCCAGTTCGTTGGCGAGCCACAGCACGCGGTCCGTGCGGCTCATCACATCGCCGTAGATGCGCAATCCCGGCATGGCTCTCCCTTCGATCATCTTGCCCGCAGGTCCTGCGGCGCGTTCTCGCTGGCCCACCGCACCGTTTCGCAGCGAGGTGGATCCACTGTACGAGCGGCCACGTGGAGTCGCACCCCCCGGGGCGGGGGGCGGGTAGCGCTGCAACCGCAGCCACAATGGCACAATGAAAATACTCTGGTGGCTGCCCTTGGGCCCCGTTCCCGGGATCGGTGCGCAGGGTTTCCGGTCGAAGGCGAGAACCAGGGCGCCGGCCGACGATTGAAGACTGAACGAACGGGAAGACAGATGGAAAAGACCAGGCACGATTCAACGAAGGCCCTCGCGCACCGCGCTGCAAACGACGCATCCGCGTCTACTCATCCGCAAGGCTTCCTCGCCGAGGTCGCTGCGTTCGGCACATCGGCGCTGGGCCTCAACGATCCGATCACCCGGCTGCGCGCCATTGCGTCGTTCGGTACCTCCTTGCTGCGGGTGAACCGGGGCGTCATCGTCAAGGGGCACGGACGCACGCCCACGAAGCCACTCCAGCTGTTCGAGGCCGAGTATTGTCCGTTCTGCCGGCACGTGCGCGAGGCGCTGACCGAGCTCGATCTCGACGCGATGATCTACCCGATCCCCAAGCGCGGGAAACGGCACAAGCAACGCCTGGTCAGGCTCGGCGGCAAGGCCAAGATCCCGTTTCTCCACGACCCGAACACCGGCGTGAAGCTCCACGAGTCGACGGCGATCGTCGAGTACCTTTACAAGCAATACGGCCTCGCGTGGGAGAAGGTGCCCGAGCGCCGGATCGCCACGTCGACGCTGGCCAGCCTGACCCGCGGCAAGCTGGGCATGTTCGCCCGTCCCAACAAGCCAGCCAGGAAGCCGCTCGAGCTCTATTCGTGGGAAGGCAGCCCGTACGCGCGTCTCGCCCGCGAAACCCTCTGCGAGCTCGAAATCCCCTATTTGCTGCACAACGTCGGCAAGACGCCCGGCTCGCATGCGGATTACCTGCCGCCGGAATATCGCGCCGAGCATGTTCCCGACTACATGCCGGGCACCGAGAACCGCCGCAAGTTCATGGAGCGGGTCGGTCGGGTGATGGTGCCGTACATCGTCGATCCCAACACCGGCACCGCCATGTTCGAGACCAGGAAGATTCAGGAGTATCTGCAGAAGACCTACGGCGCCTGACCGGCAGTCGGCGAAGCAGGGTCTGACAGGAACACCTGGAGTCAGCGACGGTTAGACGGTGTACACGACGAGATCCGCCTCGAGTTCAATTACCTGGTCGCGCGTGTCCGGCGTCGTCAGCGAAACGAGCCCGGCTTGCCACGTTGGGCTGGAGCTTTGCGCCACGGAGTTGCCTGCAACTTCTCCAGTCCGGCACGCAAGACTTTAGGGTGATCAAGGCGCAAACCGCGCTCGCACTGCTGCCGCCACAGTCGATCGGATTGGATCTTGCCAATTGCAAGGTCGAGCTTTTTTTGCACATCGCCGCCATAGGCAGCCTCGGCAAGGTGCAGCCCCGCACGCGCTGGCGGCATATCCCAGCGTTCGGCCATGTAGGCGAGATCAATGACATCTCTTGCCAGCGTCGATGTATCCAGCCCGCGATCGGCATTGGCCAGGAATTTCTCCGCGAACGCCGATTCCCGCGACAGTTGGGCTACTCCATTGCAACGAATCGTGTCGGGGCCGAGTGACTCCAGCCGTCCTTCCAGGACGATCTGAAATTTGAGCGGCTCTCCGTCGATATCGATGACGGCGCGAATACCATCCATGTCAATGCGCGCCTCGCGGCGCACGCCAACCCGTTGGCCAAACAACCCTTGCAGGCCGCGTTCGACAACAATGGTTCGCAATTCGCGATAGCCGTCCCGGTCGGCACAGAGAAAATCGATGTCCTTCGATTCGCGATATTCGTCCAATTCGAGCACGGACCGGGTGCCGCCGCCGAAATAACAAGCGTTGGCAGCCAGAGTCTCGGCTTCAATTCCCAATAGCGCCGTCTGCACCAACGCATGAAATGGACGTCGATAGCGGACTGTTGAGCGCGATCAGGATGTTTGATGTCTTGATTTGCACGATAAGAGTCCGTTAATAAATAAGTCAGTCGATTTCATCCAGATCGAATGCAGTAGTTCCAGTCGCCATGGAATTCGTTGCGATCGATCTTGATTGCGGCGAAGTCTTCATCGGATACGACCAAGCCCTTGGGGTAGTTGGCGTTGTCGAGTTCGGCGCGGACCTTCAGGCCACTGCGGGTCCTGGTGCCGGCGATGAGGTTGACGATGACCTCGTGACTGACGAGTGGGCGTCCCCGCCAGTTCATGCGCGTGGATCTTCCTGCTGGTCCGGAGAGACCATCGGCCAACACACCAATGCAAGCATTTCGGGACTCAACTACCTTCAGGGGCAGCATTACCTGTGCCCTTTGCACCTCGCCTCCCTTTGTGCCTACGCATCAAGCACCCCGTTACCGGAGTACCTGCAAGGCTCAATACCAGGCCCGTGGCTAGCGCTTACCCGAGCGGGATTCGCACCCGCCAGACTGCGCGGCATTGCCAAGCCGCAACCTCCGGTTGCTTCCGGCTGGAGCATTTCGCCGGGTGGGATTCGCACCCACTGGAAAGCGCCGCCTTAGCACGGCGCACACCCACAGCCGACATTGCGTGGAGCCGGCAGCGGACACTCAAATCGATGGAAGCGGCCACACAATCTGCGGCAATGGGGCGCCTCAACCTTCTTGGAGCACGACGGCGCTCAAAACCGCGCGCTCGACGTTGTTTACAGCGGCAAACCGCTACCCTCTACGGCATCAAGGTCTGGAGGTAGGCTTCGATGTCTGCGGCGGTCTTGCGTGTCGCGAGTGGATCAACCGCCCCGGCGATGAGCGCGTCGCCGCGTAGACCAAACAGGTAACGAATGATGAGCAAGCCGTCGGTCAGGGCGTCAGCCGTGACATTGCCGTCGACGTCCAGCGCGGTGCGGATCGCATCGAGGTGGGTCTTGAGCGCAGCCGGATCGGTGCGGGTTGCCGTGCCGCCCAGCGCGCTGCCCGTCAACGAGGGACCCGTCAAGCCGAACAAATAGCGGATGATGAGCAGCCCGTCGGTGAGAGCGTCGTACTTCGTTGCGCTGATGCTCGCATCCACATCGAGCGTCGCAGGTGGCGGCACGATGACCGGGGTCTGGGATATTCCCATGCCGCTGCTGCTGTGATACGAGGCCCCTGGCGGCAGAGGAATCATGCTTTGCGTGCTCGATGCGTAGAGGGCAATGGGATCGTCCGGGTCGAATTCCAGCGTGTTCAGGAAGCTCGCAGATGACGGACCTTCTGCCCACATCGCGATTTGAACAGTCAATTCCTTCCCGTTGAACGCGGCCGGGGTGACCCCTTTCATGATCAGAAAGAGGGGAGCATTGAAGGAGAAATTGTGTCCTTGCGTGCCGATCGCCGGATAGTGCTGGGCATTCAGCGGTTCGTTGAAATCGTTCGGCCAGGCACCGTCACACAGCGGCGGGGCCCACAACCCGCTATTGGGATAATTCCCTAGGACAAGGCATGCGTATGCGAGCACCACGCCGTCGTCATTAACGTTGACGAGCAGCATGGAGTAGGCATCCGGATAGGTGCCGTTCCAGTTGGAGGTCATGGAGCCATGCAATTGGAGGTAAAGAATCATTCCGTCTGCCGAGGGAATGGCCTGCGGCAAATTGAGATAGAGGGAATCGGTGATCGAGGCGAACGAATAGGTACGCGTGCTGGCGGTCGACGCAGAGGCCCCGAGCTTTCCCGTATTGAAGGCATTGGCGTACGCCGCGCCTGCGCCGGCGACCTTGGATGCTGTACTGGAGTCCGGGACGGCCGGTGCATACACCCAGTGCCGGTCATCGGTGAAGTCGCTGCCCACCATAGCGACGGCATGTGTTTCGGGATACGCAAATGCCGAGTGGAACTGAACCAGCAACAACAATGCCGACAGCCCCGAGAGGAGCAAAGGAGACAGCAGGCGCTTCATGATGACCTCGAGGACGGATGTCCCGGAGTTGACCCCGCTTGCTGGAGCACGCGAAGCTAAAGTGCAGGAATCGAACGGCGCGGCGGGGAATGCGCGCCTTGACCCACACACTCATCCCCACACTGCCAATATAGGCGCCGGCAGCAGCGCCGCATAGCTTCGCGTCACGCGTTGTTGATGTCGATCATTGGTCGATCACATTTTCGGCGCCCGAGCTTGCATTTTGTGAGTTTGGTATCGTGCGCAGTGTGCGTCATCACGCTGTGCTATCTGTTCGGTGGCCACGAAGTGGTGTAACGACTGGTGCAGCGCGGGCACGTGGTACGGATCAATGGCCGCGGCCAGCGGCTCGATGCTCTTGCGCTGCAACGGCAACATCAGCGCTCGGCAGTACTCCTGCAGGCCCGCCTTGCGCTCGGCTCGACCCAGGCGGGCACTGATGTGCCCAAGGTAGCGGCCAAATTCTTCCGTAAGTTCCATCGCGTCCTCCTACGCTGCGCACCTCGCGCACGCCATAGCCGGTGCCTCTGGTCGCGGGGTCGCAACGCATGGCCACCGGATGCCGAGCCGGGTTCCCGCTCGACGCGGATCGAACGCGGCAGCGGCCGAGAGCGCGCAGTGCCGAGCGGGAGTGGCACCGAACTTGTCGAGCCGCGCCGCCAGGCCGCCGCCCTGCAGCGATGGGTTGCTCAGGGGTAAGCGGCCCAGTCGTTCGCCAAGCAGAGCGAAGCGCTGGGGTAGATGGACTTGCGGAGGATTCAATCTGTCGCTATTATTAGCAACAGATCAAGGAAAGTCAAGAGCGATGCCGAAACGCACGATCACGGCGAAGGAAAAGCAGGCGCGCGAGAGCATCCGCACCATCCGCGCCGCCATTGCCCAGATCGACTACCTCTGCTCCGGCACCTTGCTCAAGCGGCTGGCGCGCTGCGGCAAAGCGGGCTGCCGCTGTGCGCTCGACCCGGCGGCACGGCATGGACCGTATTACGATTGGGGCCACATGCAAGCGGGCAAGCTCGTCCACCGGCGGCTATCGGCCACTCAAGCTGAACTTCTCGGCCCGGCGATCGCCAACTACCGAAAGGTGAAGAAGCTGCTGCGCGCGTGGGAGGCGCAGACCGAGCGACTCATCGACGCCGAAGCACGCCGCGACCGCTGACCTTGCCAAGCGCCAGGGAAACGTGCGGGGAAATGCCTCTGCCGCAGGTGTGCGGGATATCTCTCATCATCATCACCGCGATGAAGGACTCGTGACCCGAGAGCGACTTTACACGGTAAGATTAATAACGCGCAGTGGCCCTTGAGGTGCGAAGGACCGGGCCGGATCGTAAAGCTGCCGCTCGTCGCCATGAATCGGCCGACCGTGCCAGACCCTGAGTTGACGTTCATCGCGCTCCGAAGCGGCCATTGAAACCTGCGGAAGCGGCCTTTCACCGGTTCCGAATGTAGAGGTGGGTCGCCGGTTGTTTCGCCCAGAGCCAACGATGCCGCAGCGCACCATGCAGTGAATTCGATCATTCATTGATTTCGGTCAAGGAATATCCAGCGGCATACGCGCCTGATGGTCTTTCCCATTCACCAAAGGAGGTTGTCATGAACTTCCTGACCTTGGTTGTCATTGTGGCGACGCTCGCCACCATCGTCGCGCTCGGCCTCGGGATTTCGTCGATGGTGCGAGACGGCGAGATTGCGCATTTCGACAGCGAGCACTGGATGGCGTCACGAGTGGTTCTGCAGGCCGTGGTCGTGCTAGCGCTGGTGGCCGCATTCATCGTCGGCAGCTAAGCGCGCTTCCCGTCATGCGACCCCGGCATCGCCGTCGCTGACGCACAGAACCCCGCCCTTCGCGCAGGAAGGTGCGCGGCATCGGCCCCAGCCGCGCGCGGCAGCCGCGACAGGGGGCCGATTACGATGGGAGATTCCCATGCTGTTCATTGTCAGTTGGACCGGTCATCCGGAGCATCGCGACGCGACGTTTGCCCGATTTGTGAAGACCGGCGGCGCGCCACCGGCAGGCGTGAAGATGCTCGGACGTTGGCACATGGTGGGTCGATTGGGCGGCTTTGCGATCGCGGAAGCGAGCGATCCGATCCTGATGCAGAAATGGTCGATGGACTGGAGTGACCTGATGAGCATGGATGTCTGCCCGGCACTTGTCGATGACCAGGCGGCACCATTGATTGCAGCCGTGGTCGGCAAGCAATAGTCCCGCCGGGCGGCCGCCATCGACCCCTATGCATAGTTGTCAACTAGGCGTAGTTGGTTTGAGAGGAACGACGCCGCCCCCTATGACGCAGGACATCAGGGGGCGGCGCGTTCTTTGCATAGTTTCAGCGTCTCCAAAAACCGCGTTAGTGGGTCTCGCGCGCGTACCCACCGCACCTGATATCGGGCGCCTCCCTTGTGCGAGAGTGTCAGACGTTAACAATAGCGGTCTCGGACGAGGCATCACCACGGGCCTTCGCCCCCGAAACTATGCAAAGAAATTTGCTGGCTCACCTCGCCAATAGCCGCGCTCGGCCTGCGTCAAGCCGATCCTGCCCATACGAACTACGCCTAGTTGCGTACTATGCATAGGGGTTGCTATGTAAAGCTTTACAGTGCGACCCGCTCCGGCCACACGCGCTGCAACGAAGCAGCCGTTCGAGTTGCGTCGCGGAGACGTTCGGATAACTCCCGGTTCGAGCCAACGAGAACACTCGCACTCGGGTTGCTGCACCCCGCGAAGGGACGGGAGGCTGGTCGCAACAGTCGTGAGTCGTGCCGGCCCGAATGGTCACTCTATTGGCACACGGTGCCCGGCGACGTAAACACCTGACGGGTGAGGTTCTTCGTCTGCGTCACGCCGTTGACGGTGTAGCCGTACGTGGCGTGGTTGCCGTCGATGATCGTGATCTTCGCATTGCCGACCACGGTCTCGACAACGGTGCTGGCGTCAAAGGGGTCGGCGGTGAACGGCGGGCCCGTGACGGTGGATACGTCTCCGGAAAAGACATTGGTAGCGCCCTCCTGGTTCGCGAGCACGATAAACCACAAGGGCTTGCCGTTCGCGTCATAAGTGAACCACGTCGCGAAGATCACCGTGCCCTGGTGGTTGAAATTGATGCCCCAACCGGCTTGTGCCCCCGCGACCACCCACCAGAGATCCTGGTAGTTGGTCGCCAGCGTCAAATCCGCCTGCATCCCCCAGACGCACGTCGGCCGCGGACTCGAGAACTCCTGCCGGGCGATCAGCTTTGTCTGGTGGATGCCATTCACGGTATATTCAAACGTCGCGCTCTCCCCATCCGTGGAGAACGTCAGCGTCGCCGTGCCTACGACGGTCTCGACCGTCACATTCGGCGGGAACGGGTCGGAGGTGAACGGCGGTCCGGTGACGGTCGAAACATCTCCCGAATAAACGTTGGTCGCCGTCTTGTTCGCGAGGATGATGAACCACTGCGGCTTGTTGTTCGCGTTGTAGGTGAACCAGGTGGCGAAAACGGTGTCGCCCTGGTGCGCAAAATTGATTCCCCAACCCGACTCTTGGGCGTTCCACCACAGCCCTTGATAGTTTGTGGCCGACTTGGGATCCGCGTCGATAACGACGCTCGCAGTGCGAACGGTCGTGGTTCCGCCCGGCCCGCTGCCCTGATAGGTCCAAGTGTCGGTGCCGGATTGCCCGGGGAAAGGCTTGTAGGTGACAGTGGAGGGCCGTGCAAAGCCGTTGGCAAACTGGTAGGTGACCGTACCCTTTGTCGGCGCGGAGACGCTAGCAATTGCGGCAATCTGTATCCAATCTGCGTGCATTTCGGCCGCCGACACCACAATATCGCCTAGATTGATCACCGTTCCAGGAGAGTTATGCGCCACTGGCGCCAAGGTGATGGTCGGTTTGACACTGTCCAAATAAGTGGCAATGCTGATGTGGTCCGCGAGGGAACCTTTGGCTCCCATGCCTAGAGCATTGACCGCGGTAATGATCGCCACGTTGCCCGCCGCATTGTAAACAAGCCCTCTCGGGTGCTTCACATTATTGTGGCAGCCAGAACAAAGGGAAGCAAAAAGCTCAGCACTCGCTTGTGCCGATGAACTGACGCCCAGCAGCAATATTGAACTCGCGGCGATCGCCGCCAGAGTCCTCATAGATCGCCACCGCAAGGGCGCACCGAAAACCGCGAGATTCGATAGATCACGCTTCAGGGTGAGTTGGCGCATATTGCGGCGGGTCGCTTGCCACTGACGCCGAGATGACTTCACTTTTTTCGACTCCCAATGATCTCTAGACCAGGGTCCGGAAGAAATATCGATCAGTGCCCAAAGCCTACTCGCATTTCGGGATTCATGCCCCACAAGATTGCGAGTCAACTTGAATGTCCGTTTTTGGCCGCTATGCAGATCTCTCCATAGCGGCCACTATGCGCAGGTCACAACTATGCACAGTTCGCACTGCGCATAGTGGCCGGTCAGAGACCACCGCCGTGCGGATTCGAGCGACCGCTGAGTAGCCTACTGCGGCCGTCCATGCGTGAAAGTCAGCTATAGGCCGTAGAGCCGCCGGCCGGCGCCTCGGTTCGGATGGGCGTGACCTTCCATCGGATTTTCGGGCACCAAGCGGTAGCAATCAGGCCGCCAGCTTGGGCTCGGACTTGATCTTGAGCCATGCCGCGTAAACCGCGGCGGGACTCTGACCGCCAAGCGCGGAGTGGCGGCGACTCCGGTTGTAAAACACCTCGACGTAATCGAACAGATCGGCTCGCGCCGCATCGCGAGTCTCGTAGTGAGAGCCATGCACTCGCTCGTTTTTCAGACTGTTGAAGAAACTCTCGCTGGTGGCGTTGTCCCAGCAATTTCCTTTGCGGCTCATCGACGCCAGCATCCCGTACGCGGCGAGCTGCTTCTGAAAATCGTGGCTGCAATATTGGCTGCCGCGATCCGAATGATGAATCAGCCCCGGCGGCGGGCGCCGACGGAACCATGCCATGCGCAGCGCATCGATCACGAGCTCCTTGGTCATCCGCTCGCGCATCGCCCAACCGACGATCTGCCGGGTGTACAGATCGAGAACGATCGCCAGGTACAACCAGCCCTCGGCCGTCGCGATGTACGTAATGTCAGCCGTCCACACTTGATCCGGGCGCTCGGTCGCAAAGTTCTGCTCCAGTCGGTTCGGCGCCACCGGCAGCGTGTGCTTCGAATCGGTGGTCGCCTTGAACCGCCGCTTGTGCCGGCCACGCAGATCGTTCTCCCGCATCAGCCGCTCCACTCGTCCTTTGCTCACCGGGATGCCGAGCCCCTTGAGCTCCTGGTAGATCCGCGGCGAGCCATAGGCGGCCTTGGTCTCCTCGTGGATCTCGCGGATCCGCCTGAGCAACGCACCGTCGCTCAACCATTTCTGCGGCCCATCACTGCGTTGCCAGGACGTGAAGCCGCTGTCACTCACTTGCAGCGCCGTGCACAGCATCTGCAGCGGATACGAGTCGCCAAGTCGTTCAATAAACGCGTACCTCACAGCGACTCCCTCGCAAAGTACGCGGCGGCTTTTTTTAGGATTTCAGTTTCCATCCTCAGGCGGACGACCTCCGCCCGTAGCCGTGATATCTCCATCTGCTCCGGCGTGATCGGCCGGCCCTTCTCGGCGCTACCGAGCTTGCCCGCCGTCTGTGCCTTCACCCAGTTACGAATCGATTGCTCCGGAACACCAATCTCTCGGCCAACCTGCCTGACCGCTTCACCAGCACGCACTCGCCGCAACGCTTCGAGCTTGAACTCCAGCGTGTACGCCACTCTCGGAATCTTCTTCATCGCACACCTCCAACGGTATATTATCGCCCGCTACCGTTGGTGCCCGATAACCGCTGGGAAGGTCAAACGGTAGAGTCGAGATGTGGCGCGGTGGCAGTAGGTTCGGTTTGTCTGTTGCCGCCCCTTTCGTCTGGCGGTGCCCGAGTAACCTCGCCGTAGCTCCGTTTCCACATCCCGCTCATCGAACCGGACATGCAGATCTCCCGCATCCGGCTCTCGGACAAGACTTCACGCCTTCGCCCACGAGCGGTGGCGTCCCCGCCAAGTCAGCCGTACGAGCCCGAGTCGGTCGTAGAGGATCGAGGGTGGATAGCCCCCGCCTCGTTGTCGGCGCTTCTTGAACTTGGTCCGCAACCACCGGCGCAACCGCGCAGCGAGGT
>Ga0315283_10006794_pt1 | contig 10248 bp, 9 predicted proteins | sample YL17G09_0_MG_FD_204541 | JGI IMG/M metagenome (GOLD analysis project Ga0315283, IMG submission 204541) | Sediment microbial communities from Yellowstone Lake, YNP, Wyoming, USA - YL17G09_0 | ecosystem: Environmental > Aquatic > Freshwater > Lake > Sediment | place: USA: Wyoming | collected...
CTCGTCGTAGTTATACTGCAATGGCACGCTGATCAACGAAGCAATCGGGTTCGCTAACTTCTTGGCCAGTTCTGCCGCCTCATCGTCCTGTGCCCAAGCCTGAGTAACCAGCGCCAAGGCAATCATCGCCCCAAAAAGTATCCATCCATAGTGTCTCATCGGTCGAAGCCTCCTGGCGAGTGGTTCTGCACAGGGTACCTGCATATGACTAACAACTCTCACGTTCTGTCTCATTTCCTTTGCTCCTTTCTTTAAGGTATTGGTTCCTTTTCTGATATATTCTTAAGAAGCATCACGGCATCTTTGTAGCCCGGATACTTCTCTATGATCGTCTGCAGCGTTCTGATTGCCTCATCCTTCTCTCCCTTCTGATTCAGATAGAAGGCAAGAGTGTAGGAATACCTGGGCTCCTGCGGCCTGAGATCTGAGGCCTTCCTGCACCAGGTCACTGCCTCGTTGATGCGGTCTTTGGCGAGAATGATACAGAGGTTATACGCTGCCTGTGCCATTTGAGGATCAGCCTTGAAGGCCGTCATTAAGGCATGCTCTGCGTTTTCCATCCTCCCGATTTCCGCCATAAGGAGTCCGAGGTTGAAGTTTGCGGGCGCATTCTCGGGTTCGATTTTGAGTGCCTTACGGAGATTTTCCTCAGCTTTCTTCTTGTTTCCAAGATTCATATATGCCATCGATATATTGACATAAGGGACAACCGCATCGGGTCTTAGCCTGATTGCAGTTTCAAAGGATGATACAGCTTCCTTGTATTCGCGAAGACTCATGTAATAATTGCCGAGGTTATAGTGCGCCCTAAAGTCATCGGGCCGTATCATAAGAGATGCTTTAAGTTCATTCAATGCGCTTTGAAAATCTTTACGCTGCTCTTCTGGAATATATTCCGCGGGAATTGCCGCAAGAGATGAAATAGCCCTGATCCTTACGAGGCGGTATTCATCGCGAGTTGTTTTCAGGACAGCATCAACCGATTCAGGGGTGTAATAGCCCTGGAGCCCTTCAGCTGCAGCAGCCCTGACGAGCGGAGAGGGATCATTGAGCGCCTTTATAAACACAGGCCATTTCTTCTCGTCATGACATGCCATGAGAAGACGGAGGAGCGAAGCCGCGTAGACTTGATCGCGGTCTTTGTTTGTGATATACGAAAGCATCTCTTCAAGTCTGCTCCATTCCCTTTTTCGTCCTGCTTCAATTAAACTGGAAACATGGATCACAGGTGACTGATAGTCTCGTATCCTCCATTTATGCACAAAGTCATCGGCCCATCGGACGTCTTTGTCCTTATGACAGATGTTGCAGGCGTTTGGTGATCTGAAAGCGATTGATGCCGCAGGCATCGGAGGCCTCATGGAATGGTCGCTCCGTTCCATTAGGGCAAACTCTGTTTTCGGCATGTGGCAGGAGATGCATTTGCTTCCTTCGCTGTCAGGTTTATGGTGTGTGTGTACAGTCGGATCTTTCACATGCTTATCGTGGCAGGGCATGCATGAATCATTAAACTTCTCCTTCTTGAAGCGGTAGCGTCCGCTCGATGTATGGCAGTGCAAACATTCAAGCTTCCCTGCTTTCACGCAAGGGCTCATCATCCAAAGCGTATACGTATAATTCTCTCCCAGGTCCCTGCCATCCGGATAAAAATCGGGGTTTTCGAGTGTGGTAAGATCGAAATGGTCAAAGTACCTGTCCCCGGGACTGAAGCCGTCAGTAATCGGTCCTCCCTTGGTATGACAGGATGCGCACATGTGATCACGCTGTTCAGGCGTCATTGTTTTGGTGCTGATGATCTTTAGATCCTTGAGAGGCTGCCCCTTTGGAGTAGCCTTTGCGATCTTGTTGTGTTCCTCGCCGGGGCCATGGCATGTTTCACAATTGATGCCGGGCTCTGTCCACGTTGATTGATATTCATCAGTCTTCAGGTCGTAGTTTGTTTTCAATTGGCTCACATGGCATCCATAACATGCCGTATTAAAAGTCAGCATGGGATCCTGCCAGTTTATAGGCCGGTCGGTTGTCTCGATAAAATGACGTACAAAGCTCGCAGTGGTGTCGTACCATTTTTTTGTCTTCGCATCAAATGATATTGGCAGGACCTGCAACCGTCCGCGTTCCATGGGGGTTAGGAAAAAAAAGACGTATTTTCCCCCCATGACATGTTTCACCGGATAACTCTTTTTGTTTTTTTTAAAACTCTCAATAACTATTCCTCTATTCATGTCAAAACGGTAGTTCTTATTCCTGATTGTTATATCTGCAGCCTGCGGAGTCAGGTTATTCTCCGCGAACGCTTTTGTGTACGGCTGCATGGCAAGCCCGTGATGTGACGCCGACCAGAGTGTATAGAATTTCTCGTGACACTCGCGGCAACTCACTGAACCGGCATAACCAGCCGGCTTTGGGGTTTGCCGGGCAACAGCAGGCTCAACAGAGATAAATAAAGATAAAATGAATATGCAAATGATTCGGGTTGAACTTTGAATTGCATCTTTTTTCATGAACTCTTCATTATATAATTATTCATTCCATATTATAAGGATTGTTCCCTATTTATTTAGTAGGATTTTATTATAGGAAATAAGGATTTATATTTGCAAGTTTACGGTGTAGATTCCCTGCCAACATGCTTCAAAGGACACCAAGAGAATATTGTGAGATGCAGATCGTGTCAATGTGCGTTACTTTTCGCAATCAACATCAGGTTGGATATCTTCGATGTGTTGCCTCCTATGTGAACTGTGGTGCTCCACGGCAACTCCTTGGTGCGTTGAGTCCAGGAAGTAGTTTTGCTTCTGTGTGCGGATTTGTCATTTTGCATCTTTCGTCCCGAAGGGAACACCCCATTTTTGTTAATGACACCTACTTACAAACGTTTTCAGGTGGTACAAAGATTTATCACTTTCTTCATCTAAGTCGCAATGCAGACGCTGATCATTAAGTGTGAAGTATACTTGAAAATTTGTAGTCTTGAGTTTGGATAGCCTGCGGAAGGTCATATGCAAGCTAACGTTTTAAGAATTTAAAATTGCGGTTTTTTTACTCGGATTAGCTTCTCGTTAAATCATCCTTAATCTTCTCAAATTCTTCTTTACTTATCTCCCCTTTTGCATATCTTTTTTTGAGGATGTCAATGGCAGTCGCTGCCTTCTCTTCTTTTTTTGTACTTCCTGCAATTAGCTTAACGAGATAAACAATTCCCAATATGAGTAGTGCCCAAAAGAGAATCATTAAAAACCAGCCGAATCCAAATCCCATTCCCCATCCATAATCCCAATGCATCATTTTTCCTCCTATCTAACTCGAATAATGCCCCAACACCTAAACCTTAAAACATAAGCCAAAGAAGCACGTAGAGAGTGTTGTTGTCAGAGGCATTCCTGCCAGAACCATCATAGTTTGAATGGGCACCGTTGAACTTGTCATAGTTTATATATTGGAGTGACAGCCTAATTTTTTCCCACGGCAGATAATCTGCCTCCAGAATAAAACCATCACTATCTGGTCTACCGGTTCTGCTCCCATTAACCTGTTCAGGTGAGTATAGCAATGTATCTTTATCTCCGGTTGTAGAAAAATAACCCAGAGATCCGCCCAAAACGCCAAAACTACCTCTATAGTCGTAATGGAAATGTATCATAAAGGTATCAAGGGAATCAGACCGGTTAGACGCATTCCCGATGGCAAAACTGGCATCTCTGTCCTGGTTTTCATGAATCCATGTGGTATGGGCTGTAAAAATATGCTTCTGACCGATGCGCTCGTATTGAGCATCAAAAGCTGTATCAGTAAACCTGTCAGTCTGTCCGCTGCTTTTTCCCCCGGGAAAGATCCTGGCTGTCATGCCATAGGTACCGACAGATAAGGAATGTTCATCCCATTGACGCTGCAGGACTAAACGCCAGTAGGGTGCAGCATCGTCCACGATCATATCAGTCCGGGTACCAGCGCCTAATGGTTTGGTAATACCATTCTTCGTTGTGCGGTAAACAGCCACCTCACCATATATCAGATTATTCCAGTAAGCGTAGGCACCGATACCGCCCACTTGCTGGTTTAAGGCTCCGTCAATTATCGTGGCTGCCGCAGGTGTGGGAGCAACACTCGATACGGCAAAGGGAAAACTGAATGCAGGCGTACTGTTCCAGACATCCTGCAATGTCGGACCATTGTTTAGTGTAAAGCCATAGATAAGGTTTTCCCCAGCCAAAGTGCTATTATTTGCATACCTTATATCAGCCATATCCAAGACGAATTTGTTCTCTGCACCGTCAAAAGTACCCTGTACAAAAGCCCCGATCTTATCGATAATTCGGCCGCCATAGAACAGGCTGAACATCTGGGGTAACCCTATGATATTATTGTCTGAGGAAGTAACATGGGTTGCCCAGTTATTATTAACAAAATCAGAAGGCAACGTCTTTTCAATATGAGTAAAAGATATTTGTGCTCCTGCTGCTATAGGAGGAGGAAACTCATATGACTTACTGCTTCTGCTAAATACATAGCCACCCAGTTTAAATGCCCGACCAAATGAGTTCAATTCCGGCCAAACAGTATGACAGGCTGTACATTGCATGCCCGTCTGGCGTGCAAGACTTGGAACTGCACTGGCATTTCTTACTGATAAGGATAACAATAACCCAACCACTTCGACTATTAGAACTATTTTTATGATGAGGCGCTTAGTCATCTCCTATCCGCCTGGTTTGAAGGCATGGGATATGTAATCTATAATAGCTTTGGTTTCATCGGCTGTCAGATCAAAAGCAGGCATTGGTTTTTTACCATTCTTGATTGCATCAGTAATTTTCTTATCAACCGCATTCTGCCAAAACTTTGGACTTGTGAAATCAGTCGGTCTGGGACTGAAAATAGCAGCTGCTGATCCATTACCATCTCCTTTTATTCCATGACATAACTGGCACTTATTATTATAGAGATTTCCCCCCTGCTCATATTTTCCTACCTCAGAGCTGTCAGCAAACAAAGCGCCGGTTCCAAAAACCACCCCAGCTATCACAAACGCAAGAATCTTCTTCACAAGATAATCCTCCTTTTATATTCATACCTTCTTTTTTTGATACCTTTTAAATTAATGCCCGTGTGGATCACCTTTTGAGGTCTTTTTCTTTTCCGGCTCTTTACTCATGGGTTCTTTTGACTGAGAACCGCACATCCCGGAACCGGCACCTGTAATACAATCGTAGGCCTTTTTCATCTGTTCCATCATTTCCATTTGTGAGGCTTCAGTTGCTGTTTTTGGGTCTTTCAGGTGCACATCGTGCAAATCTATAGCTTTCTTGAGCCATTGTTCCGCACAATTCATTCTACATGAGGAATCGGCCGCTGATTTTCCCATCATGCCGCTCGTCATGCCACACATAGACATCATCTTCTGCATCTTTCCTTTCATCTGTGTCATATCTTTCATCATCTTCTTTTTCTCTTCAGCCTTAACACCCTTCATCATCTTTTCCTGCATGTTCATCATGTCCATCATCATCTGCATCATATCCTGTCCCATCATTGGGCACATTTGCTGCCCACTTTGCATTGCTACCTGCTCTGACATCTCCTGCATCTTTGGACAATTCATCATGGGTTGTTGTTTTCCTTCTCCCATTGTCATGCCCTGTCCCATTTGTCCTTGCCGGCTTTCCATCATGCCTGTCTGCGCATATGCTGAAATACTAAAAAAACATAACATCATAGAAATAATTATTAACCTTTTCATATCTTCCTCCTTAACAAGATTGATGACATTTACATGACAATCCTTTTCCCCTATATACTTTCTTAATGCTCATGATTCACCTCCCTTCTATTAAAACTTCTCTCCTAATTTTATTATTATCGCAAATTTCAGAATTTCCGGTCGTTTCCAACTCGAAAAACGGACTGCATTTTTTATAACGTATATCCCCATGACCACATTTTTACTTAAAGAATAGCAAGAGTGATGCTACGATGCAACTTATTTATATTTCGTTATATTTAAGGAAGCACACGATAAATCTGTAGACAATATGCCTCGTTATTAGGACAAACTGCCTGAATGTTAAATATAACTTCCTCAGTACTTTATTCTTTCCATTTAAATATTCTTCGCGTTAACCAAAAAGTTGTTACCCCTGTAATGCTTAGTTGAAACAGCGGTGATAGCCCGATTCCAAAGATAGTGGGCATAAACTGATTGTAACTCCATGACATTGTTATGAAGACTCTTCTATACTCTATTAGCGCTGCTATTGCCATGCCTGTTATAAATACAGTGAACATGTGTTTTCTATTCATCTTACGAAGCCAGAATATGTCCCTCCATAAAAAAGATACAAACAGGTATATCCCAAAAATGAAGGAACCATCTATGGCGGAAACGTAGCTGACCATTAAAACATATTTCTTTGCTGCAAAATCCATCCCCTCATAAAGAAAAACAGAATGAAATGACTCCCAAACAAAATTAAGCAAAAATGAAATTGCAAAAATAAATGGAAAAACCAATACGACTTCTACAACCTTTTTCTTCATACTCGCTTAGTCACTATATTAACCAACTTCACCCGGGACATTTTTAAACCTTAATCTCATGAGCATCGCACACCGCCCATACGGAAAAATGAGCCCCGCTTTTATGTCCGACACCTATGGCTCCCTTAGTGAGGTATAAAGCCCATGCCCAGTCAGGTTGGAACATACTTGTTGTTGACGACCAGTAGCCCTCCTGAACATCTTTAAACGGATGCCCTTTTGGTAATGCATGGCTGTGCATGCTGCAATCGACTAATGATTCCAGTTCATTGATATTGGGAAGCCGCCACAAAACCTTTTCCTTTGAATTTAAATTTAATGTTGCTACAGCATCAAAGGCTTCGATCCATGTCACCAGCCCACCTGTAAGGTCTGTTTTTTTGACCCAGCACAAATCTGTAAGGCAATCAATAACGAACTCATTAAAGACTTTGAAACGCGGGTTAGGCCACTCCTGTCCGAAATGGAACTCTCCGTCTTGACCGGTTCCGACGCACGGGATAATACGTCCGCTTGTGTCATAACACTGTATCTGTCCGGTGGTCGGTAAAATTTTGTATCCTTCCCCACAGCATGGCCACAATAAAAAGAACTGTTTTTTAGCACCATAAAATGTGCGAGCACCTTCCATATGTATATACCAAGCATAAGCAGTATTTATAGAAGCCGTCGTGGACGTCCAATACCATCCAAAGAAAACATTACCAAAAGGATGGCCCTCTGGCAAGGCGGGGTTCCCTGTCTGATGGCTCATGAGACTGCGGAGTTCACAACGATTGGGGAGACGCCAATCAAAGTAGCCAAAGGCTTTCTCACGATTCATAGAGGAGACATAATCCAACGCCTCCTGCCATGTCAAGGGGAACTCTGCAAGGTTAGCATTTTGCGCCCATGTCAACCCTGTCAGGTTATCTAAAACAGTCTCACCCTTTAGCTCAAATCGAGGTGATGGCCATGGTATGCCCTTTTTGAACTCTGCATCCTGTCCGCTACCTGGACAGGGTACTTCAATCCCCGACGTACCGTGACATGTTAACTGTCCAGTTTGCAAGTAACCTTGTTTATTCATCTTTTCCCAATCTTTAAACCCGATAAGCGCCACTAAAAAATATCATGTTTACTCTAAATGGAGACCTTATAGATTACAGCGTATACATAATACAATTTTAGCAAACCTTCGAGGTGTCAACAATAGAGGGCACTTCGCACCGCACGCTGGAGCATCAAGCTGCGGTGTACAAATAATAATCTATATAAGTTGGTAATGCTCAAGGAGAAGACTAATATGTGGAATATTCCGTCTGAAAGGTCGGTCCAGGTGTGTCGAGTTCAGGAAGGAGGGTTGCCTCTCTGGTCTCTCTGGATTCTTATGTTTCTTTTGCCCCGTAAGACGCATGCCATTTTTCTCTCTGTCACCTACAATGCTTTAAAAAAGGAAAGACTCGAAAATTCAACATTTCCTCATCAAAGAAGCATATCCATTTTTCTCGTCTTCGATGAGAAGTTCAACTGGGAACAAACAAGCTTTCTGAAAGAAAGGGGTGAGTAATTAACTCACCCCTTTAATGATTTTTGAAATCCTTGGGTATCTTCCACTAACTGATCAAACCTATTTATTCGACATTGTGACTGTCGTCTAACAATATCTTATTCCACTTCTTTACTCCGAAGAAAATCCACATTAGTCACCCCCTCCGGTTAAGGGATTCTCGTGGCAAAGCGTACAGGAAATTTGAGTGCCCTTTCGAACAGAGACAGTTCTGTTGTCGTCACTAAAAAGTGTCCGGTCAGCAGCCGCACGGGAAAGAACAGTGCCTTCAAGTGCTATGCCATGACAGGCTTCACAAAGTAAGGGATTCTGTCTAAAAAAATTATCATGGTTGCCATTCCAATTTCTGTCATTGATATTATGTAGCCCGTGTGGTCCATCAATTGAAAGTGGAGGACCACCCGCATGACAGGTTTTACACTCAATAATCGGTCCGGTATGGCCTTGGAGTTGAACTGGCGCGATATTATCGTTGGCTGCAGCATTACCAACAGGCCATTCAGCATGTGTACTGCCATGACACGCTTCACACGCCATGCCACTGTGACCCCGACTGTTCCTGAAAAGTTTATTATCTTCTTCGGCAAACCGTTTATTGGTTGCAATAATCGGTGTAGCTGACGAATCTCCCGGATTATATGTCTTGGTACCTCTTATATTACTGCCGAGATGATTGACGGCATCGCCGGTATGACAGGATTGACACTTTGGTTCATTTATCCAGGGAGTCCGGGCTGCAAAGGCCCCACCTACCGCTAACAGTCCACCGTGACAATCCTGGCAGATTATCCCCGCGCTGCCCATAACGCCGCGCAGGCATTGCGTCACACTTCCGGGATGACAACTATAACAGGTCGAGATGCCTGTGTCGGGGATGACTGGAAGATTAATAGAGTCAGGGATATTTTCACTCAATGTCTTTCCGTGGCGGCTGTGCATAGCGAGAGAGAACATTGTTCTGCCAATCTGGCTTCCCTGTGGTCCTGCATTGCTCAGATCAAGGGCAGGCGAGTAATGGCATGATGCACATAGGACAGGCTTGCTGGCCATCAATGTTGTTGACCTTTTGGCGTCATGCAAAATAAGCACGTTTTCCCTATATTGAATTTCCGGATCGATGCTTGCACTCCAGCCAGATATTCCATATCTCGCCCTCGTAGCATCATTGGCAGCCACACCTCCTGCACCGTGACAATTACTGCAGTGCATCTCATCGGATGCCGGAAGAACGGCAAAGATCGGTTGAAGGGTGCTTGTTGTTGCTACATCAACAGGCTGAATTCGCATCAAGGGATAAGTGTTCGGTTGTCCTCTGTCATCACGTCCAGTTATCGGAATTCCGGCCGCTGTAAACCATTGCATTGTCGCATCAAATTCGCTGAAGGCTTGAGGCAGGTTTCCCGGTCCCGGCATATTCTGACCCAACAGGCCTACATCCCCGGGAAGTGACGCTCCGAATAAAGATTTCACGTAAGTCCAGAAATTGGTTTTATTCACGCTTGTTGTGTTAATTGATCCTGTACTGTCGGCCACTGCCGAATAAGAGACACTGGCCTGCGTATTATCTAAGAGTTGCGGCAGGCTGCCTGTAACGCCTTTCCGGACTACCTGCGCATTAACCACGTTAAAGGGAGGAAGCGTTGCAAAAACCGAAAAGTCTTTGTCGTAGCAATGCATGCCGAGATTGTTGAAAGCGAATACAGCAGTAAAGGGATCATTGCTGCAGGTGGAAGGCGCTTTCTTTACGATCGTCTCAACCGAAATCGAACCTAATTCTGCCCGAACCATGCAAGGGACTGCTATCGGGTGTTTTAAGGTTAGCTTCCAACTGCCTGATTTGCTGGATGTTACCAATCCAAGAAGACTACTATTAGATGAATTACTGACGCTGACCGTCTGTTTTTTCCCCCATTTCTTCCCTGTAATGGTCAGGAGAGAACTTTTTGAGTTCCAGGAAGCGCTGATAATCGGCTGGCTTGCAGAATAGGAATCTCGCGCGGTCCCTATCATTAAGAGTCCTATAATAATGAAGGCCTTAAACATTATTCTTTTATTTCCAATCCAAAACAGATCCAAAATGTTTTTCATGGTTTTCTCCTTTTTTACCATGCCTCTTCATCTCATAGGACTTCAAGGCAGGATTGTTTTTTGACTGTTTGTAC
>Ga0315283_10006795_pt1 | contig 10248 bp, 11 predicted proteins | sample YL17G09_0_MG_FD_204541 | JGI IMG/M metagenome (GOLD analysis project Ga0315283, IMG submission 204541) | Sediment microbial communities from Yellowstone Lake, YNP, Wyoming, USA - YL17G09_0 | ecosystem: Environmental > Aquatic > Freshwater > Lake > Sediment | place: USA: Wyoming | collected...
GTTCGAGGGTGACGCGCACGTCGACACGGTCCAGAAGCGGACCGGAGAGCCTCGAGAGGTACTTGCGCTGCTGCAATCGGCTGCAGGTGCACCGATCACCCTTCCCCGTCGCCTGTCCGCAGGGACAGGGATTGGCGGCCAGCACCAGTTGGAAGCGAGCCGGATAGCGCACGGTCGCGCCGCTGCGCGCGACCACGACCTCCCCGGACTCGAGCGGCTGGCGCAGGGAATCGAGCACCCGGATGTCGAACTCGGGTGCCTCGTCCAGAAAGAGAACACCGCCATGAGCCAACGAGACGAGTCCTGCCTGCGCGACCCCGCTCCCGCCCCCGATCACCGCGGCATGGGTGGCCGTGTGGTGGGGAGCAACGAACGGCGGGGTGGTCACCAGGCCCTGCCCCGCTCTCAGCCGGCCCGTCACCGACAGAACCGACGTCACCTCCAGCGCAGCTTGGGGGTCCAGTTCCGGAAGGAGCCCGGGCAGCCGTTCGGCGAGCATCGTCTTGCCCACCCCGGGAGGTCCCACGAGCGCGAGATGGTGGCCACCCGCGGCCGCCACCTCGAGACATCGACGCGCGACGACCTGGCCTCGGATGTCTGCGAGATCGAGAACTGGTGGCTCTCCGCGACCCACCAGCGACGCGACCGGATCGGCCGACTCCCCCACGGCCGAGGACCCGTCGCCGTACGTCGAACCGACCGATTCCGGGTCGGCCCCGATCGGGGGGACCTCGTCATCCGCATCGTACGGCTCCCCTCTCAGCAGGCACACGAGTTCGCGCAGACTGGCCACCGCGATCACGTCGAGGTCTGGGACGAGTTCGGCCTCGGCTCGGTTTGCGTGGGCCACGACGAAGCGCCGATGACCGGCCCGCCGGGCCGCGAAGGCCGCCGCGAGGACGCCCCTCACCGGTCGCACGCGACCGTCCAGCCCGAGTTCGCCCATGCCGACCAACCCGGCCACATCGAGCCGGGGCACTTGGCCGTCCCCGGCCAGCACGGCCATCGCGATGGCCAGATCGAGGCTTGCTCCGCGCTTGCTCAACGCCGCTGGGGACAAGCCCACGGTGATCCGCCGCGCCGGCCATGCACAGCCGCTGTTGACCACGGCAGCGCGAGCGCGATCCCTCGACTCACGGATGGCGGTGTCCGCGAGTCCCACGATGGTCATCCCCGGAAGTCCTTGGGCGAGGTCAGCCTCGACTTCGATCACGCGGCCCTCGACTCCGATGACGACCACCCCGTAGGTGTGCGCCAGCGCCATCAGCACGCGCTCCGGATGTGGTCGACGATCGTCGGGCGCCCGGATGGGATGAGTACACCGACCACATCGATGCGTACGACGGTCGCGTGCAGGTCGTGATCCTGCATGAACCGCACCAGCAGTCGGCGCAGTCGACTCGCCTTGGCCGGCGTGACCGCTTCGACTGGAATGCCGTATCCGGATCCGCGACGGGTCTTCACCTCGACGGCGACAAGAGCCTCACCCTCCCAGGCCACCAGGTCGAGCTCGCCGTCGCGGCAGCGCCAGTTGCGGGCCACGATCCGCCAACCGGCTCTGGTCAGCTGATCAGCGACCAGGTCCTCGCCGTACTTACCGACATCTTCCTTGGTGCCCATGCCCCCACCTCCGCGCCCCACCATCGACGCGGAGCACTCCTGCCGACCTGGCGTTCAGGTGATCGGGGGACGAATCGGCGTCTGTGGACGGACCGCCGCTATTCCTGAGGCACCTCGAGGTCCGGCTTCGCCAGTTCCTCGACGTTCACATCCTTGAACGTCAGGACGCGTACGTCGCGCACGAATCGGGCCTGGCGGTACATGTCCCACACCCAGGCGTCGGACAGCCGCACCTCGAAGAAGACCTCGCCGCCACCGGTCTGCCGTACCTGGACATCGACGTCGTTGGTCAAGTAGAAGCGTCGTTCGGTCTCGACGACGTAGGCGAACAATCCGACGACGTCGCGGTACTCGCGATAGAGCGCCAGCTCCATCTCGGATTCGTAGCGCTCGAGGTCTTCTTCGCTCACACCACGACCTCCTCGGTGCACGAGGCCTCCACGTCGGCCGAACATTCGCGCAGTGGCAGGCGCCAGGATTGCCGATGCCAGGGCGACGGCCCATGAGCGCGAAGTGCGTCGATGTGCTCGAGGGAGCCATAGCCCTTGTTGGAGTCCCACTGGTAGGACGGGAAGTCCGGTGCCAGTTGGCGCATCAACCCATCGCGTTCGCACTTGGCCAACACGCTGGCCGCCGCGACGGTTGCGCATCGGCGGTCCGCCTTGACGATGGTGTGCACCGGTGGGCAAGTGACTTCAGCCGGCGGAGGCGTACCCGTCGCGTACGGATCGGAGGTGTCGAACAGGGTGAGATCCACCGCCGGGGTGCTCAGCCAATCGTGGTTGCCGTCGAGGACCACGACGTCGGGCACCTCGGTCAAGTGGGACAGGGCTCGCCGTCCAGCGAGTCGAAGTGCCGCGATGATCCCGACCTCGTCGATCTCAGCGGCGCTGGCGTGACCGACGGCGTGGTCCAGCGCCCAGCGCTCGATGCGTGGGGCGAGCCGCTGTCGTACGGCCGGCGTCAGCAGCTTGGAGTCCTTGATCCCGGTCGGGGCCGTCCGGCTCGCCTGGTCGATGACCACGATCCCCACGCTCACGGGTCCGGCCAGCGCCCCGCGGCCCACCTCGTCCATCCCCGCCACGAGGCGTACGCCGGTGCGCAGGAGGCCCCGCTCGGTGCGTAGCGACGGCGTCGGCGAGGTCTCCCCTCGTACTCCTCGCGCAGCCGCCGTACTCGCCATGACCGCAGCGTACGACCCGGGCGGGCCATGAATGCGGCACCGGTTCAATAGAGCCTTACCGGTGCCACATTCATCCGGAGGGGGAGGTGGAGGGAGAGGGGGAGGTGGATTGAGGGGGTGGGGGGGAGTTCAGCGCGGGGTTGCTGAATGTCTCGGGAATGGCGAGGAACCCCAGGCGGTCGAGGGGCCACATCCGGAAGACGGCGCGACCCACCACGTTGCCCAGGGGCACCGCACCGTTGTTGGCGTCCAAATGGAATCTCGAGTCGCTGGAATCGCCCCGGTTGTCCCCCAAGACGAAGACGCTGTCCGGCGGGACGATCACGTCGAACTTCTGTTGCGCGGTTCCTCCGCCGGGCTTGATGTACGGCTCGTCGAGGCTCACCCCGTTGAGCACGATGCGGCCCTGTGGGTCGCAGCACGCGACCCGATCCCCCGCAACGCCGATGACCCTCTTGACCAGGTCCTGGCCCGAGTCACTCGGCAGCAGGCCCACGAAGGTCAGACCGTTCTTGACCCATCCGGTCGGCCCCCCCGATTCGAGACCGGGCGGTAGCCAACCGCCCGGATCGGAGAACACGATCACCTCGCCACGCGACACACCGCCGACCTTCGTCGTCACCTTCGAGGTGAGGATCCGGTCCTTCACCAGCAGGGTGTCCTCCATCGACTGGCTGGGCACGAAGAAGGCCTGGAAGAGGAACACCCGCACGAAGACCGACAGGGCCAAGGCGACAACCACGATCACCACGACTTCGCGGCCCAGCGACGGGCGACGACGATGATCGCGGCTACGCGGCGCCCGGGGCGGGTTGGGTTCCCTCGCACCCCGAGACGCTCGAGTCGACGCCTTGGGCGCGGCATGACTCATCTCAGGGCAGCCGGGACGAGGCCGTGGGCGAGGCGGAGGGTTTCGAGTTCAGCGCGGGCTGATCGAAGGTCGACGGCACTTCGAGCACCTTCTTGTTCGCCCAGGGCCACACCACGACGAACGCTCTCCCGATGACGCGGTCCACCGGTACGAAGCCGCCGCCGGGATCCCCGATGTGCGCGCGTGAGTCGGCCGAAGCACTGCGGTGATCGCCCATCACCCAGAGCTTGCCCTGCGGCACGATGACGTCGAATGGTTCCTCTGAGGGCTTGTCACCCGGATAGAGGTAGGACGACTCGTCGAGCGGCACCCCGTTGACGCTCATCCGGCCTTGCGCGTCGCAACACACCACGCGATCGCCGGCGACACCGATGACCCGCTTGACGAAGTCGCGCTCGCCTGAAGGGACGATCCCGAGGCTCTCCCCCAGCGCATGCGCGAACCGCGACAACGAATTGCCCGACTCGTCGACAACCGCTTCGGGCTCGAAGGAATCCACCCCGTTGAAGACCACGACGTCACCGCGGCCGGGATCACGGAGGTGGTAGACAATCCGGTTCACGAAGACTCGATCACCGACCTGCAAGGTGTTCTCCATCGAACCCGAGGGGATGAAGAAGACTTTGAAGGCGAAGGCCTGCAGGAGGAAGGCGAGTGTGAAGGCGGTTCCCGCGAGCAGTATCACTTCCAGCCAGAATGGCATCGGCTTGCGCGGTTGACGCGCTGTCACCTCACGAGGCACCTGCGACGAAGTTGCGCTCGCCTCGGGTCCCTCACTCATGACGAAACGACCCTAGCCTCCGCATGCCGGTGATGACGTGTGTCGTGACCCGGTGAGTTCCCTCGGGTTCCGTCAGTCCTCGCTGCTGGACGCCTTGGGAGCGTTCTCGCGCTTCTCCTTGATCTTGGCCTTCTTGCCCCGAAGATCACGCAGGTAGTAGAGCTTCGCCCGCCGTACGTCGCCCCGGGTCACGAGTTCGATCTTCTCGACGATCGGAGTGTGCAGCGGGAACGTGCGTTCGACACCGACTCCGAAGCTCACCTTGCGGACGGTGAACGTCTCCCGGAGGCCGCCCCCGTGGCGGCGGATGACCACACCCTGGAAGATCTGAATCCGGGATCGACTGCCTTCGACGACCTTGACGTGCACCCGCACCGTGTCGCCGGAGCGGAAGGCGGGGATGTCGCTGCGCAGCGAACTGGCGTCGACCGAGTCGAGTGTGTGCATCAGGTGTCACTTTCCTCGCAGATGCCACAGGTCAGCCGCGGAATCGGGTGAATCGGCGATCGTGACCACAACGTTGGTGCCCCTCCTGTGGCAGGGGCACGGATGACCACGTGAGCCTGCAGTCTGACATAAGCATCCTCCGCGACCGAAATCGGCCCCGGATGCCCCGGAACGGAGTGGCCCGGAGTCGAGACGCCCCCGACGTACCCGGACCGGAGCGGGGTCACTGAGCGGCGGGATCCGCGGCAATGTCGGGTCGGGTGACCTGGGTGCGCCGAAGGGCCTGGTCACGACGCCACGCCGCGATCTGCCCGTGATGTCCGGAGAGCAGCACCTCAGGAACCTCGAGTCCCCGCCACGTCGCGGGTCGCGTGAAGACCGGTCCCTCGACCAGACTCTCCATCTGACCGGCGGCGAACGAGTCGTCGACCACGCTGGCCTCGTTGCCGAGCACACCGGGGAGCAGCCGTACGGTCGCCTCGGTGATCACCAGCGCCGCCGCCTCGCCACCCGCGAGTACGTAGTCACCGATGGACACCTCATCGACATCGAGTCGGGTCCGGTAGTGCTCCACCACTCTTGAATCGATGCCTTCGTATCGACCGCAGGCAATGACGAGCCAGGGCAACGTCGAGTAGGTCGCCGCGAGCGGCTGGCGAAGCACGACCCCGCTGGGGGTGGGAACGACGAGTCGCGGTGTCGCGCCCAACGCCGAACCATCCGCGAGGATGGAGTCGAGGGCGTCGCCCCACGGCTCCGCCAGCATCACCATTCCCGGGCCGCCGCCGTAGGGGGAGTCGTCCACGGTGTGGTGTCGGTCCGTGGCGAAGGCACGAAGATCATGGACACGGACGTCCACCAGACCGGCCTCGCGCGCCTTGCCGACGAGAGACAGGGTCAGGGGCTCGAGATACTCCGGGAAGATCGTGACGATGTCGATGCGCACCTGTCAGTCCTCACCTGTCGGCGCAGGGTCGCGGGCGACGACGGCTTCTCCCTCGTCGAACAACCCGCCGGGGTCATCGATGACGACCGTGGCGTTGGCCACATCGACGGTGGTCACGATGGATCGCACGAACGGGACCAGGACCTCGCGTCCCTCGGGTGTGGCGACCGCGAGGACGTCCTGGGCCCCGAGGTGCAAAACGTCGGAGACCGTCCCCAGCGCCCTGTGCTCCGGCGACCGAGCCGGCAGTCCGATCAGTTGATGGTCGTAGAACTCGTCGGGATCACCGGGGGCCTCGTCGGTGTCGACGTCGACCGACAGGAACGCACCCCTGATGGCTACGGTGCCGCTCCGATCAGCAATCTCCTCGAACGCCACCAACAGCCGTCCGCTGTGCCATCTGGACGACGCGACGGTCAACCTCTGATGGCTGCTGTCCTCGACGATGAGTTCACGGCCGAGCGCGAATCGCTCATCGGGTGCGTCGGTGCGGACGTCCACGACCACCTCGCCCTTGATCCCGTGGGCGCGGCCGACTCGACCGACGACGAGTTGCACGGCCTAGCGTCGTGGGGACTAGCGCTCGTGAACGTCGAGGAAGTCGATCCGAACCGACTCTCCCGACGACAACGCGTTGACGACGGTGCGAAGGGAGGTGGCGGTTCGGCCGTTTCGCCCAATCACCCGACCCATGTCGTCGGGATGCACGCGAACCTGCAGCGTCGTACCGCGACGCGACGGGCGACTGACCACGTCGACGTCATCGGGATTGTCGACGATGCCGCGCACGAGATGATCGAGAGCGTCGTCGAGCATGTCAGGCCTCGGCCTGGGTGGCTGCCGCGTCCACGACAGCTTCCTCGGCAGCGACGGGTGCTTCGGTCTCGTCGCCAACACCCTCGACCGCGTCGACCTGGGCTGCCGAATCCCCGGTGGCCGCGTCACCCGTCGGCTCGGCCGCGACGGTGTCCTCGGCAGGCGCCGGCTTGGCGCTCTTCTTCTTCGGTGTGACGGCATCGGAGACGGGCTCGGAGGCCGATTCCTTGGAGATCTGATCGAACACGGTCTTCTTGTCCTGCTTGACCTCGGCCACCCGCAGCGTGCCCTCGGCGCCGGGCAACCCCTTGTACTTCTGCCAGTCGCCGGTGACCTTCAAGATCGCCAGCACCGGCTCGGTCGGCTGCGCGCCGACTCCCAGCCAGTACTGGGCCCGATCGGAATCCACCACGATCAGACTGGGGTCTTCCTTGGGGTGGTACAGGCCGATCTCTTCGATGGCCCGGCCGTCACGCTTGGTGCGCGAGTCGGCGACGATGATGCGGTACTGAGCCTGGCGGATCTTGCCGAGGCGCTTGAGTTTGATCTTGACAGCCACGAGCGGAAGGTCTCCTGAGGTAGGGAGTGACGACCTGGCACCGCGTGGGGATATCGGGCCTCGGACACCACAGTTCGCGTACTCGACGGCAGGGGGTAGAGGGCCCCGACCACCGGTTCGACCGGCCTAGTGTGCCAGACGTGCCCGCAAGTCGTGACCACCTGGTCTCCGGGTGGCCGTGAACTCGGTCACCCGCCTGCCCGCGCAGGTTCGTCCAGGTTCTAGTTGCCGAGCAACTTCTTCATCTCGTCGGGCAGTTCGAAGTTGCTGGGCACCATCGCCTCGTCGGGCGCTTCGACCTCTCGCACCGCAGCGGCCCGGACCTCCTGGGCCCGCTTGGCCGGATTGCCCGACTTCTTCGCCCCCTTGCCCGCCTTGGCCTTCTTGACCTGCTTGCCCTTCCGCGGCCCTCCCATGCCGGGGATCCCCGGCATTCCGGGCACCCTACCGCCCCCACGCATCTGGCGCATCATCTTCTGGGCCTCGCCGAAACGATCGATCAGGCTGTTGACATCGCTGACCTGGGTCCCGGAGCCGTTGGCGATCCTCAGCCGGCGGGAGGCGTTCAGAATCTTCGGGTCGTCTCGTTCGCCCGGGGTCATCGACTGGATGATGGCGGCGACCCTGTCCATCTCCCGGGGGTCGAGCTGGTCGAGTTGAGCCCGCACGTCGCCCATCCCGGGCAGCATCCCCATCAACTTGCCGAGCGACCCCATCTTCTTGACCGCCTGCATCTGCAGCAGGAAGTCCTCGAGGGTGAAGTCATCACCCTTGGCCACCTTCGCGGCCATCTTGGCGGCCTCATCAGCGTCGAACGCCTTCTCGGCCGCCTCGATCAGGGTGAGTACATCGCCCATGTCGAGGATCCGCGACGCCATCCGATCGGGGTGGAACGTCTCGAAGTCCGCGAGCTTCTCCCCCACCGACGCGAACATGATCGGCCTGCCGGTGACGCCGACGACCGACAGCGCCGCACCACCACGCGCGTCACCGTCGAGCTTGGTCAGCACCACGCCGTCGAAGCCCACCTGATCGCCGAACGTCGTGGCGGTGGTCACCGCGTCCTGGCCGATCATCGCGTCGAGTACCAGCAGCGTCTCGTCCGGCGAGACGGCATCGCGTACGGCCCGAAGCTCGTCCATCAGCTCCGCGTCGATCGACAACCGTCCGGCGGTGTCGACGATCACGATGTCGTGCAACTTGCCGATGGCGAAGCTGATGGCCTCTCTCGCGACGGCCACCGGGTCACCGACCCCGTTGCCCGGTTCCGGTGCGAAGACGCTGACCCCCGCCTGTTCGCCGACCACCTTCAACTGGTCGACCGCATTGGGGCGCTGGAGGTCGGCCGCGACCAGCAACGGCTGGTGGGACTGCTCCCGAAGATGGAGTGCGAGCTTGCCGGCCAGCGTCGTCTTGCCGGCCCCCTGCAGGCCGGCGAGCAGGATCACCGTCGGACCGGTCTTGGCGAAACGAAGGCGTCGCGTCGTGCCGCCGAGGATGGCAACCAGTTCCTCGTGCACGATCTTGACGACCTGCTGTGACGGGTTGAGCGCTCCGGACACCTCGGAGCTCAGCGCGCGCTCCTTGACGGTGGCGCAGAACTCACGAACGACGGGTAGCGCCACATCCGCATCGAGCAGCGCGATGCGGATCTCCCGGACGGTCTCGTCGACATCGGACTCCGAGAGCCGACCCTTGCCGCGGAGGTTCTTGAACGTCGCGGCCAGGCGATCGGAGAGAGTGGCGAACACGAAGGGCCCTCACAGAAGACATCGGGTGCGAGATCAGGTCTGCCGGACAGGGTAACCGGCGCGACCGCGCTAGTCGCTCGCCAACGCCGCCAGGACCGCCTCCCGCACGCGAGTGGACCTGGACGTCTCGAGTGGCGCGCCCGAGCCCTCCTGAAGGTAGAACACGTCAACCACCTCCGAGCCCAGCGTCGCCACTCGGGCGCCCACGATGGTCACCCCCACTCCGGAGATCGCCGAGGCGACCGTGTGCAGCAGTCCGGGTTGGTCGTGGGCACGCACCTCCAGGACGGTGGCCCGCTCGGAGGCGTTCGCGACGACATCGACGCGGGCGGGGGGCGACGTGCTGATCGGCCCGTGCTGATACGCGGCCGCTCGGCGCGCCAGTTCGTGCGACACGTCCATGCGGCCGTCGAGCGCGCGCCGTACATCGTCACCGAGCTTGTCCGGAGCCGGCATCGCGCCGAAGTCCGGCGCAACCATCCACACCGTGACGGCCCGGCCGTCCGAGCTCTCCGTTCTCGCCGCTCGCACGGACAACCGATTGAGTGCCAGCACGCCCGCGACCGTGGCCAGCAGACCGACTCGATCGTCAGCGGCGACGGTCACTCGGGTCAGCGGCTGGGTCTGCTCGATCAGGACGTCCACACCACCACCGACCGGGAGGCGGCCTGGAGCGAGGGTCACCGTCGGACCGGGCGCGACTTCCTCACCCCGAAGTGCCGCGTGGGTCCGGGCGACGAGATCGTCGATGAGGTGCTTCTTCCACTCGCTCCATGCCGCCGGGCCGGTGGCGGCCGCATCGGCTTCGGTCAACGCATGGAGCAGGTCGAGCAGGTTGCGATCCCCCACGGCTTCGACCACGTGAGCCACCGTCGCCGGGTCGTCCAGGTCACGGCGGGTGGCGATCTGCGGCAGCAACAGGTGGTGTTCGACCATCGAGACGAGAACGCCGGTGTCCTCGTCGTTGAAGCCCATGCGCGGTGCGATCTCGGCGACTAGCCCCATGCCCACCACGGTGTGGTCACCGGGGCGAGCCTTGCCGATGTCGTGAAGCAGTGCGCCGACGAGCAGCAGGTCGGGTCGCCGGACGCGGCGAGTCAGAGCGGCGGCGTGCACGGCGGTCTCCACCAGATGTCGATCCACGGTGAACTGATGGACCGGGTTTCGTTGCGGAGCGCTTCGCACGACCTCCCACTCCGGGACAAGACCCGTGATCAGGCCGGCCTGGTCGAGGGCTTCCCACACGGGCAGCGCCGAGCGACCGGCTCCCAGCA
>Ga0315283_10006796_pt1 | contig 10248 bp, 9 predicted proteins | sample YL17G09_0_MG_FD_204541 | JGI IMG/M metagenome (GOLD analysis project Ga0315283, IMG submission 204541) | Sediment microbial communities from Yellowstone Lake, YNP, Wyoming, USA - YL17G09_0 | ecosystem: Environmental > Aquatic > Freshwater > Lake > Sediment | place: USA: Wyoming | collected...
TGCGCTAACATGGAAAACTTCTCTCCCCACGCGATCTACCGTTTCCTGTCCGGCCCCGCCCTGTGGTTTTCAATGACCGTGTTCCTCGGCGGTCTGGTGCTGCGTCTTGGCTATCTTTACCGGCTGAGCCGCAGAAAAGACCCGGTTATTTACAACCACGCCAGTTTGCGCTGGGGCCTGAAATCGATCCTGTTCTGGCTCGTTCCGTGGGCGACCGTCTCCATGCGCTCCCAGCCCGTGTTTGCGGGGGTGGTGTTTGTCTTTCATTCCTGCCTGCTGGCCGTCCCGCTGTTTCTCAATGCCCACAACGTTCTCTGGGACGAGACCTTCGGGGTCAGCCTCTATTCCATGCCGGATGCCTGGGCCGATGGGCTGACCCTGGTTTTTCTGGCCGCGACCCTGTTCGTGGTCGTGCGGCGCAGCGTGCGGCCGGAGGTGCGCATCCTCACGAGCGCCTGGGACTACACGCTGATTGCGCTGACCGCCCTGCCCTTCTTGACCGGATTTCTGGCCTATCACCAAATAGGCCCCTACGAGCTGATGCTTCCGCTTCACATCGGCCTCGCCGAAATTCTCCTGATCGTGATCCCCTTCTCCAAGCTTGCGCACATGCTGCTGTTCTTTTTCTCCCGCGCGTTCATCGGCTTTGAGCTTGGCGCCCGAAGGGGGGCAAGGTCGTGGTGAGCGGTAGGGCCAAACGCGACAACGCCGAGCGTACGCGCCATCTCACGAGGATTGAAGCATGATAGATCCCCGGGCGGTTCTCGACAAAGAATTCGGAAAAACCGATCTCCCCATTGATGCACCGAAGGCTCGCAGGATCCTGGACGCCCACAATGGGGCCCGGGTCAGGACCTGGTTGAGCATCTGCTCTCGCTGCGGGCTCTGCGCCGAGAGCTGCTTTGTTTACCTCGCCAACGACCGCGACCCCCGCCTCAGCCCGGCTTTCAAGGCCCGGCACAGTCTGGGCGAGATGTATCGCCGCAAAGGCAAATTCGACCGCGCCTTTCTCGAGAAAGCCTACGAGATCTGCTGGCTCCAGTGCACCATGTGCAAGCGCTGCTCGATCTACTGCCCCTTTGGGATCGACATCGCTTCCATGATCATGGCGGCGCGGAATGTATGCTATTCCCAGGGGGTCCGATCCAGCCGCCTGGCAGAATTCACCGAAAACTGCCGAAAAAGCGGCAACCACATGGGTTTACCGCCCGATGAGCTTATCGCGACCTGCGAGTGGGTGGTCGAAGAAGTTCAGGATGAGTTCAGCGGGGTCGGCATTCCGATTGATCAGCCGAATGTCAAATACATGTACACCATCAACCCGCGGGAGGTGGTGTTCTTCCCCCAGGACATCACCGATGCCGCCGTACTTTTGACCGCCGCCCAGGAAAGCTGGACGATGCCGAGCTTCGGCTGGGACTGCACCAACCTGCCGATGCTGGCCGGGGACCGCGAGATGGGCGGCCGCCAGGTTCAGAATCTCTACGAAAAAGCACGTGAGCTCGGAGCCGAATACATTCTCATCACCGAGTGCGGCCACGCCAACCGCTCGTTGGTGTACGAAGGCCCCTACATGGCCGGCTACAAGGACGGCAAGCCGCCGGTCAAGATCAAGCATTTCGTTCAGCTGGTCTACGAATACCTGCGCGACGGCCGCATCCGGATCGACCCGCAGAAAAAACTCAAGGTCCCGGTCACCTACCAGGACCCCTGTAACATCTCCCGCAACGGCGGGCTATGGGAAGTGGCGCGCCAGGCCATCGCCTACCTCGCCGAGGATTTCCGGGACATGTCGCCCAACCGCGACTACAACCATTGCTGCGGCGGGGGCAGCGGCATCCTGCCGATGGGCCCGGATTACAAACCGTTCCGGATAGCCAACGGCCGCGTCAAGGCCGAACAGATCAGGGCCACCGGCGCCAAGATCGTCATCGCACCCTGCCACAACTGTTACGACCAGATCCATGACCTGGGGGAAGCCTATGGCCTGGGCGTCAAGGTCATGTCGTTCAAAGAGATCATCCGCGAAACCATGCTTGTTCCGGAGCACATGCAGGGAAAAGAACATCCAGCTGCAGGGTGATCTTCCGGCAAATTGCACGAGGAACGCCCGCCTGCCACAGCCAGTTGGACAACATCAAGCAGCACTATGGCATGGCGGACCTGGAGGTGAAATATCTCTGGGGGCTGGTGGCGGACACGCTGGTGCTGCCTTCAGCCGCCGCCTGAAGCCAACCACCACCGACAGGCCATGAGGGCCACCCGAGCGGACCGGCTACCCGCGCTTCGAGCACATCCTGCCTCAAGGCATCTCGCAATTTCAGCTGCGGCCAGCGTCCCAAAAAGTCAATCACACAAGCCGGTTAGAAGAATAGGCTTCGGATGGTTTTTGCTTGACTCAGATACAATGTAGCTTTAATGTAGCTCAATGCAAAGGGTACTTGAATGAATTCAATCATGGAAGAATACCAGAAGCGCGACACTTCCCTTTCCGCGACACTTGCCTGATCCGGGGGATTTTCTGACGTGGCAGATGAAAAATATCGCAACCAGTCTCATCCGGACGGCGACGGAGAAAGCACCCCGGGCACCGAAGCCGGCCTGTCCGCGACCGATCCGAGCAGCCGGGTCAAATTCGAGATCTTCGGCGAGGAGATGATCGAAAAACGCGTCAAAGCCAGCGGCAACAGCGGCAGGGTCTACCTGCCGCCGGACTGGGTCGGGCACAAGGTCAAAATCATCCGGATCGATTAAACGGAGAGGCTGCCGCCATGGAGAACATGCAAATTCGCAGACTGAAAATCGAGGATGCCGAGGAAATCACCAGGATCTACGCTGCCATCACACGCAAACCGGCCAGCGCCGATTTCAAGCGGGTCGTGGAGGATCATGCCCGCCGGGAGGACGGCGCCTGCTTTGTGGCCGAAATGAACGGCCAGGTGGTGGGCTTCATGATCAGCACCATTCTGACCGCCGGGTTCGGCATTCCCAAAAGCGCCTGGATCGCAACGCTGGGGGTGAGCCCGGATCACATGGGCCATGGCATCGGCGCCGGCCTGGCAGAGGAGATCTTCGCCTATTACCGCTCCCATGGCATCGAAAACGTTTACACCGCGGTGCGCTGGGACTCGACGGATATGTTGTCTTTCTTCAAAACCCTCGGCTTCGACCGCAGCAATTTCATCAACCTGCGCAAGGTTTTAAAATAAATCATCCAGCTCATCCCCGCCGGTCGGCATCTCGCCATACTGCTGCAGGTATTTTTGCAGCAGTTCGCTTTCGCGCTTGGAGTACATCTTGTACTCTTCGAACTCAAACCAGGCGGCCTTCGAGTTGGCGTCGAGGGCTGCGAGAAGCTCCTGGCGCAGGTTGGCGGAGCCCTTGATGGACAGCACCTTATGCTCCCCGTCAAGAAGCTGGAAGACCCCCTCGGTTTCGGGAATCTGACCGATGTGCTCCGCGTCGAAGAGCAGCGCCTTCACGGGCGGTGCGGGGTTGCAGTGCATCTGCAGACGCAGGTCGCATTGCAGGCAGCGCCGGGCTTCCTGCACGGCCTGCTCATCCGTGAACCCGAGGGCGATCTCCTCAAAACTGAGCTTGCGTAATGCCGCATCCCGCTCGGAAAGACGCTCGCGGGACCAAAAGGCAAACCCCTCGTGCCGGCCGAGCTTCGGATCCGGCGCACCCCTTGAAAACAGGACTTCTTCAATCTCACCGTCACCCCCAAGCGCCTTGTCGATGGAGGCGGCCGCCTGGCGGCCGGCAGCGATAGCATGGATGATGGTCCCAGGCGCCTTGGTCACGTCCCCGCCGGCGTAAACCCCCTGCATGCCTGTTTCGAAGTTCTCGGCGTTTACCACGATGAGGCCACGGTTGACCTGAATGGGTCCGTCCGCACCGAGAAATCCTAAACTGGATGCCTGCCCCACGGCCAGGATGATCTGGTCCACGAGAATGCATTCCTTGCGGTCGCTGAACTGCGGGCAGAAGTTGCCGTTTTCGTCGAAGACGCAGGTGCACTCCACGAGATCCAACGACGTGATCCGGCCGTTTTCGCGGATGATGCGCTCCGGGCCCCAGGAGGGCAGAACTTTCACACCCTCGGCCACGGCACCTTCGATTTCCCAGGCGCTGGCCGGCATTTCCTCCTCCGATTCCAGGCAGGCCATGGAGACCTCCTGGGCGCCGCAGCGGATCGCGGTGAGCGCCACATCCACCGCCACGTTGCCGCCGCCGATCACCACCACGTTGTCTTTGAGGATGAATTTCTCCCCCCGGGCCACCTGGCGCAGGAAATCGACCCCCCACAGCACGTCCGGCAGGTTGCAGCCCTCCAGCGGGATTCTGCGGCTAAGCTGGGCCCCGACCCCTAAAAAAACCGCCTCGTACCCGTTTTGCTTCAGGCTTTCGAGGGTGAAATCCTGCCCCAGCGTCTGATTCGGTTTGAACTCCACCCCTGTGTTCCAGATCGACTGCAGCTCATCGTCGAGAACCGGGCGCGGCAGGCGGTATTCGGGAATGCCGAAACGCATCATTCCCCCGGCATGGCTCTGGGCCTCGAACACCGTGACGGCATGGCCTTTCTTGCGCAGGTAGAAGGCGGCGGTGAGCCCGGCCGGCCCGGCGCCCACCACCGCCACCTTTTTCCCCGTGTCCGGAGCGCACCGGCCGGCCTGCTTCCAGCGCCCTGACGCGCCATCGGCGGCATAGCGCTTCAGCGCGCAGATCGAGATAGACTGGTTCACCTGGCCCCGGCGGCAGGCCGCTTCGCACGGGTGCATGCAGACCCGCCCCAGAACGCCGGGCAGCGGGACCTTCTCCCGGATGATGGCGTGGGCCTCATCCCGCCGGCCCTGGGCAATCATCCGCACGTAGCCCGGGACATCTATGTGGGCCGGGCAGGCGGCCTTGCAGGGCACCAGGTCTTCCGCGCGTTTTCCGGGGCGAACACCTTTATCGGTGAGAGCACCGGTCGGGCAGACTTCGACGCAGGCCGTGCAGAACTGGCACCCGGAGGCTTCCAGGCTATCGGCCAAGGTCCCCACCTGAACCTCACCGCCGGCGTCGACCACGAACCCGATGGCCTCGATCCCCCTCAGATCCCGGCAGGCCCGCACACAGCGTATGCAGCCGATGCAGAGCCTGTAATCACGCTCAAACAGCGGATGACTCTTGATGACGGCGAAATCGGTGGGGGCCCACTGGGGAGTCACAGGCAGAATGCCGACGTGGTTCGCGACGTTCTGAAGCTCGCAGCGTCCGAACTGCGGGCAGCAGCGCTCGTTCTCCGGCACGTTGGAGGAGCACTGAGCGCGGCTGCATCCTTCCTGCTGGGCGCAGGTGAGGCAGGCGTGACGGTGCCGGGATAGAATCGGCATGAGCTTTTCCTGGCGCCGCGCCTGGATGCGCTCGCTGGACGTAACGACCACCATCCCCTCTTCTGCCGTCGTGGCACAGGACCCCACGAGATCGGCCTGACCATCCACCCCGACGACACACACGCCGCACCCCTGGCCGGATTCTCCCGGCTTGGCGTTCTCCCATTTCCGGTCCCCCTGAAACACAGCGCCGGCAGCGGCACTGCCCTTGGCAGGCGGCAGGTCCGGGTGGTGGCAAAGCGTCGGTATGTAGATATTGGCCTGCCGCGCCGCTTCAAGGATGGTGGTCCCGGCGGAGACTTCGATGGAATGGCCGTCAATGGTGAGGGTGACAGTGGTCATCTGAATGGCTCCAAAAAAGGCGGAAGCCGGAAGGGGGAAGGTGCAAAAAAGAGAGAAAAGGCTACCACCGGCAAGTCGTTATCTATTCCACCTTCTCCCTTCCAACTTCCCCCTTCCGGCTTCCCCCTTCCGGCTTCCCCCTTCAAACTTCCGCCTTCCACCTTTCAGACACCGCACATAGGCGAACAGCGCCGCGCCGACAGCCCCGGCGATCTGGGGGTCCCACTGGGTCTGCATGCGTTCGACGCCGATCTTCTTCATCAGCCGGTCCATGACCCCGCGGTTCTTCGCCATGCCGCCGGTCACGGCAAAGCCGGGTTTCACCCCGCCCCGTTCCACCAGGGAGAAGATGCAATCGGCCATGGCCTTGCAGTAGGCAGCGAGCACCTCTTCCCGGGTCCATCCCTTGCGCATCAGGCTGGTCGCTTCCGACTTGGCATAGACGACACAGGTGCTCGCGACCGCGGGAGGTTCTTCCCCCTTGAACTCGAAGGAGCGGTCTCCGACCTCGGTGATGGGAACCCCCAGCAGGTCGGCGAAGACCTCCATGCCGCGGCCGGTGCCGGCGGCGCACTTGTCGTTCATGAGGAAGTTGGTGACTTTACCCTTTTCATCGCACTGGATGGACTTGATGTCCTGCCCGCCGACGTCCAGCACGGTGCGCACGCCGGGGCCGTAGATGAAGTTCGCCCCGCGCACGTGGCAGGCGATCTCGGTGAGGGTGCGGTTGGCAAAGGGCACGTTGACGCGGCCGTAGCCGGTCCCGATGCAGTAATTCATGCGGTCTTCCGGCATGCCGATCGCATCCAGCGCAAACTTGTAAGCGTTGCAGGCGCTGTTGGGGCTGTCGAAGCCGGTGCGCATGTTGCCGTACGCCAGGATCTCACCGTCCGCCACGATCACAGCCTGGGAACTGACAGAGCCCACGTCGATTCCGACCGCGATGAACTTGGACGTGCGCCAGTCGAGCTCGGGGTTTTTCCAGTTGGACTCGGGCCAGCGCCAGAATTCCTGTTTCTGTTCCCCAGCCATTGCGTTCTCACCCCACGCGAATCCGGACGATGGGCTTAGCACCCGTTCGTTTCAGGCGTGACAGACCTAACCCGGACAAGCCGGAACCAAATTCGAAATCCGAAGCACGAAATTCGAAACAAATTCAAATGTTCAAAAGGATAAAACAGGTTTGGCCGCGATCTGAAATGATTGCTTACCGTTTCGATCATTCGGTCATTCGGATTTATTTCGGATTTCGGATTTCGTGCTTCGAATTTATGACACCGCGTGCCAGTTGAAATTAAAATTGTCGCCATTTTGAAAAGAATCTCACTATTAAGGGACTATTTGCTCTCGGCTGCGGACACGGCCGCACCCACGGCGGCACCGAACTCGGGGTCCTCCGGCACGTAAATCTTGTTCACCTTGAGCTGTTTGGCCATGGAGTCCATGAATCCTTTATTATGCCCCAACCCGCCGATCAAGGCCACATCCTCGTTGACGCCGATGCGCCGGATCATGGAAACGATGCGGCTGGCGATGGAATCGTGAATGGCCTTGCTGATGTCCGGCTTGGAGGTCTTTCCGTGAATCAAACCGACCACCTCGGACTCAGCGAAGATAACGCATTGGGCGTTCATGGGAATATTATTATCGGACTGCAGGCACAGCGGCCCCATCTCCTCGATCGTCACCTCGAGCGCCCGCGACATGGCCTCGATGAAGGCGCCGGCCCCGGCCGCGCACTTCTCGTTGATGGCGAAGTCGGCGGCATTGCCCTGCTCGTCCAGTTTCGCCGCCCGGCCTTCTTCGGCGCCAACATCCGCCACGGTCCGGACGTTCGGAAAGAAATAGTAAGCCCCCTTGGCCATGGCCTTGATGTCGTTCACGGTGTCTGCGGCGGCCTTGATGGCGTCCTTGCCCGAGCCGGTCCCGAAAATCCGTTGAATATCCTTCCGGGTGACGCCGGCGTGTTGCACGGCCAAGGCAAGGGAGTCCTCCGCCGCCTTGGCCTGATCGAACCCGGTCAGCACCATGCCTTTGCCGATAATTTTCCCATCCTGCATGATGACGGTCTTGGTGTTCTTGGCACCACAATCGATTCCTGCGGTAATCATCGTTTGCCTCCAACCACCGGGTCGCTAAACCCGTTTACAGGTCTTTCGATATCGTAAACCGCCACTTGCACACCGCCCCCTCGCGGCGGGGGTCCGGCGGGGCAAACAGGCAGCAGGTCTCGATGCACGGGTCGATCTCCTTTGCGAAACTGCTGAATTCGAGACGGTGCATTTCCCGGCAGTCGTATTCCTTGAGCCCGCGCCGGGTCCGTGCGTCTTGCGTCGGACAGGACGGAACGGAAATTATCACCTCTGCGGGGCGCTCGTCGATGTGATAGTCCACCAGGATGCACCAGGGCCAATAGCGCAGGGCCCGCACGAACCCTTTCAATCCCCGGTCCTCGATGGCAAATCGCTTCACGAGGTTCTTGGCCGCCATGGCGGCAATATGGCCCCACACCTTTTCGTTCAACCGGTCGGCCGTGGGTTCGTCGAACTGCTCGGCAACCTTGAGATACCAGAAGGAATCCATCACCCGGTAATGCCAGAGCAGAAACTCGATATAGGTTCGGAGTTCGGGGGCCGGCATGGTTTCAAACATCTTAAGGTTCACGGAACCACCTCCCGTCATTACTCCGGCAATTGAAGATGCCACCTCTTGTTAGGGTACAGGCTGAACGGGGTGCCGGTCTACCGGCGGCCGATCACGAGCATCCGCGACATTAAGCCGCCGGCGACGATCAGGCCGCCGACCAGCAAAAACCCGGCGGAGAAGGAATGCAGGGTACTGGACCATCCGATCAGCACCGGTACCGCGCCGGCGCCGATCATGAACCCAAACGGCGTGACCATGGACACCGCAATGTTCTTCGCCCCGGGTGGGGCTACCAGGCTGATCGCCGCAAAACCCGCCGGGAAAAAACACACTGCCAGTGCGGGCTGGATGAACACCAGGTAGGGCAACCAGGCCGTTGGTGCAATCCCCAACGCCATCGTCAGCAGGCCGTTGAGCGCTAACATGAGAAGGATGGTCCGTTTGGGCCCGATGCGGTCGGTGAACCAGCCGCTGCCGAAGGCCGCCAGGACTCCGGGAATCCGCGACAAGGCGAGCAGCGTGTTGGCATAATCGCGCTCGAGGCCGTGAGCGCTCACCAGAAACAGCGGCAGCATGGTGTAGATCCCGAGGCTGCCGCTGATGCCGAGGCCGAACAACAGGATCATCAGCCAGTAGGATGGCTGGCGGCCCAGCGCCACGATCGACCCGAGGTTGGGAGCCTCGCCGGCGAAGGCACCCACCCGGCCGAAGCGCAGAAAAATTGCGCCGGACAGCAGCGCTCCCACCCCCAGGATGGCCAAAACGATTTTCCATGGATAGAGAGCGAGCAGCGCTTCGGCGAACAAAGGGGCCAGCACGAAGGCGAGGTTCGGGGCCACTTCGTGAATCGCGATCGCCTTGCCCCAGTGCCGCGGGCTCACAAAACCCGTGATGGCGGCGATGGCGGAGGGCAGGTAGAGCCCCGTGCAAAGCCCGATCAAAAAAAGCCCGGCGCGGACCCCCCACAGGCTTTCGCTGGCGGCGGTCGCCAGCAGCGCTGCACCCGCGCAGGCGGTGGACAGCACCATCGTGCGCCGGTGGGTGATGCGCGCGGAGACGAAACCCGAGCCCATCAGGGTGATGAAATAGCCGACCGACAGAATGAAAAAAAACGACCCGGCCTCGGCGTGGGTGATGTGCAGATCCTTCTCGATCGCCGGCATCAGGGGCGCCAGAACGATGCGCGCCATGAAGTTCATGAAAAAAAGCAGGGTGAGCAGAAAAAGCCGCCCCCGGCTGGACCTGAACGATTCCCCGTCATCCATGGCGGCAGCATCGGCGCCGGCCGGCGATAAGGCGCTAATCAACAGATCTCCGCCGCAGGCCGCCGGTCCGCATGCGCCTGCGCCCGGACCTGGATGAGTTCCGCGACGATGCTCACCGCGATTTCCTCCGGTGTTTCAGCGCCGATTGAAATTCCAATGGGGGAGTGAACGCGGCGGAGTTCCTCGACCGCAACGCCCTCCTCCATCAGCGAACTATAGATCAGGTCCCGCTTGCGGCGGCTTCCGATCATGCCGAGGTAGGCCGGCCGGGTCCCCAGGGCTGCCCGCAACGCCTCTCGGTCGTACGCGTGCCCGCGGGTCACGATCGCGATATGGGTGGCTGGCGTGACGACGACCCGGCGGAAGGCCTCGGCCACTGAGCAGACCAAGAGCTGATCGGCCGTTGGAAACCGCCGGGGGTTGGCGAACTCCTCGCGGTCATCGACCACGCAGACCCGGAAACCGACCATCCGCGCCAGCGGCGCGACGAATGTGGAAATATGCCCGGCCCCGAAAAGCAGCAGCACGGCATCGGTTTCCACCGGTTCAAGAAAAACGGTCGGCTTCCCTTCGCATTCCGCGAGGGTCACCAGCGAAGGCTCTCGCACGCTGGACCA